>WNFA01000633.1_pt1 | contig 62641 bp, 59 predicted proteins | sample 5400481 | NCBI WGS metagenome assembly WNFA01 (sample SAMN13153340, study PRJNA577476) | soil metagenome | isolation source: 120 cm saprolite under Douglas fir tree site 2 hole 1 replicate 2 | place: USA:California | collected 2015-04-18 | reverse complement strand
CTCTTCTTTCTCATCAACTATCCTACATAAAGATACGTCCAACAATAGGGAAACGTGACACCTCTCCCCAAATCCTGTAAATAGCCAGGAAGGCAGGGAACCGACTGCATTGGGATAACTTCTCTGGAGTTCCTCCGCGTATCCCTACTTTTCAACTATTGTGCCATAAAGTGGACCCCAGTTTGGAGGGAGGATTATTGTGTTAGGCAAGGTTCAATTGTGAAGAAGAGTCCTTGACCGTTTGAACCGTCACAGAAGGGCACGCCTCCGCGAAGCGAAGGGTCTGTCGTGATCGGCAGCGAGATCCTTCGCTGGCGCTCAGGATGACAGGATGCGCTCAGGATGACAGGACGCGCTTAGGATGACAGGACGGGACCGTTCTGTTGAGTAGGAACTGTCAAGTTCATTTCGCGAGAAACGCCGCAAGCTTGTCGAAGGACGGGACCGTTCTGTTGAGTAGGAACTGTCAAGTTCATTTCGCGAGAAATGCCGCAAGCTTGTCGAAGGAACCACCTGCGCTGGTCCAGCCGTTGTTGTAGCGATCACGGACACCCGCCTCGGGGAAGCCGTCCTGGCGCACAATCATTATTGTGCCCGCGCCGTCGGGGCGGAACGTCAGCGTCATGATGGTCTCAAGTTTGTTGTAATGGTCGGTCCAACTGAGCACGAGTCTTTGGGGCCGCGCGATTTCGTGATAGGCGCCGGAGATTTCTATCGTCCGGCCGTCGAGCGTGGTCACGCGCATCTGATAGCGGCCGCCGACGCGCGGCTCGAGCGCCGTCATTTCGCAGTGCGCGCCGGCCGGCGAGAGCCACTCGCCCGACGATTTGGTGAGCCACGCATCAAACACGTGCTCGGGCGGCGCATCGAAGCGGCGCGAGATTTCGAGACGAGTACCCGTAGATGTGGCATGACCTGCTGCTGCCTCGACGGCCGGCTTTATCACTGCGCGTGAAAACTGCAGCAGCGAGGTCGTGGTTGTGGTCTCAGCGCTGCGCGGTTCGGCGGGATCAGCGCGGCCCGCGGCCTGCTCGGTGTACATGTCCATGATGTACTCGACAAAAGAACCTGGTATGCCGGCATCGAGCATCCCCTGCTTTACTTGATCGAGCGGCACCTCGACGTACTTCACCGGCCGTCCGATCCCTTCGCCAATGATGTGCGCCGCGCTCGATAGGTCGAGGTCCTCTGGTCCGTGGACGCCGATGACGCGGAACCCGCTCCAGCGCGTATCCCGCAGGACTTCGGCCGCTTTCTCTCCGACGTCGCGTATGGCGACCATCGGGATCTTCTTCGCGGGATGGAACGGACCAAAGATGGTACCCATAGCGGCGATTGCGCCAATTTGATTCCACGCGGTAGGTATTGTGACGAAGTCTTCCATAAAAAGGGCCGAGCGCAGGATTGTCACATTTGGGGCTGCCGCTTTGAACGCTGTCTCAACGGCGAGAAGAACCCCAACTGGCCCTGCTCCCGGTCCGTGTTGTGCGCCCCAGCTGGAGAGAACCACGACGCGCTTCACCTCATGGCGCTTGACCGCCGCTGCTGCGGTCTGCGCCGCCCGGGCTGACCAGTCGTCGTAATCCGGACGAAGCGTTGCTGGGTTCGCCCAATAAAGAGTATCGGCGCCGTTCAGCGCGCGATCGAGCACCAGAGGGTCGTCGATCGATCCCTCCACCAGGGATGCGCCGCGTGTGACCAAGTCGGCCACCTTCTCTGGGTGACGGCTAATGATCACCACCTCTTCTTTCGCTTGGAGCAACTGATCGGTGACGATCCGTCCGACGTTTCCTGCCGGTGTGTTGATGACGATTTTCATGATCTTTGTCTCCTCCTTCTAGCCGTGCATCGGATATGAGTGACCAGTGAGGCCCCTCTGCTTGCCCACTTGAGTCAAGTGATTTTCTCGATACACCTGGCTTTCCCTATTATATCCTTGAGTTCTGAAACAATCTATGATAGAATGTCCTGAATATGTATTTGATCATCCAAATTTTGTGGAGCGGAGTATGGATGTCTTGACCGATGTGCTCAATACACTTGAACTGAAAGGATGGCTCTATTCGCGCACGGAGATGGCTCTTCCCTGGCGCTTTGACTTTCTGGCCAGTCAAGATAGCATTTTTCACCTGCTCTGGGTTGGTCGTGGGTACCTGTGGGTCGAAGGAGAACCCACGCCTCTGCGGGTCGAGGATGGGGATGTCTTAGTGTTTCCTTTTGGGCACGCTCACTCGATCTGTGATGAACTCTCGTCTCCTCTGACCAGAACGGTGCAACTGGCCTATGATGCGTCTCGTGAGTATCAGATCTTCCCTTTTGAAGGCGAAGGGCAAAAGATGGTGATGCTCTGTGGAGCGTTCCATTTTGAGAGTCCCGGCGATTACCCATTGCTCCAATGCTTGCCGAAGGTCATTCATATTCCTGGAGAACAGGGGCGCATGGCACAGGGCTTCTCCGAGATTGTGCGTTTCATTGCACGCGAATCAGCTTCGCGGCAGGTTGGAACGGAGGTCGTGCTGCGGCGGCTGACAGAACTGCTTTTCATTCAAGTCATCCGGGTCTGGATCGACCAGCAAGCTCAAGCCTCCACAGGATGGGTAGCGGCGCTGCGCGACCAGCCCATTAGCACCGCTCTCGGCCTGATTCATCAGTCTCCCGAACGTGGATGGAAAGTCGAGGAACTGGCAGAGGCAGTTGCCCTCTCTCGCTCAGCGTTCTCAGCTCGCTTCACCCAGCTGGTGGGTGAGCCGCCTATCAAGTATCTCACTCGCTGGCGCATGCACAGGGCGACTCGCTTACTCAAGAACGACGTCAAGGTAGAAACGATCGCCAAGCTTCTGGGCTATGAGTCGGAAGTGGCCTTTCGCCAAGCCTTCAAGCGAGAAGTCGGCATTCCCCCGGCCAGGTATCGGAAGCTTGGGTAACTGACCATAAGGACAGGATGTAATTGCTCGTGATCATGCTGCCTCAGCCGCCTCCCGTGCTGCTCATCTGGCGTGTGCGTCTACAGATGGTCACGTACGCCACGCACAGCCCAAGCTCGCGCGATGAGATGGATCGAACCATCGGCGGCTATCGGGAGCGTGGCACGAATGCGCTCTCGCAAGGCACTGCGTTGCTCCTCTGAGAGTGAGATCGTATAGCCAGGAGCAGGCCCTTGACCACCAAGAAAAGGTGACCAGTAGTCATCAAAATCGCGGAAGACAGTGGGGATGTCGATCATACGTACCTCGACCTCTCGCAAACCTTCGGTGCGAAACAGCTGCATGAGTGGCTCTGGGTGGCAGATGGGGAAGCGTTGCCCCTCATCCAGCTTGGACGCGGCAGGATCGAGCGCCACGGCTGCATCCCAGAAGGATCGCATCAGTTGCATCTGGCTAGCATAGTCCCAGACGTACGCCGCAACTGTCCCCCCCCACTCGCGCCACACGGTGCATTTCAGCGACAGCACGGCTCGGCTGCGGCACGAAGTTGAGCACGAGTCCAGCGACGACTGCATCATAGCTGGCTGCTGCTTCCGGCAAGGCTTGTGCATCTGCAAGACGAAAACTGACACGACGATCTCGTACCTGCTGGCGTGCGAACGTGATGTATCCCTCTGATGGATCAATACCCGTGATTTCGCGAGGCGATGCCACGTCGAGGATGGTCTGGCTGAGCGCACCTGTCCCGCACCCAATATCGAGCCAACGGGCACCTTGGGGGATGGCGAGCCAGGCTACAAACTCGCGGGCGACCAACCGACTCCAACGGCCTACATAGGGCTCGTAGGCAGCACCACTTGCCCACGTGTCTTTCCGCTGAAGGTGTTCCATGCGTCCCCTTTTCTTTCTGGCAAGAGAGCGAGCATCTCCAAAATTCAGGGCAAGCATTGCTTGTTCGTCAAGGTTCGCTCGTCTTTAGAGAGCATTTTACCATAGCAAACGATAGTTCTGCGTTTGAATTTGTACTTGCAAGTTGATGTGAAATACCTGGCGTGGATGCAGGGAATAGCCATCCTCAAATGATGAGCTAATACCAAGGCGACCGAATTCCTTCAGGTGAGGAGTGCAAGGGTGCCACACGGATTGCCCATCCACCGCTTGCTCGACGAGGAAGCCGTGGGTAGCTAAAGCCGGAAACGCTTGAGGCGATGGATGAAGCGAGAGTTTCCCAAACTGCACTAACTGATGCAGAACAACTCTCCGCTGCCCATCGGGCAACTGGTTCACTCTCTGCCATAGACTTTCCATTTCCTTCTGATAGCGTTGTGGTGCTGAGAGAGCTTCTGTTTCTGCCTTTGGCGAGACAGCCTGGGAAACAACGACTTCTTGCGGGTTGAGTATTGCCATTTCTCTCCCCCTCGTCTTATTTTAGAGGGGAGTATAGCATATGCAAGCAGCATCAGTGCCTATTACCTCTTGACATAGTACTTCTTGCTACTGAGAAAACATGACGATCTACGCATTTTCGTAGTGATTTTTTCAACGGATTGAAACCTCGTGTTTTTGTTCTTCTCGGACGGCCAACTGGTAGTAACAAATCCTAGCACTTTCTCCAAGTTCTGAAAACTCATAGTTTACCCCTTGATAATTGCCATCCACTGGGTGATTTTGCCAGTTGTTCCTCAAAGGCATCCAGCAGGCGCTGGTCGATGTTGTCGAAGATGCGTGGCATGTTCACGCTCCACCTTTCACAGCGTATCACTTGTTCAGCTTTTGGGAACCATTATACCCCATCCTGAACAACTGATTGCTCCCGTTCGTGTCTGGACCAAGACATCATGAGCGTCTAACGGTGGTAATACTTCAGCCATCCATTGGAGGTATCTTGGTGAAGCCAGTAGGAGGCTCTTGGCCTTGAGATCTTTCGAATCCATTGCTTTTCCTTTCACACTCCTTTCACCGAAACAAGGTGCAGAAACTCCTGCCTAATTATAGTTCATCCTCATACTCATACAATTGTGATAGAGGAGGCGAAACCGGGGAACAGCCTGGGCCATCCCTCCTCATCCCCCTCCTCGTTATCACCTCGCCCCATGCGATACTTGATATCGTAGTTGATGATAAAATCCAGTTCTTCGTCTGTGAATCCGTAATGCCCTGCCAGCACACGGTCTATTTCATCAATGATGGGTTTCGATGCTCCCTGCCTGTAGAAAGGAACCTGGCACTTGCCGATTGAGCCAATATAATCGCACGTCCGCCATTCCAGGCTGTCTGTATATGATTGCATGAGCGTTTTGGCAAGTGTGCTCAGTGTATGGGCAACGCCAACTGAGAGGCTCGTATAGTCGAACATGAACCTGTCAAAGTCCGCCTTATTTACATGCCGGAAATCGGAGAAGACGCTGTAATGAAAATAGAATAAATTGCTGCTGAGCAGGGCTATAAAAACAGAGCTATCAAGATGTGATTGTAATGCCAGGGTCTTCACGTCTTGTTGTTGGCGTGTAGAACCATCGGGCAGCATAATCCCCTGGAGGCTGTCTGCAAAGAGCAGAAAGTACGACCATCGTCTCTTGTACAGCAGGATGTTGTTGGCATGTCGTTGAGTATAACTTGTAATGGAGTATCTCTGTGCATTTATCTTGCTGATGATCTTCAATTCTGTGTCAGTGCTTACTTTGGGTATCAGGTCACCGCCGGATTGGGGGCAGGTGTGCAGATAGGAAATGTTGTCAAAGAGGGATACCCTTTCAGAGGCATACCATTTCTGGTTTTTGGTCGTGTGTACTCTGCTAATTTGCTCTTGCTTGCCCTTACTCCTGCTTGCGAGGATGATACTGTTACGCTGAACGATGCCGGAAAACAATGTGCCTGGGATGGTATCGTAATTGTTAAACCATAAGTGTGGGTAAGCCGAGTAAAGGATGCGCCGCACTGCTGCCATACGGTCGGTGCAGATAATGCTCAGAGGAACGATCAGACCGGAGGTCGCCGTGGAGTTGCTCAGTGCTGCAAAACGTTCCATGCAGAAGGTATAGAGGTTGCCGCACGTCTCTGTTTTGTACGTTTCCGGCGGAAGCGTATACTCGCCCCTGACGGTACTGTATTCCACATACGGCGGGTTCCCAATAATCACATCAAACCCACCTTTTTTCATGATGCCGTAGAACTCCACGAACCAGTGGAAGGGCTGGTGGCTCAATCGCCACTGAGCAAACCGCTCATCATACACTTCTTCCCTGGGGATGCTGTTTTGGTCGATGCCGTATTCACTCGCAAGGTAGCCATCCAGTTCGGCGCTCAAATCCTTGAGCTGCGAACGCACCTGCTCCTTCACTTCGGCCATCAATGCGGGTTCGATGTTCATGGCCGTCTGCATGGAGTGGAAGTGCTCAAAGCTGCGTTCCATCGCGTTGTCGAAGTCCAGCTTGCTGGTGATGGCTCGTTCGGCCTCGACATAAGTGGCGAAGCCGACCAGCGTGTTACCGGCGCGGATATTGAAGTCAATATCAGGCAATGGCTCTATGCCTTCGAACCGTTCGATCTGCGCGACCAGCTTGAGGAAGAGGCGCAGCTTGCAGATTTCGGTAGCCTCTTCCATGATATCGACGCCATACAGGTTGTTGATGATGATGGATTTGAGAATGAAATAGCGGCGATTGGGGTGCCTTGCCGCCTGTGCCAGGACATCACGGAAATGCGGAATGTAGCTGCCGGGGCGCTGTGAGCGGTGCTTCGGGTCAAGGGCATCGAGGCGGTCGCGCTCGGCTACCATTTCCTGCATGCGGTCGAGGCAGGCTTCGTAGAGTGGTTCGAGGATAGTAAGAGCGGCGAAGAGGAACGCGCCGGAGCCGCAGGTTGGATCAAGGATGGTGACATGCTCCAGGCTCTCATAGAAAGCGTTGAGCAGGTCTACTCCCTCGCTGTAGGTGATTGCATCCTCGACGAACTGGCGAATGTCCAGGTTGTAGGTGATGAGATCGTTGATCGCGCTGATCTCGCCGTTCGCCAGCTTTGCCCTGACCTCTTCGTAGCGGGCGCGGCGGGCCACCACTTCACGCCATATCTCGGTGGGTAAAGCATATTCGGGCAGAGCGGCTTTGTTCCACTCCGCGCGTTGGCTGACATCGTCAATGCCGACCGCGATATCCGGCGGCAGCGGCAGGTCGTGGCCCTTCTTGACGGCCTCGTAGATGTAGCGATCGGGATCGTCGCGCAGCAGTGCCCAGGTAGGGCCACCTGGCGCGAAGGCGATGAGGCATTTCTGCTCGGCGGCTTCGAGGAGATAGGGGATGATGGTGTTCTTGCCGATATACTCGGTAATGTCCTCTTTGGTGTAGTAGGCTCCCATCTGCTTCTGGTTAATATACTTCTCGAAGATGTAGCCCAGCACGTCGGGGTTGATCTCGCGGTCGTTACGCAAGGGGCGGTCATCGAGGTGCCACTGGTATTCATCGAAGAAGGCGAAGATGCGCTCGAAGGCTTCGTCTGCGATCTTGATATCAGGATAATCGCGTTCCAGTCCATGCACATCGAAGAGCCCACCGTTGAGGTAGGGCACGTTGCCGAGCAGTTGGTCCAGTTCCAGAGAGCGATCTCGAGTGCTCAACCCTTCACGGAACAGCCTGAGCAGAAAATAGCGATAGAATGAATAGAACTGATCGCTGCCGTAGCGGGCCTGCATGATGTTGAGTTTATGTGAGAGATAATCAGGATCGCCATCGAGTTGTTCGCGCCCGCTGGTCGCCAGCAGGCCCTTTTTCTGGATGAAATAGACGAACATCAGGCGGTTGAGCATGAGCGAGGCATACCACTCGCGGTCGGACTGCGCGTTGATGCCTTCGATGAAGGTGAGGAAGCTGGCATGTTCTTTCCGGAAGCGGTCGTAGAACCTCTTTGTGACGCGCTCGGCGTCGAGGGCCTGGCGCACGCGTGCTGCGACAACGGTGGTGCCAAGCTGTGCTTCTTCCTCGATGAAGAGTATTCTGAAGTCGAAAGCTTTGAGGTACTGCTGGATGCGCTGTTTATCGGGTGCCATCGATAACTCTTCTTCCCATCTGCCGATCTCTTCTCTGTGGTGAGACCGTCATAAGCCATATCAGGTGCCCGTATCATACGGTCTAGCTCTGCATTTGTAAAGATGGCGTTGTTCGGTACTGGCACAAGCAAATCATTCTTTCCTTGAACGGAGAGCTTTTCGAATGCCTGGGTGATAAACCATCGGTGTCCTTTTAATCCTTACGAGAAGTAGTGAGCGTTTTTGTCGGTAAAACTGTAATCCGTCAGATCAATTGGCGGTTTGATATTTTGTAACTGTTGAGAGTAATGATGCAGCAACTGGGCTGTTACTCCGTTGGTGCCACTAATTTTATCATTAGGTACAACCCGACAATCAGAAGCTCCACTACTGTAGTCGCCAACAAGGACTACTAAATCATACGCGCTAGCATTCCGCTGACGTAAGATGAGAATGGATGGGCCTTGAAACGCTTGTGGCTGATCGTAGATGGGCCACCCCTGAGCCTTGTGATTTGCAATGAACCCGTCACGGTCTTGGGAGGTTTTGAACAATCCAACCACCTGGTCAGTACCACTGGTAAGAAGGGTAAGCACAAGAGCGTACCCTTTACCAACGTCAACTGAGATGGTGGCGTGTCCTGAGTCAATTTGAGAAGGGCTCGGACATGGTGTTCCGGGTAACCCTACTGCTGGGGGTTGGGTTACGGATGGGGTCTCTAGCACAGTAGGGCTTACACTCCCTGTGTTAGGTGGATGGGTATAATACCTAATCAGCGCATAGACCGAACCTCCGATAAGGCTGATACCCACTAGTATCAGCAGCCAGATGAACCACGGTTTGAACCTCAAGGGAGGTGGCTGCCTTACACGCTGCGACATTCTGTGCTCCTTTACTAGGGCTAAACTGTCTACTATCTTGCAGATAGTAGACAGAAACTAAGGGTGAGCAATCAGCCAAGTATACTATATATCTTATATCACATCTGCTTATAGAGTTATCATGAAAATCCGTAACCCAAAAGCTCAGACCACCATCGTCGTAATAGTGATTAACCGGAGTTGATATCACTGTATAGATCAGATGAGGTAAGACAGCCTTGCCAATGTGGGGAAGTGCCTGTCTCTCTTGAACAAACACTGCTCTGAGGAAAGCAAGGGAAGCAATATGGAACTGTTTGATTGTGGCGTCCTGGTGCTCCAATTGGCCATCATTGCCATCGGTGCTGTGACGGTGGCCGTAACGCGCACAAGACAAGAATATAATGAGTATCACAGGACGCTGGAAGACTTCCCCAACCCAAAGAGTCCCTGGCTGCTGATCCTGGTCGTAGCCGGAAGTGGCATGGCGTGGCTGGGTGATATCAAATCCGGTTAATCACTGTATCTTTCTCAAGCCGGCTGCCTCAGCCAAATGTAAAGTGATCATCAGGATTTGATATGAAGTGTACCTGGCGCTGGCCTCCCCGCAAGCACAGACCTTGCTCTTTCTCTCCGTGCTGCTGCTCCAAATCATGACTATCCATGCTGCAGCCAAACAAGTGTTAGCGGGATTCCAGGGGACCGGGTGAGCAAGTTGTGTCTGTCCTCATCTCTAGAGATGAGAATACAGGGTGTGGTGGTGGATTTGATCCTACCCATGGACAGCACTTCCTCCAGAGTGTTGCAGGCAACGATCTGAGGCTTGCGTTCCTGGTCACATGCGTACCAGCACTGTTCATTGCAGGATTAGTTGGCATCTTCGGGGCACGTTGGATGAAGGACGATATAGCGGCTGCCGAACGCGCCGATAAGCTCCACCCCAGGGCGCAGGCTCCCACGATAAATCGGGGAGCTACACGCCCCTACTAACCACGCCCGTGCGATTAGTCAGCTTGCCTGCGCTCTGGGAGGTTGGGGTGGCCTGGCTCGACGCAAAAATCTGAACCTCACCCTCTGCATGGGATGGAACAAGCTACCTTTGTCGCATCACGGTGGTCATCCTGATTTAGCATGGATACTTACTGCCTTGCGAATAGGTTAACCCACTGACGATAGGAGTGGCACCTGCTGTTACATTCACGCTAGCAATAGCAGAGGCAACGGCATACTTGACAAAGGAGAACACACACTGTAGAATGTGAGTGTAGATACATCTATTAGCCAGTGAGGAAGGCGATGAGCGACCAGATAGATACCAGCGCAGTGCGACGCTGTGTCGGCGGTAATATTCGGCGGACCGATCGTGTGATCACTCAGTTCTATGACGAGATTCTGGCGCCGAGTGGGCTCTCTGCCCCTCAATTTGGGCTGCTTGCTATCCTTGCCCAGGTTGCGCCGATCACGATCCATCGCCTGGCTGAGCACATGGACATAGACCGGACGACCCTCACCCGCAACCTGAAGCTGCTTATCAAACAGCACCTTGTTCAAAGTCTGGAAGGCGAAGATCGACGCATGCGCCGGATGCTTCTGACCCAGGAAGGGGAACAGGCTCTCAGGCGCGCCTGGCCGCTGTGGCAAGAAGCGCAAGCGAGGATCGAGTGTGGACTTGGTCGTCAACGCTTCGATGCTCTGCTCACAGAACTCTCGGCAGTCAGAGCGTTGACCAGATAATCCGCCTCCAGGCACCCATGCTATTCTTCGTAGGGGGCATTGTTTTTTTGTAAAATACGTGTATATACAATGTATATACACGTAAAGGATAAAGATCTGAGAAAGAGGCCAGATCCATGAGTGCAGAACCCACACAGAAAGCTGGGAGTACCACAGGCACATCAGGGGTAGGTTCTAACGGCAAGTCTGCCAACTCGGCAGCTCGCAGTAACGGCAAGTCTGCCAACAAAGCTCCTGACTCTGCCTATAAAGCAGGGATCACCACAGGCACATCAGGAGCAGGTTCTAACGGCAAGTCTGCCAACAAAGCTAGTGCAAAACCCACACAGAAAGCAGGGATCACCACAGGCACACCAGGGGCAGGTTCTAACGGCAAGTCTGCTAACCCAGCGGCCGACTCTGCCTATAACGACAAGGCTGGACGGGGTGGGATCGCCTACAAATGGCTCGTCGTCATGGTCGTGGTCTTTGGCATCTTCATGAGCGTCCTTGATGCGACCGTGGTCGCTGTTGCCCTGCCCAAGCTGCAAGCAGTCTTCGGTGCCACTCTGAATCAGATCCAATGGGTCGTCACGGGTTACCTGCTCGCATTCGCAGTGATCATCCCCTTGATCGGCTATCTTGCTGATCGCTTTGGCATCAAACGCATCTATATGACTGCGCTTGTGGTGTTCACCGGCGGCTCGATCGTGTGCGGCCTGGCCTGGAACACCGATAGCCTCATCTTCTTCCGTATCCTGCAAGGGCTGGGTGGTGGTGGACTGCTCCCCCTGGCAACTGCCATGATCTATGCCGCCTTCCCACCACAAGAACGCGGTATCGCTTCCGCAACGCTGGGGGTTCCTGTTCTACTCGCCCCTGCCCTTGGCCCAACACTCGGTGGCTATATTGTGCAATACTCAGACTGGCGTCTGATCTTCTATCTGAACGTGCCCATCGGCATTGCCGGCTTCCTCATGGCGCTCTTTTTGCTACGTGAGCGCCGCTCGCCCAATCCAGGGCGCTTCGACTTGCCAGGGTTTGCCTTCTCGACCATCGGCTTCGGCACGCTGCTCTACGGCATCACGGATTCCACGACCGATGGCTGGACCTCTTCCACGGTTTTGTTCTTTGTTGCTTCCGGTATCGTGAGCTTGCTTGGCTTCATCTATGTCGAGTTAACCTCGCAGTCGCCCTTGCTGGATTTACGCCTCTTCAAGGACTGGAGCTTCCTCAGCGGCAACATGATTAGCTGGATCTTGCAGATCAGCTTCTTTGGTGCCTTATTCCTGGTTTCACTCTTCTTACAGGAATCGCGTGGACTTGGACCCTTCCAAACCGGCCTCTGGCTTCTGCCAGAAGCCCTGGTGACCGTCGTGATCTTGCCCATTGGAGGGATTCTCGTTGATCGCATCGGAGCCAAGTGGATCATTCTGGTGGGCGTAACTGCGCTCGCCCTGGCTTCCTTCGGCCTGGCGCATCTCAACCTGTACACGACCTTCTGGGGCCTGCAGTCCGTGCTCGTCATTCGAAGTGTTGCACTAGCCTTCACTTTGCAGCCAGCCAGCGTTGTAGCCCTGTACAATGTGCCGCGCAACGCCCTGCCACGGGCCAGTTCGCTCCTACGGGTGATGAGCCAGGTAGCTGGGTCCTTTGGTACAGCAACACTGACAACCTACTTACAGGACCGCGTCCCACTGCATTTTGCACACCTGGCGGAGCAGGCCACCATTTCCTCATCGGCGGCAACATTCGTCGCACAGATCACACAAGACTTGGAGGCCCATGGCTTCAACGCACTGGCCGCTCACACAGGGGCACTACAGATACTGGCACAAAATCTTCAGCAGCAGGCCACCGTCCTGGCGTTTGATGATACCTACCTCTTGGCTGCATCCATTGCTGCCATCGGCGTCTTCATTGCCTTCTTCCTGCGTGGCCGTCCAAAGGCAGTCAAGGAGAGCAGCCAGTCTGGTAGCTCTAAACAAGAAATAGAAGCCAGGAAAGCAGCTTTGGCAGAATCGCTGCTATAAGGTACCTCTTTTTGTCACCTTCAGAATTCTATACTGTCCTATCACCCTCCGGTCTCAGATCGATAGAGGTCGGGGAGGAATGTAGTGAAGTACTGCATTTCCTGTTTGTTGTGTTCGTACAGCGCCTTGACAATTTCTTCGGGTGCCTGGGGAGGGAGGTGGAAGTGGCTGCGCATACGCGTTCCGAAGGGGGCAGCTTCATACTCGTGCATCAGCTCTGCCCTCACCTCGCCCGTTCCCGTCGCCAAGAGAACGTGATCATATTCGGCATCTGCCCCCTGCGGGTCTTCCCAACGAATGTCAATGGTTAAGGGAGTTGCGGGGATACCGTTGAGGAACTCTTCAATACGCTGGACGGCTCCGACATGCCCGTTGGTTGCCGGAGAAACGAGCCACTCAAACGAGACATGATCGGTTGGATGCCACATTTTGTAGCGCTCCGTGGGGCCTATGTGATCCCACCACCAGTCGATCATCTCGGGAGTCACCCCGTGGATCTCATGGTTCGCAATGATTTCCCATTTACCATCCTCAGTCTTGTGGTAGCCTTCCTGCAATGGTTGCTTCGTTGTCATAGAAAACACATCCTTTCACATGTGTTTCACCCCGTTGCGGGTGGTGAAACGCTCTTGCAGATTCTAGAAATTGACCGCATCATATCCCTTGAGGCCGAGCATGGCACGTGCCTCGTCTGGCGTGGCAATCTCGCGCTCGAACTCATTGGCGAGGCGTAGCACCTTCTCGACCAGTTGTGCGTTGGTCGCCAGGACGCCACGGCGCACGTAAATGTTGTCCTCCAAGCCGACGCGCACATGTCCACCCATCATGATCGCCATCGCTGCCATATTGAACTCCGCCGGATAGCCGACGCCAATGACCGACCAGCGATAGTTCTCGGGCCCAAACAGGCGGTCGGCCGTCGCCTTCATCACCATGAGATCTTCCGGCGTCGCGGCTAGAGCTCCAAGCACGCCGAGCACGAACTGGATCCAGTGTGGTGCCTTGACGATGCCGGACTTTTCCAGGAAGCGCAGGTTATAGAGGTGGCCGACATCGTAGGCCTCGAACTCCGGTCGTGTGTTGTTCGCCCGCATGGTTTCGGCGAAGACCTCTATATCACCAAAGGTGTTACGGAAGATAAAATCTTTGGTCCCTTCGACATACGCCTGCTCCCAATCGAAGCGATAATCTTCGGGCTTGAAGCGACGGGCCACCGGATGAATGGAGAAGTTGATCGACCCCAGGTTACAGGAGGCCAGTTCGGGCTGATAAAGCGGGACGACCCGCAGACGTTCTTGTGGCGTCATGCCCATCCCGCCCCCGGTGGTGAGACCCACGATGACATTACTCTCCGCTTTGATGCGGTGAACGACCTCCCCGAAGAGTTCCGGGTCGGCAGTGGGGTGACCATCCTCAGGGTCGCGCACGTGAATATGAACGGCGGTGGCACCTGCCTTCGCACAGGCGATGGCGTCGGCAGCAATCGCCTCGGGGGTATAGGGCAGGTACTTGGTCTGTGTCGGGACGGTGATTGCCCCGGTCAACGCGGCAGTGATAATCAGCTTGTCCATAGAGAAAGGCCTCCTCGTGGTTGATACCTTATTACTTATAGTCCGAAGTACACCTGTCTGAACTCGGGATCTTGTTTCAATGCCTCGGCGGTTCCGGAGAGCATAATACGTCCATGTTCGATGACGTAGGCGCGATGCGCGACGTCGAGGCTGCGCTCGACGCTCTGCTCGACCAGCAGGGTGGTCATGCCTTGCCGGTTGATCTCTTTGATCGTCGTATAGATGTCGTCGATGACGATCGGCGCGAGCCCCAGCGAGATCTCATCGAAGATGATCAGCTCCGGACGCGCCATTAAGGCGCGTCCGATTGCCAGCATCTGCTGCTGTCCTCCAGAGAGCGTGCTGCCCAGTTGGTTGCGGCGCTCGGCCAGGATGGGGAACAGGTCATACACCTGCTTGAGCGTCTCGTGCCGCTTCTCGCGTGCGCGTTTGCAATAGGCCCCGATCTCGAGATTTTCGAGCACTGTCAACTCGGGGAAAATCTTGCGCCCCTCGATGCACTGAGCGATACCCAGTTCCGGGATTTCATATGGTCGCACATGAGCGATGCTTTTGCCGCGGAACAGCACGTCACCCTGCGTGAGCGGAAGCTGTCGAGTGAGGGCGCGAATTAGCGTCGTCTTCCCGGCACCGTTGAGTCCAATGAGGGCGATGATCTCTCTTTCGCGGATGTCGAGCGAGACATCGAACAGGGCCTGGAACTCCCCGTAGGCCGCGTTCACATGCAACATACTCAGGAGGGGCGAGGGCGCAGGCCTTCCTTCCCAGGGCACAGGCCTCCCCTCCCAGGGCGCAGGCAAGCTGACGCCCCTACTAACCTCGGGCGCAGGAAGTCCTTCTATGGGCATCAATTCTAGCGGGAGGGAGGAAGTGTTGGTATCGGCTCGTTCTGTGCCGAGATAGGCTTTGATGACCGCAGGATCACGGATGACGTCAGCGGGTTTCCCTTCGGCGATGCGCTCACCGAAGTCTAGCACCAGGATACGATCGGAGAGGTCGAACAGCAGGCTGAGGATGTGCTCGATAATGACCATGGCTTGACCGGAGCGCTTCAGGTCAGCCAGAATCCCCTTGAGCGTCTCCACCTCACTTTCGACCAGCCCTCCGGCGATCTCATCGAGCAAGAGCAAGCGTGGACGCAGCGACAGCGCCCGCGCCAATTCAAGGCGCTTGAGTTCGAGCAGTCCAAGAGAACTGGCCAGTGTTTTCGCTTTCTCGGCCAGCCCAACACGCTCAAGGATCTCAAGTGCCCTCGCTCGCGCCGTTTTCATCGACTGACGGTGGCTGCCATACAACTCGCCGACCAGGAGATTCTCCAGGACGGTCATGTGCTTGAACGGTTGGGGGATCTGGTAGGTCCGCCCAATACCGCGGTGGCAGATCGCGCTGACGGGCAGCCCATTGATCCGCTCACCGGCGAACCGAATGGTCCCCGTATTGAGGGGGACCACCCCCATGATGAGATTGAGAATCGTTGACTTTCCTGCACCATTCGGACCCATGATACCCAGCACCTCACCCTCGGCGACCGTACAGGAGACGTTGTCCACGGCGGTGACAGCTCCAAAGCTTTTGGTGACATTGTCAAGCTCGAGTAATTGATAATATACTCGCATGCTTCAGGCCCTCCTCAACCTCTTCGTGAACATGCTAGATGTCGTCCGCTTCGTCACCCAGTTGCGTAGGGATCCCCAGATACCCAGGGGCAGGAAACGGATCACCAGGATCAGGATCACGCCCGTGATGATGAGTTGGACGGTCTGGTAGTCCGCAAGACTTTCCGAGAGGATCGTCACGAAGATCGCACCGATGAGCGGACCGACTAGCGTCCCAATCCCACCGATGATGACAATGTTGACCGCCGCGATGGTCCAGGTAATCGAGAAGATGGAGTAGGGCTCGATCGTTCCTAGGTAGGCGGCGTGGACACCGCCAGTGAGCCCAGCGATAAACGCGCTGATGGCAAACGCGTAGAGTTTCACGCGAAAGGTGTTCACACCCATATTCTGCGCAGCATCCTCGTTATCACGGATGGCACGCAGCCCAATACCGAGTTTCGTGTGCAAGATCAGGGTGAGTACCCCGGTCGCTCCCGCAGCGAGTACCAGTCCGATGTAATAAAACGTGTTCGGATCAGGCAGGTTGTTGAGCGGCAGGTTAATCCCCTGTGCTCCCCCGGTTACACTCCAGTTAATCATCCAGAGGCGCAAGGCCTCTGCCAGCACAAGCGTGCCGATGGCAAAGTAGATACCCCGGAAGCGGAACACCGGAACGGCGATGGCGATGGCGAACGCGGTTGCGACCAGCCCGCTCGCAACGATTGACACCAAGAACGGAACACCCGTGAATGTGAGCAAAAGCGCGGCCGCGTAGGCTCCCAGTCCGAAGAAGGCGGCCTGCCCCAGCGAGACGAGTCCAGTATAGCCACCTACCAGGTTCCAGCTTTGCGCCAGCGCCACGTAGATGAACAGCGTATACAGCAGGGAAATCGTGTACGGGTCGGCAACAATTGGCAACAGGACAAGCACGAGTCCAAGGAGCACGATCAGCCCAATCAGCATCAGCGTTCGCATCCGGCGCGTCCTGCTCTCACCTCGTCGGGGCTGTACGCCTGTTGGTTTGTGTTCGGAGACTAGCTTTTGCATTGACTGTACACTGCTTTCTGTGTCTGGACCTGCATCCAGGCCAGACGGCCGATCGGGTGTATGAACAAGTTGTAGACAATCAACCGACCGTGTGGCCCTCCCCCGCCCCGCGGACGCGATAAATCGGGTCCCTACGCCCCGTTGCAACATCTTTTTCATACATCCCGGCCGACCTTGCCAAACAGACCACGGGGCCGGAACACCAGGATGATGAGGAAGATCAGGAAGCCAATCATGTCGCGATAGCCGGTGCCGACGATGGCACCTCCTATACCTTCCGCGACGCCGAGGATTCCTCCCGCAACAAGCATCCCGACAATGCTGCCCATACCGGCCAGCACGACGACGATAAAGCCTTTGAGCAGCCAGGTCAATCCGCTCGTTGGGGTGAAAGAGAAGGTCAACCCAATGAGGGTACCACCCAGGGTCGCAATCGCCGCGGCGATGCCATAGGTAAAGGCATAGACCGTCCGCGGATTGATGCCCATGACCTGGGCGGTGGAGGCATCCTGTGTGGCTGCACGGATGGCTTTGCCAAGATAGCTGCGACTGATGAAGAGCTGTACGGCGGCGATTAGGATGATGGCGAGCACGAAGGCGATCAAGTAGATGAGCGGGACGCGCACGCCAAAGAGCGAAACGCCCAGGTTGGAGTAGCTCGTCGTAAGCGTCCGGCTATCGGCATGCCAGATGAGCAAGAGGACGTTCTGTGCGATAATCGACAGGCCGAACGCTGCCAGCAGCGGTGGCTCGGAACCGCGCTGCATCAGGGGATTGAGCACCCAGCGCTGGAGCGGATAGCCAATGAGGAACATTACCGGAGCAATCAGCAGCACGGCCAGGAGTGGATCGAGGCCAAGTGCGCTAGAAATCGAGAAGTTGAGATAGGCTGCAAGGAGGAGCAGCTCGCCGTGAACGACATTGACGAGTCGCATCACCCCAAAGACCAGAGAGAGTCCTAATGCCGTAATCGCATAGAGTCCACCCAGCAGCAGCCCGCTGACAGTTCCGGCTAGCAGCGTTGAGAGGTTCATGACTACTTCGTTCCTTTCAATCAGCCTTCAGTCTTTTACTGGAGGCTGATCCTGTTCCATTCGATACTCGAGCATTATGAGGCGACTGCGCTCCATGATGGCAAGGGGTAGATGAGCTTGGCAGTAGCCTGGTTCGTCGGGTAAACGACCTGCTCCTGACCATCTTGCCATTGCAGCATAAAGCTGGGCAGCGCCGACGTGTGGCCACCCGGCCCGGTCGCGAAGTCAACGGGGCCAACCACGTAGATCTTGTTGATCTTTCCAATGGCCGCATTGATGGTCTGGGGGTCAAGCGTACCCGCGCTCTGAATGGCATCCATGAGCAACTGGGCATCCGCATAGGTAGGAGCAATGTATTCACTGTATGTCTGACCCGTCTCTTGCTCGAAACGCTGGCGCAAGGTCGAAGCCCCGGGATAAGGGAACGTGGGATGCCAGTATCCTGCTACCATTACCCCCTGGGCGACCTGGTGCAGAGCCGCCCACCATTGCACAGGCTCGGCAGCCTTCTCCAAAAAGGCGGCAGCAGGGCGGTAGTTCAGCGCTTGCATCTGCCGCCAGAGTGCAATGGCATCGGGCGTGATCATCTGCGCGATCACGATCTGCGCATTGGCCGCTTGTGCACGGCGGATGAGATCACCGTAGTCGGTGGTCCCGACGGGGAAGTTGGCGTGATAGGCGATGGTATAGCCGAATTTGGCTGCATTTTGTGTCCAGAGGCCGCCCATGACGACACCGTCCTGCTCATTGTCGGTAAAGAGGGCGACCCGGTGGTTCGACTTCACGGTATTCATGGTGAGGAACTGCTGCTGGGTCATGTTTAGCTCGTCGAAGAACACATCCCAGCTGTAGCTCCAGCTCTGGCGAGCACCCAGGAAGGCCCGGATCGGTGCACTGCCCACGAGAGGGACACGCTCACGTTCAGCGACAGCTGCTCCCGCTAAGAGTTGTGGGGGTGTTGGGCCGCCAAGCAGGGCATTGACCCGATCTCTCAGGATGAGACGCTGCGTATTGGCCGTGACCTGTTGTGGGAGACTCTGGTCATCGTAGATGATGAGCCGGACCGGAACTTTGGTCTTATACTGAGAGAGGTAGAGGCCCCCAGCCGTGTTCACGTCGTTGACTGCGGTTGTGTAGCTCCATTTCAGGTAAGAGCCAAAGCCTGCCAAGGCCCCGCTCTCAGGAATAGAAGCACCAATGAGAATCTCCTTAGGAGCGCCACCCTGTGAGGGCCCGCTACAAGCGGGGAGCAGTACAAATATCGCCAGGAAAAGTATAGGCATAACGATGTGGAATAGACGTGGTTGTTTCATGATTCGTCGCTCCTCCTTTGGGAGACGTTTCCTGATTGCCCGGTCTGCTCCGTCCCTGCGTTTTGCAAGCCAGGCTCATTTCCACTGTTCCTCTGTTGTTCAACAAGTACTTTCATTAAGTGATTCGACAACCGCTCCCGCGTGGCTGCGATCTCAGGCTCCGACCAGGGGAGGAAACCAGCTCCGGTTTTAAAGCCCAGCTTCCCCTCAGCGACTTTGGCACGCAAGGTGGCCGACGGCTGTGTGTCACGGCTGAGATGGGGCAAAATATAGTCGTGAATCGCCAGTGTCAGGTCAAGCCCGACCAGGTCGGCGTTCTCGACGGGACCCAGAACAGGCAAGCGCAACCCAAACCCGCTGCGTACAACCTCATCGACAGTGGCAGCCTCTGCGATGCCGTCATCAATGATGGAGAAGGCCTCGCGCCACAAGGCATGCTGTAAGCGATTGCCGACGAAGCCAGGGACATCCTTGTGGACGCGCACCGGCTTTTTCCCGACCCGCACGAGCAGGTCATAGACGGCGTCGATGCAACGCTGGGCGGTATCAACGGTACGCACGATTTCTACTAATGGAACCAGGTACGGCGGATTCCACCAGTGCGTCCCTAAAATGCGCTCACGGCCTTGCGACTTCGACGCAATCTCCGTAATGCTCATCACGGATGTGTTACTGCAGAGGATGGCGTCGGGGGGACAGAGGCGGTCCAGCTCGGCGAAAATCCGCTGTTTGAGGTCCATATTCTCGCTGACGGCCTCGATCACCACGTTCGTGCTCGCACAGGCTTCCGCCAGGTTATGCACGAGGGAGACACGTGCGACGATGGTGTCGATCGCCGTCTCATCACCGATGCCATATGCTGCCAGTTGCACGAGATTCGCACGGATGCGTTGCGGTGCTTCCATAAGGATGGTGTCATTCGTGTCGAAAAGCCGAACGGGATGCCCATGCGCGGCAAAAACCTGCGCGATGCCGTGTCCCATCAGCCCAGCTCCAACAATGGTGACTGTGTCAGATGCACCCATCGAGTTTGCCTCCCTTTATCCCGCGGTGTAGCCACCATCCACAGCAAGAATGGCACCAGTCATGAAGTCGGACGCATGCGAGGAGAGGTAGATGATCACGCCGATCAGGTCCTGTGGTTCGCCAAGGCGACCGAGCGGAATGCGTACAAGGAATTTCTTGTAGACGGCTTGATCGTCGAACATCCACTGGGTGAGTGCGGTGCGGAAGACCGTCGGCGCAATGGCGTTGACGTTGATGCCGTATTTGCCCCATTCGCAGGCAAGCGAGCGCGTCAAGAGATTAATTGCAGCCTTCGATGGCGAGTAGGCCGTATAGTTGGCCATGCCAAGTTCGCCACGCGCCGAGGAGATGAGAATCAGCTTGCCGCCGTGCCCCTGCTCAATCATGACGCGGCCAGCCTCCTTGCAGGCCAACCACGTGCCCTTGACGTTGACATCCATGACTTCCTCCCACTCCTCGAGGGGGTATTCGGTAATCGGATGCACGTGGTTGATGCCAGCTGCGGTGATGAGGACGTCAATGCCTCCGAAGCGCTCGACGGTTGCCTCAACGACGCGGCGCACATCATCGGCGTCGTCCGGTCGACCGACGGTGTAGGCCGCGGTCCCCCCGTCTTGTACGATGCCAGCAACAATGGAGGCCAGTTTGTCCTCGCTGCGCGCAGTCAGCATCACGTTCGCACCGACCTGCGCCAGCCCTTTGGCCGCCGCCTGACCAAGGCCGCCGGTGGCACCGGTAATCAGGACAACTTTGCTTGTGATGTCGAAGAGTGAGGAAGTGTTGTGCACTGTCATGGTATCCCTCTCACTTTCTATATTATGAAGTTTAACTTTTTACTATGGGCATGCGGATGGGTTTCCGGGGGCCGATAAATCGGCGATGGGCACGATAAATCGGCCCCTACACATGGCCCACGTATTTTGTTAAAATTCATTATCATGCGGATGGGTTTCCGGGGGCCGAAGGATTGAAACGCGCTCCGCAAGCTTCGCTGAGGCGATGGGCACGATAAATCGGCCCCTACACATGGCCCACGTATTTTGTTAAAATTCATTATATGGACTATAGGGCATGATCACCAGCATCGTCGCGACGCGGTTGGTGTCATTGCGCACCTCGCGCCGCTCATTGGGAGCGAGATAGACCGAATCCATGGCGTGTAAGGTCGCCTCCCCATCGTCAGTCGCAACCGTCAGCTCGCCATCCAGGACAATATAGACCTTGTGGAGCGGTGAGGCATCCCACTCTGCCTTTGCACCAGGCAGATAGTAGGAACAGCCCACCCAGTAGGGCGCGTCTGAGCCAAGGTTCTTATGTTGCAGATGCATGGCGTGAACGGTCGGGCTGTGTTTGGGCGGATAGTAAGGAACGGCTTCAGCCAAATAGGTCACCTTCATGAGGTTCCTCCCATTACAGTTTGATGATCCCGGCTGCCCTCGCAGTAGGTCCTTCGCTAGCGCTCAGGATGACATTGCTAATCAAAGCCGGAAGTTGCCGGTTGGATCGACAATGGCGACCATGCGCACAATGCTGCCGTCGCCTTTGACCCAGCGGATCGGAAATGCGGCAATGGTGACGCGCATGCCGGTGACCTTGTCGATGTCTCCTCCGACATTCTCGAACCCGGCAATGCCATTGCCGAGCAAGAACCGATGGCAGGGTTCCCATTCGGAAAAAACCTCTTTGACAGGCTTGCCGGTCTCGCGTTCAAACTCGGCACAGACATCGGGCAGCAGTGGACCGCCAGGGCCATGTGGACCAATCGCGGTTGCCAGGGGATGATCGAGGGCTTGCTGATCGACACCCACTGCTTTGACCCTCTTCTCGGCGAACCATTGACCAGCTTCACGGTAAAGACCGGGCGAATACGCAAAATACTTGCGGTTGTCGCCATAGTGCTTGTGCCAGCCGCTGTTGATGATCACGATGTCTCCGGGCTCGATTTTGGGTTCGGCCCGCTCAAGATCCTCCGGCATAATCTTTTCCCATTTGCCCTTGGGAATGGAGACAACGACAGCCGTACCGAAGAAACTTTCGAGCGGCACTTCGTCCATAAAAGGTGTGCCCTCGATGACGTGTGCAGGCGCATCGGTATGCGTCGTGCTGTGCATAAAGGTGGTGATCTGCTGCGAGAGGACACCGGATTTAGCGTGGTAGTGAAAACGCTCGATCTTGATGTCGGGGAAATAGGGCCAGAGTGGAGCACCTTGTCCCCACGGATGGCTGAGGTCATAAAATTTCAGGTCACGGGTTGAAGAGGGCATTTCCGTCACTCCTTTCCTGGAGAAAATATCCATATTGCGGAACAATATACCACAATATGGTACAATGGAACTATAACATGGGACTTGGAACCTTGTCAAGGGAAAAATGCCCCAATTTATCCGTATCATGGAAATATGTACCACGATGTGGTATAGTAGAATATATTGAAGTGTCTGGCAAATGTCTGGAGAGAAGAAATAGCATGGTAAAAGCGGAAATCAAAGGAGAGCAGCGTGTCAATGGTGGTGTCCAGGTTATTGCACGCGCAGGGGAGATTTTGCGTGCCCTCAAGGATCATCCGAAGGGCTTGAGCCTCTCGCAGATCGCGAGAGAGGTGGGGCTGGCACGTTCAACCGTCCACCGCATCGTGACCGCACTAGAGGCTGAGCACTTCGTAACCTCTGCCTCGCCGAACGGTCTTATTCGCCTTGGTCTGGGCCTCGCACTGCTGGCTGCTGTGGTGAACAGCGAACTACGTTACAAGCTTCGACCCTACCTGGAGGAGCTCTCCAGAGAAGCCAATGAGACCGTCGATCTTGCTGTGTTGGACGAAGACCGGGTCTTCTTCATTGATCAGATTGCGGTCCCACACCGCCTTCAAGCTGTCTCCGCAGTCGGGACCACGTTTCCGCTGTACTGCTCTGCGAACGGCAAGGCGCTGCTGGCCGAATTGCCCCTTGAACAAGTCGAGCTCCTCGTGCCCGACCGCCTCCAGGCCCTCACACCACACACCATCACCACACGCGAGCAACTGCTCGAGGAATTGCAGCGCATTCGCATTGAACGCGTTGCCTTTGATAGGGAAGAGCATACGGTGGGAATTTGTGCCGTTGGTACAACGATACGGGATGTGCTGGGCAGCCTCGCAGCCATTACGATCCCGGTCCCCTCGATACGCTTCTATGGCAACGAGCAGAAACTTGCTTCGACACTGCTTCGCACTTGTGACCGGATCAGGCAGGAACTTGAGGCGGCAAGCCCTCGTCAGGCCTGAGTGCCCCTAGTATCTCGACCGTGCCCAGCTCGCCGTTGACGCGCAACCAATCGCCGGTGTGCAGGCGCATCGTCGCGTTGCCGCAGCCGACCACTGCGGGGATGCCTAGCTCGCGCGCCACGATAGCCGCGTGTGAGAGCGGCGCCCCCACATCGGTGACGACCGCGACTGCACGTGGGAAGAGCGGCGTCCAGCCGACGTTCGTGACTGTAGTTACCAGGATCTCGCCAGCTTGCAATTGCTCGCCCTCTTCGACGGTGAGGACCACTCGCGCACGACCCTCGACGGTGCCGGGTGCGCCAGGAAAACCGGTAATCGCACCGCTGGAGGGGGCGCTGACGCCGCTTGCATCGAACACATCGCTGCGTCGCTCTTGGTTTGCGGCCCACTGAAACGGATCGAAGTGCCCACGAATCAACGCAGGATAAGACGGCAGTGCGCAATAGCCAGCGTAGATTGCCTGGCGATCCGGAATAGAAGCGAGAGCGGTGTCGGAGCCTTCGAGCAGGGCCAGGATCTCTTGTATCGATAAGAAAAAGAGCTTTTCGCCATACCCGGTCAGCTCACCCGCCCGCAGGACAAAGGCCCGCAGCGGCCAGAAGACGCGAGCCTGCTCAGAGCGTGTCGCCTCACGCTCATGAGCCGATGTTCTCGCCCTGGCGATCTGGCGACGCATCTTCGCTGCCTGGCGTGGGTAGCGGCGCTGGAAACGGTCCCACGCTGCCTCCTGCGCCTCTTTCTGGCGGGCGAGCAGCGTCATGATATCCGTTGGCGCTTCGCGCAATCCGGCGAGTTGCTGATCGATCCAATGCGGGTCCTCGGCCGGGCGTGGGTAAGAGATCTCGAACAAGTGCGGGCTGTGGTGACCGTACTGACGGGTAAAGGTCGCACGATCAATCTCGCCACGCATCAACTGTGTCAGGCCCTGCAGAGGTCCCAGGCTGGCTAGCTGGTTCGTCCCGGAGTTCGTTGCCAGGAGCAGCGTATTGGTATCAGCGTCGCCCACAAGTTTCCGCAGAGTGTTTCGCACCCTGATGAAAGCGCCACCATCGCTCTTGGTGCCAGCCTCCAGCATGTAGTTACACTCATGAAGGTATGGTAACAGCTCGTCCTGCCAGAGCCTCGTCAGGTCCGTGGGACTGGATGCGGCCTGGATGCGGGTCATCAGCTCGGCGCCTCGTGCCGCTGCCGTAGCCAGGAACGCCGGGAGCCTTTTTACATTGCCGCGTATACGCCGTCTGTTCCGCAGCACTGCTGGCAAAACCGTTCGCAGCACGCTCCAGCGCGACACCGGAAGCAGCGGGATCTCCAGGTCGTCGGGGACGCGTCCGAAGATATCGCCGATGGTCTCAAAGAGGCGTTTGCGACTACCGCCAACTACCGCAAACATCGTCATCATCACACTCAGGTTCATATACAAGCGTCCGCCGATGTAGCCTATCGGCGAATAGCCTCCTATGAACAGTGTCGGCATCATATCATCGAAGACAATCTGGAGGAGCGACCTGGAGCAGGGCGTCACTACATCAGGAACAGCTTCACCAGCGTTTCCTCTCGTCCACAGGCAATCAACGGTCAGACTATCGTTCCACGCGTCGATTCCCTGGCTCTTGACTTCCTGGTTCTTGTGATGCAAGGTAGTTATCGGACGTGCCTGAAGAATGAAGAAGCGATCAGCAGAGAGGGCCCACTCGATATCCATCGGTTGTCCATAAAGCTCTTCGATGCGCACCCCAATGCGAGCCAGTTCCGCCACCTGAGCCGGGTTGAGCGCCGCCTGACGACACTGATCCGCAGGGACAGGTTCTTCATGCGTACCGGTGGGCGTGCGCATGGTCATCACGTCCTTCTCGTTGATCTCATAGGTGACAATGGCTCCACTGTTCTTATCGACGACAACCGTGTCAGGAGTCACCAGCCCACCGACAATAGCTTCGCCCAGTCCCCAGGCAGCGTTGATCATGATCTGGTCGTGTCTACCGGTCACCGGATTGGCAGTGAACATAATGCCAGCAGCATCAGCGGGAACCAATTCCTGCACCACGACGGCCAGGCTCACCGATGCCGCCGCGATGTGGTTGCGGATGCGGTAGTTAATGGCTCTGGCAGTCCACAACGAGGCCCAGCAGCGTTTCACGGCGTCGAGTATCTGAGCTTCGCCATGCATATTGAGGTAGGTTTCCTGCTGACCGGCAAACGAGAGATCCGGGAGATCTTCAGCGGTAGCAGAGGAACGAACGGCGACCGGCAGGTCACCTCCACCCAGCCTGGTGTATGCCTGACGGATCGCCGAAACCACCTCGTCCGGCATGGGATGCTCTGCAAAGAGCGTGGCAATCGTCTGTGCAGCCGCGTCACACGTTACGGGCTGATCGGGCGAGGCCGTCGAGACGGCTGCAAGAATCTGCTCTTGCAGTCTATACCTGGCAACAAACAGGCGGTAGGCAGCCGTCGTAATGTGAAAACCGGGAGGCACCGGCAGGCCGGCTGCCGCCAGGCGCGCCAGTGAAGACCCTTTGCCTCCTACGCGCTCCAGGGTGGCAGAGACGTCATCCAGTGCTAACACAAGAGGGCTATCCTGTTCAGTATTTGCGTCGAAATCTCCTGAAATGATCGGTGCTTCTTCGTTCATACTTCTTCTTCCTGTCTAGTAGATCGGTTTTACACTCCGATAGAGTCTCTTCATCTGTGGGATGTTTCCCGTGTCGCTCTGCTCACGCGTGTTCACAGCTCCTGTTCTTCCTTCGGGGGTGTGGGCGGGACCAGCCACGACTCAAGTTCTTCGCGCGTAGCATACTGCAAGCAACCCGCTGGCGCTCCCAGCACACGCTCCAGCGCATCCGCACATGCCACGACGCTCCGTTGGAGGCGGGGTAGGTCGGAGGGCTCGCGTTCCTCCGAGAGGAGGAGTTCGACGGTGGCATACCCAAGATCTTCAAGCAGGGAGATGATCATTCTCGCCGCCTGATCAGGATAGGGAGTCGTGAAGACGCCTTCTTCGACTCCCTCTTGGATGATCTGTGAGAGCCAGGGAGCGAGTCGTTTGACCCTTGCGATGTAGAGTTTGTGGCGAACGATGGCATTCTCATCGGCATACCAGACGCGCAGGTACGCGAGCACCAGGCGCTTGTGGGCTCTTTTGTGGTGGCCGAGCGTGGCAAAGAAGCGCTGGAGTTTGTCGATGGCACCAAGCTGACGATCATGGATGATGGGGAGCACGAGCCGTTCGACCTCCTCCCCCATGCGTTCGACCAGCGCCAGGAGCAACGCTGGTTTGGAGTCAAAGTAGTGATAGAACGCCCCGGAGGAGATGTTCAGTTCGCCCAGAATATCGGCAATCGCCATCTGCTCATAGCCTTTCTTTTCGACGGCGAGTTGGGCTGCGTCGAGGATGGCGTTGCGCCTCTGAGCGTGGGCGGCTTCGTTGACAGTGCGTACCATGGCTTCCCTCTTCTCATTTAGAAACAGAGTCTCGGTTTATGATACAAGAAGTATAGCTCAGGAACGAGTTGCTGTCAATGAGAAAACTTTCCTGTGCAAGTGTTGCACCCAGTCCGCGCTGGTCGGATGATTGGACTCGTCTCATTCACGCAGCCATCATTATTGCTAAGCACAATCACGGGCGTCTTGTGAATGGCAGCGTTAAAGACGCGCTCGCAGGAGACATAGAAGTTATTGCAGTCCACCAGGGCAAGGATCGTGTCCATGCTAGGCTGGACGACTCATGGAGAAGGTCAGGGGGTGAATGACGCATGTGACGACGCCCCAGACCTCAAAGTCGCCGGTGGAAGACACATCCAGCAGGGGATAATCGGGATGCTCCGCCTGTAAGAGCGTTTTGTCTGGCAAGAGGTGCAAGCGTTTGATGGTAAATTCCCCATCGAGACGTGCAACCACGATGCTGGTATCGGTGGCCTCAAGAGCGCGATCCACGACGACGATATCGCCGTCATAAATACCCACCCCCCCACATCGAGTTGCCCTCGACCTGCGCATAGAAGGTGGTGGTGGGGTGAAGTAGGACGAGGTCATTGAGGTCGAGTCGTTTCTCGATCCAGTCCTCGGCAGGCGATGAGAAGCCGGCAGGGATACGCCAGGGAAAGATAGGCAAAACCATTTCAGAAACCTCCTTTCTGCGAAACGTGCAAGATAGGAAATACGGTTTACAGGTTGTGCGGACAAACCGAAAAGAGCCAATGCGAACAAATGTTCACGTTACTCAAGGGAAGTATACACAACAAACGAGCAAGCTGTCAATATTTTGCGGGGCTTTTTTGGAGGGGAACGAGGTGGCTGGGGCAAATGAGCGGGATAGAGTGTCTATTTTGGGTATGGAAATGCAAAGGGCTGAATCGGGCTAGATAAAGGTATCATGCCGCTTTGTCTCGATTGTGCGAACCTCAAAATTGTATGCTATGCTCTATCACACTTGCGGTTGGCATCAAGAAGCTGAGTCCTTTATTAAGAGTATTGCCACACAGACGCTCATAAGCTAAACTAGGCAAAAGTAGAGTTTCTTCGGAGCACAAGTTCATTAGTTGATAATGAGAGTTGATGAAACATGAAGCATCTATTCATCTCCTACAAAAAGTCCGACGATGGTGATTTCGCCGATGCTGTAGCCAACAGAATTGAAAAAGCAGGTTTTAGCACCTGGATAGATAACGACAAACTCCAAGGAGCGATTAAAGCACTCACAGCAATACCAGGTTTAATTGCAGCCACCCAAGACCCTAACGAGGATATACAAACAGTAGCCAAAAGAGCACTGAAACGTATAAAGGCGAGTTAAGCACATTTGGGTATATCTCTATGGCATGTTTGAACACTTCACGAGGTTTCCTTGGTTTCTTCCAATTTATCGTTACATGGATCAGCCAAACTTGCTATAGTCTCGGATGAGGAGTGATGACAAGCTCCTTGCTACAGCATTTGATTTTTTGACCAACGAATCGTTCTCTCTTATAGAGAGTGTACTCTTTACACTAATACATACGCACATGGATGTTTGATGGCAATCTTAGGATACATCCTTGATGAGCCAGGTACAAGATGGAGAAGAGCATGCGGGAGCAACGATCCAGTGAAGAGTTCTTTCACGGCAAACTGATCACTCTGCGAGTAGAAACCATCCCTCAGCAAGGTGGTGGTACCAGCCATTTTGAGATTGTCGAGCATCCCGATGCTGTTGCGATTGTGGCGCTACGCTATGATGCAGCGAATGGTTCTGAAGTAGCACCTCAGGTGGTGCTGGTCAATCAGGAACGTCCAGCAGTGAAAAAGAAGACATGGGAGCTTCCGGCAGGGTTGGTAGAGGTCAATGAACGAGACAACCTGCAATTGACAGCCGCACGCGAACTGCGTGAAGAGACAGGCTATCTCGCTGATAATTGGCACTTTTTAGTACGGGAATATCCTTCCCCTGGCTTTTCAACCGAGCCAATTAGCATTTACCTTGCCACGCACGTTCACCCTGCACCGGATGCACTCAACACTGACACCCCTGCCGATCCGACTGAAATAGCGCACGTGCGTTGGATACCTCTGCACGAAGCACTCGTGCTCTGCCGTAATGGCGAGATTGAAGACGGGAAAACGCTCCTGGGCCTCTCTCTTGTGCAGAATCTGCTGCTGAACGAACCATCTGACATAGGAGGATACTTCATGCCATGTGATGCAACGAATATGCCCTTTCCTCGCTCTGCGTCGTTCCGTAGCGGTGACGCAACCGAGTCAGACACTCATCAGAACACCACGTTGAATCCCACGCTGAATATCGAGAATATGCTGCTGGAAGAGTTCAATTACACGAGTTTAACGGCCTATCAGGCGATGGAGGATCGCGCACGCGTCTCGAATCTCTACTATCTGTTGCTGGGAGCCGTCGCATCAGGATTGCTTGCCATCTATCAATTTGGAGGGAATGCCCATACCAATTCACAGCCGCTGGTCATTGCCTTGTTCGTGGCGGCTGGGTTGTTGAGCGCGACCTTCTATGAGAAGATCATTCGCTTGCGTCAAGCCTATCGTGAGAGCCTCATCTGCATGAATGTCATCAAAGAATTCTACCTTCAGCAGTTCCGGCAGCAGATGCCACGCATCGAGCATGCCTTTCGCTGGCGGCTCAGAATAATCCCTCCTGGTGAGCGTATTGGCAGCGTGACCTTCGCCATCAGTGCGTTAATTGCTGTGATGGGCAGTTTTTGTTTCGCTGGGGCTGTGCTAGTCGGCATCAAGCCAGAAATTGTCGCTAACCCTGGTGCTGTCGGTGTACAATCATATGCCATCTCTATCCTTGTTTTCCTGATTGCCATGCTCGGCTACATTTGGTATTACCGACGTTCCTTGAACAAGCATAAAGAGCACGAGAATTTAGAAAAACAAGCTAAAGAAATAGGTATCTCGTTACCAGAAATCAAGGGATAGCTGATGCAATTCTAACTGCCGCTTCAATAGTGGGTAGGCAAACAACAAACCAATCAGACTGAAAGCCTAAAGTTAGGAAGTAACCAGAATGGCCAATCAGAAACATCTCGATCTGCTCAAAAGCGATACTAAGGCATGGAATGAGTGGAGAATGAAACCTCGGCATATACAAATAGACTTGAGCGAAGCTGACCTGAGTGGAGCGCAACTTAGCGGAGCTAACCTTATAGCCGTAGATCTCAGTAGAGCTAATCTGAGTGGGGCTGACCTCAGTAATTCGTATCTTGATGGAGCTGATCTCATTGGAGCGGACCTCAGTTATGCAGATCTCAGCCAGTCGGGCCTTTGGAAAGCAGACTTGAGCGGTGCTAATCTCACCGGAGCATGTCTCCAAGAGACAAACCTGAGATTTGCAAATCTGAGTGTAGCCGACCTCAAGGACGCGAACTTGATCGGCACTAATCTGAGTGGCACTAATCTGAGCAGGGCAAACCTTACTGGATGTCTTATTCATGCTATTTCTGCTTGGAAAGTTCACCTTGAGGACGCAACTCAGGCCAATTTAGTGATTACGGATGAAGGTGAACCATCCATCACGGTTGATAGTCTTGAAGTTGCTCAGTTCATTTATTTACTACTGAACAATCAAAAAATTCGTGACGTTATTGACACGATCACTTCTAAAGTTGTTCTAATCTTAGGACGCTTCATCCTTGAGCGGAAAGCTGTTTTGGATGCCCTCAGAGATGAACTTCGGAAGCGGAACTATTTACCTGTATTATTTGATTTTGAGAAACCAGTAAGCCGAGACATAACGGAGACAGTAAGCACTCTTGCTCACTTAGCACGCTTCATTATCGTCGATTTAACTGACCCCAGCAGCGCTCCTCATGAAGTAGCGACCATAATTCCTCAGTGCATTGTGCCAGTTCAGCCGCTTCTGCTTGCGGATGATGCACAACCTAGATACGAATATGCGATGTTTCACGACCTGAGAGTGCGGTATCATTGGGTACTGCCAACATATCAATACCAAGATCCTAGTAGCTTACTTCCGTCGCTGAAAGAAGATATCATTGATCCAGCTGATAAAGAAGGCAAAGGAATTAGAAGGGCGATAATTTCAGAGGATAAGCTTTATACCAAACCAGCAACAAATAGATATGCTGCGTCAAGGAGTAAGTGCCTGGAATGCGCTGTCTGTCGGGTGCCATGCAGGTATTTTCCCCTCTCAAAATGGACTGTTTTGCAGGAGTTCCAAATTATCCAGGCCATAGACTTTGAGCGCTGGCGATGAATGAAGATGAGCAACCTTGCGTCTGATGAGCTTCTCGTCATCAAAAGTCACAAAACCTACATTGGCGCGATAGCCTTCTTCTTGGGCAACCTGGGCGAGGTAAACGAGACTCGTGCAGTCTGGGGATTTGCAAACAGGTGTTCTTGGGCAAGTTGACGCATATACACTTTTGGCAGTGAATAGATCCAGCGTTGAGCCTGCTCAGCAGATTCGACATGGCTTAGTCCGTAGAGCCCAATAGTGATAGCGCTGAGTGTGGCAAGGTCATCCAGCGACTGAACCACAATTCTTTTGCTGAGTCCCATGAGTAGCGGAAACACCTCTGTCATACTATCAACCAACGTTGCTTCCTGCTCCTCTGCATCAATGCCCTCTTGTCCAGCTTTCTCTCGAAATGTTGCCAGAATGTCCAGATAATGTAACTCCATACTGCTAACCAGGTTCTCAGCTATTGTCGTCAGAGCTGCAGCATGATAAGAGCCAGGAAGATGAACAACAAATTCAAGAATACGGTTCAACTCCTCATGAGAGGGCGTATGAGGCCGATTCCATAGATCTTTCAAAGAATCAACGAGATGTTGCATGCGCTGTGAAATTTCCTGCTCGTGATTGCCTTGGTACGGCGTGACTTGGTGGTCCTGCATTATATCCTCGTCGTTTCTCATACCAGTTCATTCCTTCCTGCTCCTATCATATCATACCATCGGTAAAAAATATATAAAGCCATGAAGAAATGAAGAACGGGCATCAGTCCTTCTCAATTTGGCCGGTGCGCTTCCCCCGATGTGTGGAGGCCAAAAAACGGTTTCTTGATGGCATTGGTCACGGCTTCAAATCCATATTCCAGCATCGCCGTTTCGTACTCGACTTTTGCTTGAAGAAGCGATACCCCCTTCGTCGCAACATCAACCAATGTGTGATGGAGGAGTTCAGCATCTCGCAGAGCCGTGTTGGCACCCTCACCACGAGAAGGAGGCATCGTATGGATCGCGTCGCCTAAAAGCGTGATGTTCGTCGTCTGCCACCGCTTAACGGGCTCCGCATAGCGAAGACCAATCAGAAACGTAGCAGGGATATCGGCTTCATCAACAAGCCGGCGCAGCACGGGATGCCATTCCTTTACAAGCTCTCTCGCCACTGCTTGCAGCGTTGCGCCATCGACATCCCGAAATTGTTCATTGCTGAGGGGGAGCTGTGCTAACGATACGCTTAAGGTCCACATGAGATAATCCTGCGTGTCGGTGAGGTGAAGGCCCGGAGCGTACTTCGCCACGGCCTCCGCGAACGGTTCCCGTTTCCTGTATGGTCCAGTACCCATCCCCACGCCATCGGGACCAACCGCCCGCGAAAAACCGTTCACCCAACTGTCAGGAACCCACTCCATCGTTTCGGTAGTGAGGGGCGTTTTGCCATAAATGACCCAGCCAGTATCGGCAAGTTCGGCATCTGGCACGATGAGCTTGCGGACGACAGAATTGCTTCCATCAGCACCAATGAGCAAATCTCCCGTGGCAGAGGTACCATCGGCAAAGTAGGCGCAGACCTGGCCTCCATCCACCTGTTCAAAGCGTTCGAAGGTCTTGTCAAAATGCACGATGCCATCCAAGCCGTGGAGGAGAATCTCACGCAAGGTGAGCCTGTTGACGTCTGTAGTGAGAAGAAAAGATGAATCGGCGACAGCTCGAGGCAGCGGCCAGGAAAACCGTTCCTTCAAGTGCGGATCGAAGACGGCGAAGCGGCCCGTAATGGGTTTGCTGGACGTCGCAACGAAAAGGCTGAAGAGGTTTTGAGGCAGACAGTCGTGGAGGGCACGGCTTCCGTCTGCATTAATATGAATGCGGTATCCCTGGTAGCGGAAATGCACGGATTTATCGCGTTCATAGACTGCAACACTGATTCCTGATTTTCTGAGGCCCTGCGCCAGGCACAATCCCCCGATTCCGCCGCCAATAATCAGAACATGAAGAGGTACTTTTGTTGGTCCCAAATGATCTTTTTGCATAGTATTTACTCCTTGTTTTCAAGTGCCATCAGAATTTCCTTTCCTCTTTAGCGCTTTCCTCGCTCTTCCCGTACCCCAAATGCTGGCGAAGAAAGCCAAAGCGCCCGGCGCTTTCTGGCACGAGAGGAGAGACACGAGCGATGAAACGTTGCAGATCTTCAATAAACGCCTGTCGTTGGGGACCGGGTAATAACTGCCCATTGAAGACTTCGACGACCGGTTGGAGCGAGCGTACGATCTCCTGCCCCTCCTGGCTCAGCGAGACCTTCACGACTCGCTGATCTTCACGATCGCGCACCCGTTCGACCAGGCCGCTTTGTTCAAGCCGCTGAACGATGTTTGTGACAGCCGGTGCATCAACCCCAAGACGCTGAGCGAGCGCGCCAATGGTCTGTTCTTGCTCATGGGCGATGAACGAAAGAATGCCCCATTGGGGAGGCGTAATCACGTAGGCTTTTCCCTCTGCGATGCAGTGTGTACGCAAGACCTCGGAGAAGGCCGACGAGAAACTGCGCTGGGCATAGGAGAGCCAATAGCCAATCGAGTCATCGGGCTGCATCTTCCCACTCTTTCCTTATCATATTAATAGATATCATGATAATAATTAACATGATAAATATTATAAGCAGAAAAGCTGATTCTGTCAAGGGTTAGAAAACTGCATTCCCATATAAGAAATCAATGTTATAGTTGGATCAGAGCAATATGTGATTGAAGAGAAAGGAGCAATGCGATGTTCATTCTTTCGGAATACTTCGATTCCATTGGCACCTTGACACTCAACCAACCTGCCAAACGCAATGCCTTGAGCGAGGCATTGGTGGAAGAACTGCTCGCCGCCCTGGCAGACTTTCAGCAGGCGGGCATACGGGTCGTGGTGATTCGTGCGGCCCCCGGTGCCCCGGTCTGGTCCTCCGGGCACGACATTTCGGAGCTACCGCAGGGACAGGATCCGTTGCCGTATTCCGATCCGTTCGAGCGTGCCCTGCGGGCGGTCAAGACCTTTCCAGCCCCGGTCATCGCCATGGTGCATGGCTCGGTCTGGGGGGTCGCGACTGACCTGGTCTTGAGCTGTGATCTGGCGATCGGTGACCAAACCAGTTCGTTTGCCGTCACGCCAGCCAATATCGGCTTAGCCTACAACACCTCGGGCCTGCTGCGTTTCATGCGCCGCCTGCCTCTCAACCTGGTCAAGGAGATGTTCTTCACGGGTGTGCCGGTGAAGGCTGCCGACGCGGCGAAATGGGGCATCCTCAATCACCTGGTGGAGGCCTCCGAGTTAGAGTCCTTTACCTACGACCTCGCCCAGCGTATCGCCACCAAGGCGCCGCTCGTCCTGTCCGTAGTGAAAGAGCAACTACGCTCGAGACGTTGCGCGAGGACGTCTACCAGAGCGCTGATTATCTGGAGGGCATTCGCGCTTTCCGCGAAAAACGCCCGCCGGTCTTTAGCGGCAGGTAGTCCTGCCTCGGCCTGGTACCCGCAAGGGGCACCAGTACATTTCGACGCATGCGCTATCAAAGCCAAGCGCTGCCTGCAGTAGGGGCGTGATGAATCACGCCCGTACAAGGAGGTTTCTGATGCAGCCACTACATGGAATCCGCGTCATCGACCTGACGCGTGTGCTCAGTGGTCCCTTTTGTACGATGACCCTGGCCGATCTGGGGGCAGAGGTCATCAAGGTTGAGCCGCCTGGGGGCGATGATACGCGGCAGTGGGGACCACCGTTTGCCAACGGGGAGAGCACGTACTACCTGAGTACCAACCACAGTAAGAAGAGTATCGTTCTCGATCTCAAGACGGACAGGGACATACAGGTTCTCTGGGATCTCATCGGTACTGCCGATATTGTGGCCGAGAACTTTCGCCCGGGCACGCTGGCCAAACTGGGCTTTGGGTGGGAGGAGATCCACCGGCGCTACCCGGCCGTCATTCTGGTCTCGATCTCCGGATACGGTCAGAGCGGTCCGTGGACCTCACGCCCTGGCTACGACCTCATCGCGCAGGGCGAAGGAGGCTTGATGAGCGTCACCGGTGAAGAGGGTCGTCCTCCGGTCAAGGTCGGGTTCTCCATTGCTGATCTGGGAGCCGGGATGTGGGCCATTATCGGGGCGCTGGCCGCCTTACGAGCGCGCGAGCAGACGGGCATGGGGGATCATATCGATGTGTCGCTGCTGGAGACGGTCGTCGCGTGGCAGACGTACCATGCCCAGGCCTACCTCGTGGCAGGAGAGGTGCCGCGAGCACTGGGAAGCGCGCATCCGACCATCGCTCCATATCAAACGTTTGAGGCCAGCGATGGCTACTTCAACCTCGCGGTCGGCAACGATGCCTTGTGGAATCGACTCTGCAACGTGCTGGATACCGTTGGTGAGCAAGATCACTGGTATCGTGAGCCGTCCTACGCCCGCAACGCCGATCGCGTGGGCGTGCGGGAAGCCCTGGCCCAGAGACTGGGCGCGATCTTTCGCAAACGGTCGCGCAACGAGTGGCTCACGCTGTTGACCGAAGCGGGCATTCCGGCGGGAAGCGTCGACAGCGTGGCGGAGACGTTTGAGAATCCGCAACTGGAGGCACGGGGACTGCTGCAAGATGTTGAGCATCCCACGATCGGGCGCATCGCGATGGTGAAGACCCCCATCACGTTTACCCATGCGGAGATGGCGCCTCCGACGGCGCCGCCGCTGCTGGGTGCCGATACCCGTTCCATCCTAGAGGACCTTGGCTACACGACCTCAGAGTAAGAGAGGAGTTGGCTGAAACTGCGGAATGTGGGATTTATAGCAAACGAGCACTATTTATACGAAAATGTGACTAGAAATCTCTTGACAGATAAAGAGGCGTAATGGTATACTTCTCTTGTCTCCAGTGAGTAAGTCGCGAAAGAAAACTGGAAGGCCGGCGGGGGGTGTAGAATCGCGAAAGCGCAAAGCAACGAAGGGCCGCGAAACGAAGGACCCGACGCAGTGCCGAGGGAGATGTAGTCTTTCACAACCCGAGGAGCACACTGAGGAGATGCCTGGAAAGGAAATGATCAATTCTTTCCAGGCATTTTCATGACTTCCTCCTTAAAATATTTTTTCCTCAAGGCCCACATTCCGCAGTATTTTCGCGAACATAGGTAGGAAGGCACTTTATATTGTAGAGTTATACAAAAATTCTACCTTGCAATCTGCTCTACGAGCGATTTTGCGAAAATTGCAAATGCAAACTGCGGAATATGGGTTATATGGTCAACAAAGACCAGATGACAGCGGGTGATGGAACGCGGCGCATAGCTATCGCTCCTCTTTTAGCCGCATATATCTTGGTAGCTGATATTTCCAACTATCTTTGAGCAGGTGTTGGTAGTTCATCATTATCTCGTCGAAAGACTTATACTTCAATATCCTCCATTTGTCCAAGGTCATTAACATTTTCACATCAGCTATAGGCCACCTATCTTGCACTGTGTAGTGTGGTGGTTGACTGGATGGTATCGCTATCCATGACCAGTGTACAAGGATGCGGCCTCCCCTATTGGTTGCAAGGTAATCCGGCTCTTCTTGGGCGCTGCCAGCTACGCACAATCTCCGTCCACTATTGAATATAACAGCTACTATTCTATCTTCAGAGTCTACAAAGCAGGGGCGCTCCTGATCTATCAGTATCACGAGCGAAGGAACTTTATAATTTTTGGGGCGGCAATTGATGCAAACCGCGCGGGGATAAAAGTCGTCTACCCATATATGTTTACGGCAGTAGTCTTTCCCACACCATGCACATCTCATCTCGTATCTAGATTCGCAGTCTGAGCATTGTAAGGCTCTGATTTGTTCTGGGGATAGCGTGAAATTCGGGTAGAGGAGATCGTACATCAGCGTTTTAGCTCCTTTCTACTCAGACGAAACTTGAGCTTCAAGAGACACATTCATGGCCGTCACACGTACTGATGCTATTAGTATATCACATACTGGCCTAAACCGAACATTGCCAGCCTTTTCTCCTTTGAGAAGAGGGCTTTGGCTCTATTTTTATTGGAGGTGGTGTGCCATTGGGACATGGATGACTCCTCTGAAAGATACCTGTCACCTTGACAATGGGGTTCACCATATTATATAGAATATCTGGAATTAAGCAATATGAGATGAAAATGCCCCGAGTCGAGGAATATGAAAAAGATAGAAGCTGTCCTATTTGATATTGATGGAACATTACTCGACACTAGAGAATTTATCTATCAAGCATATAGGCACACCTTACAGTCACATGGACTTTCTGTGAGATCATTCGATGAAATAGCTGTAATAATGAGTACGGGCAAGTCACTTGAAGAAAGTTATCGATATTTTACCCCTACATATGACATGGGTAAACTTTGTGAAACACATCGTACTTTTCAAGCGGAACACCTGTATTTATCCGTTCCTTTCCCCAATACACACAAAACACTCAAGGAGTTGAAAGATGCAGGGGTAAAAACTGCCGCTATAACTACTCGTTCAAAACGAACATCAATAAAAACATTAGCAACAAGCGGGATTGCAGACTATTTTGATGTTATTCTCTCTGGGGAGGATGTAGAAAGGCCCAAACCGCACCCAGAAGCTCTTTTAAAAGCCCTCAAGCAATTAGAAATTCAACCAGAAAAGGCAGTAATGGTTGGAGATACTGAAGCAGATATTCTTGCAGGAAAGAGTGCAGGAACAAAGACAATAGGTGTTTCCTATGGCTTTCACGGCTTTAAAATTGCCGAGGTTAATCCAGACTTTATCATCGATGATATTGCAGATCTACTGTCCATAGTTTTCTCTCTTACTTAATTGTTGTAGATGAAAGAGAAAGCGGCTAGAATGGTTCCACTGATGATGCCCTCAGTACTATGACGACCCACATGAAAAGATGGACGAGGGAGAAACGGTCCTTATTCAGCGAGTGCCCTAAGCGTATCAAATAGGACATCATCCAGTCGTTCAATTTTCATTGCATTTGGCACATCTAATAGACGATGTGAAAGTTTCTCATTTTTCAAAGTCCTTACCAGGCTCTGCACCGCAGCCTCTCGTGTTGAAGAAGGGATATCATTTTTGCTACGCCGTAGCAGCCATGCAGCGGCAGCACATACGATTGCATTTTCGTTTTCTAGCGTATGGACAACATGATCAAGAGCATTTGCTTTCAGTTCCAGTACGAATGGTTGGGTAACTACCTTCCAAGCAACTCTCTGCACAGTAAATGCATAGGCATGTACTTTCAGCCGGGCATCCTCAGATAGTTGCCGTGTGTCAGTGCAGGCTACCAGCAGGTCTTCAACCTGCTGCTGCCCGAGTCGCTTTTCTAGCCTTAGTGCATACAGATCAATTCCCCGCGTATCTGCTTCATAGGTCAGTGATGAAGAGGGAAGCCCAGAAGAAAGTGCTGTCTCCAGTAGCTTCTGTATTGCTGAGCGAAGCAGGCGATGTTCGATGGTGAGTGAGTGCGATTGAGATTCTAATGATTGAATACCTCTTTGGATCTGATCTCTCCGGAAGAATGTAAGGGGAGAAGCTGCAGCAGCAATGCTATATAAACAGAGAAGCGCTTCTGAGCGCAATATACCCTCTGTGTGCTTAAGCAGCTTACAAAGAGCTTCTACTATCACATTCCGGTCTTGATCTAGCTGGGCTCGCAAGTCATGTAAGTCCAGGATCTGTAGTAGATCGAATGCATGAACCATGTCTTGCACATTGAACAACGATCTTAAGTCACGCAGGTCAAGCAGATCTCCTAATGCTCTCAAGTCTCGTAAATATCTCAATGCATACAAACGGCGTGAGTCTCTCAATCCTCTTAAATCTTGTAGGTTTCGTAACCTTAATACCTCTCGTAAATCTCGCAGATAAAGGTTGCTTACAGCTATTAATGCTTGTATCTGCGAAGGTCCATCGTGGGAGAGCCCTTCTATCAGTTCGTTTGCTATCTCCTTGCGCTTCTCTGGCTTTTTATTAGAAAGCAAGAGCCTTAAGCCCAAACATGGTTGATATGTCGCACTGAGACCACGCATCATCTCTTCTCGCAGAAACTTATCCCAGGCATCTTTCCAATCCTCTGTAAGTGATTCAATCTCGCGATCAAGCGCTTCTTTGAGAAGGTAGGCAGATGGATAGTGTGCTGCATTACTTGCCTGGAGCAATCGCTGTTGTAGGCCAACAGCATCCCTTTGCCCAAGCTCCCTCCACCTGTTTTCACTTACTATCGGTATATGCCTCTCCCAATTTGCTCTATGAGTACTATCGCTACCAGGAAATGCTGCGGGAGTGATAAGGTATTCCAGCTCAAGCGCGTGATTTGTGAGCCGTTTCAAGAGTTCTGGCTGTCTGTTTCCCCAATTACTCCACTCACTATGTAACCAACCAGCCGGGCCATACTCATTGAGGAGATGCAGAGCTACGAAGGCATATTCCTCAACTCGCGATGATATCGGTATGGTCTCTTGCAGCCTTCGTAGTTCTGTCCGTATCGCTCTTGATGAGCCAGGTAAATCGTGCAGTTTAGCAAGCTTCAGCAATGGGGGAATCAGAGCAAGCCGCACAGCTGGGGAGCAACTGGGAAGATCAGGAGCAATCGCAGCTAATAGATGTACGGCCCCGAGTTGCTGTCCCATCTGACCGTCATCACACAGCGCACTCCGCCAGACATTAAGAAAAGGAGGTTGGGTATCTCGGAGTATACCTTCCTGCGTCTGCACACGTAATAAAAGAAGTGCAACCTCCTCAATATCCCGTTGCAGTTGAATGAAACGCCCATATTCAAGGGAGTCGCCATAGAGATTGAAGAGGCGGGAAGCAATGTCTTTTTGAAGGTCTTCCTCAATCGATGATTGATCGCAGTCTGCTAAGCTCTCGGCCGCAAAGAGGAGATTTCGATGGAGGATACTATCAGTGTCATGCTCTGCATCGGTTAGTATGGCCTTTATTAGTTCACTTGCCTGCTTATGTTGTCCAGTTCTACTTTTAGAAGCAATGACGAGAAGGATCGGTTCATGCCAGATTGGGTTGCGGTAATGCTCTACAACAGCTTGCTTTAGTTCTTCTAACGGCTTCTGTGCAAGATAAAGGGCTATAAAATATTCCTGAAAGGAACGATGAGCAAAAACAACATACCCTTTTTGCATTCTGATGAAGAGTTCGCAACTGCGGCGAAGTTTCTCAAGAAGCTGCTGGATGTTGTCACCGCTAACAACCTCCATCTGCATATCGTTATGTTCACCTGCTATTACCCTACCTGCAATTTTACTGACTTCTTTTTCCCTAGCAGAGCTCCCGCCTTGAAGTTGGTAGGCTAGCTCACTCAGTATTTGCTTAGCCCATTCTATCTCATCTGGTTTAAGTTTGAAGCTTTCAGGCTTGTTCATATTCCACTCATCAAGTAGCATGTATACAATAGCTTCATAGAGGCCAATACGACTTTGAGGTAGTTTTCCAGCATACGCCTGAAGGGCTATAAGCAGCGTAAGCAGCTGTGGATTAGCAGCAAGGCGTTTGACACCAGGATTGATCTCGAAGGTTTCTAATAACCGATCTTGTTGTTCAGTAATAAGGGATCTTTTGGCGAGGAACTGCTCAATTTGCTCCCTATCGAGATTAAGAAGGGCATAATGTGGGTAGCTAAGGAAAGCCCTCACTTTTTCTTGATATCCAAAGATACGAGAAGTGATAATAAAGCGATTATAACCTTGCGCCGTTGAACTGGTAAAATAATTAGAGATAAATTGATACAATTGTGCTGAGATATCTCTGTCTGCTTCATCTAAGCCATCGATGAGTACCAAGCAACCACCCTGTTCCATCTTATCTATAAGGAGATCATGGTATTTCTTATGCTGCTCCCGGAAAAATTGTTCAAAGGATAGATCATTGTGCTCCTGAAGACGCTTTGTGTAGTCATTGATACGTAATAAGATGGGGATTTGCCTGGGCGATAACTTTCTGGAAAGAGGATGGCGTTGAGAAAGAGAGGCGCGGGCCATTTCTTGAGCAAACCAGTTCATAATAGTGCTTTTGCCAGAACCCGGTGCTCCTAAAATGACAGCCACCGGCTTCTCTGCAGTAAGTCTTTGCAAGACTTCATCGAAGAAGAGAGGCTCCTCTGAAACTAGTCTACTAGGCGACATCGTTTTGAGATGGAACGCGCGCTCCTCGTGACTGAGATCTGGGCGTTGGTAGTGTTCTTCTTGTAGTTGCTCGCGTCCTACTGGTACGTCCCATACAGACTGGATAGGAATAATCCGCAAGGGAATGAAGACCCTATCGAGCGGTATCCTACTAGTAGTTGGAAGGGGGGTAGTATGGAGGGATGCTGCGCCCCCCACTCTTCTGACAGGTTGGGAATAGTTTTCGGTCTCTTCACTCTCCCGTCTGATCGATTCCAGATATAACTGGAGTAATTGCCTGCTCTTTTTGCTAGTACTATGTTTACGATTTCGATGCCATGCAGCGAATGCCCTACCTACAAAGTAAATGATAGCAGTCGCAATAACGGTGTAAATAATACCATCAATGATTTCCCTAAGATCGATGACGCCGGTCGATTGGGGGTTGGTCGCTGCGGTTGGCGACGGAGTAGGAGAGGCTGCTAGAGATGAGGGTGCAACGAGGTTGTGTGCGTGGGCGACCGTGGTATTGCTCAGCCATAGAAATATGCCAAACAGCGCCACAAGGGCCACTATTGCCGCCAAGGCTGCTATCGTGATGAATCGAGGTTGCATAGTCAAAATTTCCCTCGTCTCTCAGTCTCTTATGTCATTGTTTAGCATACCATTGACTGGACAAAGAAAAACTGCAAAGATAGAGATACTCTATAGATGCAATAGTTTTGCCTAAAAATGTCGATTTATATGTTGAGATGAAATGAGTAGATACCCATTCGCTGTTATTCCTCTGGCACCTGTTCTAATAACTCAGTGACAGGCACGCCAAGCGCTTTCGCTATCTTGTCGAGCGTGGTTGTGGTGACTTCTCGATAAGGGTCATTCCAAAGCGCATTGATTGTCTTATAGTTGGTATCAGCAATGCGTGATAACCGTGTTCTACTGATGTGTTTAGCCTGAGCAACTTCTCGGATTTTCAAGCGTATCACTGTCTCACCCCCTGGTGCTCCCCCATCTTAGCAGTGCGGCACCATTGACAGTAGTCGGTTTGTAATGGTAGCATCTAGTACTACCATTATGATGGCAGTTATCGACAGAAAAGGGGAAGTGCTGCAATGACGCCCTGAAAGTGTTTTGTAAGATGAGCAAGGATGTAGATATGCTGTTCACGTTCTATGCGAGAGCAGGGTCCAACAGTATAGATTGGCGATAAATATGCTATACTTAGAAGTGGCTCTCATCAATAGAGATAAAAATAGGACGAGTGATAATTTTCTGAATAGCTCTTTTTCTATACGCCCTCCAGTAAGCCTTCTTGGCGCTGTCCGATCTGAGCGCTCTATACACTGATCCAATAGGAATCCTTCATTCCAAGAGAACACAAAACTGAGGAAAGGATTGCAAACGATGGAAGACAAGTGTCCTGATTGGTTTGATGATGTCAATAACATGCGACGTACATACAAAAATCCTGATTCGCTTCCTTCACATATAGTGGACCTGATTGGCTCCCCAGAATTCCAGGAGTGTGCAAAGGCACGAGCAAGACGTGCTGCCGCCAGCAGCGGTCTGGTCGTTTTCATTGGTGCCGGCGACTTAAGCAGCACCGTCATTCGGAATTTGAGTGGCTACACAGATGATAATGCGCGAAGTCTTACAGGTGACAACAGAAAGCATATTGTCACAGTAGCAATTGATACCAAGATTTCAGTTGCATCATCATATGCCGATTACTTTTTTCAGTTGAAAGATAAACAAGCGCTTTGGGATGATCGAATTCTCATTGCACTGCTTGAAGCTCTCCTACCAAGGAAGCGCCGGACTATTGCCGGATCTTTGCCAAATCAAGTTGCACATATTTTGCGTCGAGATCGAGGTTTTGCCCTTCTGCATATAGCACCGATGTTGATCGGGGACTATCACGGTTTCAATGTGAAGGCAGTATTTGAAGCCGCTGAGAGACTTGGGTACCAGGTGATGCCAGACAAAGATGCTGCTATTCGAGCAATGGATAAAAGACAGTTCTGGCTGGCTTACCATAATCATCCTCTCTTTGCGGAACACTTGCTTAAACAAGAGGTATTAGACATTCCTCCTAGAGTGGTGGATGTATTACTTAGCAGCAGTGAATTCTCTGTTTCTGAAGAGCTTGAACAGTTTATGAAAGAGGCAGAGCAGAAAGTACGTTCTATCGGTTGGCCTTGTATGCTTAAGCCTGCTATTTCGGAATTCGGTTATGCTCAGGTTAAGTTAGAGGATATAGGCCATCTAGGTTCTGCTCTGAGAATTGTCGTGGAGCAGTGTAGAAAATATTGGGTAAATCCTGGCTACCGGGTCGTTATTGAATCGTTTGTAGAGCGGAAAGTCGTTGACCGACTTACAAAAGGCCGGCCTGTTGAACTCCTTCAGATTGTTCTAAGGCATCTAAATGGTGATGGGAAACTGATATCTACATGCCTGCCTCCGATATGGTTCGTCAATTACCAATCACGAACCTATGGAGGCACTGATCTTGTGGCTGGTCCACAGGTGTTTGATTTTGCAATACAGGCTCCTGCCAGGGCATTGCCAGAATTACTCTCTGATGCACAATATATAGAAATTCGGCAGAAAAGTATTCAACTCGTAGAGAGCATGACGAAAGCCCCTGGCCTTTTCGGGCTAGAGATCTTTCTTACGTCAAACGGTGAATTCAAGTTCAATCGTGTTAGTGTCAGAACGCAAGACACTATGTTTGCCACACTACCAACCCCGCAAACCAATGCTTTTGCGCTTCTGGCAAAGGTGATACAAAATGAGAGGATCGACGACGATCAGCTATTGATACAAACATGTATTAGTGGAGTTAAAACGATTGTTTGGGAAGAAGACGAGACAGGCCGCATTCTAGATTTCCAGGGGAAAAAGGATGCTGAGCAGGTTGAAAACGTTTGGAAGGTGGATATCTATACAGAGAAGCGAGAACTACGACCTCTTCGTAGGTTTGGACTCATTCAAGTATGTGTTCCCATAGAAGCAGATATCGGAGCAGATGATGTAAAAGCAGCGATAGATAAAGTAAGAATATCTATGGAGGAAGCACGCAGGCGCATCAACATCGTAGCTGACCTTGATCAGTGATGAGATTTGATAATTCAGAGCTTTTGTCGTTCTTGGTAATAAATGACAGTTGCTCAAGAACAATTAGGAGAAACGACGTATGCCTACTTATTTCCAGCGTGAGAAACTCAACCCTTCAATTGATAAGAGCATTGATGCTCTCATTAATCATGAACTTGCATTCTCTCTATTTAAGCAGGTTGCAGATACGCCAGGCCCGAGCCAATCGGTATCGTACACTCGTGGACGGACTATCGAGCAGATACTGAACAAACATCTTCCTCATTCCCGGCAATTTAGCTTCCAAAGTGATTATCAAGGAACAGGGAATATTGCTGTGCTACTAGGAGATACACCTCACGCCCTATTTTTTGCCCATGCTGATGAGATCAGCTATCTACTCGGAGCAGAACCTGAGGGCACAGAGATAAAGTTAACTCCTTTCTGTAGTCATAGGTCAAAGGATGGGCACCCGGTGATTAGCCTGCGCTATGCTCTTCAAGAGCAGAATCTGAAACGGGCGGCATCCGGTTCCATAATTTCACGCATAGAGACCGACCAACTTGTCCCATATCTGCTGCTCAAGGAGGGAAAGGTTGAGGTAGGTGATCGAATCATCTTTGACTACCCAGCAGTAATAGATGAACATAATCTTGTATATGGTAAAGTCGACAATGCTGCCGGTGTAACAGCCTGCCTCCTGGCAATAATTGCTCTGGGACAACTAGAGTCTATGACCTCTATCTGGTTTGTATTTCCTGATGAGGAAGAAGGGCCACCAATGGGCAATTCGATGTTCGCACGAGGAGCGCGCCGACTTGTCCAGAGACTCAATCTTCCTTCTGATGTACTTTGTGTGGTTGTGGACGGACATAACGTGGAGCCAGGAAAAGGACCAAGTACATCAGCATTATTTAGAGAGAATGAGTCACTCTGCCAGGGCGCCATTGTCCCACCATCTCTATATGCTGAGTTCAAGGATTTTGCAAACCACCTTCGGGACTTAGGGATTGACATTTCAGAAAACAGCAGGCGTGTATCCAGAAGTGACTCACCGGCATTAATGGAGTACTTTCGAAATATACTATTGCTTGGCTACCATGTCAAAGATGCCCATTTTGATGATGGCCCTCCCTGTACTTCATTAGATGCCATTATTTCAGTTGCGAAGACAATCGTATGGATGGTTCTTGCTCTTGATATTGGAAAAGTAGCAATATAGTGAATATATATTCACATATCTTAAGGATATTAGTAGCAAAATGAAAGATAGCAATTTAGAGATTAATGTTTTTTGTCCGGCCGACGCGGCAGGCAGATATTGGGGTGGGTGCCCAAGCACAGCAGGAAGCGACAGAATGCCGAAGGAAAATGCCGCAGGCCGTGACTGCCCACCCACCCCACCGGCTATGGGATCAAAGGTCATGTGGGGAAACTATTAGTTGGGGTCTGTGCGCTCTGCTTGAGTACGCTGATCCTTTAGTTGCGCCAGGAGAATGTTCGTTCCCCCCTTGAGTACCTTGTTCGCCTCCTCCACATCGAGAGCGGATTGCACGAAACTGTTATATTCCCGTCTGAACAGCAGGAGCATGATCCCCAAGAGCACAATCCACCAGACCCCTTCAATCACCGTCAAGAGAGCAAAAGGAATAGCTCGACCAAGCGGAGACAGGGAATAGATAGATTGCACAATGATCCAACCTACAAGAGCGATAAACTGAACAACGATAAAGCGTGCCACGCGGTGTGCCTTTTGGCGCATAGTCAACCGTTCCATCGACATACGTCCTCCTCTTAACTTAAGATGAATTTTTAGAGAAATACAAGCCTCTCCCCTGAGAGTGCCTCCTGCAGAATATAGTATATAGCGTTTCATGTCAATATCCTAGTATTCCAACGAGACATGTGTGGCGCATGGCCTGAGCACAGGGGATGGCGATCTGTCACGCCTCCGCGCGAGCTTTGGGTCTCTGCGCGGAGAGAAAACCGAGATGCTTCGCGTGCGCTGATCCTTCGCTGCGCTCAGGATGACAGGTGCGAAGTCTCGTTGGAATACTAGTGGCACGTCTGCGTGCTCTCATGCTGGTATGTCGCTAGATTTCGGGGTAAACTCATCATAGCCTATATGTCGGCGTCACTGTCAACACCGGCACGTGAAACGTTCCTGGTAGCAGACAGACAAAAATCAACATTTAGGAGTGTGAAACCATGCAGCAAGAGATGAGTACCACACAGATCGGTGTCCGGCTCGGCGTATCGGAGCGAACAGTACAACGCTGGATCCGCAGCGGCAAGCTGAAAGCGCAAGGGATTGCGCATCATCGCTATTTGATTGAAGAGAGCGACCTGGAGACCTTGACGCCCTTCCAGCCAGGTGCAACACAGCAATCTGAACTCACCGCGCTGCGGAAAGAATTTTACGAACTGGCGCACCAGGTTAGTGAACTGGAGCGAATCATGGAGGAGATCGTTGGGTCCCTCACCGCTATACCAGAACAGATAGAACAAGCTCGCCTTACTGTGCCGCTGCAAATAGAAGAAAGCTCCACGAGCATGCCTCCTCAGGCAGAAGCACGTATAGCCGCTCTAGAGCAACGTGTGAGCGAGTTGGAGCGCATTGTCGAGGCCTTTACCACGACACCGCCATAAGAAACGTTGAAGTGCTTGACCAAGGCTGTCAACAGATGTATCGTATGAGATGGACACACCATAGTTATGATTAAAAGGAACATGGCTCTCAGTCATCTTAGCTAAAAGGCAAAGGAGTATCCTATGGAGAAGGTAGCCAGCCCCAAGACCATTGGCGATACCATCTATTCGATTAGCGAAGACGGTAAGCTGACGATCCTCGCATCAGGCCAGCATCCCGTTATATACGAGCCGGAGGAAGCGTTGGAACTTCTGCAATGGCTCTACGCTCATCGGGATTTGTTACTGAGCGCGGCGTATCCATCAGGCACACCCGCCTGGGTGCAAGAAGGCAAAACATCGAGTCAAGACACGGACCCCCAGGGACTCCCGCATGCCTTGGAGCAGAGACAAGCGAAACGAGATGATGCCTCTTAGTCATTGCAGAGACCCTTCGCTGCGCTCAGGGTGACAGATCAGTCATTGCAGAGACCCTTCGCTGCGCTCAGGGTGACAGATTGCCCCCTACGCGATGCAACTTCACAAAGTTCGTGCGCGCCCGGCTCGCAACGGGCAGACCGCCCATGATGACTACGTGGTCACCTGACTGCACCAGCTGATCCTCCAGCAGCCGTCGCGCGACGGCCTCGATCAGCGCCTCGGTCGATCCGTGCATTTCGATGCAATGGGGCCAGACGCCCCACCAGAGGGCAAGCTGGCGATAGACGCGCTCAGAAGGGGTATAGGCCAGAATAGGCCGCGGTGGCCGATCCTTGGAGATCAGGTGTGCTGAGGTCCCCGAACGCGTGAAGACCACGATGGCCTTGACACTGGCTTCTTCCGAGAGCGCACGGGCCGCATGGCTCACGGCGTGTTGCTTCGTGAGCTCCTGACATTGCGGTTGGCGCGCGGTCCTCTCCCCCGCTTCCGTCTCGCCAGCGATACGCACCATCATCTCGACGGCTTCGATCGGATAGGCGCCGGTAGCGGTCTCCGCGCTCAGCATCACGGCATCGGTCCCATCGAGAATAGCATTGCACACGTCATTCACCTCGGCCCTGGTCGGGCGGGGATTCGTCACCATCGACTCCAGCATCTGGGTGGCTGTGATGACAGGCAGTCCCAGGTCATTACAGCGAGCAATCAGCTGTTTTTGAATCAGCGGCACCTTTTCCGCAGGCATCTCGACCCCCAGGTCTCCCCTGGCCACCATGACACCGTCGACCACGCGCAGAATCTCTTCCAGGTGCGCAACGGCCTCTGGTTTCTCGACTTTCACAATGAGGGGGAAAGACACCTCATCGTCCCTCTGTCCGAGTTCCGCCTGCACCTGTTGGATAAAGTGTCTCGCGTCAAGAATATCCTGCGCGCGACGCACAAAGCTGAGCGCGATGTAATCAACGCCGTGTATCATCCCGAACCTGAGATCATCCCGATCTTTCTCTGTCAGCGCGGGTGAACTGACCGCTACGCCAGGCAAATTCATCCCCTTGTGCTCTTTCAACAGACCACCATGCACAACAACACAGTCCACCTCCGTTTCAGTGCTGCTGAGCACACGCACTTCCATTGCCCCATCGTCCAGCAGGATGCGATCCCCGGGCTTCACATCTTGAGGCAAGCCTGGGTAAGTCGTGGAAACCCGCTCAGCCGTCCCGGCGATCTCTTGCGTCGTGATGGTCAGCCTGGCTCCGTCCACTAACGTGACGGGTTGTCCATCCTTGAGCGAACCAACACGAATCTTGGGACCCTGGAGGTCCTGCAAGATGGCAATCGGGCACCCCAGGCGTGTGGAAAGCGCGCGTATACGCTCGATGACAAGGGCATGATCGGACTGGACCCCATGCGAGAAGTTCAAGCGGGCAACGTTCATGCCGGCGCGCATCAATGCTTCGAGCCGTTCCTCGCTACTGGTTGCCGGTCCGATCGTGCAGACAATCTTGGTACGACGCATCTGATCCTCCTTCTTCGCTTGCGCCTTCCGGCCAAACCGCGCCTGGTACCTGCCCCTGGTACCCGCAAGGGGCAACCCCACGATAAATCGGGGGTCTACAACATTCCAGAAGTTTGGTACTATGTTACCCCGCTGGTCTATCGAGGGGGTAACCAACATTCCAGAAGGCCAAAGTGAGTGCTTGATACTCTGGTATTTCTTATCATACCATCAGAATGCTATCCTCAGAGACTCGATTGCCATCAATTCACTGCCACGGGCCATCTATGTGGTAGAGTGGAGCAAGTATTCATCATGAATACCTGCATCTGCTTCATAAGTCGTTTCACATGCTTCACGTTGCTGGCTGTCTCCCACGATAAATCGGGGAGCTACAACCCCAGTATTGTTTTGACACTACTAGTTTCGGCGGAGGTTACACTGACTCCCACGATAAATCGGGGAGCTACTAGAAATTTGTGATCTAAAAGTTCGGACCCTCAGCGTTCTGATAGTGATTGACCGATGTGATAAGATACCACAGCAAACCGTCAGGAAAGGTGAGCTGGGAGTACTATTATGACGATTTCGGGGTGCCGCTCGTGCGCCTCTACCGCAACCTTGGAAGGCTGCGGCACACCTGCCCCGCTCTACGCAGTCGAGAGTCCTTCTACTACAACACCCAATCCAGGCCTGGCGACGGGATAGTGGCCTACAGAAGACAGTCCGCTGATGGAAGCCAAATCGCCATGGTGTTCCTCAATTTCTCTGATACCCAGCAATCAATTTTGGTTCTGGAAACGGAACCGGGGGTGTATCAAGAAGTGATCGATGCTCAAGAGCAGATTCAAGTCAATAACGCGAATCAACTCATTGCTGTCGATGTACCATCGAACTAGGGCTATATCTTCATGCTAAAATCAGCTAGCAATTTTTCAGTTTCTAAAGTCATGTGACCCCTTTACCTTGTATACTGATCCACGGAAGGTTTATTACCGTATATTTCAGATGGGCAAGACCAGCTTGCTCCAAGTTACCATACAGAAAGAAAGGAGAAAACCTATGGCGATTACAGTGATCGTTACACCACGCTCGATGGATGCCAGGCAATACGACGAGGTTATCAAGCGACTGGAGAACGCTGGGGCGTCCACCCCAGCGGGGCGGCTCTACCATGTATGTTTCGGGACAGGGACCAGTCTGCGCGTCGTCGATGTGTGGGAATCACAAGAGGCCTTCAATGCGTTTGGCCAGACCCTGCTGCCTATCCTCGAGCAGGTGGGCATTGATCCTGGGCAGCCCGAGTTTGTTGAGGTTCACAACATCATTCAAGGCTAATTGTGATTTGATGGATAGCATGGGGAAAATCACAGGTTAGTATTCTTTGTGGCCTTCTTCACCTGGGAGGCAAAGAACTCGGTGGCGAACGGCTGCCGAGTTCTTGTTTGTTTCCGGACCGGATGTGCGGACCTTCTTGGGAATACTGGTAGATGTAGGGGTTGTGCGAAGCTCCTACAATGAAGGAAGAAGAGAGAAGCAAATGAGAAATGAGTAGTGGGAGTAGTAGGAGTAGTGGGAGTAGTGGGAGTAGGGGATTAGACAGCATGAGTATGGTATACTCAGAAAATGCTGGAGTGTAAGTCGTTGCTCATAAGCGCGGCATCGCGAGCAGCTTTTCTTCTGTTCGGCTATCGATAAGGAGCTACTGATGGGCCGAATACCAAGCGGGGTACTCATTTGGAGCCTCAAACGATATATCAGAAATGGAAACCTGTGGGATCATGTCTGCTTCAGATGTAAGCATACTACTCCTGTCTTTGAGTATGAGCATCGTGATGAACAGGAAAGGCCCGTCTTTCACTATCTCTGTGAGGAATGTGCGCAGAAGAAGCTGGCGGAGTGGCTTCAATGCGCAGCGAGTCCCGACTATGTCCATCTTGGCTACCAGACAGATTTTGACATCGCTACGGTCTTCTTTGAACAAAAAAATAATGGGGAAACCTTGACGCTGATACGCTGGAGTGCGGAACAACGGCGAAGGAGACTTCAAGGCACCGAGTAGTGCAATTTTAGGACAATGCTTTCTGCTCAAATGCGATCACTTTTCTTGAGGTTACAACTTCGACACAGCAATTGCACATTCGCTACAGAATTAGCGCCGCCTTTAGAATGTGGAATGATGTGATCATACTCCAGGTAGTTATCAGCCCTACACTGAACACATTTCCCACCATCCCGTTGCCACACTGCTTGTCTCACATCTTGTGGTACGTAGCGGTCAGCATCAGCTTTCATACCCACAAGTTGCCGTTTCGATATTTTTACAAGTGTACTCACTACTGCTTCCACCAACTTTGGATCCTCTACGGCATAGAACCCATTACCTGTGCCTTTTGAGAGTGCTAGTCATTCCCCACACGATGCAACTACATAAAGTTCGTGCGTGCTCGGCTCGCAACGGGCAAACCGCCCATCATAACCACGTGTTCACCGGCTTCCACTAGGTAGCAATACCATTTAGATAAGAAGAATTAGTTTGGAAGAGCACAACCATAGAGATTGGATGTGAGCATGTATAGTTCAGCTTTTCCATCTGTAAGGTTCGGCTTTTCCACACTTTTCGTATCTGTCTTGCACTTATCTAAATGGTATTGGCCGCAAGGGCCCCGCACTGCACCACGCTGCCCCCTGCCACTACAATTTGGGTCTCCCAGCCCCGGTTGTTGGTGGAACCCGCTTCATTTTAGGCCTTTATTATACGGCAGAAACGGTTTATAATATTTCCTAAAGTATTAGACGCTCCACGAGATTACCCTTATTACAGAGATCGCTTTCCCGGCAGAAAGGATGAGGTTTATAATTCCATGGTGATTCGCATCGGTTTCGGCTATGATGTTCATGCCTTCGCTCCCAACCGCCTACTCGTCCTTGGAGGCATTACCATTCCTTACGAGCGTGGGCTCCTGGGCTACTCCGATGCTGACACACTGATCCACGCCGTTGTAGACGCGCTCCTAGGGGCTGCTGCGCTCGGCGACATCGGCAGTCATTTCCCCTCAAGTGACCCGCGCTGGGAAAACCAGTCCAGTGCTGTCTTCCTTGACTACACTTACGACCTGTTGCATCAACATGGTTGGAAGATAAACAATATTGATACTACCATCGTCGCTGAGCATCCTAGACTGGCCCCCTATATACAGGCTATGCGTGCCTATTTATCCGAGCACCTGCATCTAGTGTTGGAGGAGGTGAGCGTTAAGGCGACTACCACTGACGGCCTCGGTTTCGCCGGACGGCATGAAGGAATTGCCTGTTACGCAGTAGCACTAATCGAACGATAGAGCAGAAATTGTAGTGGGAGGGGTAAGTTGGGCGGAAAAGTCAAGCTTTATTACCCACGTGCTCATGCTTAATATTTGAAGTAAGGTGTCAATTTCCACTTACCATTTTCTTTTTTTACAATGTAGTACCCTTGATAGACCCTATTCACCGTTTGAGTACCAGAAGAGCTTTTCTCGATTGCGAAGTCGGTAACTGCTACTTTGAACACTCCATTGGAGAGTTGCGTTATGCTATTGATCATAATGGAGGAGTGCAGTGTATTTTCATAGCTGCTGATGAGTGTGTTATAGGGATGCGCCTCCTGGTAGTCTGAATCCAACTGGCTATAGGTATCTGGGTAGTCACCGTTATTCCAAGTGTCGTAGTAGTGTTGAACTGCTTCTGTAGCTGTTTGGGATGGTGTAGGCGCTGATTTTGGTACGAGCGTTGAGGTGGTTATTGCTGGGGAAGGTCCTTCGTGTGTCCGCAGAGGCATGAAGGAGATTACGAGCCCACAGGCAATGAGGGTGATGGCCAGCAAAGTGAAAAAGAACGTGCGGAATAGGTTTGTATTTGGTACTCCTGGGTGTACTACTTTAGGTTTGTGTGTAGCTGCTTTTGTTGTTGAGTGTGGGCTGAAGGTGAATCGTTCTTCCAGGTTGATGGCCGCCTTATGAACTCTTGGAGGGACGTTAAGTGATATTCGATCAAATGTACGGTCTAGATCAATGATTGTGCAGTACGTAGGTGTGGTGAAGGCAGTTTGCAAGGCACGTGCTAGTGCTTTTGCTGATGTGTATCGCTCTTCTCGTTTTTTTGCAGTAGCTCTTCGTATTACAGCGTCTACTTCTGGTGGGATGGTTTTGTCTATTTGGTGTACTAGCGGTAGGGGTTCTTGTAGTTGCTGGGATAGTATGGCGTAGATATCGTCTCCAATGAAGGGAATATTGCCGCTAAGCATCTGATACAGAATAATGCCCAGTTCGTAGATGTCGGCCAGATAATCAATCTGCTCACCACGGATCATTTCTGGTGGCATATACTCGGGCGTACCGAGAATCGGCCTGTTAATCCTCGATAGCGAATCAGTAGCATGGGCAGAATCGTATATAATTCGGGCGATGCCGAAATCAGTCAACACTAATCTCCCATCGGCATGGAGCAAGAAATTGGACGGCTTTAAATCCAGGTGAACGATCCCAAACGCATGAGCATAGTCGAGCGCAGCCGCTGCCTGTTGAATATAGGTGAGAATTTCTTGTTGTGAGAGCCGACCTCGGTCTACCAGTACCTCATAGAGGCTACCTCTGGGGTAGTAGGGCATTACCAGGAAAGCGAGGCCATCCTGTTCCCCATAGTCATAGATGGGAACGATATTGGCGTGGTCAAGTTGGGCCATCATATGTGCCTCACGATGGAAGCAGAGCAGGAATTCGTTGTCTAGCCTGTTGTTCATCACCTTGACGGCGACAGTACGGGCGAGATTTAGTTGCCAAGCCCGATAAACAGTACTCATTTTGCTGCGCTTGATCAGTTGTTCAGGCATATACTGGTCAAGCATTCTTCCGACAGGGCCATAAGTGTTGCTATTCATTGTTTTGTCCCTGGCGAGCTCTGCGCTTACGACCTCGCCTCGTTTACAAAGTTCACATCAACTTCTGTTCTCAGAAGGGAATAGTGAGATCGGCCCACTTACGCAAAACACACGAGAGTTGGCCACCCTGCTCGTGACTGAGCACATTTATCTTTTCTTCTTCCCCTCGTCACGATCCAAGATGTAAAGGCCGTAAACTACAGTCACAAGAACGAGCATCGCTAAAAACAACATGCCCGCTGCCCAGAAGATATGCCATAAGGCAGTGATAACTCCAATAAGTGCAGCGAGAACACCAAAGACAAAGAGGCCATGGACTGCCTTCACTATCGTTGCATGAGGAAATCCATACCGGTACTTGCTCTCAACAATATTGACTACTAATGTAGCACCCAAAGGCGGAAGCGCTAAGGAGAAGGCTAGCACAGAGAAAAAAGCTGCCCAGTCAAGCTTACTCATGGTTGTAAAATCTTGCAGGAAGATCAAACTAATAAGGAGTAGACCACCACAATACCGATTAGACACACGGATAGCGTACTCATTGTCGCTAAATTTGCTCATCTGCAGCTCCTTTCGGGATTCCTAACATCTGCTAGGCCAGGCAATTTGAAAAAACCATCAGAAAAACGTTAGAATGAGTAGTATTAAATACTCACACTTATGAGTATATCATATATTCATGAAAAATGGTAGTCTCCAGATGATCAAGACGAGAAACATGATTTTGAAGATGTATTTTATTACCTATTACCCTTGACATCTTGAGTATTTGTTGTTAACATTAGATTACGGATTTCACAACCGCGGACTCAACCGTCATAGCTCTTTGAAATATGAAACGGGAGGCCTTCATGAGTATGAGAATATCTAACTTTGACAGTGATTCCGTTCATTTCCGTACTCAATGTACGCGTATTCCTAGGATGTACCATTACTGTGTAACAAGTAGCTTCATTTTAGATACATGAGTAGTAAGCCCTTCAAGCGAAGAAAGGAACGCAAGCATGTTGTATGAGGGTTGATAATCATGTTGCTACAACAGAACGTATTGGAGAGGCTGAAATGTCTAATAGCACTAGGGAGCATTCCAAGAGGAGAGATAAGGAAAGAGTTCAACTTGATTTCTCAACCGAGTCACTAATCAGACTGGATCAGCTGAAGGAGCGAATCGGTGCAAGCACGAGAGCGGAAACGATAAGGCAAGCTCTCAGGCTCTTTGAATGGTTTGTAGATGAAACAGAGCCAGGCAGCATAATTGAGGTGACCAGCGAGTCAGGCGAGCTCACCTCAAAGTTCAAGGCAAGCTTGCTCTATAACGAGACCCATCCAATGTAGGATGTATCATTGCAAGGATCACAATCATCTCAAATGTTCCGTTGGCGTAGTGGTCTGCTAGCGAAGGATCGTTAGACCCATTTAGCGAGAGGCATCGCCCACATGAACGACAGAATCGCTATGTGCAGACCTGCTACCCGCGGTTGCGGAGAAAGAACTCTAAGGAACTCAACCAGACACACCTCGCACAGCCCAGAAGATCCTCTAGCATAGAGCCAGGGAGGCTGAAAAGCACTAATTTCTTACAACGATAATCATACCTACACACGCGGCGGAAAAAGCTTGTCCATCAAATCTCTAAGGCGAGGAATCGGTTTTAAGTCCGCAATAAAACCGTCAGGTGCTTCATCATCCTCGTACTCTACTTCGTCCTCCAAAGGTTCCCTCACATCAAACTCCCGACCTAACTGACCTCGGGAACCTGCCTGTCCCTTGGACCTCATCTGACGCAGAAATCTTTTTCCATTCTGGGGGTAATGCCCCCCACCAGGTTTATCCTCTGTGCTCACCTTGTTTACCTCTCTGGCAGACTGTACCTACAACGCTGTCGACTCAGCAGTAGCGCTTTCAATACGGAGCAGCCGATAAAATCTATTGTTAAGCTTTCGTTGATCAGAGGATTACTCAGTCTCAACCACTACAAGAAACGCCCTTTCTACCCTAAAAACATGCATTCCTATTCTATCATAAGAACTGTGAGCTTCTCAACACGAATTACTCATATATGTGAACATTAATACGTCATAAAATGATCATAAGTACGAGTAATATATTGAACGAAGATATCTTAAAACGACAGAGCATCTGTGCTACCCTGAAAGCTGACCACCTAGAAGAATGGAACGCGATTTGCACCCCTTGACATCTTGATGTATTATATGACTTGATTTATCAATTGGTATAGTCCGGTATATACCATATACCAGCATATACCAATTTATAGCATACTGTACCTTACGATGTCAAGACTAATGCATCATTCTGTAGGGGGAAGAAAAAGAAATGGACAATGATCAACGAGATGACAGTGAGACGGATGACGACCAGGTAGATTACAAGGATGGGGAACTCAGTAGGGCAGAGCGCATTGCCGAGACGCTAGAAGCAGAGATTAGAGACGGTGAGCCAGGGGAGGGAGAAAGATTACCTTCAGAGCGAGAACTGGCTGGGAGATTCGGCGCTAGCCGCATGACTGTACGTAGAGCATTACAAATCCTTGTAGGTGAGGGACTAGTAGTTAGTTATCCTGTACGCGGCTACTTTGTGACAGGCATACGTAAGCGGCTACAAGAATATCATGGCGAATCCGTAGCAGCCGAAGAATTACGTCGATCCGGCTCTTTTATTAAGGATATGGAACGCCTAAAACTCGAACCTGAGGTAGTGTTTTTGGACCCACCTGGCCTTGTAGCAGCCAATTCAGAGGTCGCTGAACATCTCCAATTAGATACAAATGAACTCGTGCTTAGGCGATATCGTCTGCAATTGGCAAACAAGCTACCCTATCGCCTCATAGAAAGCTACTACCCGGCCGATTTGTTTGGTGAATTGGTGACGACAAACATAGAAAACAAGCCATTATTCATGTGGCTGCAAGAACGCCATGGTTTGTCAGTCGTGCATGCCAAGGAGATATTAATAGCCCGCCTCGCTACGACACCTGAACGCCGTCGCCTAGGTATCTCTTCTGGGGCACCTGTAGTAGCTTATGACCGCACCGTTTGGGCTAACACAGGCCGCCCCGTCGAATGGGCACATATCATAGCCGTTGCTGGACTATACACCTTCGTGTATGAGTACGACATTCCGACATAAATCAGAAACATGGCTGACAAGATAGAATCCAAAGAAATCAACCGGCTTGTTCACCAAGCACTCGGTCAACAGCTACGTCTGGGCACCGGTACCGATTTTCACAGCCTACACAAAGGTTATCCTCTTGTATTGGCCGGTGTCCCCATACCCTCGAAAAAAGGGTTCCATGTCAAGCGTAGCGATGGCGACCCCGTCTCTCATGCACTCGTAGATGCCTTACTTCTTGCGTTAGACAAAGGTGATATAACAGACTGGTTCGATGACCAGGACGAAATCATCAACGCCCGCTCTATCGACTACTTAGGAGAACTTCACAGCAGAATCCTAGCTCCGCAAGACGTCGTCATCATTAGCGTGCAGTTGGTGATCCTGGCAGAGGAGCCAAAGCTGAAACCCTTCTTCGCACAAATGAAAAGGGAAATTGCGACTCAGTTAGAAATGGACCCTCAGCGGATAGGGATTCAGGGAAAGACATTCGAAGGGAAAGGAATTATAGGTCGGCAACAGGGAATAGAGGTGCGAGCTACGACAATACTACTCGTACCCAATTGAAATTTATATGAGGTAGCTCCTGGGTGGACCTGCTACACTTGGGAATGGTAAAGGAGTCGATTGAGCGTATCTTTCGCCATCTCGCGAATTTGAGACGCTCGTAGGTGCGGTGGTGCGCCCCCGAAAGGCCACCGTTGTGCTTTTCCTGTTTCAGTGAGTAGATGGAAGCTACTGAGAAAGTGCTTAATAATGCCATAATAAGCCTTTAGTCACCTAATGCTTTAATGAGCGCCTCCCTCACATCCGCAAAAAATAAGATACTGATCTTCATTGCCATCTCGTCTGACAAATCATTCAACTGCCTTCTAGCTGAGATCGGAATCAAAAGTGTAGTTGCGCCTTTTTCAACAGCAAGTTCGGCAACATCCACTGCGTTGTATACCGGATCAAGACCGCCACCAAGGTTTAAGCCACCTACGGCAATCAAGCCACCTCTCAAGCTCTTACCAAGTAGGGCACTACAAAATGCTAATAATGCAGGAAGCCCTAGATGCGCTCCATTTTTTGCAGTATCAAATGCACGTAGTTGGACGATGAACTCGTGATGACGAGGGTCTCGGTCCCCAACAAGCTCTTTAGCCCGTGTGAGCAAATTTTGTTCACCGTACTTGATGCTTTCTCTGAACGGCCCAGGTATTGGTACATTAATGATTTTGACTTCTGAGCCAGGTCCCTCATTCACATCGATACGATAGAGTCCTGCATTTTCATCCTGCCCAGCTGGACTTATCGCCCAGACCTGTCCTGGCGGTAATGGGTCGGTGCCAATCGAATTATCACTCTGTAGCTCCGGAGTGACGACGAAGATCTCGATGCCATCATTGCCCATTTGGTAACTGAAGTGAGTGTTCCTAAACTCGGCACTGCCGATGCGCTTTTGTTGTTCCTTTACTCTCCGTCGGCATTCCATGGCTAAACGTACTGCCCACTCCAGATCTTCCTCGCTGATGAACTGATCTCGATTCGGGTAAAGCAACTTCAATAAGCCATTCAAGGTTCGATTCACAGCTGTTGTATCCCGACCGCTCAAAGCCCCGCCATAGTTGACCCGACCCTGAATGGCTGTGAGGCGACTGTCGCTTCGTAGTTGCGTCCAGACTTCAGAAAGAAAATCACTGACCAGGCCAAAGTGAGCAGTAAAGAGAGCAGCTTCTAGCTTCGGCACATCCCACCCTGGTAGGTAAGCATGAAGGCGGTCCATAAAAGCGGTATCGTTACGCATTTCTGGCGGCATCGGCCCGAGAAGGTGACCAATACGTTGCTGGTGTTCTACATCAACTTCGAAGTTCCCAACCATAACCAGACTGCCACTTGCTCGAATACTTTCTCGGCCTCTGCTGAACTCACCGGACTCCATATAACCTTTCATGATATTGATCCCATCCTTCTGATCGAAGGATATCCCAGATACCTCATCGAAGCACACAACATCATACTGGCAAACCAGGCCCCGTTGCCCATTGCTATTGTTGACGAACATACGGGCAACTGTTGCTTTGCCTCCGGAGACAAGATGGGAGTAGGGGGAAACTTGCTGAAAAAGGTGAGATTTACCCGTACCGCGAGGACCAAGTTCAACCATGTTATAGTTGCGCTCAACGAATGGAACCATCCGCAGCAGAAGGACATCTTGAGTCCGTGTAGACAAGCGGCTCGATTCAAAGCCAACACTACGCAAAAGAAATTGCTTCCAATCTTGAGTAGTAAAGCATTCGCGACCTCGGGCAAGATCATCGAGCACACCCCGTTTGGATAGTTGGATAGGGCGTAACGAGGTTATACCAAACGGTCGCCCAGCTTTCTCTAGCGCAATAGCCGCATCATATTCGAGCTGGATCTCAGCGTAAAAGCCCCCTGTTAACATCCGCTCATTTGAGGCAACCATTGCAGGTTCAATGCGGATATCATTGAGCCGTAAGCTTGGCAGAGTCACGAGGTAAGAGTCTGTAGCGGCGTCCAGCCGCGCCGTCACCAGGTCAATAAGTTTAACTGATCCTTGTTCTCTTGCGCGCGACTTAAAAAGTTCTTCCTCACCTGGACGTACCGTCCGCTCACGCATCTGCCGTTCGACAACCTCAAGCCCTTCTGCAATTTCTTCATCATTCGTGCTGGCACAGTACCTGCCCAGAAGAAATTCACCAACATAGGTCGGCACTGGATATTGACCTTTGAAGCGTAGAGCCAGGTCTTTACGAACAATATAGCCGCCAAATGCTTTAGCCGCCAGCCTGTCAAGTGCATCAAGTTCCACCGCTTCAGCCTCCTATTGTTGTCAGGATTTGTTTTATGACTGTTCCATCACTGTGAAGAACAACGATCAGTGCTGCCTCTCCCATCCGATCTTCATCCTGTACAAGCACAGAGACGGTGCCATCTGCATTGGGAGACTTTGAAGTGGTAGTGAGCGATGTCGCTGGATCGCCTGCTTTGGTTCGAATATCTACTTTCATACCTGAAGTTGCTCCAGCTACATTCATTGTACAACGTAGGCCCCTCCAGATCACATTCTCGATAGTGATAGATATTGTATTCTCTTGTTGAGATACCATGATCACCGGTACAAAGCATTCTTGTGGGCTAAGCCCACCGTGTTCATATTCTTTTCCTGCCTCATAACAACAGATACCGGGGGCTAAGGCAATACGCACATTGTTGTCCCAGTACCAGGGCACTGTCTCCTGATCAGTATTCGACATCTCTTTGAGTCTGGCACAGCGTCCTTTGCGGATGAGGGTGAGGTGTTCGGGCAAATCTGCCTTTGGTAGCCCTCCCGGGAGGAGCAACCAACCATGGTCTGTGACAACCAGCACCTGTTTCCATCCCCAACTGAGCAGAGCTTCAATGCGCCTTTCCAGGCCATGAATCTCTCCCGCAATATGGTGAGATAATTTCCAGCTATATTGATGCCCGTAACTGTCAATCGTGCCCATTTCAGTCCAGGCTTTTCCAGAAGGATCGCCCAGTTCCTCACCTTTCAGCACTTGATAGCCACTCTGGATCAGCAATTTACGCAGAACCTCTGCAGTCACTTTTGACCCGCTTGCGGTGACTATGGGCTCCAGGCCTTGACTTGTTTTTCCTGACAGCATACCAACAACAGGAGATATAGCGGGTTTTGCTGTTGGAGTAACACCTGGTAGGGGTACAAGGTGTGCCTCGACTTTGCAGGTCAACTGGTTGGACTCAAGTGCCGCCGCGAGACGCTGACCGATATCATAGCGCAGACCATCATAAAAAAGTATGCAGACGCCGTTTCCTGGCTCAGAAAGAGGCTCTACATGATAGGTACGCAATGGATGACCGCTATAGACCACTGTCTGCATCGCAAGTGCAGCATTTTCGAGCCATGGACGATACAGGGCAGTTATGACTGCTTTTATAGCAGCCACATCCTCGGCCTTCTCAACGGCTGCTAATGCGTCAATCACAGCAGCATCGGTCTTCCATCCCCACTCTGTGTAGTCCTTGCCGATTTCCGTCACCGTTGACCCACCAGGCGTTCGCTCCGTTTCCTTTGCTAACGTCATAAGATACTGGAGAGCGGTGGCTAATGGCGATCTCCCTAGCGTGGCCCAAACCCAGAAACGTCTTGGCGCATGCTCCTCTTCCAGGTCGCCAATGGCGGTGCGCACCTCATGAGGCGGTACATCACGAAGTGCGGTAAGACTCTCTCGGAGTGTGAGTTCAGCCGCCTCATTATCCTGGGGCCATGACTCTGAAGCAGTAAAGAGTGACATTTGCTGAGGCTTAGCACGACGGAGAAGCTCTGGTAGATTCGGATAAGCATGCGGAGCTTCCTTGAAACGGCTCCAGACGTTTCCCCAGGCATCCTGGCGTTGTCCAAAGAGAACCACAGCAGTCATAACGCCATCCTTTTCAGGATGAAAGCCATATTTTCTTTGGCACAAACCACAGAAAGAAGCCCATTCTTCAGCACTGCATCGCTTTGGGTACCCTACCGGGTCATTCAACCATAGCAGGAGACTGCGAACTTCATCCGGATTCAGGAGAGCATCGAAGAATGGGGCACGCAGCGGAGCCTCTTTTTTCAGTCGAGCAAGCGGTTCATCGGCCAGCTTGAGCAGCGCACGTTGCAGTGCCTCTTTTGTTGCATTGTCTGCACCAATTTCAATACCCAGACCCCCCTCAGAAGATTGGATGAACGCAGCAACTGTCCAATCACGCCCACTCCTATGCGTCCAGAGTACTCCACGGTATTGGAGTTCAGCAAGAGGTTGGAGCATCTTTGGCGTTTCCTCGACGGCTCGTATTTCTTGTTTACTAATACCCGGCAGATAGATGACAGGGGTAACTTCCAATGGAAGTTGGTAGTCTGGAAGAGTACGAGCGATAACGCAGCGCAGCCAATTTACTGGCCCTGTCCACTCCGCAGGCTTGTATTGCCCGAGCGTCAATAGGGGCAGGCGTTCTCGCAGCAAGGGCAACAAAGCTTCCCATTGCCGATCTTTGTCTGTCCAAAGGACGACAGCGGGTGGTACCTGGTCATTTTTGTTGTATCTGCCAGCGCGTTTTATTGCCTCTACCAATGCATCGAGGAAAGTAACCTGATCATTCATAGATATTTCCTAGGATGACAAGTGCATGCTCCAATTCACCGAATAGCCATCATCTGCCTTGCTTCGCGCTTCTGGGCAAGTGTATAGTTCAGGTCGTTGAGTCGCTCGCTGCCATCAGGATTTGTACCCCGATCTTTATTCCAATGAATAGCAAACCGACTGCGTAATACTCCCGCAGTGACGAACGGTCGGATGTTTACTCGTACCCCATCATCAAGGTCTGGATTCCACCCGATGGGCTGTTTGTGCAGCGGTTTCCAGCGAACATAGATATCATATGGCTTTTCGCCATCGCGGATCGCTTCCAGTTTCTTTTGTAGATTGATTGCGGCAACCAGTCGTGCCTCTGCACCAGGAACGCCAGCATCTCGTTCTGCCCTCTGCGTCGCAATCCATAAGCCAAGATGGGTGTAGATCAAGCGATCGAGGCAAGCGGCATCGAGTCGATGATAGTTGACGAGGGCAGAAAACCCGTCTTTAAGTCCATCCCATATATGCCAAATGAAAGGGCGATTGTGAAACAGGCTACAATGTTGTACAAAGAAGCCGTCACGCAG
>WNFA01000108.1_pt1 | contig 62692 bp, 55 predicted proteins | sample 5400481 | NCBI WGS metagenome assembly WNFA01 (sample SAMN13153340, study PRJNA577476) | soil metagenome | isolation source: 120 cm saprolite under Douglas fir tree site 2 hole 1 replicate 2 | place: USA:California | collected 2015-04-18 | reverse complement strand
CCTCAAGTTGTTCTGCGAAGCGCCACCGAAGTGCGTATAAAGGTACTCGACTTGAATCGCTCGCAGAGAGACATGCCGGGTTAGTGTGACATCCACCCCGCCGCCCGCCGTCATCGCAAAAGCGTTGCTTGACGCCGAGGCAAGCCCCGTCGCGCCGGCAGAGAATTGTTCGCCGCCGAGGAGCGCCTGGACGAAAGGGAACACTCGTCTATGCTGCGTAGGGAAATAGACTCTTGGCCCGAACAAGTAGTTCAGCTCATGCGCCGTCGTGCCCGAAGGCAGGCCCGTCACTTTGCACCCTCCGAACTCTCCGATTACACCGATTCTGGGCGTCAAATACGCCCCGAACGAACCCGAACCACCTTGGCAGTTGACGCCAGACGACCCGCCGCCCGGATTGAAACGAACATATTGATAGTTGCCGGAAATCTCGAACCCGCGGCTTTCTTGGGCCTTGGCGGAAGCTGCCGCCATGAAAAGTAACCCACATGCAATGATTAGCTTACGCATTCTTCCCTCCATAAGATGTTCTGCTGGGATTAGAGTGGCCTATTTCTATGCTGAGCGGAGGCTGCTCTCACAGCAAGCCTGATGGCTGCTGCGGTTTCGCGTGGGGAACTTGTCCATTGGGTCTGGTGGCAGTGACCAAACGACCAGTCGTACACCCCTGCCAAAGAAACGACGTAGCGCCCCCTGCTCGCCCCCGAAACGTTTTAGAAATAAACAATATGACCTCCAATATGACTCCCTTGGAGGCCGCGATCAGCGCTGAACTGAGCTCAAACTGAATTTATACGGCTATCAACCCCCGGATTTGCTATCTTGTCCTGACTTCGGCGGCAGAATTCCGTCCCTTGACAATTCCTAGATTAAACTTGACAATAGTAGCGATAACCTTGACAATCTAACGCATGCGGACCTCACAAGATAATCAGGGGCAGAAGATTCGCCGATTTATCTTGGAGCAAGTTGACGAACACCCTCACGATATAACGCAGTTGACCGCAAAACATTTCAGTATCACTCGTCAAGCGGTCAATCTCCACTTGCAGCGACTATTAGCTGATTCACATTTGGTCCGACGGGGCAAGACTCGACAAACCCGATTTTTTCTAACACTGACAAAGACTTGGCAGAAGCACTATCCCCGTGACCAAAGTGAATCTGATGTCTGGGACGCTGATGTCCTGCCGCAAATCTCGGATTTGCCAGAAAACGCATTGGACATTTGGCGCTACTGCTTCACAGAAATGTTCAACAACGCCGTCGACCATTCCTCTGGGACACGCATCAAGGTGCAACTGAAACGCACCGCCGTCAACGCAGAGATCGCCATCGTCGACAACGGCGTCGGCATCTTCAAAAAGATTCAACGCGCCATGAAATTTGCCGACGCACGAGACGCCGCACTCGAACTGGCGAAAGGAAAGTTCACAACGGACCCGGCACGTCACACGGGCGAAGGCATCTTCTTCACATCCAAGATGCTCGACGCCTTCGACATTTCGTCAGGCGGCGTGTACTTCACCTCCGTCTCGCCGATGAAGAACACAAAAGGCACTGCTATTTGGATGAAACTGAGAAATACGTCCGACAGGTCACGCAAGGAAGTCTATGATGCCTTCGCTTCGCCCGAGAACAACTATGCGTTCGACAGGACGGTCGTGCCTGTGAAAATGGCTGAGCACAGCGAAAATGATTTGATTTCTCGGTCGCAGGCGAAGCGCCTGCTGCTACGTATCGACCGGTTTCGCACGGTTGTGCTTGATTTCGGGAACGTCAATCAGGTCGGGCAAGCATTCGCAGACGAAATCTTTCGAGTCTTCGCACGCCGTCATCCCGGAGTGGAACTGCAATTCATAAATGCGAACGAAGATATATCCAACATGGTTCGGCGAGCGCAAAATGCTTGAGCGACAAGCAAGCTTTTGGCAATGCGTTTCTCTTGGCATCGGAAAGCGTGGCAATAGCTGCGTTCTTGTTGACGGACGGCAGACCCTCGAGGAATTTTGCGTTAGGTAGTTCCGGGATTTTGAACCCGGCCCCACGAAACGGCAAGGAAATGAAAATGCAAAAGGCAGCTAAACGATTGAGGGATTGAAGATTAGGTTGGCTCCCCGGGCTAGATTCGAACTAGCAACCCTTCGGTTAACAGCCACAGGAGTTACTTGCTAATAATTTGCCGGAGCGGGAGTTTTCCGAGGAGAATCAGCAAGTTGCGATGAAACGTGAGCGTCAACTTCTCCTCTTTATTCCCCTTTTGTTCGCAAGTTCTCACCAATTTTCCACGACTACCGTTACATTTTCGTGACAGCCGACGCTTCGAGATTGCGGCGACATCAGTGGAACTCGGCGAGCGCAGCTTCAACGTCCAGGCCCCTCGGAGAGTCGAACTTCCGAGACCCAAACACCCACTATGCCGAGCACGCACCAATGGCAGTTGGGACTACTCTGGGAACTATGGGACAAGCGCGTGTAGCAGCGGAAACCGTCCTGCTTCTCCATGTGATCTGGTGCGTCTGGGTGTTGCTGGGTTGGACTGTAACCCGCGGCCGCCGCGTCCTGCGGATGCTGCACATTACTTCGCTCGCCTACGCTATCGTCATCGAGCTGCTTCCCTGGGCGCCATGCCCGCTCACGGTGGCCGAAACCCAACTCGAAGTTCGAGCGGGCGTCGAACCCGCGCATGGACCGTCCCTCGTGCGCGTGCTCGATGCGATTGTTTACCCCGACCTGCCGGAGTGGCTCGTCGTTGGCGTTGCAGTGGTTGTTTGCGTGGCGATCCTGGGTGTTTATTTGAGGCGCTATCTGCGTCGTCGCGAGGACGGTATGTGGTGATCCGTGTTTGTTGGTGAGAATTTCTCCCTGAGCGACTGCTCCGAATTGTGCGTCTTGCTCCGGTGCTTACTGCAAATCGAGCCGGCTTCAATCAGATGGGCACCCCAGCGGATGGGGTCGTTCCATGCGAGGTAGGCGCGCGACTCCATTACCAGGGTGCCAGCGGTGAGAATCCTTGTGCTGCAGGACTCCAACCGGAATCCAGTTATGTCGATGGTCTGGCGGCAGCAGCCTGCTCAAAAACCTTGACTGCTTTACCCACTTCCGCAACTCCGAAGATCACGAACGTTGCATTGGTTCCGGGCTCGGTTCCGCTGTAGCAGTAGTTGATGTTGATTCCGGCTTCGCCGAGCCGCGACGCGGCGCGCGCTAGTTCTCCAGCACGATTGGAAAGTTTGATCTGCGCGACTTCAGCCTCGGTGTAATCAACGCGCTGACCGTCCAGAGTCGTCTTGGCGGCGGCCGGGTTGTCCAATACGAGACGGACGCCGCCCTTGCCCTTCTCGAGAGGCAGCTGTTGAAATGCAAGAATGTTGACATTTTGATCGGCGAGAGCCTGGCAAACCTTTCCAAGCGTTCCAGGTCGGTCTTCCAAGCGAATTGTGAACTCCCTGTTGACTGGCATGACGTGAACCTCACTTTCGATTTGCTCGGGGATGAGCCGGGGAGTCCTGCGAGGCGGAACAACCAAGAATCCTACGCCGGTGTGCGGTTGATCACAAGGTTTCGCGTTGCATCATGTCAAGCGTTGCATCACTTTCAGCGGGACATCCGTCCGCAACACATAGGAACACCAAAAGCAACGAAGTGAAGGTAATCCAGCGAGATGACGTCGCGCAGTTTTTCAATGACCGTTTCTTGCGCGCTGTCGCAGTCAGCGATCGCCTTAGTCGCCTACAACAATGATTTGTAACTCTGTGCGGCGGAGCTTCGCTCCGTTCCCGGCGCGATACTCACGGGTTTATTTCCAGTTGTCAGCAAACTGCTTCCCAATGCAGATCTATGCGAGTTTTCCCGGGCCGAGATCAACCCGCGAAACACCTCTCCCGACATCCGGTTTGATGTGTGCCATAAGGAGTCTGGTACCTGCCTCGACCGATAGATGGTCGCCGGAATCTATCTTCCAACCGGCAATGACTGGTCGATGACAAATTTGGAAAAGTTAAGAACCTCGGTGCTTGAGGCAAAGGGCAACCGGCCAGTAATGGCAAGTTTGGCGATGCCGTGGACCATGGTCCAGGCGAGCAGCGCCATTTGATGCGAATCTCCGGATGGCAATCGGCCCGCGTCCTGAGAGCCCTTGACGAAACCCAGGAGGGTGCCAAAGGCTTGTTCCGCCGCCGCTGCCGAATCAGGATGCCTGCGCTTCGATATCGGCGCGTCAAACATGACTGTGAAGTGTTCGGGTCTACGCAAGGCAAACGTCACGTAACCCAACCCGGCACGCTTGAGCCGATCGAGAGCGTCTGGTCGCTGCCCGGCCGCCTCAACCATTGCTTGCGTTAATTCTCGAAAACCCTGGGCTGCGACGGCCGCCATCAGATCGTCGCGATCCCGGAAATGTCGATAGGGCGCGTTATGCGAGACGCCGGCGCGCCGTGCCACTTCCCGCAAGGTGAAGGCAGTCGGCCCGACCTCGGCGATCAATCGAATCGCGGCCTCCAGCAATGCTTCCCTCAAGTTTCCGTGGTGATAAGGCTTTGGGCGGCGCATCTTCCTCCTTCCCATTATATCGAGAGTGTTGACATCGGCAACATCAAGGTAGGCGGGCCCCGGAAACGTGGCTCTGAACCGTGTCTCCAAAAATAAGATGTAATCATGTTGACGCGAGCAACATCGCAAGTGTAGCATGTTGGCAGTGCCTACATTGACGGGTCGCGGGGCGTGAGTAACCGACCGGCCAAGGCACATTTTGAGAGAGGAGAACGTAATGAACGCGAAGTCTTTGGTTCTGAGTTTAGCTGTTCTGCTTTTCCCGATTCATTCCTGGGCCCAGAACGCCGCTGGCACAACACAGTCTTTCAGCGGCAATGCCCAATCATTGGGCGCAGAGGATAAGTTTCGTTACTACATCACCGAGACCTATCTGAATCCGAGCGTCTTCACGGCCCCGGCATTTCGTGCAGGCATTCGCATGGCGAATCCTCCGGGCAAAGGTGCCACGCAGTATCCCCCGGAGTGGCGACAGGGCGCTGAGGCTTTCGGGCGAAACTACGGCGATGCCTTCGCACAGCGTGTAACGTTCGAGACGGCACGCTTTGCGACCGGAGTTGTGACTCACGAAGACCCTCGCTATACCCCATCCTCCAGCCACAACGTACTGGCGAGAAGTCTTCACGCGCTGACCTTCACCTTCGTCGACCGATCCGATTCCGGGCATGCCATGCCGGCCATATCCAACTTCGTGGGTGCGACAGCCGCGGGCTTCATCGGTAACGCCTACCTTCCGTCCGGTTTCAACAACGCTACGCATGCAGGTCAACGGGCGACCCTCCAGTTCGGGTTCACGGCGGCGGGAAACCTCTTCCGCGAGTTCGCGCCGCAAATGCCCAGACCCGTGCGCACGGTGTTCCAGCTGATTGCCAGGTGACGAAATGTTTTGCGTCTTACGGAGGCGAAGGTGACTGTGCTCGTCAGATTAAGCAGCTTGCTGGTCTTGCCCTTCTGGGGCCTGATAATTCTCCTGCCGCGGCGTCGCTGGACCGCGCGCATCATGCGTTCACCATTTGTGAGTGCTGCGCCCGCGCTTCTTTATGTTGCGCTGGTGCTCCCGCGACTGGGGACGATCTGGCCGGCAATCGCGAGACCGACGCTCACTGGGATTGCGACGCTGCTCGGTTCGCCCGAGGGGGCCACGATCGCCTGGGTTCACTTCCTGGCGTTTGACCTGTTCATTGGCCGGTGGATTTATCTCGATAGCCAGGAGCGGCGGTTGAGCGCGCTGCTGATGGCGCCGGTGCTGTTTCTCACGCTCATGCTCGGCCCGTTGGGATTCCTTCTCTACCTTGTAATTCGCGCGGTTGCGACTTCGCGCGAAGCTGGCCGAGGCAGCGCTCAGCTTTCCGTCGCAAGATTGAACAGCAGCGAGCCCTCGATCAACGGGACGCAACTTGGACTACGAACGGGAAATCCAAGCAAGACGCTTCTGCAGCGCGCCTGGAGCAGCAACCGGCCATTGACGATCCTCGGCGTGGCAATGACTCTCGTTTTTCTCGCAGCTCTTGCGGGAGTCCTGCTCGATTATCGCATCATCACAGGTGCACCGGCTTGGCTCAAACCGGCCAAGTTCGCCATCTCCGTCAGCGTGTACTGCTTCACTTTTGTTTGGCTGCTCGGGTTTGTTGAGAACCGGCCCCGCCTCGCGCGTTTCGCGGCCAACGTGACAGTCGTCAGCTTCATCGTCGAGATGACGGTAATCCTCACACAGGCGGCGCGTGGCACAACCAGCCATTTCAATTTGACGAACCCACTGAATTCTTTCCTGTGGCTCACGATGGGAGCGTTCATCGTCGTCGTGTGGATGATGAATTTCTTGCTGGCGCTCGTGCTCATCTTCGAGCGGATTCCTGACCGCACCTTCGCATGGTCGTTGAGACTCGGGCTGCTCATTTCACTCGTTGGTATGGGCGCCGCGTTCTTCATGGTTCGGCCCACGCCGGACCAGATGACAGCCATGAGCGCAGGTCATGGTCCACGCATCATCGGTGCACACAGTGTCGGCGTCGCTGACGGCGGTCCTGGGCTGCCTGTCGTAGGTTGGAGTACGGTCGGCGGTGACTTGCGCGTAGCACATTTCGTGGGGATACACGCGATGCAGGTGCTGCCGTTCTTCGGCTGGCTCATCGCGCGACGCAGGAACTTGTTCGCGCACTTCACGGAAGTCCACGGGTTGGCGCTAATTTTCACGGTTGGAATCGCTTATCTAGGATTGGTGCTGCTGCTGGTGTGGCAAGCACTGCATGGACAATCGGTGATTCATCCCGACGCATACCTACTTACCGGGGGCCTTGTTCTGATCGCGCTCACAGCGCTTTCCGCTTTCATCATCGCGACACACGCGAGACGTACGGGCAGCGGAGCAGCCGCCTGCAATTCAGCGCCGGCTTCCAGCAACGCGCTCAGAACATGAAAGATTTAAACCCAGCAAAGGAGGCAACAGTGACGAAGTCAATTACGCAGATCGGCCGGACCGCCATCGCACTGGTGATGTTCGGTTCTTTCCTTTCGACAGCGTTCGAACCAGTTGTGGCGCAGATGCGAGGGACATCCACGCTAACCATTCGCGTCACCGGCGCCAGAAACACCAAGGGCAAAATCGGTGTCACTCTCTTTCAGGACGCACAGGGTTTTCCCGATGACACGTCGAAGGCCGTCCAGCAGCAAAGTGTCGAGATCGATCCGAACACCAAGAGCGCCCAAATAAGCTTCAAGGACCTGCCACAGGGCACCTTCGCTGTCTCGGTCCTTCACGACGAAAACGGCAACGGGAAGATGGACAAGAACTTCGTGGGGATGCCCAAGGAAGGTTACGGAGCCTCGAATAACCCCAGGAAGAAAAAGCGCGCGCCCACGTTCGACGAAGCGAAGTTCTCGTTAAACGACAGGGAACAGACCATCGAAATCACGCTGATCTACTAACAGGCGGGAGCGGGCGGGTCCCCTGGACAGCTATATATATAAGGATACGGGAGGTAAAAAACATGAGTCAGGAAAAAGTAGCTCTGGTTACAGGAGTTTCATCGGGAATCGGTCGAGCCATCGCCGGTCTGCTTTCCCGCCATGGTTTCCGAGTCTTCGGAACCGAAAGGGGAAATGCCGGGGCCACGAGAGCTCTGGAGAATGTCGAGCGGGTTCACGTCGACGTTCGCGAAGAGGAGTCGATCCATTCTTGCCTGCGTACAGTTCTTGATCGCGCCGGGCGGATCGATGTTCTGGTCAACAACGCAGGCTACACGATGATTGGCTCTCTCGAAGAAACGACGATCGATGAAGCGAAAGGGCTTTTTGAAACCAATTTTTTCGGTGTTCTGCGAATGACCCAAGCCGTGCTCCCCTTCATGCGAGGTCAGCGATCGGGACGCATCATCAACATTGGATCGGTAGTGGGGTTTGTTCCCGCGCCGTACCAGGGAATCTACTGCGCCAGCAAGCACGCCCTCGAAGGTTACTCCGAATCCCTGGACCATGAAGTGCGCCAGCTTGGAATTCGCGTATCCGTCATCGAACCTGGTTTCACACGCACCAACATTGCGCAAAACAGCCATGTCATCGCCCATCCGCTAGAAGCTTACACGCCAGTCGCCGCGCTCACGATATCCGGTAGGACGAGAGGCCAAGTTCGTCAGCCGGCTGCGCAAATTTGCTCCTTCAAGTCTCTTCGACAAGGGCCTTCGAAAACAGTTTCGACTGGATGCCGCCTGAACACGGGACAGCAGATTTTTTTGACACAAACTAAGTAACCGCCCGAGCAACAAACGGCGCTAAAGTGCCACAAAGCTGCAAAGACAAAGATCGTCAAACCCTCGACAGGTCGTTAAGGACAGCCCGTATAGGTTTCTCCTTCCAGAAACGATTCCAGTTGTCGAGCGAAGTGAACGTGCGGCTGTGCATCCGATCGATGTACAGCGTGCCCGACAGATGATCAATCTCATGCTGGAGGATTCGGGCGTACCACCCGGCGGCCTCAACCGACTGATGCTCTCCGTGTTCATCCAGATATTTCGCTCGGACGGTGCGGGCACGCGGAACGACCGCGGAAAAACCGGCCAGGCTCAGATAGCCTTCGTAGAAATCAACTGTGTCATCCATCGAGAGAGTGATTTCCGGATTGATGATCACGTGGAAGAGCACAGGCCGCCGCTCCTTCTCCGCAACCTCTTGCGGCGGCAACCCTTTCCACAAATCCTCCCGGTCTTCAATTACTGCAAGCTGCAGCGGTAGTCCGACTTGGGGAGCGGCCAGGCCAACGCCTGGAGCGTCCTGCATTGTTTCTTTCATGTCCTGAATCAGTCTTTGGATCTCGTCCCCATCATCTCTTCGCGCGTCAACGAACGCGCCGTTTGTCGCAAAACCGGTTCTCCTGCCTGCACGATCTTCAGCCGCAAACTAGTCCTCTTTCAGTCCCCACCAAGTATGTGTGCGTGGAGAGTTCGTGGAAATAAGCCGTCAAGCAATAGCATAGCCCGACAGCGACCGTGCACGACAAGACGAATACGCCGCATGCGTTGCGTCCCATTTTTTCTATGTAAAAACTAGCGCTGTACCTGTGCCACATCTGACCGCATCTCATCCTGCACGCATGAACAAGCCAGCCAGCGAAGATCGCGTTTCTTTTTTTCTTGTCGACGTGTTCTCGGATCAACCACTGGAAGGAAATCCCGTGGCTGTAGTCCCAGATGCGGCACGACTGGAAGAAAGCACGATGCAGCGCATCGCTCGCGAATTCAATCAATCCGAAACGACCTTCCTGTTGCCACCGACGAGAACGGGCGCCGACTGGCAGCTTCGTTCTTTTACGCCCGCCGGAGGAGAAGCCCTTGGTGCGGGACACAATACTTTGGGAGCGTGGTGGTGGCTGGCCGACTCCGGCAAAGTGGCTCTCGAACCCTCCGGCGGCCGGTTCACCCAAGAGATCGGAGACAGTCTGCTGCCGGTCGATGTAATCTGCGAGGCGGGCAGACTCATCTCGATCGGGATGACACAAGCGGCTCCCGAGTTTGGCAAAAGATTAGGCGACTTTACCGAACTGGCGGCCGCGCTCGGTCTGGCTCCAACCGATTTCGACGCGAAAGGTCTGCCCATCCAGGTCGTCTCAACGGGCGCACCGCACCTGCTCATACCGCTTCGCAACCGCGACGCTGTGGACCGGGCGCGCCCCGATTTCGCTCGACTCCGCCCAATCCTGCATTCGCTCGATGGGGAAGGCTGCTACCTCTTCAGCCTTGATCCAGTTCTATCGAGTTCGGCGGCTTACGCCCGCTTCTTCAATCCAATTCTTGGCATCACGGAAGACGCTGCCACAGGAACTGCAGCCGGGCCGCTCGCATCTCAGCTGGTTGCGCACCAGATCGTCGAAGGCGGGACGACGCTTGTAATCGAGCAGGGCCACGCGATGGGACGCCCAAGTCGAATTCGTGTCTCGGTTTCGGGAAAAACGGTACAAGTTTCCGGGAGATGCTTCATTTCCGGCAGAGGAGAGCTTTACATAAAATAATCGCGAGCCGGTTCACGCGAGCACCAAATTCCCTGCCTAAACCCCTCGGACCTATCGCAATGGACGGAAGAACTCCCGCAGATCCTTCGCAAGCAGTTCGGGCTGCTCCATCGCAGCAAAGTGTCCGCCCTTGGGCATCTCCGTCCAGCGCACGATATTCAAACCGCGCTCCGCCAACGTCCGCGGCGGCATGGCAATCTCCTTGGGAAAGACGGCCACAGCTACTGGAGGCTCGACACGGTTGCTTCGCGAGAGGCTCAGCGGCCGTTGGCGCGACTCGTAGTACAGGCGTGCGGACGAAGCCGCCGTTTCCGTCACCCAATACATCATGACGTTGGTCAAGAGCTCGTCACGGGTAAAGATGCTTTCGACATCGCCGGCACAATCGCTCCACGTCCGAAATTTTTCGATGATCCAAGCCGCCAGTCCAACGGGAGAATCATTCAATCCGTAACCCAAGGTTTGCGGCTTGGTTGCTTGTTCATGGCTGTAGCCCCCTTCAGCATCCCACCACGCGCGGAGTTGTCCGAGATAACTACTCGCAATTTCATCCTCCGGCTGTATGTTCAGCGTGCCCCCGAGCAGAAAACGTCCCGCGATGTAGTTCAAATGAATCCCAATCATGTGCTCAGCGTGATCGAGTCCCAGCGCAATCGAAATCGCCGACCCCCAGTCGCCGCCCTGCGCGCCGAAGCGCTCATACCCGAGTTCCTGCATCAGCCGCACCCAGAGGGCCGCAATTTTCTTCGGATCCATGCCTCGCTCGCGCGGACGGTCGGAGAACCCGTAGCCTGGCAATGACGGCACAATCACATCAAACGCATCCTCTTCCCTGCCACCATGTGCCGTCGGATCGGTCAGCAGCGGAATGAGCTTCAGCATCTCAACAAAACTTCCCGGCCACCCATGCGTCACCACGAGCGGCAGCGGCGCCGGCCCTTTCCCTCGCACATGTACGAATTGAATATGGAAGCCGTCAACTGAGATGCGAAACTGCGCCAGCTGATTCAGCCGCGCCTCTTCGCGACGCCAGTCATAGCCATGACGCCAATACTCAGCCAGCGAACGCAGGTAAGCAAGATTCGAGCCGAACTCCCAGCCGGCGTCGTCAAGCTCATCCGGCCAGCGCGTGGTATCGAGACGATGCGCTAAATCGGCAAGTACAGCATCCGGGACCTGAATCGCAAATGTTTCCCTAGCCATTCCGTCAAGCCCTCCGCAAAAGAACGGCTTCCGAAGAGATGTCTGACCAGGCATCATAGTCACATCATGGATTCTAAGCCGAGCGCGACGCCTTCCACTGGAGGGCTGGTAATTTCACGTTCGCCCCTCGCTTGATTCCCGCGCATGAACTTCCGCGCGCTCTTTCCCCTGCTCAAGATCCGCCACCGATTCTGAAAGGGCAATCCACGTTTTGGAAATGACGTTGTAAACAGAGGCCTGCACTCCCTGCGCGTTGTGCTCCGCGAACAAACGCAAGTGTTCGTTCCTCACTTTGACTTCGGCCCACACACCTTCATCCAGCATGGAACACCTTCTCTTCCACAGTTCTCTGCGCCGTCTGCCCTTCCTGGCTAAACCCTGCGCCTGCTCCGTCCGCTTCTTCCGTCAAGGCTCTCCGCTGCGCTCCGATGAACGCCAACAACGCGGCCTTGACGGCGCGGAGGGACAGTCGCCTTCCCTCGCCATGAAGGGCATTTGCTTTTTATGCACCGCTCCGCGTTGCCGGGAAAGCAAAACTCAAACCCCTTCGAAGGAAATCCCATGAACGCAAAGATAGCAATGAACGCGAGGAACAAGGAACGAACCATCGAAGTTGCTGGCTTGACGGTGCAATCGTGAGCACGAACGGCCTTATTGCACGCTCCACCGGCGAAGGAACATTCGAGGGCGTCTATCACCACTGGGACAGCTACCCGAACCAGGGGCTGGGCCAGTTTCTCATTCACATATTAACAGGGCATTTCGACAACGATCTCGCACGGATGCTGCGCGTTTTGATCGACGAGCATCCCGCGGGATGGAGCACGATCGTGAGCAAAGACTTCGCACTCAAGCCGGATTACACGGCCGAAACCCTGAGACATCCTTCCTTTTCCGGTATGGGCGACGAGGAATATCATGCGGCAATGGAACAATTCCGCGCGCTTCCTGACTATCGGCGTCCGCAGTGCTACTGCCACGGGAAAAGGCATGAGGAAGCGCACGTCCTCACCGAAAGGTCCTACGTCTGCGCTTCCTGGGCCTACGTGTTCGACGAGCAGGAACGAGTCCTGCATGTGTGCAACCGCGAGAAGCACAGGGACACCAAGGAATATTTTTGGAACGATGTCGCCCGCATCGAACTCGACAACGTGAACGAGGTCAATTGGACACACATCGAGTGTGGCGAAGACTTCGAGCGCTGCGGACACTATGCGTGGAAGCACTTTCCCCAGTTGGAGGGCAGAAGCAATTTGGGCATGCAGACGTTTCTGGGCCGACGACCTTTTCAAATGCACGATGCCATCGGATTCATCGTGAATGGTCAACGCGTCAAGAACACGGGCAGCGGCGGCGACGCCGATTTCCTGCGGCGCAGCTACAATCTGCCTGCACTTCCACCAAACACTTGGGTCGCGACGGTCGTATACGCGAATGGACGCAGAGCGCACCTGCCTGTAGCATTGCGTACAACGGAAGGTGAAAAGCCCTACCCCGGCGTGAAGTGGATATTTCCGCCAACGCTGGTCAACCCGAACGAAACAATAGTGGGATGAATCTAAACAGGATCAAACGGACCCGCTCATAGAAAATCTCCGCGATCTCACCTGGCCGTCCGGAAACAACTCCCTGAGCCGCGAATCCACATATGGGTTATCTGGAAGACGTCAAGTTGGCATACGTATCCCAAAGGTGCTTAGCTGCGTAGAGATAGATATGGATAGTCTACGCGACATGGAAACCCATGGTCCCTTCGAGGCCCGCTATCTGGCGTTCCTTGAAACGATTACTCAGCTCCGGCCGCGCCTGCACCGCTACTGCGCGCGCATGACCGGATCGGTGATGGACGGCGAGGATGTTGTTCAAGACGCTTTATTCGAGGCCTACCGCAAGCTGGACCAGTACGACGACAGCCGTCCTCTTGCGCCCTGGCTTTTTCGTATTGCGCACAACCGGTGCATCGATTTCCTGCGGCGACGTGGAGTTCGAGTTGAAGCTGAAACTGCCGCTATGACTCCAGAGTACATAATGCCCGCCAACCCGCCTGTCCTTGGTGTGGGTCGAGCGGTTGAACAGCTGGTGATGAATCTGCCTCCAAAGGAACGCGCATGCGTGCTGCTCAAGGATGTTTTTGATTACACGCTCGAAGAAATCGCGGAACTCGTCAGCTCCACCGTGGGCGGCGTCAAGGCCGCGCTCAACCGGGGGCGATCGAAATTGGCTGCCTCGCCTGAGCCAGAGAGATCACATCGCGAAATGAATCCAGAGTTGTCGCGGCTTCTACACCTCTACGTCGACCGGTTCAACAAGCGTGATTGGGAAGGACTCCGCGAACTCGTTAGCGCGGATGCTCAACTTCGTGTGGCGGATCGTTTTGCCGGTTCCATCGATGAATCGCCTTATTTCGGAAACTATGAACGGCAGAGAGTGCCGTGGCGGCTGTCAGTGGCAGAAGTGGACGGAGAGTTGGCAGTCGTAGTGTTTCGCCAACACAAGGACGAGTGGAAGCCTGATTCCGTCGCTCGGCTGGAAGTCATCGATCAGCACATCGTGCGCATCGTGGATTTCGCGCATTGTCCGTGGGTTCTCCCGGCGGCGACCTCTCTCGTCGTGGAGGGCGGCTCCTAAGGAATGCTGCAAGCGACGCGTATCCTGAATCGCTCCGCGGTCGTAATAGAGAGTGGGAAGGCAATTCCAGGAGGAAAGAAAATGCACACGAAAAACGCTATTAAGTTTGCGCTGACCGTTTCGAATGGAGCAGTGCTGAGCGTGATCGACGAGATGAGTGGCGCTGCAACGACGTTTCCGACAGCGAACGGCGGGTGCCACCCGCTCTGGGTCTTGGGTCACCTCACGCTGATTGAGGGCTCGATACCGGCGATACTTTTCGGAGACAAGAATGCCGCGGCAGAGTGGCAACGGTACTTTGGTGAGAGCTCGGAACCCGTCGCCGATGCCACCGCGTATCCACCTTTCGCCGAGGTTCGAGAGAAGTATCGCCAATTGCGCGAGCAAAACCTGAAGCTTCTGGAGTCGCTGAGCGAGGCGGATCTCGACAAGCCGACGAAGGCCCCTCCCAAGGGACGAGAGCAAGAGTTCGCCACTTACGGACAGAGCTTCCTCGTGCTGGCCCTGCACCAGACGATGCATCGCGGCAACGTGACCGACGCGCGGCGTGCGGCTGGGCGCGCACGGCTCGCGGCGCAGGCCGCAACCTAATCCTCCGCTAATCCGGACCAGGGGCGGGCCTTGCGCGCAAACTCAGCTCGTCTTTTCCGAATTTCTGCTCGTGACTACCTGAGTGCTTATCTTCGCTCCGTTGAGAGCCCGTAGTAAGTTAGAAAAACATTCAAATAAAGGAGACGAATTCAAAATGAGAAAAATTATGGCGCTGGCGCTGCTTATTCAAAGTATACAAGCAGCCTCGCTGTCCGCGCAGAGCTCCAAGTACTCTCCGCTCAGCGAGTACATGATGACACCCGAAGCCGAGATCGCATTGGCGCGAAGTGCAGCGCCCGAAAATGTTTCAGCGCATGCCACGGTTAAGGTACTTACGGCCGCCGGATACAAAGTCGCTACCCAGGGCGACAACGGCTTCGTGTGCATCGTCATGCGCGGCTGGGGAGCCCCGACGTTTACGCCTGCACCCTTCCGAGCCCTCGTGTACTACGCAAAGCTCCGCGCGCCAATCTGCTTCAATCCCGCCGCGAGCCGGACCGTTTTGCCGTTGCAGGAGCTGCGCGCCAAGCTTGGAATGGAAGGTAAGACACCGGACCAAATTGCCGAAGGAGTTCAGGCGGCGTACGCCAAAGGTGAACTGCCGAAAATGGAAACGGTGGCATTCGCGTACATGTTCTCTGCGGACCAGGATCTGGGGCCTGGAGTTGGCCCGTGGCATCCTCACATGATGTTGTACACTCCGTATTACGAGAACTCGATGCTGGGCGGTAACCAGGTCGGTGGCGCGCTTCCCTTCGTTGGAGACGATGCTGGAACCCCGTTCGCCGTGACTGTAATCCCAGTGGCCCATGAGTTGGCGGTCAAAACCCAAGACAAATAAGCGATCGACGAACCTCGCAGTTCATTTCAGTGGTGGTGGTGATCCTCATGGTGGTCCGTGTGCCAAGGGCCGACCGCGGTTCCGATGATGATGGTGTCTTCTTCGGCGGCCATGGTGTGCTTTACGTTGGCCGGAACGAACAGGAAGCTGCCAACGGGATAAGACTTGAGGTGCTCGAGGTCGAGCGTTTCGCCAAAGCTGACCATCAGTACACCTTGAACGACCGCGACCCTGGCGTCGCTGGCATGCGAGTGAAAGTCATGGAACCCCGCAGGAACGAAAGCAGCATACGTGAATGCTTCGCCGGGCACGTCGCTTCGCCCTTCGAGCACCGACCACTTCGTCCCATCAGAATCGATTTTTTGCCACACAATTGTTTTCGCGTCCCATGCCTGAGGCGCCTTGCCTGATTCAGTAGCTGCAGCCGTTAGTAGGACCAAATTCATCGTCAACGCGATTAGCCAATACATTGTTTGTCTCCATTCCGGTTTGGATTGGTTGGAACCATGTTCAGTGTTTTGGAACTCTTGCAATGTAACCGTCGCTGGGAAATCGTTTCTATCCGGAATTTGGCGCCAAACTCAGGACACTTGACGGAGGCAAGCCTGATGTTTTCGGGCATTATTTCTTACTCGTGCGCCTTGGAATCTAGCGGCGCGAGGTGCGCAGCGTTTACTGTCGCTGGAAATGCGAATTCGACGATCGATTGCCATGAACGTTGGTATTTTCGAAGTAGAGAAGTGGTACGGTGCGCTAGCTTACGGCACCAGACCACATATCTTGAAATGTTCGGACGGTCACTTTTGCGTCAGCTTAGCCAAAGTGAAAAGGTCATTTGTGCCTTTGAGGACCCGCTATGCTGGTTCCATGGACCATGTCTGCGCAGAGATAATGAGAACGACGGCTTGCGTCCAAACCTTCGCTTGGATGCCCTTTCTCAGTGCGCCAGTAATTGTGGTCACATCATGGTCCGAGTTACCGTGATACATGGCGTGAGGAAGAGTGCTTTCTCCCGCAGTTCCTTCGATCTTCCGGTGCCAGTTGTTTTCCTCCATAGAGGCATGCAAATTCTCGTAATCCTGGCCGCTGGGAGTTCCACGCAGCTCAATGCGAATAAATAGGTGTGCCAATTCAGGTCGCCATTCTGCGAGTAAGACGTCTCATCATAACACCCTAGGACATTGCTCTACTGGCCACTAGCCGCGCCGCCGACAAATTGCTGCCAATTCGCCATGGCGAACTCCACCACCTGAGTGAGTGTCTTTCGCGACGTCCCATCTTTTGATTGCAGCGCAATTCCGTATAGAACAGTTGAGTAGTAAGCAGCTAAGACATCGACTGGCGCCGCTCTCGGAACGTCGCCGTCATGCTGGCCCTGCTTCAGACGCTCCAAAAAGGATTGCGACACCTGGCGGCGTATCGATAACAGATGGGATTGAATCGCCTTATTCTCCGCGGCACAGTTGATAGCTCCCAGGATGACTAAACAGCCGCCCGGCGCTCCTGGCGCAGTGTAAGCATCGACCGCAGCCTGAAGCAGGCTATGGATCGCATCGCGAGCGCTCGATTTCACCGCGAGCGCCTGCGCAGTGCTAAGCCCTACTGTTCGACGGTAAAGGCCCACCGCTTCGTGGAACAATTGTTCCTTGTTTCCAAATGCTGCATAGAGGCTCGCCTGCGTGATTTCCAGCCCAACTCGAAGATCCGCCATTGAGGTGGCGTCGTAACCAAGCGACCAGAAAATTTTCATTGCTTTCTCCAGTGCCTGCTCTCGATCAAACTCACGCGGCCTACCACGGCCTCGTTTAGGAACCCCCACGCTATTTATAGACCGAGTGGTCTTTATATTTGCATTTTTGTGCGTCATCATGTATTTATTTATGGACCAGTTGGTCTCTAAATACAAGAGGCTGGCCTGTCTTTAAGAAGCTTCAAAGGAGCCCAAATGAGCGGCAACAGTAGCAGTGCCGATTCGATGTTCTTTCCCATCACTTTCAAAACCCGAGAGATTGAAACAAATGGCGTGACCATCCACGTGCGAGTGGGCGGTCAAGGCCCAGCGGTTGTGCTCCTCCACGGTTTTGGCACCACCGGCGACATGTGGGCACCGCTTGCGTCTGCGCTCGTTGCGGAGCATACCCTTATCGTACCCGACCTGCGGGGGCTCGGGCTTTCGTCCAAGCCATCGGGCGGCTACGATAAAGAAACGCAAGGCCGTGACGTAACGGGCGTGATGGATGTACTGCGTGTCTCACGCGCCGATTTCATTACGCATGATATCGGCAACATGGTTGGCTACGCCCTCGCAGCCGGATACCCAGACCGGGTCGCTCGATTTGTACCAATAGACGCTCCGCTTCCCGGAATAGAGCCTTGGGAACAGATCGCTCAAGATCCTCGCATGTGGCAGTTTGGCTTCGGCGGTCCCGATATGGAGCGCTTGGTGGATGGCCGCGAGCGCATCTATCTCGACCGGTTCTGGAACGACTTCTCGCTCGACCCCAAGCGCTTCGATGAGGCGAAACGCCAACACTACGCGGCACTCTATGCAATGCCGGGCGCAATCCGTGCGGGCTTCGCCCAGTTCGCAGCCTTTGCTCAGGACACCATCGACAACAAAGCGTATCTCGCTAAAGGCAAACTCACCGTGCCGGTGCTGGCGATTGGAGGCGAAGCGTCGTTCGGAACCATGATGGCCAAGGTGATGCGTATCGTTGCGACTGATGTGCAAGAAGCTATAGTTCCAGATTCCGGCCATTGGATTATGGAGGAGAACCCCTCAGCGACCATCAAACTCGTCACAGAATTCCTCAAATCAAAGCTCTGATGGATTTGCAGCTGCATAGAAATGTGACTGACCCTCCAAGAATGTCACGAACGAAGAAACAGGCAAACTGGAGATATCTAGCAGGGGAGCTCGGACTAGGAGACGAACTCCCGATATCCCTTAACAACGAAAATCACAAATTCGGATAGTCTGTGGAAGTGATTGAAAGAGAAGAATCTTTGGTTGCGGCGGCTTGATTTGAACCGACAACCATTGGGGACTCTCCAGACCAGCTCACGAAGCAGGCGCGCACTTCTCCAAGACACGCATGACATTCTTGTTCACTACACAGGAATCGGAGCAGCGTCGGAAAGCAGCAATCGGTGCAAGCGCCATTCGGCTCGCAACCGAAGGGTCAGAAGATCTCTCGACCATTGCGAGGCGGGCAGTTATTCGACAGCAACTTCTGATCAATTCTGAACACTGGCGGTTAACAGCCACTGGAGTTACTTACTAATAATTTGCCGGGGCGGGAGTTTTCCGAGGACAATCAGCAAGTTGCGATGAAACGTGAGCGTCAACTTCTCCTCTTTATTCCCCTTTTGTTCGCACGTTCTCACCTTTTTTCCACGACTACCGTTACATTTTCGTGACAGCCGACCCTTCGGGAAGAAGCCGAATGGTTGCCCGGTAATCGCGGCGCTTAATCGGGATTCATGGCGGCGGTTTGCTAATTTTTCTTCCGATTCGAACCCAATCATCCACACATCCTCCTCGGCGCATCCCGCAGGCGACCGTACCGACTAGATCATGAAGATTTATTCAGTAAAACTTAATTAGGTGCAGTTAAACCAGGGAAATAACATGTTGCCAATAAACGCCAGTTTGATCGGTTTTGAAAGAAAGTGCAGCGAAACGGAATATGCGAATTCTGTTAGTCGAAGATGAGCGACGGGTGGCGAGCTTTATTGCGCGCTCGCTACGGGAGAATGCCTACGCTGTCGATATAGTGGACACCGGCGAGAAGGGCCTAGAGCTGGGTAAACAAACAAATTATGACGCAATTCTTCTTGATGTTCGGTTGCCGGGGATGAGCGGAGTTGAAGTGTGCCGTGAATTACGGTGGCGTGGAGTTGCGGCTCCAGTCATGATGCTGACGGCGCGAGCTCTTGTCGAGCAAAGGGTCGAAGGATTGGATACCGGCGCGGATGATTATCTAACCAAACCGTTTGTACTGGCAGAATTTTTGGCACGGGTAAGAGCACTCATTCGCCGCGGATTTCACAAAGGAAACGCCCAACTTCGTTATGCCGACTTGGAGCTGGACCGACATCGGCGGAGCGCAAAGCGTGGCAAAGAGATCATTCCTTTGACCTCCAAGGAGTTCGCCCTCCTGGAACTTTTTCTACTACATGCGGATGACTTGGTGACACGTAGCGAGATTCTGGCGCATGTTTGGGATAGCCAGTTCGATGGCGGTAGCAATCTTATCGCCGTACATATAAATCGCCTGCGCCAGAAAGTGGACCAGAACGGATTTTCAAAGCTGATTCACACGGTACGTGGTCTGGGCTACCGCTTGGGTATTCCGGAACAATGATGGCGGAGAGGAAGCCTCCGTACATCATGTAATATCTGTTCGGCAACTGCCGCTGGGCTCGTTGCTGTCCTTGTTCCCATTGCCTGAACCTCGACCCAGTTCGACCTTGGGCTGACGCGAATCATGAAGATTCGTTCAGTAAAACTTAATTAGGCGTAGCTGAAGCTGCCTAATAACATGTTGCCGCGAAGCGCATGAAAATGTACCGCGCTGCGGATATCACCCCAAAACATCGGAGAGACCGCAAATGGCAGATCGTCCTCGTCTCTATATATGTGGGAAGAGTCGCATTTGCGTGGCGAGCTTAACGATTTGGGTACTCTGTTTCGCGGCCGCGCCTCCATGTGCTGGACAGGCACCGGGCGCTATGGTTTCAGGCACGATCACGTCAGCACTAGGCAGCCCCATCGCTAACGCGACGATTACAGTCAAGAACCTGGCCACTAATGAGGTCAGAAACGTTACTGCGAATGGGGATGGCACGTATTCCTTGAAGAATGTTGCTCCCGGTCGATACGAAATAACGGCATCAGCGCCGGGCTATTCTGCAGCGGTCATAACCGTCGCACTGGCGGAAAGTTCTTCGGTTCCAGCGAACCTGGTACTTCAGCTTATTCCGCCTGGTAGTGCCGCCAAGACTTCTTCCAGCTCTGCGGTCAGCGGCGTCGTTGACTCGAACAGCGTCAGCAATCTCCCGCTGAACGGTCGTTCCGCATCCGACTTGGCCGCGCTAGAACCCGGGGTTTCGAGCGCGCGGACGCAGCAGACGGGACAAGCACAACGCGGCTTCGGCAACCAGATGACGATATCCGGAGGCCGGCCGCGCCAGAACGACGCTCGCTTGGACGGCATCAGTGTCAATGACTATGTGAACGGGCCGCCAGGAAGTGCATTAGGAGTGAGTCTGGGATCCGATGCCGTCGAGCAGTTTTCTGTTCTTACAAGCAACTACCCGGCTCAGTACGGTCGGTCATCCGGTGGAATCATTGGCGCTTCGACGCGTTCCGGAACTGCGAATTTCCACGGCGACGCCTTTGAATACATACGCAACAGCGCGCTGGATGCTCGGAATTTCTTCGACACGTCGAAGCCCCCGTTCCGCCGAAATCAATTTGGCGGGTCCGCCGGAGGACCAATCTGGAAGGACCGAACTTTCATCTTCGGTGACTACGAAGGCTTGCGGCAATCCCAGGGGATCACTCAAGTTACTACCGTTCCTTCAGCGGCAGCCCGCACTGGCAACCTCTCAACAGGCCAAATTGCACCGGACCCGAACGTCTTGCGTTTTGTAAATACTTTCTACCCTCTGCCCAATGGCTCTCTTCTGGGATCAGGAGACACGGGAATCTTCACCTTCGCCGGGCAGCAAGTCACTCCAGAAAACTATTTTACGACCAAGGTCGATCATAAACTTTCAGAGTCAGACGCTCTTGCAGGCACGTATATGTTCGACAGTGGAACCGTCAGGCAGCCCGATGAACTGAACAACAAAAGGACCGGCTATGACTCGCGGCGGCAAGTCTTTACCTTGCACGAAACTCACACCTTCAACCCGCAGCTTTTGAGTTCCTTTCAATTCGGAATCAACCGCGTGGTCACAACTACAGGTTTGACATTCTTAAGTGGAAACCCTGCTGTCGCCGACCCATCCTTCGGGACCGTACCGACTTTAAATGCAGCGGCAATCATTGTGCCGGGGCTGACGTTCTTTTCTGGTGGCCTCGAGACGCCTTCCAGTTACCGTTTCCACTGGACCTCGATCCAAGCGTCAGGCGACATCTCCTTTACGAGAGGGGCTCATTCCATTAGGTTCGGAATGAATGTCGAGCGCTTGCGGGACAATATTCTAGCAATTTCGAACCGCGGAGGAGAATTTTCCTTCAGCTCGCTCTCTGATTTTCTGGCCAATCAACCGTTCTCTTTGAGCGTGGCAATCCCGAGTGCCATCTCGGAGCGAGGATTTCGCCAAACGATCGTCGGAACATACCTGCAAGACGACTGGCGGTGGCGACCGAACGTTACATTCAATCTCGGTCTGCGTTATGAAATGGCGACCGTTCCGACAGAGGTGCAAGGAAAGTTGACCGTTCTGCGTCACCTTACCGATGCGCAGCCTCATCTGGGCGTTCCATTGTTTTCTAATCCGACGCTTCGCAACTTTGAACCGCGAGTAGGTTTATCCTGGGATCCTTTTCACGATGGTAAGACATCTCTCAGTGCGGGTTTCGGAATGTTCGACGTTCTGCCTCTGCCCTATCTCATCCAGTTCAATGAGCTCAACTCAGCGCCATTCTTCAAGCTCGGAAATTCCACCGATCTGCCTCCCGGTTCCTTTCCCACGGAGGCATTCTCTATCGTGAATGCCGTATCTTCAAACGGATTTCGCCAGGGATACTTTGACCCCAATCCGCGGCGCAATTACGTCATGCAGTGGAACCTGACGATAGCCCGCGATCTGGCTAGCGATCTCAGTGTCAGGATCGGTTACGTGGGTTCGCGAGGTGTACACCAGATGTTCCGGGTGGAAGACGCGGACATTGTTTTACCGACGCTGACAGCGCAGGGTTATCTTTGGCCTTCCCCAGTGGGCAGTGGTACGCGACTCAACCCCAATGCCGGTCTCGTCAATGCCGGTCTCTGGCAAGGTAATTCGTTTTACGATGCGCTGCAGTTCAAGGTTAAGGCCAAGATCGGGCACGGGGCACAGATCGAGGGCTCGTATACCTGGGGCAAAACCATCGATACTTCCTCGGGCAGCTTGGTTGGCGATGAATACTCGAATTCCATCGCAAGCCCTCTGTTTTTTGCCCCCAAGCTGAATCGCGGGTTGGCGGATTTCAACGTGGCGCAGAATCTGGAAGTGAATTACACCTGGGAAATCGCAACGCCCAAGTGGGCTCGTGGTATCAGGGAATGGCCTCTCAGCGGCTGGGAAATAGGCGGAGTTTTTGAAGCAAGCACCGGAGTGCCGTTTACTCCCGGCTTCGGCGGAGATGCTCTCGGGGTGAAGAGTACTGATCCCAATATCGATGTACCGAATTTGATTTCGACTGCGGGTTGCGCTTCGCCCATCAATCCCGGCAATCCCAACCACTACATCAAGACACAATGCTTTGCAGTACCGAATCCCATCACGCTCCGAGGTAATCTTGGCCGCAACACTGTGATTGGTCCCGGATTGCTGAATTTCGATTTTTCACTATTCAAGAACGATCACATCAAAAGAATTTCCGACACTTTCAATGTGCAATTGCGAGCGGAATTCTTTAATGTTCTCAACCACACGAATTTCGCTCCACCACTCGACAATCGAAATATCTTTGATTCGGCGGGAAGTCCGATCGGCAACGCGGGACTGATCACCTCTACGCAGACGCCGTCGCGCCAGATTCAGTTTGCTCTTAAAATAATTTGGTAAATTCATTGCGCGATCTGAGGAACGAAGAAAACTATTGCCCGAAAGTTGTTCCCTAATTCCGGTCGAGTAGTACCTTACTAAGGTATAAAGAAAGACGGCACGTTGCGCATCCTGGTAGTTGAAGACGAGGCAAAGGTCGCGAGGGCCCTTCGCGAAGGGTTGCAACGCGAGCACTACGAAGTATCCATCGCTCGTACTGGAGAAGATGGTTTTTTCCAGATGACGGAACAGGAATTTGACCTGGTCATATTGGATATCATGCTTCCCAAACGGGATGGATTGGAAGTTTTGAAAGCTCTTCGAAAGCAAGGAAAACACACACCAGTGCTTGTTCTAACGGCGCGCGATACCCTGGAGGACCGAGTGTTGGGGTTGAATAGCGGTGCAGACGATTACCTGATCAAGCCATTTGCATTTGCGGAACTGATTGCGCGGGTTCGGGCTCTGCTCCGCCGGACGGGCCAAGCCTTACGTTTGAAGGTTCATGATTTAGAGATCGACGTGATCGGCCACCGCGTGTCCAGGTCAGGTAAAGACCTGGATTTGACCCACCGCGAATATGAGTTGCTTGTTTATCTGGTTCGCCACCAGGGCGAGACGGTGTCGCGGGACATGCTGGGTCGGGAACTATGGACGGAGGTCTCGCATGCTACGCCATTGACGAATGTCATCGATGTTCATATGGCAAGAATTCGCCGCAAGGTCGATGACGGATTCGATACGAAATTGATCCACACGGTGCGCGGCGTTGGCTATGCATTGCGGCACGAATCATGAGGTTCTGGCCTCGAAACGTTCGTTCCCGGTTGACACTGTGGTACGTCCTCGTGCTCGCGGGCCTTTTGGCATTGTATGCAGCCGGGGCTGCTTTGTTTCTGTTTCTCAGCCTACGAGAAGAACGGGACCGAAACTTGGTCCAAGATTTAGATGACGCGGAAGGGATGTTGAACAACGAGTCCGACGGCTCGGTATCCCTGCACTCGAAGCATGGAACTGGGGTGGAACCGAGAGTCGGGCAGTTTATCGAGGTGTGGTCGCCAACAGGGTCTCTCCTTTATCGGAGTCCGTTTCTTCGGGGACGAACTTTGGGTGGCCCTCCAAAGCCCAGTGAAGGCACGGGTGATCCGGTCCCTCGAACCCTGCGCCTGGCCACCGGAAGCGTCGTGCGCGTTGTAAGCACCATCTACCATATTGAAGATCACCGGGTCTTGCTTAGAGTCGCCTACGATGAAGAAGGTCTCTGGCATGAACTGCGCGAATTCACTGACGTTCTATTGCTTGCTTTTCCGATGGTGGTGTCACTGGCGGGTTTGGGTGGCTATGCACTCGCCCGGAAAACCTTGGCCCCTATCGATGCAATGACGAATCAAACGCAGAAGATCTCCGCTGAACGGTTGAGCGAACGATTATCGATCGAAAATCCGGACGACGAGCTGGGAAAGTTGGCACGAGTTCTCAACGCCATGCTGGCGAGACTACAGAATGCTTTCGATCAATTACGGCGCTTTACTGCAGATGCCTCCCACGAACTGCGCACGCCACTGACGGCCATCCGCAGCGTCGGAGAGGTGGCGCTCCAAGACCCGGCAATTCCTTCAGAGTACCGCGACGTTATGGGCAGCATGTTGGAAGAGGTGGATCAGTTGACGCGTCTCTCCGACAGTCTGCTCGAACTTTCGCGCGCCGATGCGGGCCAGGTTCACCTTCAACGAACTGATATTGCCCTTTTCACCGTCGCGCAAGAGGCTATTTCAATGGTGGAAGTTCTCGCCGAGGAGAAAGGCCAGAGGATCGACACTACGGGTGACGCCAACATCATCGTGAGTTTAGATCGGCTGCTTCTGCGTCAGGCAATCGCCAACCTGCTGGATAACGCGATCAAGTATTCACCGGCGAACACTCAGATAGAGATTCAGGTGCACCTCGGAAGCAAGAATAGAGCATGGCTCGACATTACGGACCAAGGTCCGGGAATCCCAGCCGAACACCAGCCCTATGTGTTTGATCGATTCTATAGAGTCGATCCAGCCAGGTCTCGGGAGTTGGGTGGCGTCGGTCTCGGACTTTCCATCACCCGCTGGGCTGTGGAAGCCCACGGGGGTGAGGTTACATTGATCAACAAAGAAGGCCAAGGCGCTACGTTTCGAGTTTCCATCCCGCTCGCAACTGCCCTTTTTCCGACTTCACCACAAGAGCCGCCACAATGAAAAAACAAACTACTTCCTTATTGATCTTCTTCGCTGCCTCTGTGCTCGCGTTATCAGTTTTTAGATTGCGGGACCGCAGCTCTTTCCCTTCTCACGGTGTTCCAGCGGAGACTCCAGCGCCCGTGCAAACCGCCGGAACATCTTTCACCTATAACTTCGATAACGACAAGCCTGGACTCATGCCCGCAAATTTTAACGATGTTCGTACTGGACGCGGATTGCAAGGGCAATGGCTTGTGATTCCAGATCCATCCGCCCCCACGCGACCGAATGTGGTCGCACAGAATTCGGCGGACCCGACGGACTCGCGTTTAGTACTTCTCGTTGCGAATCAGGGCAGCTTTAAAGATTTGCGCCTGAGCGTGAAATTCAAAACCGTCTCTGGCGAGGTCGACCGTGCAGCGGGTTTGGCGTTCCGACTAAAAGACGCAAATAACTACTACGTCCTGCGTGTCAATACTCTCGAGGATAACTGCCGTCTGTATCGGGTAGTAGCAGGTAAAAAGCGTCCGTTCGCCGGAGCGAATTTCGAGGTAGGAACCGGGGAATGGCACGAACTTACGGTGGAATGCGTTGGCAACAAAATTATTTGCTATTATGACGGCAAGAAAAAAATTGAGGCGACGGATGACACATTTGCTGATGCTGGCAAGGTGGGCCTCTGGACAAAGGCCGATTCGGTCACCTACTTTGACGATCTGACAATCACAGCTAAGTAGTTGCGAAGGTACTCGTCTGCGCTGTCGTGCCCCTCTTCGTATCCGGAGATCTGGGTGGATGCCTGGTTGCTGCTAAGCTCCTACTGCCTCCCGACATAGTGGCCTGCCGCGATCATTACGATTTCTTCATCAAAACTTAAGTAGCGCCCGGAGATGAGTCAGTGTACGAGATTACCTTACTACTCCCGCGCGCGAGGCGGCCAAGCCCTATCGCGATGTGGGAACACCGAACCGCAGGCAGAAAATATGATGAGAATTGTCGTAGCTGATGGTGCTGGGCAGGTATGAAGTGCTTTTTCATAATTTGCGCAGTTACGCTGGCACACTTTCTCGTGATTGTTCTTGATCTGCCAGCACAGGATAAGCAGTCCCTCCATTTAGTCCAAACAATTCCCATGCCGAACGTCAAAGGTCGCATCGATCACATGGATGTGGACTTGGAGGGCAAACGCCTGTTTGTCGCCGGCATTGAAAACGGTTCGATGGAAGTTTTGGATTTAAACGCTGGGAAATGGCTGCGAAGCATAGCTGGGTTTAAGACACCCACGGAAATGTACTATGTGCGCGACCTCAATAAATTATTTGTAGCCAGCCGGGACGACGGCATGATCCGAGTTTTTCGCGGAGACTCGCTCGAACTCATCGATTCAATAAAGCTTGAATTAGGAGTGAACCGCATCGTTTATGATCCAGCCAAGAAGTATCTTTACTTTGGGTATGGGGCGAAGCTCGCCGGATTCGATTACGGTCGCGTGGGGATTCTTGACGCTCGAAGCGATAAGCTGCTCGGCGACCTCATCGTAGAAGCTCATCCCAGCCAAATTCTCCTGGATACTGCGTCCCATCGAATTTTCGCGTCTGTATGGGAGCTCGGCCGAATCGATGTATTTGACGCCATCGATCATCAAATGCTGTACACCTGGACGACCGGAGGGCAAAGCGGCGATATGGCGATCGATCATGCCCATCACCGTTTGTTCATCGCCACAAGAAATGCTCCCCAGGCGATGATCGTCTACGACTCGGACTCGGGACAGGAAATAGCTCGCCTTCCCGCTGAGGGCCGCATGAACGGTGTTTATTACGATGGCTGGCACCAGCGCATTTACGTTACTTGCGGAAGGGATCTGCCCAACGGTTATGCTTTCGTTTACCAACAAAAAGACGCCGACCACTATGAATTCGTCGATAAGGTCGTTACTGCGCCCGGAGCCGGGACGTCATTTTGGGTGCCGCAGTTGAATCGTTTTTATGTCGCGATTCCCGGGTTGGAAAAGCAGGAAGCGGCAGTCCTGGTGTTCGAACCCCAGCCGTAAAAATCGTAACGCACGCTGTAATTATTCAATCGTCAATGAAAAGGGGCCATCATGAGGATCTGTCCGCTACTCGGAATTTTATTAGTCTTCTCCATCCAAAGCACCACGGCGCAACAAAACCTTTCCGAACCGGCGCCGGGTCAATCGGCTCACGCCCCCCTGAAGCTGCAAACTATCCCCCTTTCTGGGGTGGATGGTGCTTTGGATCATATGGCCATCGACGTTCAGCGACAACGTCTGTTTATACCCGCGGAACAGCACGGCACCGTCGAAGTTTTGGATCTACGGACGGGCAACAGGATTCGCACGATTAGTGCCGCAAAATGGCCCAGCACGGTGATCTATCACCCGGAATCCAACGAAATTTTCGTGTCTGATCGGGCAGATGGTACGTGCAAGGTCTTCAACGGCGAGAATTATGAGCTGGTGAAATCTATAAAGTTGGCCGTGGGCGCCGACAACGCGGCTTACGATGCTCCCAGCCACTATCTCTATGTTTCCGCTGGCGGGCGTCACGCAGGCATGCCCATCACGCTGATTGCGATTGTCAGCGCTTTAAATGGCCAGCATCTGGGCGACATTCCGGTCGATAGCGTCAACGTCCAGGCGATGGCGTTCGAATCTTCCGGCCCTAAAATGTACGCCGACTTAGCCGACGTAAATAAGATAGCGGTCATCGATCGAGAAAAGCGCAGCATAATCACGACTTGGTCTCTGGCGCCGCAATGCCAGAAACCGTACGCGCTTTCGCTCGACAGTGCTCATCATCGGCTTTTTGTCGGGTGCCGTTTGTTCGCGACGCAAGCGGAATGGTGGCAGCCAGGAAAAATGCTCGTTTTGAACACCGATTCAGGTAAAGCGGTGGCGGTCTTCGACGCGGGCGGCGGCGCCGACGAAATGTTTTTTGATGCTGCCAGTCAGCGCATCTACCTTCAGGGTTACGAGGGGATTGCAGATGTGTGGAAGGAAGTCGATCCCGACCATTACGAGTCTATCGGGAGAATTCAGGGAGGCGTCCACGGAAAAACATCACTGCTGGTGCCGGAATTGAAGCGGTATTACGTTGCTGTCTCAGAACATCAGGATGTAATCAGAGGAATCCAGGGAGGAAAAGTCGAGGAAGCATATATAGAGGTCTACGAAGTGCAGCCGTAAAGGCCAAATTTGTCCGACGGAAGGACTACTATAGGGTGATCGAGATGAAAAAGTTTTTTCCGGTTTGCGTGTCGGCGCTGCTGTTTGTGCCTGCGCCAATTTCGAAAACTGATGCGCAGGAAAAGCTCCCTTTGCGGCTAGTCCAGACGATTCCCATGCCAAACGTCAAAGGGCGCATCGATCACATGGATGTGGATGTACAGGGCAAGCGGCTTTTTGTTGCCGGGCTCGAGAATGGTTCGCTCGAAGTGGTCGATCTCGGCGCCGGGAAATGGTCGAAGAGTGTTCCCGATTTTAAGAAGACGCAGGGAGTTGCCTATGTTCCATCGCTCAATAAGGTGTTCGTGGCCAGCGGAGACGACGCCATGCTGCGCGTATTTCGCGGCGATAGTCTTGAATTAATTGATTCCGTCAAACTGGAACCTGGTCCCAACCGGGTCACCTACGATCCCCACACAAGCGTTCTGTACGTAGGTTACGGCGGAAAGGACGCCGGCAAAGACTACGGCGAGGTTGGCATCATCGAGGCAAAAACCGACAAGCACGTTGGTGACATTAAGGTCGACGCGCATCCTGCGGAGCTTCTGTTGGACAGCTCCGGAAAAACTCTCTACGTCTTTGTTTCTGCGTCAAGCAAAGTGCAGGTTGCCGATACCCAAAAACGCGAGGTGGTCTCCACCTGGCCTGTCAGTAGCCAGCGCAACGGTGACGGAGCATTCGATGAAAAAACCCATCGTTTATTCATTGGCACGCGCACGCCTCCGAAGATGATCGCCATGGATGCCAATACTGGCAAGGAAGTCGCGAGCCTGCCCACGGTAGAGGGCATGGACGGTGTCTATTTCAATGCCGCGCGGAAACGAGTTTATGTTTCCGGCGGCCGCGACAATGACGTTGGGTCTGTTTTCGTGTACCAGCAGAAGGACGCCGATCATTACGAGCTTATCGGTAAAATTCCCACCCGATCGGGAGCCGGTACCTCGTTTTGGTCGCCCGAACTGAATCGTTTCTTCGTCGGAGCGCCCGCTCACGACAATGAAGAAGCTGCCATTCTCGTCTTTGAGCCGCAGCCTTAACAAACGAAGTCTGCTGCATAGATCTCCTGAACTAGAAGGTGATTACAGGAAAGAGCTACAGAAATCTGAGGAGGATCGATGAAGAAGTTGATCGTGATTTGCGGATTGGCGCTGGCAGCAGCACTCGCAATTATTTCAAGTCACGGTTCAAAAACTGTCGTAGCTCAGAATGCAGGGCGAGAGATTCTTCCCCTGCAACTGGAAGAGCAGATTCCGGTCCCGAGTGTGGCTGGACGAATCGATCATTTTTCCGCGGATGCCAAGCGCAGAAGATTGTTCGTTTCCGCGCTCGGCAATAACTCCCTGGAAGTCATCGACGTGTTCGCCGGTAGAGTGATCCACAGCATTAAGGGACTTGCTGAACCCCAAGGAGCGCTGTAGTGCCGGCCGTAGATAAGCTTTATGTGGCCAACGCGGAGGACGGCAAGGTCAGAGTTTACGACGGTGTGACCTATACGCTTCGCAAGACGATTGATTTTGGCAAAGATCCCGACAACATGCGCTACGACGAAGGCTCGAAGAGGGTGTACGTCGGATTTGGTGAAGACGATGGCGGAATCGCGATGATTGATCCCAAAACTGATGAACGAGTCGGTGACGTCTACAAAACCGAAGGCCACCCCGAGTCATTCCAGGTCGAAGCCTCCGGCGGACACATTTTCGCAAACGTCCCGGATGCCGGGAATGTGGTTGAGTCCATCGACAAGAAAACCGGAGCCGTTACGAAATGGCCTCTCCAGGGACTGCGTAGCAACTACGCCATGGCATTGAACGAACCTGATCATCGACTCTTCACCATCACCCGCAAGACGCCGATGATGGTTGTCCTTGACACGGAAAGCGGTAAGGAGGTTGCTCGCTTGCGCGCAGCCGGTGAATGCGACGACGTTTTTTTTTGACGCTTCGCGCAAACGCATTTACGTCATCGGTGGCGAGGGATTTATCAGCGTGTTCCAGCAGAATGATCCTGACCATTATGAATTGGTGGCCAATGTTCCTTCTGCGATCGGCATCCGCACCGGATATTTTTTTGCAAAGCGCGATCGTTTCTACGTTGCCGTGCCTGCCAAAGGCAATGAACCAGCCCAGGTTTGGACATACGAAGCCGAGGATTAACGTGAGTCTTGGGACAGGATGCCGGCTGGGCAAACGCGCGTTTGCGCCATTCCGGTGGTAATTCTTTACACGCTGATACAGGGTGCAAGATCAGCTGCTGAATCAACAGCGCCTGCGACCACTCGTTCGACAGGATTTTTTGAGTGGGCGCCCGGCCGTCAAATCACAAAACAAGGGCGAACTCAAGGAAAGAAGGAGTACGTGAATTTCACTGCAAAGCGGGTCTCCCGTATTTGCGGCGGATTTGCCGGAGCGATGCTGGCGAATTGCGTGCCCACGTTGTAGATGATGTAGATATCGCTGTCCGGCCGGTAGTTGTATCTCAGCCGAAAATTGGCACTCACCGCCTGAGCATTCGACGTGTCCATCTGAATCAGACTCGTGAAGGTCAAGAAACGAGTAAAGGAATAATTTCCCTGCAGGCTGGCCAGCAATACCGAAAAATTGCCATTCGCGAGCGGTAATCGAAAGCGATCCCAGGTCTCGGAAGCGGAGAGCGAGAACTTCGCGGTCGGTCGATAGTTGGCCCGTACACGAAATTCATTGAGAGTTCCTCCGTAATAGCCGCCGAAGCGTTCGAAGAAGCTGTAGGTAAACCGCCGATCTTGCCCGGACCCGTAGGTGAGCTGATGGCGGGCGAAATGATACAAGCCATTCGGAATAAAGACGTTTTTATAAATGTGAAACGGCGTGGTGATTCGCTGCGTAAAAACGTCGGCTATATCGTTGTCGGTGTACGCCCCGTTGTTGAATTCAGCGCGGAATGTGCCCTGCCATTCCTGGGTGGAAACTTCGTTGCGCGTATCGGGTGCATGGAGAATGAAACTCTCAAATTGCAACTCACGGACAGACGGAATCTCGGGCCTCACTTTGAACGTTAGATCCCCATACGTTTCGTTTGAATCGGTCCTCTCAATGAATCCAACCTCCGGGTTGAAGTTTGGTCCGATCTTTCGCCGTTCGACAATTCCATCCAGCCAGTTCGAGCGATATGACAAGGAGGCCCCGACATCGCTGGCCCCACTCGGGTCGCCAGGGGATCGCGTTCCGGCCATATGGCCGTCAACGAACCAGTCTTTGAGGAAGACGAGACGCGTGTCCACGCCGCCCGTTTGATTAAAGCTATCCTGAGTGTCGCCCGATCGCTTATCGATCCCCATTACGCCGATATACGAACCTGCCCACAGAGCCTCTTTCAATCTTGCGACTACATAGTTTGCGTAGGGATTGGGACCACTGGAACGAGTGTCCACGTCCATTACGCCCAACTCCGTCCGACCAAATGTCCCGGTCAGTTTGGCTCCGCCGTTGATGGGCACCTGTTGACCGGTTATTGGATCAATCCCAATCTGGCGGCTAAAGAACAATTGATCCTGGTCGCCCATATCGAAATTGAAGATACCGGCGTTTTCGAGGAAGAACTGGCGCTTCTCCGGAATGAATACTTTGAACGGTGTGAGATTGAACGGCTCAAGATCGACGTCGGTATCGGCAAAATCGGTGTTTGCCGTCAGATTCAACACGAGCTTTGAGGTAAGGCCGTATTTGAAATCGACTCCGCCAGTCAGCGGAAATAGCGGATCTTGTCCCGATTGCTTGTCGTAGCGAGCTAATCCGTACGGCTTAACAATGAACAGCCGCCCGCTTCCTATGTCTTTAATGCCCCTCAGTTCTCCCGCTTCGGAGACCTTAGTGATGCCAAAGGTTCGCCGGTAAGCGCTCCAAAGATTCTCTTCGTTCTTCCTCCGGATAAAGCGTTTCAAATTCAAACCCCAGATCACCTCGCTTGCGTGAGTGAAATTGAGGGTGGTGAATGGAATTTCGATTGTCGCGGTCCATCCATCAGAAGCGATGCGCGCTTCTGACGTCCATACTCCGTCCCACCCACGGTCGAAGTCCCCTCCATCGGACCCTCCTTGCTCTTCCACGATGAGACCGTCGCTCTGAGTGCCAAGCGAGTTGATCTCGAATACGTAAGCTCCACGGCGATCATGGTTCGAATCGATCAGAATTTCAAAGTGGTCGTCCAAGTCTTGACTAACGTCCCGGCGTAGTTCCGTAGCTACAATTCGTGATGGCTGCGAGTCATAACAACGGATGCCAAAATAAACCGCATGTCGGGTGTAGAGAATGCGTACTTCCGTCTTTTCAGTGGGCGGCTTGCCTTCGAATGGCTCTCGCTGACGAAAATCGGTGATCGGTTTGGCTGTTAGCCAGAGGGGATCGTCCAGAGTTCCATCGAGTTTTGGGGCGTGGTCCACCGGGACGGCTTCCGCCATCCGAGCGTCCGATTGCGGGACCGAGGGCAACCCAGCCAAACGAGGTTGAGCAGCGCCATCACACTGTGAGGACAATGAGGAAGCGAGATATGCGCCGCATGCAATGCGGTGCAAATGCTTGCGTAAGTTTCTCATGTGTCCCTGCGCCCCCACGCAGAGCCCATTCTGCCTTTCGACGACGTGTGGCACCGTAAGCCAGATGTGCCCTCACGACCGTTCTTCGACCGGCTGAATCTTTACGAATTCTTTGTAGAGCAACAGATCGTAGAGGATTTTCAGCGTCCCGGCGAGGAAGAAGGGCACATTGATCCAGGACGTCCGCGCAAACATGAATCCCACGAACAAAGGACTCAGGGCAGCACCCGTGGTCCTGGCCACGCCGGTGATTCCGGCCGCTGCGGACCGCTCGTTCCTGCTCACCACCGCCATGACGTAGGACTGCCGCGTCGGAACATCCATCTGGCTGATACTGAATCGTAGGAGAAGCACCAGAACCGCCAGCCAAAGATTGGACATCAGCGGGACCAGAATCAGCAAGATGTTGGAAGGAAGATGCGTGAGGACCATCGTATTGACGAGACCCCAGCGCGCAGCAAGACGAGCCGCCAGGAGCGCGGAAATGCCGGCAAAGATATTCGCCCAGAAAAAAATAACCCCGAGCGTTGCTGGCTGAACGCCAAAACGCAAGTAGAACCAATATGCCGCGAAGCTCTGCACCACAAAACCACCGGCAAATGCGTCCAAGGCGAACAGGCTCGAAAGCTTCATGACCACGCGGTGAGATTGGCCAATTCCCAAAAAGCTCTTCAGCGTTGTCGGCAAGGCCGATGCCTCTCGGGGGGACTGCGCTTCGGCCGCGGAAGAAAGCCGAAGAAACAAATACGCCAAGAGAACTCCCACGACCACGTACAGGACGACCACCACGCGGTACGAACTAACGGGCGCTAGAGTCATTCTCTGCAACGCACCCGTGATCGCGCCCGCAAAAAGTGCGCCCGTTGCGGTGGCCACCGAGCCGGCCAGCGTGTACCAGGCAAATACTTCGGTCCTCGACCCATCGGGAACCACATGCGCGAGTGCCGCTTGTTCGATCGAGAGAAACGGGCCCACTTCGTTGCCGCTGGGGCTAATCACGCCGATCGTCCCGGCGATAATTAAAAAAATAAGGTTGCTTGTACACGCGAAGGCCAGCCCCGCGGCGGCCATCAGAATGGCTCCCACAACCAGCATGCGCCGCCGCCCCATGCGGTCCGCGCGCGTCGTAAGATAGAGCGAGATCACCGTATCGCCGACGAGCGTCAGCGTGAGAAGAATCCCCGTTTGGGATTCGCGCAGGCCCACGCCGATCAAGTAGAAAACTAAAACGACCGATAACGACCCGTACGCGAATAAACGCGCGAACCGCGTGACGAATAATAAGTACGCATCCCCGGTCAGAAATTTCAGCGGACCTGGGAGCAACGCACGGATATTCATTGGGCTCGCGAACCTGGCGCGCGAAGATGTTGAACCAGTACGGCAATATGTAAATGGATGAGCCGCTCCTGCTTTTGAAAAATAAGGGACCGAACCTCTTTTCGATTCAGCCCCGGACCATTACTTGCATCCCTCGCTGATCATTTTCAGACTGGTAACCCGAAGATCGGCGTACTCGCCGCCTCCCGCTTCTTTCTTTTCCTTCTCTTCGCTTTCCTCGCGCACCTGTGTGCCGGTGACGGTCACTTTGTGCCCGACGTGTTTGGCGAGACCGACGGTTTTACTGCGGAGACCGTAGCGTTTGCCGTCTTCGGAGGTAATCGAGTACTCGCCTGCTTCATCACCTTTTTGCAAGCACCCGGTCACCGAAACCGCCTTGCCGTTTGTTGTTTTTTCTTGCGTCGCCCCGACCAGTGAGCCGAAGCCCAAAGCGAGGACGAACGCAAGAATGTAGCTAGCCCATGCAATGTTCCGTTTCATTACAACACCTCACATTTCTAAATGGGCCGGGAAACTCGGATGCGAAAACCACACGGCGATTCATTGGCCGATGGCTTCATAAACCGTCATGCGCGCAACTGGCTTGCCCTCGGCTTCTTGTTCCGGTGTATACACTCGGTGCGTCTGTAGATCCACGGCGAGCGTATGGACCGCGTGCGGCACCTTGAAATCTTCGATCTTCGTGTAATGGTTGGGATCGTCCTGATGAAACACGGAGATGGCGCCGCTATAACAGGCGACATAAATCCGGTTGAGGCCCGGATCGAACTTGATGACGTCCGGTCCGTCCGCCATCGGAAGAAAAGCGATAGGTTCGTGTTTGTCGAGATCGAATACCGTCATCAGATTGTTTTCTTCACACGACAGAAAAGCCCGGTGATGCTCCGGGTCAAGACTCATGCCGTGGTTTCCCTTGCAGCGGCCGACTGGATAGCGGCCTACTACTTCGTCGTTCGCGGGATCGATGACCGCGAAAACATTCTGATCCTGGAGATTTACATAGACTTTCTTGGCGACAGGATCGTATTGCGGCATTCCCGTTTCACTGTCGAAGTGCAGGGTTTTGATGATTTCGTCCTTGGTCACGTCAACCACTGCTTCTGCCTTACCTCGCTCATCCGAAACGTAGAGTTTGTGAAACGGGGCTGCGCAAGTGCTTCCGTCCGGTTTGGCTTCCGTCTTCAGTTTCTTGATAACTTTCATCTGTTTCAGGTCCACGACGCCGATCGTGTTATCGCCAGCGTTTGACGTATAAAACTTCTTGAGTTCCGGAATGTACTCGACGCCTTCCGCACCGGGCGTGTCGGTCACTGTTGCAACTACTTTTGTGCGGAGGTCGATCACATACGTCTGTCCTGCGGCGAGATGCGCGGAAATCAAGTAGTGGTCGTCCGCATCGATCGTGAGATAGTCGAATCGCTTTCCGCCCGGGCCCAGCAGGTCGAATGTGGCAACCTGCTTGAGCGTTTGGCCAGATACGTTTGCCGAAGACAAGCTGCCGAACAAGAGAAATGTACAAACCGCAGACCGCAGAGAAAGCAGTTTCGTTTGCATTACTTCCTCCCAAATGTAGTTACGACGCATCGCGAAGCTCGACGCCCGCAACACCGGCACCGACAATCAGAATGGGTTCCGGAATTTTCTTAGCTAGCTAAGCAGCACAGCAAAGGAAATCGGCGCAATCACCACCGTCGGCATGTATCACGTTTACCGAACGAAGCTCGCCTAGTGCGTGCCACCAGGAGCGGCAGCACCCTTACCCAGTTCGTCGAGTGCCGACTTGAATCCTGTCGCCAGCTTTTCGGCCGGGCCTCTTCCCCAGTAATGCAGGAAGATCACCACCGGCCGGTCGCCGGTCATATGGTGATGAATCGCGACAACATCGAGACCGTTCTTGCGAAGCGCTTTCAGAACCGGCGTAATTTCGCTTTCGAGCATCGCCACGTCGCCCGCGATCGCAGCGTCCTCCTGCGTGCCCACGAACGCCGCCCAGGTGTTGAGCCCCATGCGAGCGTTGATGTCGGCGCCGTGCTCCTTCATGCCGAGGTCGTCACGTCCTACAGTGATTTTGTAGACCGCGCCGGATTGCTCGCCTTCGTGCCCCACGATCTTGGCCAGCTTGGCGGTATCGAGCGCCGTACCACCGCCTCCGGTCGAGGGTGCTGGCGCAGCGGACGTCGCGTGGCCGATCAAATCCAAACCTGGTTTTACACGGCGTGCCAGGTCCGCGGCCTTTCCCATGCCGTGAACGTGCATGAAATAGACGTGCGGGTCATCCCAGAAAAAGTGGTTGTGAAGTGCGGTCACATCGATTCCGTTATCGAGAAGCGCAGACATGATGGGATTGACTTCCTCCTGAAGCAGTACCAGATCCCCCATCATCACGTCGGTTCCGTCTGTGGCTTTGGTCAGGGCTATCCAGCCGCCGAATCCGAATGGCGTTGGCGTCGAGAACCCTTGGATCGTCATCTTTAAATCGTTGCGCGGAATATTTACTTTGAGAACGCCCGCCTTGAAGTCGCCCTTCCGGTCCAAAGCCTTGAGAACATCCTGGTAATCGCTCGGCACCTCTTGCGCGAAGGCGCTGCGGTCGAAGAGCAACAGACAACCGATCGTATATACGATCAACATTCGGTTTTGCAGGAAACGAAACATGTCACGAACCTCCTTGTGTTCGAGTTTGAAAATCAAGTAATGAAGAAAGCAAAACTGCTACAGATCCTTCAACTCCTGACGGACGAATTCATAGAGAGCGTCGTAGAGCGGGAACTCGCGCGCCAAGCGCTCCTCGTCACTGATTCCGGTGAGTGCAAAGCCGTGCGCAATGGCACGCAGCCCGAGAGCTTCGGGGGAAACATGTTCCTGACCTTTCACGTCAGCTCCTCGGACGATCAGTGCGAGGCGATGAAGCGCCCGGTCAGTCAGCTTGTAATCCTCGAGAACGGCCTCAAACGTACAGCGCTCTCCCCGATGATTCAGCTGCACCTCCGGAAACCGGGTCGCATCGAACGGGATCGCCCCTTCCTTCTGCGCCGTGTCCAGAAGCTGATCTTCGGGCACAAAAAGGAATTCGGCCTCTGCATCAATGAAGCGCCGTATGAGCCAGGGGCAGGCAACGCGATCCACCTTGATATTTGTTCTGGTAACCCACTTCATCGAGAATCTCCTCGAATTCCCGCGTGCGGCTGAAGATCCGGCCGATAGCGGGCGAAACACCTCGCACATCAGTTCCCTGAACTCTTAGAGCCCGGGGGAGCGCGGTCGCACAGTCACGTGGATACCAGCTCGCAACTCATCCGTGCCTCGTACGGCAACCTCATCTCCATCCCGCAAGTCACCGAAAACCTCTGTCAGCTTTCCGTCGACTTCGCCCGTTTGTACGTTGACCCATTCCACGTTCCCGTCCCGGATGCGGACAACGAAGATTGCCTCTGTGGTGCGGGCGACAGCAGATGTCGGAGCAAAGAGAGTGGGTTGCGCTCGGCTGACAGGCCAAAGGACTTCCGGAAACATGCCCGAAGCCAGACGTCCGTCCGTATTCGTTACGTCCAACTCCACGGGCATCGTTCGCGTTTTTACGTCCACAGAATGAGCAATCCGCGCAACTCTTCCGGAGAAAGCTTGATTCGGAAAGGCCGGGACGTTGAATTCGACTCTCCCACCTTCTGTCACACCGGCCACATACTTTTCGGGCACAGGAACCAGGAGTCGCAAACGCGAAGTCTTTTCCACCCGCACGATCGGAACTCCAACACCGGAACCACTGGCCGGTCCTACGAGCGCCCCTGGATGAACGTTTCTCTCCGTCACAACACCATCGAAAGGTGCTCGAACCTGCAGGTACCCCTCAATTTCGCTAACTGATTTCAGTGCCGATCGCGCAGCTTGGGCACCTTCGCGGACCGATTCGAGCCGTGCACGGTCGGCCTCGACTGCCTTTTGCGCAACCTCTAAATCATTTCCCGAAACTACGCCGGAAGTTGCGGAAGCCGCTTTGAGTCTTTGGTAGGTGCTCTCATCCGAGGCGAGTTTTGCTTCTGCTTCTCCACGTTGAGCCTCCGCTCCCTGGAGTTTCGATTGCGCTTCAGAACGCTGCGCGGCAACTTCGGGAGCAACAAGGCGTGTCATGAGTTGTCCAGTTTTCACGACCGATCCACGATCCACGCTGATCGAATCGATGAACGCGGTAACTTTGGGATAGACCGCGACCACCTCATAGGGCTGCAGCTCCCCCGGCAAGCGCACGGTGATGGCAAGCTTCTTGGATACGACTTTTGCAACTTCCACCGTTGGAGCGACCGCCGAAGCTCCTTGCGCGTTCGCTTTGCTGGCGGAGGAGCCAGAATTCGAACCACAGGAAGTGCAGAAACAAGCGCTACCGGCGAGGACCACACCAAATAAAATGCCCAGTCGACTCATAGAGCTTCTCCGCGCAAGCGGTTTTGATTCTCCGCCTGCTGGTTTGCGAAAGCGCTCTGAGGATCTTCAGGATCAAGTGACGGCGATTTCACCTCAGCTCGCTCCTGGACCATGGAAAACACCAGAGGCAGGATCAGCAGAGTCGCGGCGGTAGCAAACGATAACCCGCCGATCACGGCTCGTCCGAGAGGCGCCGTCTGCTGGGCTCCCTCCCCGATTCCCAGCGCCATGGGAATCATTCCCGCGACCATGGCCATACTGGTCATCAAGATGGGTCTCATGCGGGTTTGCGCGCCGTGGATCGCCGCGACACTTGACGTGTTCCCTGCGCGGCGGTGCTCCTCGGCGAAAATGATCAGCAGAATCGCGTTCGCGACGGCGACCCCGATGGCCATGATGGCTCCCATAAAAGATTGCACGTTCAGGGTGGTCCGCGTAATCAACAGAATGAAAATCACGCCGCAAACGACCGCAGGAATCGTCGACAAAACCACGAACGCAAGCCTCATAGACTGGAAATTGGCGGCAAGAAGAAGAAAGATGACCAGGACTGCGAGAAGAAGGCCCACCCCCAGGCTCGACAATGTTTGCTTCATCGGACCAATCTGCCCTCGGACGTTGACCTTCACGCCGCGAGGTGGAAGTCCAGCGCGTTTGATTGCTTCATCCAACTGTTTCGATACCCGGCCAAGGTCCTGGCCGGACACGTTCGCGGTAAGTGTCACTATCCTTTGTCCATTTAGGCGATGATATTCCCCCACGACATTGCCGTAATTCACCTGAGCCACGTCGCCCAACAAAGGATGAGAAGCGGTGCCCAGCGTGACGGGAATGCGCTCAACGTCCTGGATCGAGGCCATCTCTGACTGAGGAACTTGCACCTGGACTTGATATCCGACACCGGATTTCGGGTCGGCCCAGTAATTGGGAATGACAAACCGGCTCGACGACGTTGCGGCCAGGAAAGAACGGCCAACGCTAGCCGCGGTAACTCCCAGTTGCCCGGCACGTTCCCGGTCGATGTTGACGTCCACGCTCGGATAGTCCAACGGTTCGTCGTATTGAAGGTCACGGAGTGCGTGAACCTGGGCGAGTTCGCCGCGTACCTTTTCAGCGAACGCCCGGCTTGCCCCAAGGTCCGGTCCACTCACGTTAATTTCGACCGGGGTGGGAGCGCCGAAATTCATGATCTGGGTCACGATGTCCGCCGCTTCGAAAGAAAATTGGCACCCTGGAAATTGTGACGGAAGCGTTTTTCGTAATTGATTCTCGAATTCATCCACAGGGATCTTTGCGTCCGGATTCAGCGCAACTCGCAAGACAGCTTCGTGCTGGCCGCTCGTCCATAAATAAATCGTATTGATGGGGTAATTCGGCGGAGGTGCGCCGACATAACCCAAAGTGATCGTCACATTCCCCGGCCCAGCGGCCTTTTCGATGGAGCGGAGCACGTCGAGAGAAAGCCTTTCGGTCGCTTCCACACGGCTCCCGATGGGGGCCCGAAAGCGCAACAAAAGTTGGCCGGAGGAGACCTGCGGAAAAATTTCTCTCCCGAGATACGGCCCTACCAGGATGATGACCAGCAGCGCCATAGCCACATACACCGAAACAACGATCCGGCGGTTTCGCGTCAACTTCTCCAGAAGCGTTCCGAGCTTTGCGCGCAACTTCGAGAGGAGTGAGGGTGCACCTTCTTCGTCGGCAGGGGCGTGAGCGCGGAGAATCCACGTCGAGAGCACGGGAACCAGCGAGCTGGACAATAGGTACGAGGCGGCCATCGCGAATCCCACCGCCAGAGAGAGCGGAATAAAGAGAGAGCGGGAGACGCCGACCATAAAGAAGGACGGCACGAACACGGCGAGGACGCACAGCATGGCGAGTAAGCGCGGAATCTGGACCTCCTTGCTTGCCTCCAGAACTGCGATCGCCTGCCCTCGCCCCTGACCCAAATGGCTGTGAATGTTCTCCATGACAACGGTGGATTCATCGACCAAGATCCCGACGGCAAGTGCCAATCCACCAAGCGTCATAATGTTGATGGTTTGCCCGGCGCCCCAAAGGGCCACGACGGCAGTGAGCAACGCAAAGGGAATGGTGATGACCACGATCAGCGCGCTGCGCCAGTCCCGCAGGAACAGCAGGACCATGAGGCCAGTGAGCAGCGCGCCGAGCAAGCCCTCTCGCACAACTGACAGCAAGGAGTTTCGGACATACGAAGACTGGTCAAATTCATAGTCGATCTTGATCTCTGGCGGAACGGCGGATTGGAACTGCGCTAGATTCGCCTTGACCTCGTTTACGACACTTAGGGTCGATGCATCGGCACGCTTGGTCACGGGAATGTAGACGGTCCGCCGCCCATTCACCTCGGCATAACCCGTGACAATGTCACTGGAATCCTCGACCGTGCCCACGTCGCGGAGAAAGACGGTCGGGCCGGCACCGGTGCGAATCGGGAGATTCTGCAAGTCCTTGATATTCGAAACCACGGAATTGATCGGTGCGAGGCGCAGCAAATCGCCGGTGCGTACGTTCCCCGCTGGCACGATGGCGTTTCCGGTATTCAGCGCCTGGATGACTTCGTCTGGTGCCATGCGGTAGGCACGCAGACGATCCGGGTCAACACTGACAACAATCGTTCGTGCAGAACCGCCAAACGGAGGGGGAGCCGATACTCCGGGCAAAGTCGCAAACAGCGGGCGGACACGGTTCAGCGCAAGATCCTGGATCTCTGCGACGCTCCGCGTCGCACTGGAAAAAACCAAATAACCGACTGGCACGCTTCCTGCGTCGAACCGCATGATGAATGGGGCAACGGTTCCTGGCGGCATGAACGCGCGGGCACGGTCCACATAGCCGACTGTCTGCGCCAATGCCTGGCTCATGTCCGTGCCAGGATGAAACGTAAGTTTCACCAAACCGACGTTCTGGATGGATTTCGATTCCACGGACTCAATCCCTGTGATGTACAGGAAGTGATACTCGTAGTAGTAGACGAGATAGCCTTCCATCTGCGCGGGAGACATTCCGCCGAACGGCTGCGCCACGTAAACAACAGGCAGGTTTAGATTGGGGAAGATGTCGATCGGCATTCGCGTAAGAGCAAGGATCGAGCAAAGGGCTATGCCGATGACGGCTACGATGACCGTGAACGGACGGCGAAGGGCGGTGCGAAGCAGCCACATACGTTACGGCCCTCCCTGCGTCTTGTCGTGGAGAAACTGCAGGAACGGTTGAAGGTCGCCTTGCGACGCCGCGACCGCCGCCAGATTCTGCCAGACCGCGAGTCGGGCAAGAGCATCGTCGGTTTCTGCCTGCACCAGGAGGCTCTGTGCGTCCGCAACATCGACGAGTGTCGCGAGCCCTGCTTGGTAACGCGAGCGTTCCTGAGTCTCAGTGGTCCGTGCGGCATCCAATTCCACGGGAGTATTCTCCGCAACGCTCCGTGCCCCTTCAAGAGAAGCTTGTGCCTTCCGCAATTGTCCCGTCAGGTCTTGCAGGGCCTGATCGTAGCGAGCGGCTTCAGCACGTTCATTGGCCGATTCAACCGCCTTTCGAGAGCGGATCGCGAAGATGTCGAATACTGGAAATGTCACGGTCAAGCCAACCGCCCAGTTCGAACGATCCGGCCCAAGGCCTGCCGTGCCTCCCTCGAAATTGCCCGCGGGGTCCCATCCGCTGCCGCGTCCGTACACTGACGATTGAAAATAGAACTTCGGAAAGTAGGAACGGTCCAGGACATGGACCTGTGCCTGCGCTTCTTCCACGCGAGCGTGCTGTACCTCCGCAATCGGATTGCTTGTGATTGGGGTGCTCGCTGGGGATCCCTCGGGAGGTGCCACAAGGAGTGAGCGTTCTTGCACTTCTACCGAGGTGTCCGGCAATCCGAGAATGTCGGTCAATGCTGCCATGCTGATTTTCTCTTGTTGCTGGGCACGGGCTAAATTGACTCTGGCACGAGCCAATTCCGCGTCCGCACGAGATGCATCCGCTCCCGCGCGAAGTTGATTATCGACCAACACTCGGACAGCCTTGTCGAATGTCTCGCGCCGCTGCACATCCGCCTCGGCGGCGCGAGCGGTTCGCTGGGCAGCCAGCACCGTGAGATAGGCGTTCACCGTGGCGACGGCAACATCAAGGCGTGTCAGCGAAGCTTCGGCAGTGGCTTGATCCCGAGCGGCGCGTGCGGCACCTACCTTTGCTCCCCGGTATCCAAAATCGAAAGGTTCCCAGGAGAACAGAAGCCCCGCCGCGCTTCCCCATGCGCTGCGGTTCGAAGTCTCGATCGGAACCGGGCCGGAAATCGGAGCAATGATCGATTGGGGAAGAACCAGTCCCGTGATGTTGTTGTCGGTCGCGCGATTCGTTTGCCAGATCATATCCGCGCGAGGCAGATAACTGGTTCGTGCTAACCCCACGCCCGCTTTCGCCGCTTTGACCCGCTCCAGGGAAGCGCGCACCGCCGGGTAATTCTTGAGAGCGAAGTCCACGGCTTCTTCGAGCGTCAGCGGCTTTTTTGCCGCTTCACTCGTTTGCGCATGGACGGTGGCTCCAACGGACCACATCAGAATTAAAGTGACTGCCATCGCTCTGAGATATCTACGACTATTGCTCAACACGATCTGCTCCAATCCGAAACGTTAGCGGTCCAGTCACTCAAGAGAGCGAGTGATACAGGCCCTCAATCAACTGCATTCCGCGGTCGAGAAGCTCCCGGTCCGAGAGTCCCTGCCGTGCCCAACCCTTGAGTACTTCGTCGATGCCATATCCTTCCTTGCGGCCGAATTTTCCGTCCGCGAGATCCGCATCGTGAATAATTTCGCAAATCACGTTGACTTTTCGGTCGCGAATCTTGAATTGCTTTTGCAGGGTTTCGAAAGTGCAGTCATCGCCGCGGTGCCCGAAGCCTCTCTCGTGGAACATGTCGAACGGCACCGCCTCGGGCGGTACTTTATCTTCGGGCGCAAATGCAAAGCGCGCTTTGCCATCAATGAAGCGCCGAATTAGCCAGGCCGATGCCGAGCGGTCGACGCCGGGCCGCGGGCGGGTCACCCAAACCCGACTCTTGTAGTCTCGCGGACGGATCGCCGCGGGTTCCGGTTTATGCGTCGCCACACGCGCCGCATCCGCACGCGACAGCAACTCCCGCACACGTTTCTGCAACGGGCTATCGAAAAAATCGACCTCGACAATCTCCTGAAAACGGCTCCGCAAACGGCTGAGCCGCCCCACGGCCTGCTTTTGCGGTGGCAAAGAAGAAAACTCCTGCAGTTGGCGAATCAATTCCTGATACTCACGCGTACGCGCTTCCGCAAAGCGTCCAATGAGTTGCGGCGTGGAAATGTTGTCGATCGATTGCACGCGCGCGATGGATGCGTCGCCTTTGTATTTGCGAATGGCCGTGGCCAGCCACTGAAAGCGTTCTTCGTTCGTGGGATTGTTGGGCAGCAAGTACCCGGAGTTACCCAACGGCACGGTTCCGTAACGTTGCAGCTTTCGCCAGATTTCCACGCGCTGACTGGCCCGGCGTGTCGGTAAGGTAAAGGTCAACAGCAGCCACGGAGTGTTCACTCTACCTTTAGATACAGTCATTTCTAGAAAAGGTTAAATCCATAACAAGTATTTGTCAATCCAAGCCTGAAAGCGGACATACCGTATTTCTGGTAAGCGTCTCAAGCGCTTCTGCGCGGGAGAAGAATGCGCCACTATTCGGTCTATTTTAAATCGACGAGATTTATTCGTAAGGAGCTAATCAAATGTCACCTACGGGCTTGGCTTCCCGATTTGGCCCGGCCTGTGTTTTCTTCAGATCAATGCTAAGGTCTAGCAATCGTGCGTTTCTCACCTGAGTCTGAGCGGCGAGGTGAAAGGATTTTGCAATCGCGAAAATCAGTTCTGCGGGCACTCCGAATCGGGTTGGCATCGCTGGCTCTTTTACTGCTACCTCCGCCCATTCAGGCGACCCTTTACGTCATAATCCTTGACAGGCAAGAAATCGCGATTGCGTCAGACGGCCAAAGAACTATTTTCTTGCACGGGAAGATTTCACCCGCTTCGCAGACAACTGAAAAAGTGACTAGGCTGAACACAAAACTGGCCTTCATGTGCAGCGGCCTGGTCGAGATCACGACGCCGACAGTCGATATTCGGCTATCCGAAATTGCTCGGACAGTCTCTCTGAGACCAACCCCTGAAGGAGCTCCGCCTTTCTCAATGAATGAATTGGCGAACCAATTTGGGAAGACAATTGGTGACCGATTGGAAGAACTCTCACCCGAAGGAAGAAACCAAATGCTGGCGTTGCGGCAGCAGCTCGGGGGGGAGACGTCGCAAATCTTCGAATGCATGTTCGCAGGTGTGGATGCGGATGGCACTTTGAAAACGGAAACCGTAGATGTCTTTACGTCCAGCGTCGATCATGGAGTTCCCCACTTTGCGTATCATTCGGAAGAGGCCGTGGGATCTGAATCGCCCCGCATCATTTTGAGCGGGGAAGTCGCCGGCCTCCAAACCGGTTTTCAGGACCCCCAATCACCTATCGCTGGGCTTGCAGAGTTTCGTGCGTGGGCAGAAGCCTTCCAGCGAAGAAGACTGGATTCGTCACGGACAGCGGAAGCATTGCTGGCGCTTGCCATCAAGTACCCGCAGCAGGGTGCCAAACAGCGCCTCGGTTATCCAATCCACGTTTACCTCGTCAATCGCGAAGAGGGATTCAAGAAGCTTAAGACCGTGCCCGAAGGCCGTGCACTTGGTTTGCCCGATTGAAGAAGCTGAAGCGCTCGAAGAACGCAGGGTTCCCCTGTGTACGGTGGCAGACGGTTAAATGTTGTTGCAAAGTCTGTAACGCAGTATTAACAATGCTGTTACAACGGTGTCACGGCGGCACGATAGTTTGCAGTCCCTAGTGCAACGACTGCGAAAGTGGTGCAGGAGCCGGGTCGCATGGCTCCTGAGGCTCGTCGTAAAGATCAGGACAAAGTTAATCAACCCCCAGGCGTGGCTTCATCTGAAAAATGGCGGGCCGGCGGGGGGTCTCACTGGTTATATTTTTCGGAAGAAAACTGGCTTCTGTTTCACAGACCTTCTAAGGAGGAAGTAATGCGAATCGTCGTTGCGTTGATTCTAGCCCTCATGTTCTGCTCAGGGCCAGCGGTGGCGGGATCAGCAGGAGATGGTAACCGGGAGCAACCGAAGTCCGAAACAGCCTCAAACGAAGCGCTTCCGGACACGCCCAAGGATGGCGATCCACAGTCGGCGCAAAACCCAAAAACGAAAACATCAAAGAAAGCCGCCAAGCCGGCAAAGTCCGCGACCGCCATCCTCGCCGAACAGGTGGAAGCACTGCGGCAGTCAATGGAAGCTCAGCAACAGCAGATTAAACAACTGCAGGAAGAGCTGGCCAAGCGTGACTCGCAGATCGGCGACGCGAAGAGCGCGGCTGCAGCCGCCGATGCCAAGGCTAGCGAAGCAGACGCCAAAGCCTCGGCTGCTGCCAGCAGCACGGCGGACGTGAAGACCACGACCACCACGTTGAGTTCCGATGTTGCGGATTTGAAACTGGGCAACGATTCGCTGAAGGGCGCGGTACAGGACACGCAGAAGAAGATTATCGCTGCGGAGTCGCCTACGACGATTCATTACAAGGGCGTCAACATTACGCCGGGTGGCTTCTTGGCGGCAGAAACGGTCTATCGCCAGCGTGCAGAAAGCGCGGATATCAACACGCAGTTCAATGGAATCCCGTTCTCTGGAAATTCATTGAGCCGCGTTTCAGAGAACGTCTTCTCCGCACGTCAATCCCGGGCCACGCTGCTGGCGGAATCAAAGGTCGGCAGCGCCAAGTTGACCGGCTATTACGAGGCCGACTTCCTCGGAGCGGGTACAACGTCTAATAACCGCCAGAGCAACAGCTACGTGTTTCGCCAGCGGCAAGTGTGGGGACAGGTCGCCTTCGACAACGGCTTTTCCGTCACCGGTGGCCAGATGTGGAGCCTCGCTGTTGAAACCAGGAAGGGAATTCAGAACCGCCAGGAAGCGTTGCCAATGATAATCGACCCGCAGTACGTGGTCGGCTTCACGTGGCAGCGCGCATATGGGGTGCGCCTGGTGAAGAGCTTCGCCGACAAGTTTTCTCTTGCTTTTGCCATCGAGGGACCGCAGACCACTATTGGCGGCCGCGGGTTCTCGACCTTCACCAACGCCGCAGGCGCCACGTCGCAGAATTTCTGGGTCAACGCGCCCGGGCTTAGTGCCGGACTCAACAATGCGTTCGACCCGACGGGTTATACTCCCAACAAAGCGCCGGATCTCATCTTCAAGGCAGCCTTAGATCCGAGATGGGGCCACTACGAAATATTCGCTATTCTCAGCCAATTCCGCGCACGCATTTATCCCTGCGCGGTGGTAAGCGCCACTCCAGCTGGAGTCGTCACCGCTGCTAACGGCACGACCACCACCTTTACGGGCGACCCCATCACTTGCGCCGCAGCTGCAACCGCTACTGCTCCTACAGCGGCCGGCGTGTTCAACGATTCACGCACCGGCGGTGGCGGAGGAGCCAGCTTCCGTGTTCCGATCTTCACGAAGAAGGTGGAGTTCGGACTCAAGGGAGTCTATGGCGATGGCATCAACCGCTTTGGTTCAGCGCAGCTCGCCGACGTCACCGCCCGTGCCGACGGCACGCTCGCTCCGATTCGCGGTGGGCACGGTCTCGGCATCCTCGAGTTCCACCCGACGCCAAAGTTGGATATTTACGCCTATGGGGGCGCTGAATACGCAGCGCGCGCAGCCTATCACGATTACGAGACCGTGAAGATCACAACTGTGGCGATCAGCAATCCGAATGGGGTGGCTGGCGCGCCGACCCTGGTAAACACTACGGTCGCGCGGGCCAGCAACGGCATCGGCGGCTACGGCAGCCCGTTCGCCAACAACTCCGGTTGCAGCACGGAGAATCCTCCGACGAATCAACTAACACCGAGCGCTGGCGGGACGTGCGCCGGAGACTCGCGCGTGGTCATCGAAGGCACACTCGGGTTCTGGCATAAGATTTACCAGGGACCGAAGGGCGGCATACGCTGGGGCGTCCAGTACTCGTACCTCACCAGGAGCGGGTGGTCCGGCAACAATAACGTGCCAACCGCCGTGGGCGTTCAGCCCAAGGCAGTCGACAACATGTTGTTCACCTCGTTGCGCTACTATCTCCCGTAATTTCGGCTATCCAAATCCCGTCCTCTCGGACGGAAAAAGGGCGGCTCTTCGCGGAGCCGCCCTTTTCATTCCCGCAGGTTGTCGCATGCCCACACGGACGGCGATTAGGATTGATCCCCCTCGACACACCTTTAATTTCGCGAACCAATTCCCTGGAACGAGCTACGTACAACTCCCGAATTCCTCGTCAGATCTTCGATGTTCCTTACGCAAGCGATAACTCGGTAGCCAACGCGAGACCCGATTCAGTCGGAGGGCACATTGAAACTGTAGCCTTTTCCTTTTGCTGACCTGATGAATCGAGGCCTCTCCGGACAGACCTCGATTTTCTTTCGCAACTTCCATATCGTGGTGTCAACTATCCGGGGAGTGGCCTCCCGATATTTCCACACCGCCCGCAGCAATTCGTCTCGACTGCGGACGGTATTCGGATAAGAGGCCAGATGGTGCAAAAGCTGGAATTCGATGTAGCCCAAGGCGACTGCCTGTCCGCGGCGGATCACCTGATAAGACGCCGGGTCGATTACTAAAGTATCGATCGATATCTTTCGATAGGTTCGTTCCGCAGGTTCTGTCTTCAGGAGCCCTCTCACGCGTGACACGACAGCCTTCGGATCGAACGGTCGGTTCACATATACGTCAGCTGCGCAAGCCGCCTGCTCATTCTCTTCGCGGTCATGGGAGGGGTTTAATACCAGAATGCGAACCCGAACAAGCGAATGATCGCTCCGTATTTTAGTACAGACCTTCGCGGCGCTGAAATTTGGATTCTCCGCGTCCACGATGACAAAGTGCGGGCTGAGGTACCTCAGTACGGATATTCTCCACTTGGAATCTGTGAGAACGCGAACGCGATATCCACCTTTTTGCAGAGCATCAGCAAGCATTCCCAGCGTCTGGGTACGTTCACCGAGAATTACAATCCGCACCATCGCAAAAACACCTAATTCCCCGACCGATTCGTCTTCGCAGTATACGTCGGGACGGATGCGCAATGAACTACATCTGGGACCGTGGCCAAAGCGCAGTTCTCACAAATGCAGCTTGCGCGCGGAAAACAACCCTTTAATCTTTGTAACGAAACCGAAACTACGTTCACTATGCTTCTGAGCGATTCTGCCGAGAGCCTGCAACGGGCGTCCCGACCAGTGTGAATTGGCCGTCCCAGAATTCCACGAACCGAATTTCGGGGCGTGCAAGCGGATACCACGTAAGTCCAGGCTCTGCCAACGATCGTTCGACTTAATGCCGCATTCGCCATCCTCCGGGTTGTCTCGAGGAGTATTTATGCCTATAACTACCGAAGATACTAGCTTCACTCACGATATTCTTGGGCGCTATGTATGCAACACATTCGCGGAAGCCAAACAGAGCGGCACCTTCGACGTCGTCATTATCGGCGGTGGGACCTTTGGCCTCACGCTCGCCCAAGACCTGTTCGAGCGCAGCAGGCCGTTCGGAGCCGCGATAAAGCCAAACAACTACCGCATTCTGGTACTAGAGGGCGGGCCTTTTATGCTGCCGGAACACACGCAAGACATTCCAAGTCTTGGACTGGCGTCGCCCAATCCGCAGAACTCACAGGCCGACAAAGTAACCCTGCTGGACAAACCGAGTCTTCCCCGATTTCTCAATCTGGGTAACGCCCTGCCCTCGACGCGCCAAGAGCTGATCAACTCCGGGTTAGACAAGCAGTCTGTTTTCGAAAACTGGGGACTTCCGTGGAATTCGTCTATCCGCTTTGGCGGTCTAGCATACTGCCTGGGTGGCAGATCGCTATATTTCGGCGGCTGGTCGCCACGTTATTTTGCTACTGAGACGGAAACAGCGCCTGGGGATCCGTTTAAGTCAGCGTTTCCCTGGCCTCAAACAGTGGTTGACGATCTTAATAAGCGCTATTTTCTGGAGGGCGCAAAACAGACTGGAACGTCTACGTCCAACGACTACATTGCCGGGGACATGCATACCTTCTTCCGGAAGAAATTGTTTGGCCTGTACTCCACGATTCCAAATGTTGTGCCACTGAACGAACTGCCCGATTACGTAACCGACGCTCTCGAAGATCAAGGGCAGCACATACAGGATGTTGCAAACGGAAAAATCGCGCCAGACTACCCTGGCTTTCTTGACAGTCTACGGGTCGATGCGCCGTTAGCAGTCCAGATCCTTTCGCGTCCGGGGTTTTTCCCCTTTAATAAATTCAGCAGCGTACCGCTCGGAATCGACGCTGCGCGCAGGGCGTTTGGCGCCGCAAGCGACAAGATCGGCAACACCGACAAGGGCCTCACGATTGTTCCCGACTGTCATGTGAAGGGCCTGCGAACCCGAACCTATATGCTCGCGACCGGTGCGACCGTGCAGGAGGTCGACGGTATTTCTGTGCGCAGCAAAGATACCGGAGACGACTTTCTCGATCTCAGCGGAGCTGTGCAGGGCAACGTGCAGCGCCGGCCAGTCGTGGTCCTTGCAATGGGGGCCATCGAGAGCGCGCGGATGGCGCTCCTTGCACCCGGTGTGGCTCAGGCCGTGAATGGTAGTCTGATCGGCAACAACCTGATGGTTCATCTCCGCAAGAATGCGCAGTTTACAGTTCCTATACCCGCGGGCCTGACTCTGACGGACCAAGAATTGACAGCCCTGCTCGTGCGCTGTCGGACCAAGATCAACGGTGCATTTGTGCACTACCATTTTCAGATCTCCGCGTCGGCGATGCCCGCCGGTTCGGGCGCTGGCAGTTCGGACGCCCTGCTCTTCCAGAGTGTTCCTGATCTCGACAACATTCGTCACTTCGCCGAAACAAAACCCGGCGAGATTGACGTGTCGATCCGGGCGGTCGGAGAGATCCTTCCAAATCCGCAAAACGGAGTGACCGTTCCCACAGCGCCTGGTCAAGTGGACCTGGACGAAGCTCAAGTGCCGCGCGCAACGGCGACCGTCATTCCGCGCACAGCGGGGGCGAGCAACATCGATTCGCTGGTTATGAGTCAAATGGACCAAGGCATCGATTTCTTGGCACAAAATCTTTTCGGGGCGATACCCGGCCCGAAGTACAATCCAGCGGGTCAACTCGCTCCCGACGGGCTTGGAACAACCTTTCATGAATCCGGAACGTTGCGAATGGGCGACGATCCAGCTCGCTCCGTTGTAAATCCCGATTGCCAGTTTCATTTCGCGACGAATCTCTACGCTGGCGACGCCGCGGTGCTACCGACATGCGGCTCGGCCAACCCTGTGATGAATGGCGTCTCGATTCGACGGAGGCTCGCGCGGCGTTTGGTTCCCGAGGGCGATGCCGCTCAACCGCAGCGGCCCTTTGTGCAGTATCTGCCGCCCGCGACACCGCCTGCGACAGGCACAGTTATGACTCTTTTCGACGGAAAATCGTTCGTGAACTGGCGCATGTCCGGACGGGGCACCTTCCACGTGAGTGACGGTGCGTTGCAATCGGTTCCGAGCGTCGATCTCGGGATGCTATGGTGCACGATTCCCATGCCGCAAAATTACCTTCTCGAACTGGAGTTTTTCATCCGCACATTCCAGACAAACAGTGGAGTTTTCGTCCGCTTCAAAAATCCCGATGGAGTACTCGCGCCGGATGGTAATCCGTTCGCCAATCCGGCATGGTCCGCGGTTTACACCGGATTCGAAATCCAGATTGACAATAGCGGAGCCGGGCAACCAACACCCGGCTTGGCCATCCATCGGACCGGGGCCGTCTATGCCGTCAGCTATCCAAGCAATCCAAGCGAAATCGCCGGATTCCCGGCAGCGACGGCGGGTGACTTTGTGACACCGCGGGACGCGACTATTTTGGGATGGAATCAGTACCGAATTCAGGTCTTGAACAACGTGATCAACGTGAAGCTGAATGGCGTGAGTACCGCTCAATACACGATCCCCGATCCGGCGACCGTGCATTTCCCATCGCCCTATGATCCCAGCCGTGGCCGCTTTCCGGCTTCCGAGCCAACGTTTATCGGGCTACAGTCGTACTCCAATTACAGTTACACCACCGCTTTCCGCAATATCCGAGCTACGGTGCTCTGATTTTATCAAGGAAACTAAGGTCCAGAGTTCAATGATCATGCCGATGGTGAGCATCGGGGAAATGAGCATGGGAATGTGTCTGTTGCTCATGCGTATGTCGATGAGTGTGTTTGACCCCCAGTTCAACCGGTGCGTTATGCTCGTGCTGGTGGTGTTCGTCATGGATATGTTCGTGTTCATGCTCCAAGGGCTCGTGTCTGTTAATCGCGAGGCGCGCCATTTCGTATTCCGCTTTGCTGCGGTTGACGCCGCTTGCGGCCGCCGCGATGCGCTGCTTCCGCTTTCCGAGAATGTCGAGCGGCTGCGTCACGTAGGCAAGCGTATACAGCAACCCACCGGGTGTACGCACCGGAGCAGCAAGCAAACGGGCAACCGGTTGCCCGTATGATCGTTTACGAAGCCGTTGAACCAGCGCAGAAGCGCTAGATGGAGATCTGAAATGCGCTTATTCATCGTTCTATTTGTATTCGTCGCCTCGGCATGGGGGCAAGCGAGTCAGCCCTTGCGGCTCGAAAAGACCGTCGAGTTGCCGGACGTGCAAGGCCGGATTGACCACCTGTCCGCGGACGTAAAAGGCGGGCGTCTGTTCGTTTCCGCTCTCGGCAACAACACGGTAGAAGTTATCGATACGAAGGCGGGCAAGCGGGTAAAGACGATCGGCGGATTACAGGAACCTCAGGGCGTCTTGTACGTGCCTGCTGTCGATCGGCTGTACGTCGCAAATTCCAAGGATGGAAGCGTTCGAATATTTGATGGAAGTTCGTATGCCCCTCTCAAAGCCATCGATTACGGCGATGACGCCGACAATCTCCGCTACGATTCTGACCGCAAGCGAATCTATGTAGGCTATGGCGGCGGTGCCTTGGCGGAAATCGATGAGGAAGGCAATAAGGGTGGCGAGATCAAACTCGACGCCCACCCGGAATCATTCCAGCTGGAGAAAGGCAGTCCTCGGATTTACGTAAATCTCCCGAAATCGCGCAAGGTCGCTGTCGTCGACCGGGAAAAGCGCACGATCATCGCGACCTGGCCTCTCGGAATGACGTTGGCGAATTATCCGATGGCTCTCGACGAAGCCGATCACCGGTTGTTCGTCATAACTCGGTACCCGGCACGATTGCTCGTATTCGATACGAATACGGGAAAAACGGTCCAGCGCCTCCCGGCAGTCGGCGATTGCGACGACGTGTACTACGATCAAAACCGCAAACGGATTTATGCGATTGGTGGCGAGGGCGCTATCTCGGTGTTTGATCAGCAGGATCCGGATCACTACAAGGAGTCGGCGAGGATTACCACGGTTAAAGGAACTCGAACAGGTTTCTTTTCTCCCGAACTTGATCGCCTATTTTTGGCAGTCCGTCGCCAGGGAACACAAGCAGCCGCAATCCGAGTCTTTGCGCCGGTCCCCTAGCCTTTGGAACGCTGCGCGATCTCTGGCGGAGGGTCGTGACACTCGTCTTGCCATTTTGCTTGCCATTACATTGGCCAGGGTGACCCTTGTTGGAACAATCCACTCGGTGACAGTTGGATGCGAATAGCTACTCGACCGAAGTCGGCGCTCGGTGCGCGGCCAAACTCACCAGGCAAGCACTCCTCTCAACGCACATCTCCACGATACGCGTGACATTCTTGTGACACAGGAATCGGAGCAACGTCGGAATGGAGCAATCGGTGCAAGGGCCATTCGGCTCGCAACCGAAGGGTCAGAAGATCTCTCGACCCGAGGCGGGGAGTTATTCGACAGCAACTTCTGATCAATTCTGAACACTGGCGGTTCACAGCCACTGAAGTTACTTACTAATAATTTGCCGGAGCGGGAGTTTTCCGAGGAGATTCAGCAAGTTGCGATGAAGCGCGAGCGTCAACTTCTCCTCTTTATTCACCTTTTGTTCGCAAGTTCTCATCAATTTTCCACGACTACCGTTACAGTTTCGTGACAGCCGACCCTTCGGGAAGAAGCCACTGGAGTTATTTGCTAATAATTTGCCGGAGCGGGAGTTTTCCGAGGACAATCAGCAAGTTGCGATGAAACGTGAGCGTCAACTTCTCCTCTTTATTCCCCTTTTGTTCGCAAGTTCTCATCCTTTTTCCACGACTACCGTGACATTATCGTGACAGCAGCTCCTTCAGAAAAGGCAGAAGCGCTTTCGCTGCTTCGGCAGCTCTCAGGACTGTTTAGCTTCGGCCACTGCAGGTGGATTTTCCCATTCGAACTTATTAAGGTCGCCATCTGATGACAAGAAAAAAGAAAGCGCTTTATGCTCTCGCCATGTTAGTGCTCCTCGGCTGCGGATTAATAATGTTCATTATTGCCGCAGACGAACAATCCGTGATCTCGAGCGGATTGCCAGCAGCGGACAGAATCCGCCTTCAAGACTTTAATCACACAAGGCTCGGGACGCCGGTTTCAATTTCCCGTAGCATGCGACTGGCGGCTGAACCATGCAAATAGAGTCTTTGTCCATCGCGGCCATACAGCGTTGGAATAACAAACGGCTGGCCATCCACGCAAAATCCGACGTGCGCGAGAAATCCCGCGTCGAGGATTTGGTTAATCGTTTCCCAGTCGCGCGATCCTCTATCGGGGATACGACGGAGTTCAGTGCGCTTGGTCAGGCCATTCTTTCACCCGGGTATCTGTCGCGATCCAGTTCACTTCCCAACTCTTGCCTCCATCATCCGAGAATGACTGCTCAAAGTGTGCCGAATTCGGAGTGATGTCTGAGATAAGAAATCGAACAAGAATGGCGCGGCCATTCAGTGTTTCCTGGTCGAAAAACTCGCCGCGGCCATCTTTGAATCCACCAATCGTGGGTTGGCTCAGAGTACCGCCATTGCTGTTAGCAAAATTGAGACTCCACTGATGCGATTGAGAATTGTACAGACGCAGGGATAGAGCTTCTATGTGACCTTTGGGGCCATCGACCTCGAGCTTCAGGAGATTGGCGCGGCCACTCCAAATCTTGCGGACGACGGTAATGCCTTCATATTCGACCCAGGTAGTGGAGCCGGTTAAGGGATGTAGGAGGCGCCTTAGGTGAGTTTTCCAAGTCCCAATCTCGAAGTCAAAATCGTGTTGCCCATCCCGTTCCGCGGGAGTGTGTTGAACGCTTGTGCTCGATCGGTCTGGATTCTGCGGTGCGAGCGCCTGAACGGGCTGAGAGACGGCCATCAAGGTGGACGCCGTGAGGAAGGTCCGAATGGATTTAAGGCCGTTCATTATTGTCTCCTTTAACTACTTCGCTGTGGCAGCAATCGGCTGCGCAAAATGAGGCGCCCGCCTTCTATTCCCGCGATCCCAGATTTGTTCATTTCCCTTCGTCAGGCAGCCAGCGTAAACGCGAACGGTGAGTCGGATCGAGAATAACTAACTCTGGCGCGGCTCTGAGCAAGCCTGTCGCAGAAAGGGATGGTAAGGAACGTTCGGCGACCGGAGCGAATTCGTTTTCTAACATCTGGTTGTCCCTGAGGATTGCTAGCCATACGAGGTAAGGGCCGTCGGTTCGGATTGGAAGTTGCGGAAAGTTATTGGTCACGTCCAACGTAACTAGGACACCGGATTCGCGCGCGCCTGCGGCTCGATAGCTGGCAAACGTCGTCTCCGCTACTTTCGCAAACGCTTCGACACTGTCGGTTTTTACCGCAAATATTTGAGCAACCACGATACCCTGAGCTCCATTCGCTTCCGTAACTGGATCAACAGCCGGCAGAATAGGGACACCTCGTTCAGGCGTGAGCGGACGAAGCAACATCACATTGTCGGAGTCAGTCATGAGATCGTTCAGTGTTTTCTTATGCTCGTGCCAAACGGACCCGTAATAGAACGCTGCGTTGGCCACGGCACGATCTTCAATCGTGTGGAAACCTCTAATCCAGGTGAATCCAAGTTGATTCCTGCGCTCGAAGAAAGAACCGGCTGCGATTGCCCCGAGTTGCTGAAAAGCTTCGGGAAAGTAGCTTTCAAAGTACTGAGCGAAATGTTCGCGCCCTCCCGCTTTGATGGAGTATCGGCGGAATTCAAAAACTTGAAAGTCGCTCATATCCTGGTTGCCCCATGGGGATGCCGTCCGAGTCGGACGGTTAGTCTGAGCGAGTATGAGGTTGCAAAGTGCACTGACCGTTAGAAGTCCGGTTAAGAATCGCGTTATCACCGCTCTGTCCTTTTGTTTGGCAGCTCTAGAGCGAGCCATTGCACGAATGGCCGACTCCGCCATAGAGCCGGGCGTCCTCCCTCGCGGATGCGACTGAGTTCAGCGCGTTTTGCCGGATTCATCGTTTACCCGTGTCTGGTCCGTGATCCAGTTTACTTCCCAGGTTTTGCCACCATCCTCCGAGAACGACTGTTCGAAGTGAGGCGAATTCGTGTTGGTCTTCGACCAAATGAATCGAACCAGGATGGCTCTGCCATTTGGGCCAGACGGTTCCGCGTCGTAAAACTCGCCGCGTCCATCCTTGAATTCGCCGATCGTGGGCACGCCCATGGTTCCGCTCTTGCTGGTCGCCCAATAGAGGCTCCACTGGTGGGTTTGGGGATCGTAGAGACGCAGGGTCAGGCCTTCGATGTGGCCACCAGCAGGGCTGTCGGTTTCGAACTCCTCCAGTTGAGCGCGACCATCCCAAACCTTCCGGGTAACGGAAGTACCGTCAAACTCGACCCAGGTTGTGGAGCCCGTCAAGGGATGAACGAGCCGCTTCAAATGAATCTTCCAGGTACCGAGCTCGAAATCAAAATCGTGCGGCCCCTCGCGTTCCGCGGAAGTGTGCTGAACGCTGTTTTTCGCTGCGTCTGAATTCTGCTGTGCAAGTCCCCGGAACGGCTGCAAGGCGGCAAACAAGCTGCACATCAGGAGATAGGCCGGGATATTCTTGACCGCATCCATTACTGCCCCCTTTGTTTTGTCTGTCATCCTGTTAAGCGGGCTGCTTCTCCATCCTTCGCGGTGCCTGAGATCTGGTGTCAGAATGTCGACCGCTGTTTGGAGCATTCCGCTTTGAACTACGCCGAACCGTTCGTCATCACGCAGGAAAACTAACCCGACGAGTGGTCTGTCACAATAGCCACTTTGATGTGATACGATATGCCACTTTGAATTCCTTCCGCATGAGACGGACTCCGGCCAGCTACCTTCCACCGATTACGCTTCAAGGTCGCGAGGAAATTCCACTATACCAGCAGTTGTGTGACTGGTTTCGGCGAGCAATCACCGACGGCCAATTGCGGCCGGGACAACGAGTGCCGTCAACCCGAAACCTCGCCGCCGAATTGAAGATTTCCCGCATGCCGGTGCTGGGTGCTTTCGAGCAATTGCTGGCCGAAGGTTACTTGGAGACTTTTGTTGGAGCTGGCACGTGTGTGGCTAGATCCATCCCGGATGACACGTTGAGTCGCCCGGCTGTGAAAGCGCGGAACGGGCTGCAAGAAATAACGGAGAAGCGAGGCCCGCGCCGACTGTCACGCCGTGGGGTCGCCCTGACGCACCTAGCGACGCAATCCTGGTTGGACAACCTCGGCGCATTTCGAGTAAGCCGGCCGGCCCTCGACCACTTTCCAATCGGCGTCTGGTCGAAGCTGGTAGCTCGGCATTCTCGAAAGCCGCCAAAGGGCATCATGGCTTATGGCGATGCCAAGGGATATCTGCCATTTCGCGCAGCCATCGCGGAGTATCTGGGTGCAGTTCGCGGGGTGCGATGCGAGCCGTCGCAGATTCTAGTAACGACAGGCTCACAACAGGCTTTGCAGATTTCCGCGCAGGTTTTGTTGGATCCGAAAGATCGGATTTACGTCGAAGAACCGGGGTATCCCGGCGCGCGCCAGGCTTTCCTCACCGTCGGGGCTCAATTGATTCCGATTCGTGTGGATCAAGACGGCATGAACGTAGCAGAGCTCATCGGTCGAGGTCGCCATGCGCGCGCTGTGTATGTCACGCCATCGCACCAATATCCAATGGGCATGGCGATGAGTGCCGCTCGCCGCATGCTTCTTCTCAATTGGGCAGCCCGCTCCGGTGCCTGGATCATTGAAGACGATTACGACAGCGAGTATAGGTTTGCAAGCCGCCCAATCGCGTCGCTGCAAGGATTGGACACGGATGGGAGGGTCATTTATATAGGGACCTTCAGCAAGGTCATGTTTCCCGCTTTGCGCCTGGGCTATGTCGTTGTTCCCAAAGATTTGATATCCGCTTTCTCCGCCGCTCGGGATGCCGCCGACATCTTTTCCTCGACTCTCTACCAGGCAGTCTTGACCGATTTCATTCGAGAGGGACACTTCGCTCGCCATATACGTCGGATGCGAATGCTCTACATGGAGCGGCGAAGAGCGTTGATAAGAGCGATCCACATCCATATGGGAGATATGCTCGAGGTCATTGGTGCCGAAGCAGGGATGCATCTGGTGGCACTTCTGCCGCGTGCCACCAACGATGTGGCGGCTTCGAAGAAGGCTGCCCAAAAGGGGATTTCTGCAATTCCCCTGTCCACATGCTACTTGGAACCTCCGACGAGGGGCGGCCTAATCCTCGGCTACGGGGGCGCCAACGCACATCAGATTCACGAAGGGATTCGCAAACTCAGGATGAGCGTATTCGGCCAGATCGCATAACACGCTTGGGTAATTTCCGCTTGCCGACAAATCGGAAGTTAACCCGACGCGGCCCCGCAATCTCTCAAGAATTTGCGCCTGTATGACGCCACAGCATGGCGGCGGTCCTCCAGCTAAGGGCCGACGCTGACCAGCTCCCATACCAACGGGATGAGACTTGAGGTGCTCAAGGTCGAGCGTTTCGCCAAAGCTGACCTTCCGCTGTTCCCCACGTCCGCATCATCGAAGCTGCGGATATCGATCTCGGTCCGTCCCCCGATATCTACGCATTCTCGCGTGAAGTCACCCAACGCAACCTCCCTCTATCGGATTCCGTTGCACTAGTAGACCGCAGGTAACAAGGCCGCTTGCAAAACAATGGTTCGCGGAAATTACTGGAAGGGAAAAAACCTTCGGTTGCAATGGCCTGCAACCATCCCAATTTGCTAGTCCTACAATTCAGATTCGAACTGAATCGCGTCGCAGCGTAGCCAGCATCGGGGCTGCGATCTCCCCCACAACCCCGTTTTCGGGATAACTTCCGGCTTGCCATCTGGGAGTTAGGCTGTTCGGTCAACACAACGGCGTTTGGACGTAGCCGCCCGGCGGCGGACGCTGCGCATGAGCGAGCGGAGCGTGATTGCCCAGCGGTTTTGATTTAAGTGTGGGTCACGTTGGGGAGGACGTGCTCCAGTGACCCCGCCGGCGCTCGAGATTGCCGATCTCATCCGCACTGCTGGAGCTGCCTTCGTCGAGCGAAACCGCCAGTGGATCCGTTGGAAACATGTCAAAGTGCTGCTGGCGATTGCACGGTGTCGCACGGCTGCGCTCGGCGGGCATCTCGATGAGTGCACCCGCTGCGCACATCGTGCCCCGATCTCGTATAACAGCTGCCGTGATCGCCATTGCCCAAAGTGTCAGACCGCTGCTCGCGAACGGTGGATCGCCGCTCGTCGACGAGAACTGCTCCCCACGCGCTACCTACACGTTGTCTTCACACTCCCCCGCTACCTGGCCCCAGTGGTGCTGCAGAACAAAAAGGTGATCTACGATCTCTTGTTTCGTGCCAGCGCGGAAACTCTCCTCGAAGTCGCTCGCGATCCCAGACACCTCGGTGCTGAGATTGGTTTCTTCAGTGTGCTGCACACCTGTCTTTTGAGGGCCTACGGCCCGCGAAACCTTATGAAAATGGTCTCGAGTTAAGATGGCAACGGCTCGGAGCGGCGAGGTCGAGATTCCAGTGGAGAAGTCGATGCCGTACACCTGTCTGATCCGGAGCGTGCGTGTTTGAGCGAATAATTGGGCGTCGTTGTCTTCCCCCTGAGGGAGCGGCGATAGCCCGTGACCCTGGTTAAGGTAACCGCAGCACGCTCTCCGCTCCCGGCCAGGAGGAACTATGGCTTACAGAATAGCGGGAATCGATGTTCATAAAAAGATGCTGGCCGTGGTTGTGTCCGACGTCGAAATCGAAAGCCAGCACCAGTTTGAGCGACGGATGTTTGGCAGCAACCCCGACCAACTGCGGTCGCTAGTCGAATGGCTGCAACAGCAGGAGGCCGAGGAAGTCGTCATGGAATCAACGGCGCAATATTGGAGGCCGGTCTGGGAAACACTGGAACGGTACTGGAAGCCGGTACGCCAGAAGCGGGAAGGCGCACGCCCGGCATCGGGAACTCTACATCTGGCGCACGCGCAGTCCAATCGCGGGCGGCGGGGACGCAAGAAGGATTTCCTAGATGCCGAACGTCTGGTGAAGCGGTTGGTGGCCCGGGAATTGAATCTGAGCTTTGTGCCCGATGCCGAACAGCGGCTCTGGCGAACGGTGGTACGCCGAAAGCTTCAGCTGACGCGGAACCGGGTACGGTTACAGAACCGAGTAGAGAGTCTACTGGAAGAAGCTCACATTAAGTTGTCCAGCTTTGTGTCGGATCTACTTGGCCTCAGTGCACAACGCATGCTGAAGGCGCTGGCCGATGGGGAAACCAACCCAGCAGCGTTGGCTGCACTAGCGGATCGGAAGTTGCATGCCACGCAAGAACAGTTGTGTGACGCTTTGGGCGCGTGCACGCAGCTCAATCCCGTCTATCGGCGGTTGCTAGGCATGATGCTTGAGGAATTGCGATTGATCGACGAGCAGATCGGTAAACTCAACCAAGAGATGGCAAATCTGCTCCGTCGACAACAGGACGCGGTCGAACGGCTGGCGGAAGTACCTGGTCTAGGCGTCGATTCAGCACAGCAGATCATTGCCGAAGTTGGTGCCACTGCAGCAACCTTTCCTTCGGCCAAGCAGCTCTCCTCGTGGGTTGGTGCATGTCCTGGCGAGGAGGAGAGTGCGGGCGTGAACTACAGCCACCGATCCCCGAAGGGCAACCGCAACATGCGGCGCATTCTCAATCAGTCTGCCAACGCCGCAGTCAAGGCTAAAGGAACTATCTTTGAGATTGTCTATCGTCGTATGGCACCACGCCTCGGACATAAACAAACTATCGGAGTGGTTGCGCATCGGCAGTGTCTCCTCATCTGGAAGGTCCTCCACGAGGGAGTTCGTTACGAAGAACGGGGCCCGGCGGTTACCAAACAAACGCCGCACTGCCAAGATGATCCGCCAACTACGAAGCCTCGGCTATCGAGTTGAACCCTCAAATCCTCAACCACCCAATCCGACGTAGAGAGATTTTCGACCCTGGAACCAAAAGGTCAGGCTTCATCCGCATGTCCATTGTGTGGTGCCCGCCGGAGGCCTCTCGCTCGATCACACCCGCTGGGTCCGCTCGCCGGACAACTATTTCCTGCCCAAAGCGGTACTGCGTAAGGTCTTTCGTGGCAAGTTTGTCGCGGCCCTCCGGCAGGCCTTCCAGAATGGTGAGCTCCGCTTCCCCGAAAAGTTGAAGCTCCTCTCCGAACCCAAGATCTTTGCTGCTTGGCTCCGGCCACTGTTTCGAAAACACTGGGTGGTTTACTTAAAACGTCCCTTCGGCGGCCCCGAATATGTGCTGCAATATCTCGGCCGCTACACCCATCGCGTGGCCATCTCCAACCATCGCCTCGTCTCCATTGCCGATGGCCAAGTGACTTTTCGCTGGCGCGATTCCGCTCACCACAACGAACAGAAGCTCACCGCTTTGTCACACGACAAATTCTTGCGTCGCTTCCTGCTGCATATTCTTCCGAAAGGCTTCGTGCGTATCCGGCACTTCGGTTTCCTGGCCTGCCGACGGCGCCGCACGACATTGCCGCTATGCTTCCAGTTGTTGCGTGCGGCACAAGAAGCGCTTACCGAAGAACACACTTCTTCCACCGAAGACGTTCCCGATCTTTATCGCTGTCCCAAGTGTGGAGGACCAATGAAGGTCATCGAACGGCTCACCGCTGCCGAAATCCAACTTCGTTCTCCACCACGGATCAGCTCTGCGGCATGAGACTACTCTCTCCAACTCGAAGACTCTGGGTACTTCCAGGCGCTGCGCATCTCTGTGCCTCGCCGTCAAACCGATCCCTTCTTCCAGCCTCTTCGACCACAGTCTTTACGATACTTTTTCGCCGTAGCCAATTTCCGCGCGCACGGTGTCATGTGTCGTGCCCTGCAGCACAGTCTCGGCACGGCTTAATACCGCTCCTTCGCACAATTGAATTTGCATAGGGCCCGCGTCCACCGCAACCACGGGCGGCCACGTCCAAACGGCTTTACCGGACGCGCGCAGAACTCCCCGCCTCCGTTCACTCCTCACCGAGAGCGCGCATCCGGTAAAGCGCTAGCGTTTGTGGAGGGTAATCGTGCAATCGTGGTGTCGAGTATCCATGTGTTCATTCGCCTTGGTCCGGCTTTTAAGGTAGAAGATTGGTACGTACGATCAGGCGGGAGGCGTCATCTTTTGTCTATGATTCGTTCAAGATGAGGAACCGGACGCATGAATAAAGCGGATGGTCAGGACACGGCAGACCGCCTCTCTGCAATTGTCGTGAACTCCCTGGACACTCAGGTGAAAA
>WNFA01000473.1_pt1 | contig 62812 bp, 48 predicted proteins | sample 5400481 | NCBI WGS metagenome assembly WNFA01 (sample SAMN13153340, study PRJNA577476) | soil metagenome | isolation source: 120 cm saprolite under Douglas fir tree site 2 hole 1 replicate 2 | place: USA:California | collected 2015-04-18 | reverse complement strand
GCGAGGTCAACGTGTATATCGACCCCGCCGGGCCCGAGGTTAACCCGCGCACTCCCCAGGACGAGTTGTTCCTCATCTGACGTTGGGAGTGGACTCCCGCCGCCGCACGCGCGGCGGCGCCGTCGTCAGCTCCCGTTCGAAATTGTGCACGTCCCCTGCACCCAGTCCGCGCACGCAGTCCGCCATGAGCTCGTGTGTGTGCGAATCTTGGCGGGAGTGAGACGGGCGAGAGGGATGTCGCGGGGCGATAGCCGGGACCCTTCGGAGCACTCAGCAACAACTCCTATTTCGGTCTTGCCGCAGCTCGCGGGGACTCAATCGCCTTGATCCGATGGACCTTACGGATTTCCTCGATCCGCTCTGAGGGGACGCCGACAGCTCTTGCGAAACGAGGCCAGTCGCCTACCGCTTCGAGGACCTGATCGGAGCCCGAGTTGCGCGCCGAGGCGCAGCAGGTCCGCCCGGGTGAAGTCATCCACCTTGTTGCCTAGTGTCAGCTGATGCGTGCGCGTAAAGTCGCGCCCGCGTGCGAAAGTCAGGTCATAAGCCGGGGCGAGCCGCCACGCTTCGCGACGGTCCATCAGAAAGGAGAAGTTCTTCACGTGATCGTCCTGGTTGACCGCAACCACGTTAAAGGCCGCTCGCCGGAACGCTTCCTCTAGGCCCGCGGGTGAGAGACGGAGTTCCCTGCACACCAACAGGTACTGCTCGTAGGAGTAAGTCCCTGGCGCGTTGTAGTCAGCGTGATCGAAGCCACCGAGGCTGTGGAGGTGCAGCCGCCCCTCCGCATCGCGATCGAAGCGACGCGACATGAAGTGCGCGAGGCGACGCTCCTCCAGCAAATGGCTGTCGCTCGTCTCGATCCCCGCCACCTTGGCCATCTGATTGTAGGCGTATTCGATGCGATTGTATGGCTGTGGCTTCGGGTCAGGGTGATCGAGCTCGCCCACCCCATCGAACTTGATGACCCATGCCTCGTCTCCGGCGCGCGGGGCCGCGAAGCCGCCACGCACCTCGTTAGTCGCACGGTTCCAAAGAATTACGGCCTTCGCCCGGGCACCGCCCGCTGATGCGGCGAGTTGCGTGATTTCCGGTATCGCGATGTCGCTCCGGCCTCCCACCACCCGACGTGCTTCCTCGACCAGACGTGCAACCTCAAGGGCCTCTTCGGCCGCCGCCCCAAGAGGCACCTCGATCGGTGGCTCGAACTCCAGAGCGCCCATAGCCCGGCGTCCGATGTAGAGGAGGCGTTGGACAGGGCTCAAGGCGTCCTGCGGTCGCCCGCGCTGTTCGAAGTACAGTTTGATGACGGCATTTCCGAAGCGATCGGGAAGGGCGTCGGCGAGCACACCCGGCAGGCCTTGAAAGGCGTCGACCCGGCGGAGTTCCGGGAACGTAATTGGTCCCTGCTGACGGAGCGGCAAGTGCCGTGGCGAGATCTCCCACCCCGTGCGTGCAAAGCTCGGGTCATACTCGAAGATCACTTGCCCCGTCGAGTCCTCGGCAACTGCGCCGACCAGACGGCCCCAGAGATGCACCGCAGCGACTGGTTCACCTGCCATGTGCACGACGGCGCGCGCGGCGCCGGGGCGAGCGTCGCTGCTGTGCGAGGAGCGCGAGTGGTGAGAGGCTTGGCTCGGGCAGCATGGCGTCGAGTTGCTCCAAACGGCCGAGCGCCCGGAGGACCCGCGCAAGCGTATCGATCCTGAAGTTGTGCCCCCTCTCTACCCTCAAAAGCGTGAGTGGCGTGATGCCCGCCTGCTTTCCCAGCTCCGTGATGGGGAGGCCCTGCTGCAGCCGGTACCCGCGCAGACGTCGGCCGAGTTCGCCGAGGATCTCGGGATCTGTCATTGCGGGGGTCACGCTCGCCATGCCGGCTCGCTCCTCGGTGGGACGGCTAGTACACTGACTGTTAATATACTATAGTGATGTTTATCGGTGTCAATTGGTATAATATATACTTTACTATCCCTATTAATGGACTCCGATCGTCGGATTGGGGAGCGGAGAGGAAACGACTGGCGGCCATCCGAGCACCACCCAGACGAGCACCGCCCACACGCCTGCGCCCGCGGCGACGTGCGCCGCTTGGAGCGGACGCGGCAGCGCGAACAGCACCATCGCGGCCCCGACCCCGAGCTGCAGCAGCACGACGGCCACGACCGCCCAGGCCCCCCGTGGGCGTGTGCGTACCGCCCACCAGACCGTATAGACGGCCAGCGTGTAGGCGAGCAGGCGGTGCGTCCAGTGGATGTGCTGCAACGCATTCCCCGCGGGCGCGAGCTGGCCGTTGCAAAGCGGGAACCCGAGGCACGCGCTCGCCGCGCCCAGGTTCGCCGTGAGCGCCCCGAACAGCACCGTCACAAAGCCGAGCAGGAGCGCCACGAGTCCCGCGGGTGTGCGCCGGGCGACCCGCTCGCCCGCGGCTGCCACGAGCAGGGTCGCGAGCAGCAGCATCGCCGTGCCCAAGTGGAGGATCACGGTCCAGGGGGGGAGGCGGAGCCTCACCGTCACCGCGCCCAGCGCGACCTGGAGGATCAGGAGACCGAGCGCGACGTACGGTGCTCGAGACGGGCGAGTGGTCGGACCCGTCACGGCGGCCACGGGACCGCTCGATCCTACCAGCGCCGCGCTTTCCGGCACGCGGCGCAGCCACCACGCGGTCACGGCGAGCAGCGCAACTAGGACGGCCACGAGCGCCGCGACGAGCCGGTGGGCGTATTCGATCAGCGTCGGCAGATCGAGTGGCGGGAGCAGACGGCCGTTGCACAGCGGCCAGTGCTCCCCGCAGCCGAGCCCAGAGCCCGTGATTCGGACGACGGCACCGAGGACGATGAGGAGATACGTGCCTGTCGCGGCGGTCCAGGCGAGCCGCGTGAAGCGTCGCGTCATGGGTGGCGAAAGCTATATTCGGGCACCCTATGTCCGCACCCGTCGATCGCTGGGGCGACCGGCTGCCGCGCCGGCTCGGCTTGTGGAGCGCCGTGGCGGTGCTCGTCGGCTCGACGATCGGCGGTGGCATTTTCCGAACGCCCGCGGTGATTGCGCAGCGCGTGCCCGCGCCGGGGCTGATGCTCGGCGTGTGGATCCTGGGCGGTCTGCTCGCGCTGTGCGGCGCGCTCACGTACGCGGAGCTCGCGGCGCTGTTCCCGCGCTCGGGCGGCGTGTACGTCTACGTCCGCGAGGGGTTCGGCCGGCTCCCCGCCTTCCTGTTCGGCTGGGCCGAGCTGCTGCTCATCCGCGCGTCCGCGCTGGGGGCGATCGCGACGCCGTTCGCGGAGTATCTGCTGCGCTCGCTCGGGCTCGATCCGACGCGCCCGCCCTATGACGGCGTCGTGCACTGGGTGGCCGCGCTCGCCATCATGGTGACGGCGACCTTGAACTACGTCGGCGTGCGCTGGAGCGCGCTGCTCTTGAACGTCACCACCACGGCGAAGTACGGCGCGTTGGCACTCCTCGTCCTGCTGGCGTTCGCCGTGGGGCACGGGAATTTCGCGCACTTTGCGGAAACGGCGGGACCGGTGCGGAGCGGGCTGTTCGGGCTCGCGCTCGTGTCGGTGATGTGGGCGTATGACGGGTGGGGAGACCTGTCGTTCGTGGGCGGCGAGGTGCGCGACCCCGAGCGGAACCTGCCGCGGGCGCTACTGCTCGGCACGGGGGCGGTGGTGGCGATCTATCTGCTCGTGAACGCCGCGTACCTCTATCTCATTCCCATTGGCCCGATGGCGCACTCGCCGCTCGTGGCGGCCGACGCCGCACAACAACTCCTCGGCCAATTGGGTGTGGGGCTCGTGGCGATCGTGGTGATGGTGGCGACGTTCAGCACGCTGCTCGGGTCCATGCTCACCGCGCCGCGCATTTTCTTCGCGATGGCGGACGATGGGCTGTTCTTCCGTCGCGTGGCGCGCGTGCACCCGCGCTTCCAAACGCCCGGGGTCGCGATCGTCCTCACGGCGATACTGGGGATCATCTACGTCGCGTTTCGCACCTTCCAGCAGCTCGCCGATCAGTTCGTCGTCGCGATCTTCCCGTTCTACGCGCTCGCGGCGGCGGCGGTGTTCGTGCTGCGACGGCGCCGGCCGCCTGCCGTCGTGCCGCGGCCGGTGCGCGTGATCGGCTACCCGGTCGTGCCCGCGCTGTTCGTGCTCGCCACCCTGTACATGCTGGGCAACGCGCTGTTCGAGGACCCGGTCCGTACGGGACTCGCGTTCCTGATCATCTTGGCGGGCGTCCCCGTCTACTACGTGACGGAGGCTCGGATTGACGTCCTTTGCGACCGCAGTCATGTTTGACCCGCCCTAGCACCCCTTCTTTCAGCACTTCGGAGAGCCATCAGATGAAACGCTTTGTGTGGTCGATCGGCGTTCTCGCCGCGGTCGCCGTGTTAGCGCCGCGTCCCTCGGCATCGCAGGGTGTCACCTCGGCGGCGATCGCCGGGACCGTGACCGACTCGTCCGGCGCCCCGCTTGCAGGGGCGCGTGTGGTCGCGGTGCACGGGCCGTCAGGAACGCAGTACAGCGCGGTTACGCGAGCGGACGGTCGGTTTACCATCCCCGGCATGCGCGTCGGCGGGCCGTATCGCGTGAGTGTCAGCGTCGTCGGCTACCGCCAGGAGGTGCAGGACCAGGTCAACCTGACGTTGGGTGGGACCGCCGATCTGCGGTTTGTGCTGCGGGCGGCGAGTCTCGAGTTGGAGCCCATCATCGTCACCGCCACGAGCAATCCCGTGTTCAGCTCCGAGCGGACCGGGGCCGCGACGACCATTTCCACCAACGAGATCGGCCACCTCCCGACGATCAGCCGCCGGGTCGAGGACCTCCTGCGGCTCACGCCCCAATACAGTCCCATGGCCTTCGGGTTTTCGTTCGCCGGCCAGGACAATCGACTGAACAACATGACCATCGATGGCTCGTACTTCAACAACTCGTTCGGGCTGGCGGGGCAGCCCGGCGACCGCACCAACGTGGCGCCCATCTCCCTGGACGCCATTCAGCAACTCCAGGTCAACGTGGCACCGTACGACGTGCGCCAAGGCAATTTCGTGGGCGCTGGCATCAACATGGTCACCAAGAGCGGAGCCAACGAGCTTAGTGGCTCGCTCTATTACAATTTCCGCAACAACAACTTCGTCGGCACCCAAGCGGGCCCGAACACCTTCAATCCGGGCACGTTCAAGTACCACGACTTCGGCGCCGCTCTCGGCGGGCCGATCATTCGGGACCGCCTGTTCTTCTTCGCCAGCTACGAGGACGATGGCCAGACCGCGCCGGGCACCACGTTTCTGGCGAACACTGGCGGCCAACCCGTCGGCGGCAACGTCACGCGTGTCCTGGCGTCAGACCTGGATTCGCTGAGCAGCTACATGAAGAACAGCTTCAAGTACGTCACCGGTCCGTATCAGGGATACGATTTCCAGGTTCCGTCGACCCGGTTCCTCGCGCGCGTGGACTACAACCTGAACGACCGGAACAAGCTGAATGTGCGCTTCAACCTGCTGAATTCGAGCGCCGACATCCTGGTATCCAACTCCGGCTCGCTGGGCTTCGGGAGCAGGCGGAGCAGCCTGAATTCGCTCAACTTCGCCAACTCGAACTACGCGATCCTGGAGAACATTCGCTCCGTCGTGGGCGAGTGGAACGCGTCGATCAAGAACAACATGTCGAACAACTTGATCGTCGGGTACTCGTCGAGCGATGAAAGCCGGAGGACCATCACCCCGCCGTGGTTCCCGTTGGTGGAGATCCTGTCGGGAGGCACGAACTACACGACGCTCGGGTTCGAGCCGTTCACGCCGGATAACCAGCTGCGCTATCACAGCGCCCAGCTCCAGGACAACTACACCGTCTATCTGCCGAAGCACGCGCTGACGTTCGGCGTGAGCGTCGAAAAGTATCACTCCACGAACGTGTTCTTCCCGGGCGCGCAGAGCGTGTACGTGTACAACACGCTGAACGACTTCTACACCGACGCGAACGGCTACCTCGCGAACCCGACCCGTACCGGCAGGTCACCCGTGACGTTGCGGCGCTTCCAAGTCCGCTACTCGAACATCCCGGGACAGTCCGAGCCGGTGCAGCCGCTTGATGTGCTGTACGCTGGCGCGTACGCCCAGGACGAGTGGCGGCCCATCCCCAACCTGACGCTCACCGGCGGGTTGCGGATCGACGCGCCGCACTTCGACAACACGGCGTACGACAATGCGTCGGCCGACACCATGACGTTCCGCGATGCGAGTGGCGCGGCCATCCACTACAACACGGGGAGCCTCCCGGGGGTCAACCTGCTGTTCTCCCCCCGCCTGGGCTTCAACTACGATCTGCACGGCGAGCAAAAGACTCAGATCCGGGGCGGCACCGGCATCTTCACCGGCCGCCCCGCGTACGTGTGGATCTCCAACCAGGTCGGCAACACCGGGGTGCTCACAGGCTTCATCCAGGCGGACAACGACACTCTCCACCCCTTCAACCCGAACCCGGACCGCTACAAGCCCGCCACGGTCACGGGCGCGCCGGCGGCGAGTTTTCAGCTCGCGCTCACCGACCCGAACTTCAAGTTCCCGCAGCTGTGGCGCAGCAACATCGCGGTCGACCAGCGCCTGCCCTGGGACCTCGCGGGCACGGCCGAATTCCTCTATTCCAAGGACATAAACGGCATCGCGTACATCAACGCCAACCTCCCCGCAGCGCAGACGACGTTCACCGGCGCCGATACCCGCCCGCGCTGGACGACGAACCGGCTCCACCCGCTCGTCAGTGACGCGACCGTGCTCACGAACGAAGGCATCGGTTCCTCCTGGAACCTCGCGTTTACGCTCGAGCGAGCCTTCACGAACGGCTTGTTTGCGAAGCTCGGGTACACCTATGGCGTGAGCAAGAACACCGTGGACGCGGGCTCCATCGCGTCGGGTTCATTTACCGGCAACGCGATTGCGTTGGACCCGAACAATCCGGCGGCCGGGTACTCACAGTTTTCGCCTGGTGGCCGGATCTTCGCGGCGGTGTCCTACAGCCGCGACTTCATCGGTGTCGGCCCGACGAGCGTGAGCCTCTACCTGGACGGGCACAGCGCCGGCAACGGCAACTACGTCTTCTCCGGCGACATGAACGGCGATGGCGCGTTCAACAACGATCTGATTTACATCCCGCGCAATACGAGCGAGATGAACTTCATCCCGCTGACTGTCGGTACGACCACTTACACGGCCGCCCAGCAGGCCGCGGCGTGGGACGGCTTCATCAACCAGGATGCGTATCTGAGCACGCATCGCGGGCAGTACGCGGAGCGCAATGCCGTCTTCCTACCAATGGTGTACCGGGCCGACGTGAGTATCTCCCAGGACGTGGGCCGGAGCATCGCCGGCCGTCCGAACCGGCTTCAGATCCGGCTGGACATCCTGAACGTCACGAACCTGTTGAACCACGACTGGGGTGTCGCTCAGGGGTTCGTCACCACGACACCGTTGATCGCGCGGGGGGTCGATCTCACCGGGGCGGCGCAATACCAGCTCGCCACTGCAGGCGGGCAGCTGATCTCTCAGTCGTTCCAGAAGGTCGTGACCACTCTGGACGTCTGGCGGATGCAGCTGGGCGTGCGCTACGCGCTCAACTGGTAGGCTCGCGTCGGGGAATTCCTCGGGCCGCCCTCCGCAAGGGGGGCGGCTTCGTCGTCGCGGGGGGTGCGAACTTCAGGGCCCACCGGCGGGGCGGCCCTAGGTCCGGTTGGGACCTTTCACATCGCGCCGCCGCTACCGCACCGTTCCCTTCCGCTCGTTCGTGTCAGGTCCGCACTCGACGCCACAGCCACACCCCCGCCGCACCGAACAGGACGTTCGGGACCCACGCGGCAAAGGTGGGCGGTAGGGCGCCGCCGCCCCCGACGGCTTTCGAGAGCTGGAACATCAGCAGGTCCACGAAGGTGGTGGCGAGGCACACCGCCACCCCCCACGCCGTGCCGCTGCGCGGCGTCGAGATCGCGAGCGGTGCGCCGAACAGGGCGATGACGATGCAGGCGAATGGCACCGAGAGCTTGAGCGCGCGCTCCACCTGCAGCTTCTTCGTGTCCGAGCCGGAGCGCGACAGGGCGTCCACGTAGCGCCCCAACTCGGCATAGCCCATCTCGTCGGGCGCCTTGGGCTCGGCGAGCAGGTCCGCGGGCGTCTCGCGCAACGCCTTGGTCCGCAGCGTGTCGAAGTCGAAGGTGGTCTCGCGCCCGGGCCCCAGCAGATAGCGCACGGCACCCTTGGTGAGCGTCCAGCCGCGCCGGGCTCGAGCGGTGTCGTAGGCGGCGCGCGGCGCGGCGATCACGATGGTGGGATAGTCCTCACCCCTGCCGCCGCGCTCCATGATCAGGTCCCGCAGTTCGCGCGACCCGGTCTCGAGGGAGCGGATGGCGTACACCCAGCCGCCGTCCGCCCGGTACACGAAGTTGTAGCGCGACGCGGTCGAGCGGATCTGCTTCTCGCCCAAGAGCTCCGCGCGCCGCGCCGACGTCACGGGGGCGAGTTCCGTCAGCCCCAGGTCCAGGAGCACCGCCGCGAGCGAGGCGATGAGCAGCGGCCGCACCACCCGGTGAAACGAGATCCCCGAGGCCTTCGCGGCCGTCAACTCCGAGTGCCGACCCAAGGTGCCCACCGTGAACACCACGGCGAACAGCACCGCGACCGGGGCCACGAGCGAGATCGTCTCCGGCAGGTAGTACAGGTAGGAACCGGCGACGCGCGCCTTCGGGATCCCGCGCCCGAGATAGGTACTGAGCTTGTCGGTCAGGTCGATGACCATGACCAGGAAGGGAAACCCCAGGGCCGCGAGCAGGAACACTTTGGTCCACTCGCGCAGGAGGTAGCGGTCGAGCGTGCTCAGCGCGTCCCTCATGGCGGGCTGGACTCGAGCAGCGGGCGGGCCCGCCGCGCCGCAAGCCCAGCGGCCCACGACCAGAGGTCGCTCCAGTCGCCGCCATGGGGCGAGTTGCCAGGCTTGCGGATCCGCCACACGCCGACGAGACCCGCGATCGTGAAGACGAGGTTGGGCGTCCACATCGCGAAGAACGGCGACACCATGAGGCGGTTCCCCAGCTCCTCGCCGCCGATGAGGCCGACGTAGTACACCGTGAAGACGGCCACGCTGACGCCGAGCACGAGCCCGACGCCACCGCGCTGAAACCGCAGGGCCACGGGCGCCCCGACCAGGGCGAACACCAAGCAGGCGGCGGCGATCGCGTACTTCTTCTGGATCTCGACCTCAAAGATGGCCGCGCGCTCCCGCGCGCTGCGCAGGCGCTGCTCTTCCCCCACCCCGGCGCTCGGGGTGATCAAGAGGAGCGGGGCCTGGGACGGCGCGGCCCCGGGCACTACCACCCCGGCCGAGGGCGCGACCCCCTTGGGGAGGGGGGAGGGGAGCACCATCTGTGGCGTGCGCAGCACGGGCCGCGCCCGGGGGGAAGCGGGAACGGGCTTGCGGGTCGGGGGAGCCTGTTGGCTTTGCGGGGTCTGCGGGGCCTGCGCCCGAGCCTCTCGCGGCACGAGCCACGCGGCGAGCCGCCGCAGCGCCCGGCAGTACGGGCCCGCAGGAGCGGTGTCCGCCACGGCGGGCGTCGCCGCCGGCGCGAGCGCCGCGAGGCCCGCCAGCCGGCGCAGATCGTTCTCGATCACGAGGCGCGCGTCGTCGGCCACCCGCTGAACATCGCGCTGGGCCCCCGCCGCCGCCGCCCGCATCTCGCAGGTCGACATCTCGCGGTCGCCCTTGTAAGTGTCGGTCCCGGTGGTCTCGAAGGAGTTAGCAACCCCCGCCACGCGCAGCCGGTTGGTATTGAAGAACGTACGGGTGAACTGGGTCGGATCGGTGCGGCTCACTTCTTCGATGGCTCCATCCTCGAGCAGGAGGTAGAGATCGCGTCCGCCCGACGTGTACGCCATCCGCCCGTGGTCGGCCGAGATGATGCGCCGGCGCTCCGCGTCCGCCAGGTCGTAGATCGTGACGTCCTTGAGTCGGTTCGAGCTGCCGTCGATGCGCGCCGCGCGCAGGAAGAACTGCCCCGACACGACTTCGTTGATCACCTGCTCCTTGAGCGCCAACGACGGCTTCTTGCGCTGGATATCCACCTGCAGGATGCGCAGCTGATGGTTGGTGCGGGGGAGCAGTTGATCGTTCCACAGGAACGAGAGCAGTGCCACCCCGGCGGCCCCGCCCAGCACCGGCGTGATCAGCCGGCCCACGCTCACGCCCCCCGCCTGCATCGCCGTGATTTCGTTGTCGGCGGCGAGCCGCGTGAACACGTGCAACACCGCCACCAGCACGGCCATCGGCAGCGTCACCGCGACGATGAACGGCACCGACAGGACGAACACCTCGATGATCACGCCGGTGGGGAGGCCCTTGCCGAGCAGGCTCGACAGCTGCTTCGCGATCTGTTGGATGAGCATCAACGACGTGAGCGCCGCCAGCGCGAAGCCGAGCGGTGCGCCGTGCTGGCGAAGGAGGTAGCGACTGATGGTGCGCACGAGCAGTGGCGCCATTATATTTGGAAGTGTAAGCCTCTACAAGGGATGCGCGTGCCGACCTCGCAGCTGTGGCGGTCGACGCCGCACGCTCCAGCCATCATACCCCAGGCGCCCGCTTCAGGATGCGCGCCGGAGGGAGGCGCGGCCCCGCTTGAACATCGCCAGCTCGGCCCGGCGCGCGTGGCGCGCGGGCGCGGCTCTCGTGCTCGCCCTCGCCTGCAACGCCAAGGGTGGCGCGAGCCGCCCGCGCGAGTTCGCGGGCCGGCGCGCTTTCGGCTACTTGGCGCAGCAGATGCAGTTCGGGCCCCGCATTCCCGGCACCCCCGGGCACGAACGCACTGGGGACTGGATCCTTGAGCACCTGCGCGCCACGGCCGACACCGTTCACGTCCAGGCGTTCAGCCACGTGACGCGCGCCGGCACGACGCTCCATCTGCGCAACTTCTTCGCGCGGTTCCGGCCCGGCGCCACCGAGCGCGTGCTCTTCCTCGCCCACTGGGACACCCGGCCGCACGCGGATCAGAGCGCCAACCTGGGCCAGCGGCGCCTGCCCGTCCCCGGCGCGAACGACGGCGCGTCCGGCGTCGCCGTCCTGCTCGGGATCGCCGACGCCCTCAAGGCGAAGCCGCCTGCGGTAGGCGTGGACCTGCTGTTCACCGACGGCGAGGACTATGGCGATTTCGCCAAAGACTCGAACGACGTGCTGATCGGCTCGCGCTACTTCGCGAGCCACCAGCCCTCCGGCTACCAGCCGCTCTTCGCCGTGTTGTTCGACATGGTCGCGGACAAGGACCAGCAGTTCTATTACGAGGGCAACTCGCAGGCGTTCGCGCCCGAAGTCGTGGACCGAGTGTGGCGCGCCGCCGCCGACTTGGGCTACAGCCACATCTTTCTTCCCGGGGTCCGACACACGCTGATCGACGACCACGTGGCGCTCCAGAAAGCCGGCATCCACGCGATCGACGTCGTGGATTTCGACTATCCGCCCTGGCACACCACCGAAGACACGATCGACAAGGTCACGGCGGCGTCGCTGCAGGTGGTCGGGGACGTAGCGCTGGTGCTGGTGCGCTGATCCGAGCGCGCCGCGCCGCGCACGGCACGTGGGTGAGGCGGGCCAACGTGACCGGGATCACGCGACTCGCTGGGTGTGGCCACGCGGGCGCGCGGGCGCATCCTCCGACGCGGGTGCATCGCTACGCGATTGGTTCGGGAAATCGGCGTCCGCAGCTTGACACCCCTCCGTCGCCAGCTATGTTATACTGTTCATTTTCAACGAGTTGCGTACGGCGACCGCGGCCACTACATCTGATCGGCTGGGTGAGATCCTGCTGCGCGAGGGTCTCATCACCCAGGACCAGCTCAAGAAGGCGCTCCTCGAGCAGAAGAACACGGGGATGCGTCTGGGCTACACCTTGGTGAAGCTGGGCCTCGTCGAGGAGACGGAGATCTCGAAGATGCTGGCCCGGCAGTACCGCATGCCAGCGGTCGACCTGGCCCGCTTCGAAGTCGACGCCAAGATCCTGAAGCTCCTGCCCGGCGACGTCGCCGTGAAGCACACCGTCCTGCCGCTCAAGCGCGAGGGCCGGACCCTGACGGTCGCGATTGCGGATCCGAACAACGTCACCGCGATCGAGGACATCAAGTTCATCACGCGGTGCGACGTCTTCCCCGTGATCGCGGGGGAGTACACGCTCCGCAACGCGATCGAGCGCTACTACCAGCAGTCCGACGCCCAGCTCCAGACGCTGTTGAAGGATATCGAGGCCGCCGATGACCTCGAGGTGGTCGAGGAGCAGGAGGACGAGGACGTCAAGGCGCAGGACCTGGCCGACGACGCGCCGGTGGTGAAGTTGATCAACGGGCTCCTCACTGACGCGGTCAAGCGCGGCGCCTCGGACATCCACGTCGAGCCATTCGAGCACGAGTTGCGGGTGCGCTACCGGGTGGACGGCGCCCTGCTGGAGGTGATGAAGCCGCCGATCAAGATGCGGGCGGCGCTGACGTCGCGCATCAAGATCATGGCCCAGTTGAACATCGCCGAGCGGCGCGTGCCTCAGGACGGCCGCATCAAGCTCAAGTTCGGCAGCAAGGTGATCGACTACCGCGTCTCGACCCTGCCCGTCCTGTTCGGCGAGAAGATCGTGCTGCGGATTCTGGACAAGGGGAATCTGGCGCTCGACTTGACGAAGTTCGGGTTCGAGCCGCAGGCCGAGCAGCATCTGCTGCGGGCGATCCTGAACCCCTACGGCATGGTGCTGGTCACCGGTCCGACGGGGTCGGGCAAGACAACCACGCTGTACTCGGCCTTGTCCCGCATCAACACGATCGACGTGAACATCATGACGGCCGAGGATCCGGTCGAGTACAACTTGCTCGGCATCAACCAGGTGCTGGTGCGCAACGATGTGGGGATGACGTTCGCGGCCGCGCTGCGGGCGTTCCTGCGCCAGGACCCCAACATCATCATGGTGGGGGAGATCCGCGATCTCGAGACCGGATCGATCGCGATCAAGGCGGCGCTCACCGGCCACCTCGTGCTCTCCACGCTGCATACGAACGACGCGCCGTCCACGGTGACGCGCATGGTGGACATGGGCATCGAGCCGTTCAACGTCGCGAGCGCCGTGAACTTGATCGTGGCCCAGCGGCTGGTGCGGCGCGTGTGTGCGGAGTGCAAGCAGGAGCACAAGTACTCCGAGGAGGAGCTCAAGGCGCTGGGCATTCCGCTCGCCGAGGCGCAGAAGCTCACCTTCTACAAGGGCGCCGGCTGCGACTCCTGCGGCGGCACGGGGTATAGGGGCCGACAGGGGCTGTACGAGGTGATGGCGATGACGAGCGCGCTGCGGCGCATGGTGTTGAAGGGCGCCTCGACCGAAGAGCTGCGCGAAGAGGCCGTCAAGGAGGGCATGCTGACGCTCCGCACCGACGGCATGCTGAAAGTGAAGCGCGGGATCACCAGTCTGGAGGAAGTCGTGAAAGAGACGGCGGCATGACGGCGGGCGCCTCGCAGGCGGTCAATCTCCGCTCGCTGCTCGAGGAGATGATCGAGCGGGACGCTTCCGACCTCCACATCGTGGCGGGGGAGCGGCCCAAGCTCCGCGTGGACGGGGACATCGTGAACTCGGGCATCGAAGCGGTGCTCACGCCCAAGGACACGCTCTCGATCGCCTACTCGGTGCTCACCGAGAACCAGAAGAAACGGTTCGAAACCGAGAACGAGCTCGACTTCTCCTTTGGGATCCAGAACCTCGCCCGATTCCGCGGCAACTGCTTCAAGCAGCGCGGCTGCGTGTCGCTCGTGATCCGGCAGATTCCCTTCAACGTGAAGACGTTCGAGGAGCTGGGCTTGCCGGCCGTGGTCGCGAAGCTCTCCGAGCGGCCCCGCGGGCTGGTGCTCGTGACGGGCCCCACCGGGTCGGGCAAGAGCACGACCCTCGCCGCCATGATCGACAAGATCAACCGCGAGCTCAAGGGGCACATCATCACGGTCGAGGATCCCATCGAGTTCATCCACCGCCATCAGAGCTGCATCGTCAACCAGCGCGAGATCGGGACCGACACGTCGAGCTTCGCCGCGGCGCTCAAGTACGCGCTGCGCCAAGACCCCGACGTCGTGCTGATCGGCGAAATGCGCGACTTGGAGACGATCGCGGCCGCGTTGACCATCGCCGAGACGGGCCACTTGGCGTTCGCCACGCTGCACACCAACTCCGCGATGGAGAGCATCAACCGCATCATCGACGTCTTCCCGGCGCACCAGCAGTCGCAGATCCGGGCCCAGCTGGCCTTCGTGCTCGAGGGCGTACTCACGCAAACGCTGCTGCAGAAGGCGAAGGGGCGGGGGCGCGTGATGGCGGCCGAGATCATGGTGTGCACGCCCGCGATCCGCGCCCTGATCCGCGACAACAAGGTCCACCAGATCGAGTCGGCGATGCAGGCAGGGAAGAAGTACGGCATGCAGACGCTGAACGATGCGCTGTACCAGCTCTACCTCGGCCGCGAGGTGGCGAAGGAGGAATGCCTGCGCGTCACGCCGACGCCGAATGAGTTCCTGCGGATGATCGGCGAACCGCCCATGGACGACAGGGAACCCGCGCCCGGCACCGAGAAGACGCCGGCGGGCGCGTCCAAATTGGCGGCGCGCCGGTAGGCGCCGGGAGGGAGTTGAGCCATGCCCGTCTTCCAGTTCACCGCCCGCACGCTCAAGGGCGAACTCGTCAACGACAAGATCGATCTGCCGAGCCGCGATGATGTCATCGCGCACCTGCGCAAGAACCGCATGGTCGTGGTGCAGGTCCGCGCCGCGCCGCGTGAGTTCAAGATCAATTTCAAGTTCGGCGGCGGCGTCGCGGTGCGCGACGTCGTCGTGTTCACGCGGCAGTTCTCCACGATGATCAATGCCGGCCTGCCACTGGTGCAGGCCCTCGACATCCTGGCGCAGCAGACCGAGAACAAGATCCTCGCCGGCATCACCCGCCAGGTGGTGTACGACGTCGAGAGCGGCCAGACGTTGGCGGACGCGCTCCGCAAGCATCCCAAGGCGTTCGCCGACCTGTACGTCAACATGGTCGCCGCGGGCGAGGCGGGCGGTATCCTCGACACCATCCTCATGCGGCTCGCGGAGTTCCTCGAAAAGAACGACAAGATCGTGCGCAAGGTGAAGGGGGCGATGATCTACCCCGCGGTGATCATGTCGGTGGCGGCCATCGCGATCACCGTACTGCTCATCTTCGTGATCCCGACGTTCCAGAACATGTTCGCGTCGGTGAATCTGCAGCTGCCGCTGCCGACCCGGATCGTCATCGGCGCGAGCAGCATGCTCAAGAACTATTGGTGGGCCGTGGGTGGGGCGGCCGGGGCCCTGGTGTTTGCGCTCTCGCGCTACTATAAGACCGCCCCCGGGCGGCTGCAGATCGACTCGCTGCTTCTCAAGACGCCCATCCTGGGCGATGTGCTCCGCAAGGCCGCCGTGTCGCGCTTCACGCGGACGCTCGGCACCCTGATCTCGTCCGGCGTGTCCATCCTCGACGGCCTCGAGATCACGGCACGGACGGCGGGGAACATGGTGATCCACAACGCGGTCATGGAGTCCCGCGCCTCGATCGCCGGGGGTGAAACGATCGCGGCGCCGCTCGCCAAGTCGAAGGTGTTCCCGCCGATGGTGATCTCGATGATCTCGGTGGGTGAGCAGACCGGCGGCATGGACGAGATGCTCTCCAAGATCGCCGACTTCTACGACGACGAGGTGGACGCGGCGGTGGGCGCCTTGTTGTCGCTCATGGAGCCGATCATGATCGTCGTGCTCGGCGTGATCGTCGGCGGCATGGTGATCGCGATGTACCTGCCGATCTTCGACATGGTGAACGCAGTGCAGTGAGCACCGCCCCCGCGGCGTCGGTTGCGCCGCCGGACCCGCAGCTGCGCACGGCCTCCCGGTTCGCCGGGAGGCCGTCCTGTTCTGGCGCGCGACGGGCGGCGGCGGGGCCGCCGCGCGCATGACCCGCGCGGATTGGCACGCAGCGGCCGCCGTTCCGGCGACCACCCTGCACCACGACTCGGTGCCGATGCGCCTGTACCACGAGGCGAAACGGCTGGGCGCGTGGGATCCCCGATCGCTGGACCTGAGCCGCGACGCCGCCGACTGGGCCGGGCTGAGCGTGGGCGAGCGGGACGTGCTGCTCCGGCTGACGGTGCTCTTCCAGGCGGCGGAGGAGAGCATGACGCGCGACGCGGTCCCGTTGCTCCTGTCCGTCGGGCGCGAAGACCGGCTGGAAGAGATGCTCTTCCTCACCACGTTCCTCGCCGAAGAGGCGCGGCACACCGAGTTCTTCCGGCGCGTGCTCGACGAGGTGTGTCGCCAATCCGGCAGCCCGCTGCGCTATCAAACCTCGAGTTTCCGCCGACTGTTCGCCGCCGAGCTCCCAAGGGCGATGAACCGCCTGGTCGCCGATGCCTCGCCCACGGCCCAGGCCGAAGCGCTCGTGACCTACACGCTCGTCGGCGAGGGTGTGCTGGGCGAGGCGGGCTACCACGTGTTCATGACCGCCCTGGCGGCCCGCGCGCTCATGCCGGGCTTGCGCGACGGCCTCGAGCGGGCGCAGCGAGACGAGGACCGACACATGGCGTACGGGCTGTTCCGCCTGGCCCACCTCGTGCGGACGGACCCGGGTGTCTGGAACGTCATCACCCGGCGGATGGACGAGCTGCTGCCGCTCACGCTCGGGATCGTGAGCGAGTTCTTCGAACCGTACGATGCGATGCCCTTCGGGCTCTCACTGGACGATACCGTGCAGTTCACTGTGGCGCGGTTCGCGAGCCGCTGGGCGTTGCTCGAGGAGGTGCGCGAGCGGGCGCGCCCCGACCCCAGCCCCCGCGGCCTGGGGGAGACGGCGCGCGACGTCGTGGCGTGGCTCAAGGCGCAGCTCGATCCAGCACCGGTCGCGATGCAGGGGGAGGGCGCGACTGGGGTGTACACGATTCACGTGGGTCCGGGGGGCGCGTCGGTGCTCCTGATCACGCGCGAAGTCCTCGATCGCCACACCGCCGCGGACGTGATCGCGACCCTTGGGGCCCACGCCGTGGCGGAGCGTCTGCGGCAGCCGCACCGGGTGCGGCTGACCTGCCTGCGGGCCGGGGGCAAGATCATCGTGCAACCCCCGGCGTAGGGTGGAGGTAGCGGCTCGCCACCCGTTGCTCGCCGTGACGCCACACGTTAGCGCCGAGCGAACGCCGCGGCTGACCCCGATCCGGCCGCGTGGTACACCGTCGCCAGCTCGGCGGCGATCACGTTCCAATCGTAGCGGGCGGCGGCCGCGTACAGCGCGCTCCGCGAGCGGCTCGAATCGCGGGCGAGCAGTTCCTCACACGCCGAGGCCAGGGCGCCCGGATTCGAGGCGACGATGCGACCCTTGGTGGGCGAGTCGACCAGTTCGACGGCCGCGTTCTCGGGCTCGTCGCAGACGACCACGGGGATGCCGCACGCCCAGGCTTCGAGGACCACCGTCCCGAAGCCCTCTCGCTTCGACGGTAATGCCAAGACCCGGCTCGCCTTGAGATGGGCGTAGACTTCCGTCGACGTTCGCAGCTGCCCGGCGAAGCGCACCGATTCGCCCAGCGTGAGCGTTGCGGCGAGGTGTTCCAGCGCCGGCCGCTCAGGACCGTCCCCGATGATCAGCAGCGTGGCGTGCGGGCGGCGCTCGCGGAGCAGCCGCGTCGCCTCGATCAGCAGGTGCACTTGCTTGTGAGCCAGGAGGCGGCCGACGTAGACGAGGTCGGTCGATTGCGGGCTGGGTGTCACGTCCGCGACCCGCGCAGCGTCGACGCCGTTCGGCACGATCACGATGCGATCCGCGCGCGCGCCCGCCGCGACGAGGCGCCGCTTCGTAAACTCGCTGAGCACCACGACCCGGGGTGAGCAGCGCAGGGCGAGGGCCTCAAACAGCTTCCCGATGATGCCGGCGCGACCGAGGTACTCATACCAGTAGTCGCCCCAATACTCGAGCCACGTCACGACGAGGGGGCGCCGCTTCACCATGCTCATCAAGCGCGCCACCGGCACGGAGATGTAGGGGAAGCTGGCGACGTCCCAGACGTCCTCTTGACTCCGGAGCAGCGCCCAGAACAGGCCGAAGGCGAAAACAAAGGGCTCCAGCAGGCTCCGGCGGCCGGCCCGCGTGTACAGCGGCATGGCCGGTGCTACGGCGACGTACTTGCAATGCGGCAGTCGCTGACTGGGGTCGTGCCGCCAGTAGTCGAGTCCATAGAGCGCGACCTCGACCCCATGGTCCGCTGGCGTGGCCGCTGCGAGCGCATAGTTGCGACGCTCGACGCCGCCTGCCACGTACGGGTAGACGGCGTCGTAAATCAGCGCGACCCGCATGCTCCGCCCGCAGCGCCCCGCGTCCTCGCGAGGAGCGCGGTGGCGCGGCGCCCGCGCGCCAGAGCCTGCGCTACGCAAGGGCCGTGCGGCGTGGCACCGAGCCCACCGGGCTATACACCGGCGCGGCGCGCTCTCGTCTTCAGGTGCATGACGTGCATCAGGAAACTTGCGACCAGCAGTTCGAGACCGCTCGTGAAGAGCGTGGTCGCGAGCGAGAGCACCGGCACAGCGGCCAGAGCGCCGAACCCCGATGCCACCCAGCGGCCGATCACCGCTGCCCACATGGCGGCGCCGGTCACGGCGAGCAGCGCCGCCGCGATCCGTACCGGGCGGTCACCCGCCTGCGCCACCGTGCGGGCGAGCCAACTATGACGGAATCGCACGCCAATCCACCAGGCGAAGGCTGCGGCGACGAGGCCCAGAACGATCAGCGTCGAGCCCCCCAGGGCCGCTGCCAGCCCGGCCAGGTTGGTATGCACGTCCCACCGCCGGAACAGAATACGCGGGCCCGACAAGAGCAGCACCTGGAGCGCCGTGCCACAGAGAAAGAGCAGCAGGCCGGGCCAGAGAAGCAGGGCGGGTGACAAGACCAGCATGTACTCGGCGTGGCGCCAGGCGTCCCGGAGCGGCCGCAGTTTCGAAAGGCCGACGCGAGGGCTGTACGAAATGCTCACCTCCCGCACGCGCAGCCCTAGATCCAGGGCCTTCACCACCATCTCCGTCGCGAACTCCATCCCGGGCATGCTCAGGTCCAGGTCCGCGACGCGGTCACGGCGGATCGCACGCATCCCGCAGTGAATGTCCGTCAACGGCGTACCGAAGAGCGCGCGCGTCATCCCTGACAGGATGGGGTTCCCGATGTAGCGGTTGAGGAGCGGCATCGAGCCGCGCTCCATCAGACCGCCGAAGCGGTTCCCCAGGACGACGTCGGCACCCCCTTCGCGCATCGCCCGCACGAATTCGCCGACCATCTCTACGGGGTAGGTGGCGTCCGCGTCGAGGAGGAGCACGAACTCCCCGGTCGCGTCCGTGAGGCCGCGCAGGCAGGCCGCGCCGTAGCCGCGCCGCGCCTCGGTTACCACCCTCGCGCCTCCGCCTCTCGCCACGTCTGCAGTTCGATCGGTGGAGCCGTTGTCGACGACGACGACCTCGCCACGCCAGCCGCCTCGGCCCAGGGCCACGCGCGCCCGCTCCACGCACTGGCCAATCGCCGCCTCTTCATTGAGCGCCGGAAAGACGATCGACACGGTCGGCGTGGGCTCGTCCCGCACCGCCCGCGAGGTCATGCTCATCGCGACCGCTGGGAACGGCGGTTGTTGGCCAGGCCTCGAGGCAGGACTCACGCGTTGCCTTCCCTGATGCTCCCGTTCCGGGGTGGACTCGATGGCCCGGCGTCGAAAACGTGGCCGCAATCTAGGGCGAACCCGCGCAGGGGCAAACACAAGCCCAGGACCCCGACACACCGTCCCTCACCCACGCGCCGCCCCCGGTGAGCGACTCGTTGGCGGTGGGGTAGCGGAGGCCGCTCGCGTGTGCGGCGACCCAGCTTCAATTCGGGTTGGCGGCACGCCATAGTATATGGTGCGGGTCGCCGCTCGAGTGCGCGCGTATGGCTCGGTTCCGAGGAGCTCTCAGGGTTCATGAATCCGGCGGCGGCGGAGCGAGAGGACGGAACGACGATGTGGCGCGCGCTAGCGGCGCGTGTCACCCGCTGCGTCTCGTCGCGCGCCGCACCGGCGGTGGGCGGCGTCGTCACGGCCCTCATCGCGTGGTGGGTGTGGGGATCCCTCCGCCAAGTACCCGTTTACCACGACGAGTCTGCCTATCTGCTCCAGGCCGGCCTCTTTGCCTCGGGGCGCTGGACGGCGCCCGGTCCCCCGCTTCCCGAGTTCTTCGAGCAGTACCACGTCATCGTCACGCCCGTGTTCGCGGCCAAGTATTGGCCGGGCCACGCGCTGCTCATGGTGCCCGGCGTCTGGTTGGGGCTGCCGGGCCTCATCCCTGTGCTCTTGAGCGGACTGACTGGGGCGCTGTGTTTTGCCCTCGCGCGGCGCGTCGCGGGCCCGTGGGTCGCAGCGGGGGCGTGGTTCTTCTGGACGACCGCCCCCCGCGTGGTCTTCTTCCGCGCGTCGTACTTCTCCGAGGTCACGACCGGCGCCCTGTGGCTGCTCGGCTGGTGGGCGTTACTCGACTGGTATGAGACGGGCCGGCGCGGCGGTCTCTTGACGCTCGTCGCCTGTGCCGGTTGGAGCGCGATCACCCGGCCGCTGACGGCGGTGGCATTCGCGATCCCAGTGGCGATCGTGCTGCTGCGACGTTCCTACGCGCGTCGCAGCTGGCGGGATCTCGGGCTGGCGGCTGCGCTCGGGGGAGTGATCGTCGGGATCGTTCCGCTGTGGAATGCCCGCACGACGGGCGACTGGCGCCTCACACCGTACGCGCTCTATGCGCGTCAGTACTTCAACTTCGGCATGCCGGGAAGCTTCGGGCTGGACACCACTGCTACGACCGCGCCCGAGCGGTCCCTCCCGCCGGACATGCAGCGCTTCGACGCCGAGCAGCGCGAGATGGTGCGGTCGCATACCGTCGCGGCGCTGCCGCGCGAACTGGTGCAGCGGCTGCGCCAGATCGGGGACGACATGTGGCACGGTTGGCGCGTGGTATTCCTGCCGTTTGCCGTGCTTGGGCTGTTTGCTCTGTCGGCCGCAGGCATCTACGCCGTTGCGAGCGCGGCGCTCTTGATCGTCGTGCACCTGGCGTTCGCACACCCTCCATTCTGGTCGCTCTATTACTACGAGCTGCAGCCGGTGCTCGCGTTCCTCACCGCGTTGGGCGTCGCGGTCGCCGCCCCGCGGGTCGCCCAGTGGTTGGGCAACGCGCGGCTCAGCCGGGCGGTCGTGGTCGTCGTGTGCAGCGCCGCCTTCCTGCTGGCCGTCCGCGATCTCGTCGCGCTGCATCGCGGGCTAGCGCGCCGGCGGGAGTACGCGCGCGGCTTTTTGACCCTCGTGCATCGCATCCCGGAGCCCAAGGCCGTCGTGTTCGTGCGCTACGCGCCCGACCACTATATTCACCGGAGTCTGATCGTGAATCAGCCCGACTGGGAGCGGGCGCACGCCTGGATCGTATATGACCGCGGACCCGACAACGCCCGCCTCGTGGCGATCGCCCCTGACCGTGCGCCGTACGTATTTGACGAAGCCACGGGCACGCTTACGCGGCTGTCGTCACCGGTCTCCTCGCGCTGACGCGTGATCGCGCGGATCACGCCACTCGAGCCGGGCTGCGCGCTCCCTTCCTGTCCCACATCCCGGTCGGTCCCCCGACGGGCGCGTTTCTCACTTCAGGCCGGCCGACGCAGCCCACCTAGCGCCGCGCGCGCAGGCCACCCACGGCGAGTCCGGGCTCGTGTCTGAGCGTTGGGGCGGCCCGCGACTCGTGCCGCTCGCGGCCGCCGGGGTGCTCGCGGTGCTCGGCCTTCTGCCGGTAGCGAATCTCGTCAGCGGCACGGCGTACGTCCCCTGGTGGTCCGCCGCCGTGCGCGAGTGGCTCGTGGCGGGCGCCGTCGTCGCCGTCGTCGCGTGGGGCGGCGCCCGGCTCCTCGGTGAGCGGCTCGATCGCTGGGCGGCACACGCGGCCGCCATCGTGCTGCGACCGTCCCCGCGCGCCTTCCAAGCGCTTGTCGCAGGGGGTGTCTTCGCCCTGACGGCGGCGTTCGCGGTGTATTGCTTCGCACGAGCGCCGTTCGCGCAGGACGAGATGGCCCAGCGCTTTCACGCCGACATCCTCCTCAGCGGCCGCCTCTTCGTCCGAGGGGAGTCGCACCCCGAGTTCTTCTCCTTCACCGGCGTGCTGGACCGCGACGGCCGCTGGTATTCGGCGTACCCGATCGGCGGGCCTGGCCTCCTCGCCCTAGGCATGGCGCTGCACGTCACGTGGCTCGTCAATCCGATCCTCACGGCCTTGACCGCCTGCGCCCTGTACCGGTTCGCGGCCGTGGCGTTCGGAGAAGGATCGGCGCGGGCGAGCGCGCTGCTGTTCGCGCTCTCCCCCTTCGTGCTGATCATGGGCGCGAGCGAGATGAACCACGTCGGCACCCTCGCACTGGCGACGCTTGCGCTCGCCGCCTTGGCCAGCTGGGCGAGCGCGCCCGACGGGACAGCCGCCGCCCGGGCCGCGGCCCTCATCGGTCTCGCGGTGGGTGGCATGGCGACGATTCGGCCGCTCGATGCAATGGCCGTTGGCGCGGTGGTCGGGGTGTTTCAGCTCGCCGTGCTCGTCCGCGACCGGGGTCGCGCGCCCTCGCTCCTCCTGCAGCTGGCGGTCGGAGCGCTGCCGCTGGCCTGCTTGCTCTACGCCAACGCCCGCACCACGGGCCAACCGCTGCTGTTCGGTTACGAGGCGCTCTACGGCCCGGGGCACCGGGTCGGGTTCCACGTCGATCCCTACGGCGTGCCGCACACGCCCATGCACGGACTGATCATCACCTCGGCCAGTTTGATGCGGCTCAACCGGTTCCTCTTCGAGTGGCCGCTGCCCGGCCTCGTCCCGATTCTCGCGGGCCTCGTCGCGCTGCGGCGCCCGACGCGCTGGGACGTGGTGCTGTGTGGGCTGATCGGCGCGATCCTATTCGCGTACGCCCTGTATTGGGCCGACAGCTTCTTCGCCGGGCCGCGCTATCTGTATACGGCCGTGCCGGCATTCCTCGTCTTCACGGCCCGCGCTCCCGGCCTGGTGGCCTCGCCCTTGCCCCAGGGGACGCTGCGTCGGGCCGTGCTGCTCGTGGTGCCGCTGTGCCTGCTCTACGCGTGGGTCGTGCCGACCGGTGTCTCGAGCGTGCAGATGCGGGCGAACTACTACCATGCGGGGCGCACGAAGTTGAAGACCGACATCACGTCGCAGCTCGAGGCGGCGCACCTCCGCGATGCGCTCGTCTTCGTCCACGAGGGGTGGCGCGCCCGCCTCGTGGCGCGGCTACGCGCCTTGGGACTGACGCCCGGTGACGCCGACCGCATGCTCGACGCATCGGACGCCTGCCAGGTCCAGACGGCGCTCGACGCCGAGGAGACGCGAGCGCCGGCCGACGTGGCGGGCCGGCGCGCTCGCCTGTTCGCCGCAGCGCGCCCGGCCGCGCCGGTGCGGCCGGTGCCGGGGCTCCAGGCCGACCAAGCGATCCTCCTCGCCGACGGCGCAGTCCTGACGCCGGCCTGCCGCCAGGAGATCGCCGCGGATTCGCTCGGGTTCACGCCATACGCGCCCTTCCTTGCACTCGCGACCTGGGAGCCCGATGGCTCGCTCGGCGGCCCCGTCGTGTTCGCGCGCGATTTCGGCTCTCGTAACGAACGCCTGCGCGCTCGCTTCCCCGGCCGGGTCTGGTTCCGCTACCGGGCCCGGAGTAGCCTCGATGACACGACGGCGGCGTTCGTGCGCTTCTAGCCTGAAACCGCGGGCGCGTCGCGCAACCCCGGGGGCTGGCCCAACGCAGTGCGGCACCCGAGTTTCCCAAGCTGCCCGGGCGTGTGGCGGCGGCGGACAACGAACGCGAACTGATGGCGGACCTTCTGTTCCCTAGCCCTCGGACTGGTGGCTGTGGACGCTGATGCGATCGTCGACGAGCTCATCGGACTGCAGCGTCGCGAGCCGCAACTCGGGCTCGACCTGTTTCAGTCGTTGGTGAGCGCGCGCCAATACCGGGCGCTGTACCGGCTGCTGCAACGCTTCGTGCCGCCTGGTGCGACGGTACTGGACTGGGGCTGCGGTAACGGCCACTTCTCCTACGTGTTGGATCGCCTGGGGTACCGCGCCCATGGGTACTCGTTCGGCGACGTCCCGCTGGTGCGGCATCTCTCCAGCCGCTACACCTTCACCCGAGGCCGCGAGACCGACCCGACAACCTTGCCCTACGGGAACGCACAGTTCGACGCCGTCGTCTCAGTCGGCGTGCTCGAGCATGTGCGAGAGACCAAAGGCGACGAATTGGCGAGCCTGCAAGAGATCCGACGCATTCTCAAACCAGGTGGCTACTTCATCTGCTATCACTTGCCAAATCTCTTCAGTTACATCGAGGCGGCGGCGGCCGTTATTCCGCGCGTGCATCACCACGCGTACCGCTTCACGGCCCGCGATGTCCGTCAGTGGTGCGACCGCGTGCCACTTGAGCTGCTCATGCTCGAGCGCTACGGCGCGCTACCACGAAACCCCTGGCAGGTCGTACCGGTGGGCAGAACGTCGCGCCGGCTCGCCGATGCGTGGGACGCGTTGGACCGAGTACTGGGTGCCGTCATGGCACCCGTCGTGCAAAATTACCGGTTTGTGGCGCGGAAGGCCGGTGACGGTTCCGGCGTGGAACGGCAGTTGAGATCCCAGACGAGCGAGCCTGCGCGCTAGGGCGGGCTCGCGCATTACGGCACCCGGCGGCGGGCTGGATGGGGTGCGTCGGTTCGCACACGCAGCGGCAGACATAGGGCATTACCGCCCGCGCCCGACCCCGAGTGCACTAAGATTTCACAAAGAGCACTGCACCGCGACCGCTCGCGTCCCGTATGTTGTCGGTAGCTTGGATCACCACATGATCGAAACACCCGTGGTGCCGAAGCGTGCGGATCCGCCAGAGGCGGCCGTGCGGGCGCGCACGATCCTCATCATCGAGGACGAGCCGCCGATTCGCCGTGCCATCCGCAACGCGCTGCGCGAGATGGCGGAGCGCGTGATCGAGGCCGAGGCTGGGGCGGAGGGGATCGACCTAGCGGCGGCCGAGCAGCCCGAGCTCGTGGTGCTCGACTTGGGCCTCCCTGACGTCGCGGGCCTCGACGTATGCATCGAGATCCGCCGCTGGGCGAACATGCCGATCGTGGTCCTCTCGGCGCGCGCCGCGGAGCAGGAGAAGGTGCTGCTCTTGAACGCCGGTGCGGACGACTACGTGACGAAGCCGTTCAGTCCCCGCGAGCTCGCCGCGCGGGTCCGAGCCCAGCTCAGACGCGGGCTCGCGGGCGGTCCCCCGGCCGCGCAGTCGCTCGTGGCTGGCGACCTGGTGATCGATCTCGCGCGCCGCTCGGTGGAGCGGGCGGGACGCCCGATCCATCTCACCCCGCTCGAGTGGGACATCCTCCGCACGCTCGTGGCGCACGCGGGCCGCACGCTCACCCACCAGCAGCTCTTCGATGCCGTGTGGCGACGCCAGTTCGGCAACCCGCAGCAGTACCTCCGGGTGTACATCACCAACCTGCGGCGGAAGATCGAGGTCGATCCGACGCGCCCGCAGCTGATCGTCACCGAGCCGGGCGTCGGCTATCGGATCGATCCGCCCCGCTGAGCGTCGCATGCGCCTGCGCTGGCCGACTGCGCCCCGCGTGCGGGCCTGGCTCCTGTGGGGCGTGATCTATGTGGTCGCTACCGTCGTCATGCGATCGGCCCGGGAGGAGACCGGCGACGCACACGTCGCGCTCCTCTATTTGCTCATCGTCCTGGGCGGGAGTGCCGCGGGCGGGCGGGCGCTGGGATTCGCCCTCGCCTGCGCTGGCTTCCTGGCGATCGACTACTTCTTCCAACTCCCCTACGACCGGTTCTCGGTCGCCAAACCCCTTGATTGGAGCGCGCTGCTCGTTTTCCTGGCCACCTCCGCCGTGACGAGCGAGCTCGTGACGCGCGCCATTGCGCAAGCGGAGGCGGCGCGCCGCCGCGCCGACGAAGTGGCCCGCCTGTCCCACCTGGGCTCGCAGGCTCTGAACGCGGGGCGCGCCCAGGACGCCCTCGCCACGCTCGCTGAAGTGATCCGTGCGACGGTGGGGGGCGTCGAGTGCGAGATCTACGCCACCGACGACGGCGCGAGCGCGCCCGCGGCCCAGGCTCGGGTGGCCGGTGAGCGGAGCGCGGCGAGCGAGGACCACGCCCTGGTCGTCTGGGTCGCCCGCCACGCCCGAGCCGCGGTGGTCCAGGCCGACGGGACCGCGCTCCGGGCCAGCGCGCCGGGGACGGACGAAGACGCGATCGGCCTCTCGGCCCCCGACGCCCGCACGGTGCTCGTGCCGCTGCAGGTGGCGGGGCGCACGGTGGGCGTGCTGCGCCTGGCCGACCGCCTCCGCATGCCGCTCGATCCGGCGCGGCGCCGCTTCCTGAGTGCCCTCGCCTACTACGCCGCGCTCGGCGTGGAGCGCGTGCGGTTGGTGGCCGAAGCCGAGCGCGCCGAGGGGCTGCGTGAGGCCGACCGTCTCAAGGACCTGGTGCTCGCCTCGGTCTCGCACGACCTCCGGACACCGCTCACGGCGATCAAGGCGCTCGCCCAATCCTCCGCCGCACGCGGCGATGAGAACGCGCGGGTCATCGAGGAGCAGGTCGACCGGCTCAGCCGCTTCGTGGCCGATATCCTCGATCTGTCGCGCTTGAAGGGCGGCGTCTTCCCGGTGACGCTCGAGCCCAACACCGCCGAGGACTTGGTCGGAGCCGTCACCCGCCAGGTGCAGCCATTGCTCGCGGGGCGCACCCTCGCGACCGCGGTTGACATGAGCCAGCCGGCGCTCGTCGGCCGGTTCGATTTCGTGCAGACGCTGCGCACTCTCGGCAACCTGGTCGAGAATGCCATCCGCTACTCGCCGCCGGACGCGCCGGTCGAGCTCGGCGTGACCCGCGAAGGCGACACCCTGGTGTTCGTGGTGGCGGACCGTGGCCCCGGCATCCCGGCGGCGGAGCGCGAGCATCTGTTCGAGCCGTTCTATCGGGCGACCACCTCTCCGCCCGACGTCGGCCGTGCGGGGCTCGGTCTCTCGATCGCGCGGCACCTGGCACAGGCTCAGGGTGGGCGGCTGCGCTACGAAACGCGCGCCGGCGGAGGGAGCAGCTTCATTCTGGAGCTTGAGGCGCTCGATGCACCCGCCGCGGAGGCGGAAGAGGCCCTCTAGGGAGAGGCCGGCCCCCGCGATTTGGGTCCCGAGTCGCGGACCCCACCGGTGCCGATCAGGCTCGGCAGCTCGAGCCATTGGCGCGGGAAGCGTGGCAGGAACTTGACGTGCCGGTTCACCACGGCTTGCACGCGGCGCCACCAGCACAGGATCGGCCGCGGCGCGCGACCCACGCTCACCACCGCGAACGGAATCGAGTCCAAGATGACCGTGCGAAGGTCGGGCTGGCTCAAGGAGCAGAGGTCCTCCGGCGTCTTGACGCCGAAGCTCGAGTCTGGCCCGGTCCATGGGTGATTGTGCCACACGCCGAGCGTGGCAGGGCTGCAGGGCAGGGGCTGCACCTGGTCCACGGTCGAGGTCACGAGATCCGGCATGACGAAGTCCTGGGCGAACGCGCTGTCGCCCCGCGCCCGGCCCTCGAGACAGAGCACCACCTCCCGGTCCAGCCCGGCCGCGAGCACGCTCAGGCGCCGCACCAGCGATGGGGCGAGCACGAGGCCCCGCAGCGGCTGGGAAGCGAGGATGGCGGAGTCGAGCGGCGTGAGCGCGGCTTGCCCGCGGGCGCTGGGCGCGAGCGTCGCCGCGCACAGGAGCCCGCTCAGGGCGACGCGCCGCCGTGACATGCTCAAGCATACCACGCCACCCGGGCCGTCGCCCCCGCGCCGCGCTCTTGCACTCTGCGAGACCACTCCCAATACTTAGCGCGCGGACGGGGCGGCACGTCGCCCGGCACAAAGTCATAAGACAATGTAGATACAGTGCTTAGGAGCATCATCCGTGCGGCCGCGCGGCCGCCCGCGTGGGCAAGGAGCGCGATGTGAAGTGGTTCGGCGGCGGCTCCCCGGGCTCGGCGATCCCTACCCCGCAGACCCTGCTGCGCTCCGTGTACATAGGGCGCGTGTGTGTCGCGGCGGCGATCTATGTGAGCGCGGCGCTCAAGTTCGCCGTGGCGGCGCCGCTCGACCTGCTGCTCACGTCGCTCGTCCTCGTGACCACGGTCGTCGTGACCAGCGCCTCCTACTGGTACACCCATTTCCTGCGCCGCCCGCCGGGGCGCACGTTTCTCTACGGCCAGGCGCTGTTCGACGTCGCCCTGATCACCACGGTCGTCCACGTCACGGGGGGCCCGCAGAGCGACCTGACGCCACTGTACGTGCCGCTCATCGCGGTCACGGCGGTGCTCATGCCGCCGGCGAGCACGGCCTTGATCACCATCCTCGTGGGACTCGTCTACTTCGCGGATGTCTTCTTCGGGCACCGCACGCTCATGACGGCCCAGATCGCCCTCCAGCTGCTCGTGTTCGTAGCGGTCGCGGGGGTGACCGCCTACTTCTCGAGCCGCGTGTCCGTGATGGGCGCTGAGCGCGAAGCCCTGGCGGGGGAGTTGCGGCAGGCGCGGCTCGAGGCGGCCGACGTGTTGCGCAACATCCCGACCGGCGTCGTCACCGTGGACCAAGCGGGCCACCTGCTGTACTGCAACCCCGCGGCGGAGCTCATTCTCGGGTTCAAGGAGCGCCAGTGGCGCGGCCGCCCGATCATGCCCGAGTTCGCGAAGATCGCGCCCGAGTTCTGGGCCGCGATCACCGCCACCGCCCGGCGTGGCGTGCGGGCGATGCGCGTCGAGGCGAGTGTCCGACGCCCTGACCGGACCTTCCCGATCGGCGTGACCACGACGACCCTCGAGGTCGAGTCGGCGGGCGAGCCGCGGGTGACGGCGATCTTCACCGACATCTCGGATTCGAAGCGGCTCGAGGAGCTGCACCTGCGCGCCGAGCGGCTGGAGGCCGTGGCGGAGCTGTCGGCGAGCCTGGCACACGAGATCAAGAACCCGCTCGCCTCGATCCGCTCGTCGGTCGAGCAGCTGGGACGGGCGAAGCGCGCCAACCCCGATGAGAAGTTCCTCACGTCCCTCGTGGTCCGCGAGAGCGACCGCCTGTCGCGCCTCCTGTCGGAGTTCCTCGATTTCTCGCGGGTGCGCGCCACCGAGTGCCGGCCGCTCGACCTCCAGGCGGTCGCCACCGCCGCGATCCGGCTGGTGCGCGAGCACCCCGATTGTCCAGCGGAAGCGGTGATCGATCTGGCGGGCGGCGCGACCCCGATGGAGGGGGACGAGGATTTGCTGCACCGCGTGGTCTCGAACTTGGTGCTCAACGCCGTGCAGGCGAGCGGCAAGGGGGCGCGCGTGGTGGTGCGCACCGGCCGGCCCGCGGCGCACGAGCTGCCGGGCGGGGCGGGGATCGAGAACCCGGTCTTTCTCACGGTGACCGACAACGGCCCGGGCATCCCCGAAGCGCTGCGGGCCCGGCTATTCGAGCCGTTCGTGACGGGGCGCGCGGGCGGCACCGGCCTCGGGCTGGCGATCGTGCAGCGCGCGGTGGAGGCGCACCGCGGCTTGGTGCTGGTCGACTCGCCCCCGGGGCGGGGGACGACGTTCACCGTGTTCCTCCCCACCGCCCGGCGAAAAGAGGAAGCGGCCTGACATGAGTCAGCAACCTTCGATCCTGGTCATCGACGACGAACTGGGGATCCTCGATGTCCTCCGCATTTTGCTCAAGGGCGAGGGGTTCGATGTCGTCACCGCGCAGGGTGGCAAGGCGGGCCTCGAGGCGCTCAAGGCGGCCGCCCCGGATATCGTCCTCACCGATATCAAGATGCCCGGCGTGTCGGGCACCGACATCCTCGCCGCCGTGCGCGAGCAGGATCCCGAGACACCGGTGATCCTCATGACCGCCCAGGCATCGCTGCAGAGCGCCATCCAGGCCGTGAACCAGGGCGCGTTCTACTACATCCAAAAGCCGTTTTCCAACGACGATCTCGTCGCCATCTGCCGCAGAGCGGTCGAGCAACGTCTCCTTAAGGCGGAGAACAAGCAACTCAAGCAGGAGATCCGGCGCCGCGAGCGCTCCGGGCTCGTGAAACCGCTCGGCAAGGCGCGGGCGTTCATCGACGTGCTGAAGCTCGCCGAGCAGGTGGCGCCGACCGAGAGCACGGTGTTGATCCAGGGCGAATCGGGCACGGGGAAAGAAGTCATCGCGCGCTACCTGCACGAGCTGTCCGGCCGAGCCGACGGACAATTCTTCTCCATCAACTGCGGCGCGCTGCCCGAGAGCCTGCTCGAATCCGAGTTGTTCGGCCACGTCAAGGGCTCGTTCACGGGGGCGGTGCGCGACAAGCAGGGCCTGTTCGCCGCGGCGCGCGGCGGCACGTTCTTCCTGGACGAGATCGGCGAGATGTCGCCCGCGACGCAGGTGAAGCTGTTGCGCGTGCTCCAGGAGCGGGAAGCGATTCCCGTCGGCGGCACCGAGACGATCCCGGTCGACGTCCGCGTAGTGGCGGCCACCAACCGCGACCTGGAGGACGACATCAAGCGGGGACGGTTCCGCACCGATCTGTACTACCGCCTGAACGTGATCGCCATCCACTTGCCGCCACTGCGCGAGCGCCGCGACGACATCCAGATCTTGTGGGAGGAATTCCTCGGTCGGATCGCGAGCGAGCGCGGCGAGAAGCCCAAGACGCTGTCGGAGGAGACGCAGCAGGTCCTGAAGGCGTACGACTGGCCGGGCAACGTGCGCGAGCTGCAGAACGCGCTCGAGCGGGCCGTCGTGCTCACGAGGGGGGACACGATCGATCTCGCGGCGCTGCCCGACAAGCTGACGGAGCGGCGCGCCGAGCCGCTCGTCGCCGAGCGTTCGCACGTGAATCCCACGCTCGACGTAATCGAGCGCGCCTATATCAGCTGGGTGCTCGAGAGCGAAGGTGGCAACAAGACGCGCGCCGCCGAGGTGCTCGGGATCGACCCCTCCACCCTGTATCGCAAGCTGAGCCGGTACGAAGGCGATGCCACCGGCTGAGGCGGCCGATCAGGTGGGGGCCGCGACGCTCGAGCGCATCGCCACGGCCTCCCGTTACAACCGATGGATGTTTGACCGGCTGCGCCCCTGGGTGGGGCGTCGGGTACTCGAGATCGGCGCCGGCATCGGCAACATGTCGGCCTTCTTGGTGGACCGCGAGCGCGTCGTGCTCACCGACAGCGAGCCGTACTACCTCGGTCGCCTGCGCGAGCGGTTCGCGGCCCGGCCGCAGGTCACGGTCGCCGAGCTGCGGCTGCCCGCCGTCGCCCCCCGGCTCGGCACGGAGCGCTTCGACACCATCATCTGTCTCAACGTGCTCGAGCACATCGCCGACGACGCCGCCGCGCTCGGCGCACTGCCTAAGCTGCTCGAGCCCGGCGGCCGGCTCGTGCTGCTCGTGCCGTCGCTGGCGGCCCTGTATGGCACCCTGGATCAGGCGTTGGGACACTTCCGCCGCTACGCCCCGGACGAGCTCTGTCGGAAGCTCGCCGCCGCCGGCTTTCGCCTGCGCCATCTTGAGTATTTCAATCTCGCCGGCGTCCTGGGATGGTGGCTGACCAGTCGCGTGCTGCGCCGCCGGCTCATTCCTGCAGGCGCGCTCCGCTGCTACGAGGCACTGGTGCCGCTGTTCCGATTGGAACGGCTGCTCCCGTGGCGGGTCGGGCAGTCGCTGATCGCGATCGCGGAGCTGGCCACCTGACGTCACCCGACCCGTCGCGCGACGACCTGCTGCTCTCGGTGGTCGTGCCCGCGTTCAACGAGGTGGCGACCATCGAGGCCGCATTGCGGCAGCTACGACGGATCCCGCTGCGCCTCGAGGTGATCGCCGTGGACGACGCGTCGACGGACGGCACCGGCCCCATCCTGGACCGGCTGGCGGAGGAGGGCCTCGTCCAGCGGGTGATCCATCACGCCGCGAACCGCGGCAAGGGCGCCGCGTTTCGGAGTGGCATCGCGGCCGCCACCGGGCAGGTGATCGTCCCACAGGACGCCGATCTCGAGTACGATCCGGCCGAACTCCCTCAGCTGCTCGGCCCGATCAGGGACGGCCGGGCGGACGCCGTGTATGGCTCGCGCTTCCAGGGGGGGCCGCACCGCGTGCTCTTCTTCTGGCACTCGGTGGGGAACCGGGCACTCACGCTGGTCTCGAACATGTTCACGAATCTGAACCTCACGGACATGGAGACCGGCTACAAGTTGGTCCGCGCCGACCTCCTCAAGCGCCTCCCGCTCACGGCGGAGCGATTCGGGATCGAGGTCGAGCTCACTGCACGGCTCGTGCAGGCAGGGGCGCGGATCTGGGAACTCCCCATTTCCTACAGCGGGCGCACCTACGCCGAAGGCAAGAAGATCACGTGGCGCGACGGGCTGGCCGCACTGTTCCACATCCTTCGCTACAACTTGTTTCCGCCGCGAGGGCGCTGGCGTGAGCGCTAGGCGCCTGTACGGCACGGTCGCCGCGTGCGCGGTGGTCGTCTATCTGGGAGCGTTGTGGAACCGGTTCGCGTGGGACGACACCTTCATCGTCGTTCACAACGATCTGGTGAACTCGGCGAGCGGGTGGTGGCGCGCGTTCGCGCAACCCTATTGGCCTCCCGCGATCGGCGGCGGCATGTACCGCCCGTTGACGCTCGCGACCTACGTGCTCGATTGGCACTTGGGCGGGGCGGCCCTGTTCCACGCCGTCAACATCGTGTGGCACGCCGCCGCGTCGCTGCTCGTGGCGCAGCTCGTCCGCCGCTGGGCGGGCGAGGCGGCCGCCCTCACCGCCGGCGTGGTGTTCGCCGTGCATCCGGTTCACGTCGAAGCGGTGGCCAATGTCGTGGGACGCGCCGAGTTGATGGCGACGACCTTCACCCTGTTGGCGGTGTACGCGGCCGTGGAGCGCCAAAGCGTGGCCTGGAGCACCGTCTGTTGGATTCTCGGCCTGCTTAGCAAGGAGACGGCCGTGGTCGCGCCCGCCCTGATCGCCGCCGTCTGGGTGATCGACCCGGCCCATCCGGCTCCACCGCTCCGCCGGCTTGCGCTATTCATTGGTTGCTGGATCGCCGCGGGGGTGGCGTACGCGGTCGTGCGTGAACTCGTGCTGAGCCCGTATCCGGGGACCTTGGCCACGGCGCCCGCCTTCTGGGGGCAGAGCCCGGTCGCCGTGCGGCTCACCGCGGTCGCGGCGCTGGCCGACGTGGCTCGCCTCCTCGTCTTCCCGCTCACGTTGCGGGCGGATTACTCCCCCAACGAGCGCACGATCGTCGCCATGCCACTGGACGGGCGGCTCTGGCTCGGGCTCCTCTGTCTCGCCTCCTGGGGACTGCTGCTCTGGCTCGCGTGGCGGCGCCGTCGCGCGGTGGAAGCGGTGGGCCTCGCCTGGATCGCGCTGGCCTACGCGCTCGTGGCGAATCTGCTGTTTCCGATCGGCGTGCTGATGGCGGAGCGGACCCTGTACCTGCCGTCCGCGGGATTGGCCGTCGCGGCGGGAGGGCTCGCGCGGGCACTTCGGGGCCGGCCGCTGACGCTGCTCGTCGCCGCCGTAGCGCTGCTCGGGGGCGCCCTGACGGCGTTGCGCGTCCCCGTGTGGCGGAGCGACTTCAGGGTCACGCTGAGCGTGCTGGAGGATTCGCCGGCGTCCTACGTCGGGCCGATGCGGATGGCCGCGGTCTACCTCGAGGAGGGGAAGACCGCGCAGGCCTTCGACGCGGCGCGCGTCGCCGCATCGATCTGCCCGGTCGTCCCGCGCCCCTTCGTCCTCGAAGCACACGCGGCGCTCAAACTGCACCGCCCGGCTCTGGCCGACTCGCTGCTCGAGCGAGCCGACCGTCTGTGCAACCCGTGCCGGGGGCTGTACGAGGCGCACATCGCCGCGGCGCGTCTCGCCGGGGACACGGCCGTGGCCGACCACCTCGCCGCCCACCTCCGCCGCCTGAACCGCCCTTGAGCGGGTTCGCGAACGCCCACGACCGCCGACTCTACGCGGCGGTCGCCGGCTGCGCGTTGGTCGTCTACCTGGGTGCACTCTGGAATGGCTTCGCGGTAGACGACGTCCCGATCATCGTGCTGAACCCGCTGGTCGCCGCGCCGTCGGGCATCTGGCGCACGTTCGGAGCGCCGTACTGGCCGCCCGACCTCGGGGGCCATATGTACCGCCCGCTCGTGATCGCCGGGTTCGCCCTCGACCGCTGGGTGGATGGTCCGGTCTGGTTCCATGCGGTGAACCTGCTGTGGCACGCCGGCACGGCGGTCGCGGTGACGGCCCTGGCGCGCCGCTGGGCGGACACGACGGCCGCACTCGTCGCCGGCGTGCTGTTCGCCGTGCATCCGGTCCATGTCGAGGCCGTCGCGAATGTCGTCGGCCGCGCGGAGCTCATGGCCGCGCTGTTTGTGGGGCTGGCGGTGTATGCGGCCCTCGTGAAGGAGCGGGTCGCCTGGAGTGCCGCGGCGTTGGGCTTGGGCCTCTTGTGCAAGGAGAACGCGGCCGTCGCCCCCGCCCTCATTGGACTGGGCTGGCTCGTCGGTCTTGCGCGGCCGGATCGACGTCGCATGGCGCTGTTCGTCGCGAGCTGGGTCCTGGTGGGCGGCGCGTATGCGGTGGTTCGTGCCGTGGTTCGACACCCATTCGCGGGGTCCGAGAGCATCGCGCCGCTGTTCGTCGGGGAGTCTCCACTCACCGTGCGGCTCACCGCGATGCAGGGCCTGGCCGACGTCGCGCGGCTGCTCGTCTTCCCGCTCACGCTGCGGGTGGACTACTCACCCGCCGAGCGCACGGTGGTCACGTCGCCGCTCGACCCGCGGTTTGCCGCGGGCGTGGTGTGCGCGCTCGGCTGGGCTGCGCTGCTCGCCGTCGCTTGGAAGCGGGGGCGGAAGCTCGAGGCGTTCGGGCTCGGCTGGATCGGTGTGGCGTTCCTCCCGGTCGCGAACCTTCTCTACCCCGCGGGCTTCTACGTCGCCGAGCGCACGCTCTACCTCCCCTCCGTCGGGTTGGTGCTGGCCGCGGCCGGTTGGCTGGCACGGCTGCCGAGCACCCGCCTGCGGCCTATTGTGGCGCTCCTCGCCGTGGCGGGCGGCGTGCGGACGGCGCTGCGGGTGCCGGTGTGGCGCGACGACGCCGCGGTGACAGCCAGCGTGCTCGAGGATTCCCCGCGCTCCTACGTCGGGCCCAAGCGCATGACGGCATTCTACCTCGACCGGCATGAGCCCGCGAAGGCCGCGGCGGCCGCGCGTCTCGCAGCACGGATGTACGACCGAGATCCCACGACCTTCATCACCGGTGCCGTCGCCGCATTTGCTGCCGGGGATGCGCGCTTGGCGGACTCGCTGCTCGCGGGGCTTGAGCGGCTGTGTCATGGAGGCTGCAGCGGGTACTATCGGCGCGAAGCGGCGATCGCCCTGGCACACGGCTACCCGGCGGCGGCCGACTCGCTGCTCGCGCGCCTGGGGCGGCTCCATGCCCGATGACAGCGCGTCCCGCGTGCCGGCGCGACGTCGCTCGCCGCCGACGCACCCTCCGTCGGGACGAGGGCGGCGTTCCAGAATAAACAGGGGCCCCCGGGCGGGGCACGAAGCCGGTGTTCCGAATTGAGCCAAAGTTCGTTCCGCACGGCGGCTTGCAACACTCCCACTGACTTGCAAAACACGGCACCGCCTTGCGGCGCTGTCGCGTTGGCCGCGATCGCGATCCCGAAGTTCGCGAACACCAAGGCGAAGGCGTATATCGCCTCGATGAAGTCGGACCTGCGCAACCTGGTAACGGCCGAAGAGGCGTATTTTGCTGACTCGGTGAAGTACTCGGCCAGCATCGCGTGCACCACCCCGCCGACCGCGGGCTCGGTGAACTTCTGCACCACCCAGGGCAACACGTTGGGTGGGCCGACCCTCTCCGGTGGTGGCTGGAGCGCGACCGAGACGAACGCGAACATCTCGACCGTCACGTGCGCGATTTTCGTGAACCAGGGCGTCTTGGCGCCGGCGACAACCGAAGGCGCGCCCGCCTGTCAGTAAGTAACAGCCAGAGCTGGCGTAGTACGGCGGCGGGGACTTCCCCGCCGCTTCGTTTTTGTGCCTATTGTGAGCGCCATGCCGGCCAAGCCAGCGCTCCGCACCGAGCTGCTCTTCTACCTCTCGTTCCTCGCCGCCGCCGCGCTGCTCGTGGGCGTGGTGACGATCCTCGTGGCGGGGACCGTCGCTCCACAGCGCACCTTCGCCCTGGTCATCCTCCTGGTGGTGCTGGAGGTTGGCGTGTTCGTCGTCTTCGGGCGCCAGCTCGTGAACCGGCTGGTGCTGTGGCCGCTCGACCGCGTGGTGGCGACGGCGGACGCGGTCGCCGCCGGGGATCTGGCGCGCCGCGCGCCCGACGCGGAGACGCGTGACTTCGCCACGCTCGCCGCCCGCTTGAATCGCATGACTGACTACTTGCTCGACGCGCAAGGCCAACTGGTGCGCTCCGAGAAGCTCGCGAGCGTGGGGCGGCTCGCGGCCGGCATCGCCCACGAGGTGGGCAACCCGCTCGGCGCGATCGGGACGTACGTCGAGGTGCTGCGACGGCGCGGGGTGGACCCCGACGTGATTGCCGGGCTGGGCCGCGAGCTCGAGCGCATCGACCGCATCGTGCGTGGCCTGCTCGACTACGCCCGGCCCCAGGAGGAAGCGCTCGCCCCGCTCGACCCGGCGGCGGTGGTGCGCGGCGCGTACGACCTGCTCGATGGTCAGGGGGCCTTGAAGGGCGTGCGCCCGAGCCTCGATCTCGCGTCCGGCGTTCCCCCGATTCTCGCGCGGGCCCATCTCCTCGAGCAGGCGATCGTGAATCTGGTGCTGAACGCCGTGGACGCCGCTGTCGGTGGCATCGTGATCTTGGGCGCGCGCCGCTGGGCGTACGAGCCTCGGAGCCCGGTCCCGAAACGCGCCACGGACCCCGTGCCGGCGACGTTTCCCCGTACTGCGGAGCGGCGTCCCAGTCGCGCCGAGTTCTCTGCCGGCCAGCCCGGCGCACTGGTGTTCGTCGCCGACTCGGGCCCCGGTGTGCCACCCGAAGACCGCGACAAGATCTTCGATCCGTTCTACACAACCAAGGAGCCCGGCCGCGGCACCGGTCTCGGGCTCGCTATCGTGGCGCGCGCCGTGCACGACATGGCGGGCGTTGTGTGGGTCGATACCGCCCGCGAGGGTGGGGCGGCGTTCAAGATGTTCTTCCCCGCGGCCGAGCCCCGGTGAGTCGCGTCCTGGTGGTGGACGACGAGCCTGGCCTGCGCCAGTCGCTCGGTCTCTTGCTCGCCGACGCGGGCTACCACGTCGCGGCGGAAGCGAGCGGCGCCCGGGCGCTCGAGCGCGCCCAAGCCGAGCCCTTCGACCTCGTGCTCTGCGACGTGCGGATGCCGGACATGGATGGGCTCGCGTTCCTGCGCGCCTACAAGAGCCGCGGTGGCCGGGCGCTGGTGATCATGATGAGCGCCTACGGCGGCGAGGAGGCGGCCCTCGCGGCCATGAAGGAAGGGGCGTACGACTACATCCCCAAACCGTTCCGCCCGGACGAAGTCGTGCTCGCGCTACGCAAGGCGGAGGAACGGGAACGGCTCGCCCACACCGTCGCGACACTAAGAGCACAGCTTGACACCACTCCAACTGCCCGGGCCCTGATCGCCGAGAGCCCCGCGATGCAGCAGGCCCTCGACATCGTCGCCCGAGTGGCCGCGCACCCGACCACGGTGCTCATCACCGGGGAGCGCGGCACGGGGAAAGAGGTGATCGCCCAGGCGATCCACCGCGCCAGTCCGCGCGCGGATGGCCCCTTCGTCGCGGTGAACTGCGCCGCGATCCCCGACGCGCTGCTCGAGTCGGAATTGTTCGGTCACGTGAAGGGTGCGTTCACCGGGGCGGCGGGCGATCGCCCCGGCCTGTTCGCGCAGGGCGATGGCGGCACCCTGCTGTTGGACGAGATCGGAGAGCTGCCGCTGCCGCTCCAGGCGAAGCTGCTGCGCGTCCTGCAAGAAGGGGAGATTCGGCGCGTGGGGGATCAAAAGACCCAACGGGTCGATGTGCGGGTCCTGGCTGCGACGGCGAAGGACCTGGCTGCGGAAGCGGCGGCGGGTCGGTTCCGGCACGACCTGTTCGATCGCCTGAACGTGGTGACGATCCACCTGCCGCCCCTGGCCGAACGGCGCGAGGACATCGCCCCTTTGGCCCGACACTTCGCCGCACACCTGACGCGGCGTCTGGGGCGGCGCGTCGCCTTGAGCGAGACCGCGCTTGCGTGGCTCGTGGAGCAGCCCTGGCCCGGTAACGTGCGGGCGCTCGAGCACGCCATCGAGCGGGCGGCCGTGCTGTCGGACAAGGAGACCCTCGAGCCCGCTGACCTCCGCACCGATGCGCGCCCTCCGAGCTCTCCGAACCCCTCCCCTGACGATCCGGGGGCAGGGAGCGACACTCTGCATGACGCGGTGGCGGCGGCTGAGCGTCAGGCAATCGCGCGCGCGCTCGCGGCCGCCGGTGGCAATCGGCGGGCGGCGGCGCAGCGGCTCGGCGTAAGCCTCCGAACCCTGTTCTACAAGATGGAGCGGCACGGCCTTACATAGTGCAATAATCTGCACGCGTGCCGGCCTGCACCCCCGCCAGGGCGGGTCACCCGCAGGTCGTCTCCTACCGGCGTCACGTCGCCCCGCCGTCTCAACACGCTAGAGCACTGGCGCCACGCACCCAGCTCGGCCAGCACCGCGCAGAACTGCTGGGGCCAGGTGAGACTGTGTCACAGAAACCAGGGCGCGGTAGGCGCTAACTTAGCCCGCCGGTCCCTGTGCGAAAGCTCGTGTGGCCCCCCGGCCCCTCATTAGCGGACCAGCGGCGTCGGTCGCAATAGCCCGGCGGTCGCCCGGGCGCGGGTTAGTAGGCGCAAGCTGCCATCTGACAATGTGTTAGCGACTGCCGTAACGCTCGGACGGCTGGGGATTCCGGAGCGGATGTGGGCCGCTGACACGATCTAACTGTAGGCCAGCAAAGCGGTTGTTGGTTCGGCCTAAAGTAGGTTCGAGGCTTGACAGGATAAGGGGCGAGTCTTACTGTAGTTTGCCCTCGACCCCTCTTTTCTCTAACCCCTAGGCTACTATGGCCCTCTTCGGGCTCCTGGGCGGCAAAAAAACCTCAGTCGGCTTGGACATCGGCTCCGGCATCATCAAGCTGGTGGTGATCGACCATTCCGGTAGCGAGCCCGAGCTCGTCAAGGTGGCCACCACGGAGGTCGCTGCTGATGCCATCGTGGAGGGCGAGGTCATGGACCCCGGGCTCGTGGCCGAAGGGATCCGGGGGCTCTTTTCGACGGCGGACGTGAAGCAGCGCTCGGTAGTGACGGCGGTTGGCGGCCGCGACGTGATCGTCAAAAAGATCCAGATGGACCGGATGAAGGAGGTGGACGCCCGCGAGGTGATCCGCTGGGAGGCCGAGCAGCACGTGCCATTCGACATGGCGAACGTGGAGCTGGACTTCCAGATCCTCGACCCGGGTGCCGAAGGGTTGCAGATGAACGTGCTGCTGGTGGCCGCCAAGCGGGAGCTGGTGGAGGGCCGGACCTTGCTCTTGGGCGAGGCGGGCCTCGAGCCGGCGATCATCGACGTTGACGCCTTCGCGATCCACAACGCGTTCGAGCTGAACCACCCCGACGCGATGCAAGGGGTGGTCGGGCTCGTGAACATCGGCCACGAAGTGACGAACGTGAACATCCTGGAGGACGGGGTGCCGGTGCTGACGCGGGACCTGTCGGTCGGCACGCGGCGGTTCCGCGAGGACCTGCAGCGCGAGAAGGGGCTCTCGGCCGAAGACTCGGAGCGGGTCATTCAGGGCCAGACGCAGAGCGCGGACTTGGCGCAATACGTCGACGCTCGAGCTGAGGAGATTGCGGTGGGCGTGGAGCGCGCGGCGGCGTTCCTCGCCACGGCATCGCGCTCGGCGGGGGGCCTCGGTCGCGTGTACACGATCGGCGGCGGGGCGCGCGTCCCCGGCCTCAACGACGCGCTCGCGAGCCGCCTGCGGGTACCGGTGGAGATCGCGAGCTCGTTGCAGCGCCTCAAGGTGCGCGACGCGGTGTTCGAAACGGTGTCGGTCGACGAAGTGGCGCCGCTCTTGATGCTGGCGATCGGTCTGGCGCTGAGGCGCGCCGCATGATCGAAATCAACCTCCTCCCCGGCAAGAAGAAGCGAGCGGCGGGCGGCCCGGGCTTCAAGCTCAGGCTGCCCGACATCCAGGGGCTGCTCTCGAGCATCAAGAACCCCTGGCTCCTGGCCGCGAGCGCCGCGTCCGTGATCGTGGTGGGCGGCGGGCTGCTCCTGTTCATTACCCAAAGCACGCGGCTCAAGGTGCTCGAGTCGAAGCTCGAGGGCGTGCGGGCCGAGAAGCAGCGGTTCGACGCCGTCATCGCCCAGAAGCGGCAGTCGGAGCGGATCCGGGATTCGCTCGTGTATCAGATCAACATCATCCGCGGCATCGACGCCGACCGCTACATCTGGCCTCACATCTTGGACCAGCTCACGAAGGCCTTGCCGCCCTACACCTGGCTCACGAACATCGCGCCCCAGGCTGGCGCTGGCCAGGCCGTCGTCGGGGCGGCCTCCGCGTCGAGCGACTCCTTGGGGCGGCCTCCGGTGGTCGTCTGGATCATGGGCAGCACCGTGGACATTCAGGCATACACGACCTTCCTGCGCCAGCTCACCGCCTCGCCCTGGCTGACCGACGTGACGCCCGCGACGACGTCGACTATCATCGAAGCCGACCGGCCGGTGACGGCTTTCAATGTCTCGGTGCGGTTCCGTGTCGCGGACTCGGTCTATATCCGGACCGTCCCCCTCACTCAGGCGGCGAGGTAGCGCTATGGCCTTGCTGCCGCAGGACCGCCAGAGCCAGGTGATGCTGCTCATCATCATCCTCATGGCGGTGTTGGGTTGGTCCTTCTGGAACTACTGGGCACAACCCACTGGCCAGCGGATCGAGGCGACGCGGGTCGAGATTGACAGCCTGCAGCGCGTGATCGACCGGGCCAAGCAGGATCTGGCGAGCGGTACGGTGGAGGACCTGCGCCGCAAGGTGGAGGAGTATACGGCGCTCCTGGCGGTGATGCGGCAGCTCGTGCCCGAGAAGGCCGAGGTGCCGGCGCTCATCGATGACATCTCGACCAAGGCCAAGGTGCGGGGCGTCGCGATCGGCCGGCTCGAGCCCCTCGCGGTCGAGTCGGGCTCGCCGTTCGACACCTACAAGTACCGCCTGGAGCTGATCGGGCACTACGACCAGCTGGGGGAGTTCCTGTCCGATATCGCGAGCCTGCGGCGCATCATCGTGCCGCAGGACCTGACCTTGAGACCCGCCCAGCAGCAGGCGCAGAAGCTCATCGGCGACACACTGGGCGCGCTGCTCGAGGCGCAATTCGCAATCCGCACGTTCGTCAAGTCGGTCGCGCCCGCGGCCGGGAGGAAGGGCGCGCGGCCCGCGCCGGGGGCGCCGCGGTGAGCGCGGGCATCACGGTGGTGCTCGTGGCGCTACTCGCCGCAGGCCCGCTTGCGGCGCAGGCGAAGCCGAAGCCCGCAGCGGCGGCCCGGCCCGACAGCGCCAAGCCGGATGCGGCCAAGGCCGACAGCGCTGCGGCACCAGTGCTGGTGCGCGAGGTCTACTCCTACGAGGGCGGCGGGCGCGATCCGTTCCTGTCGCTCCTCAAGTCGGGCGACATCCGGCCGCTGTTATCAGACCTGCGGCTCGTCGGCATCTACTATGACGCGCGCTATGGGGCGCGCAGCGTCGCGGTGCTGCGCGACGTGACCAACAACAAGATCTATCGGGTCAAACCGGGCCAAATCGTCGGGCGGCTCAAGGTCACTACCATTCGCCCGCGGGAAATCGTGTTTACGGTGCAGGAGTTCGGGTTCGAGCGGCAGGAGAGTCTGCAGCTCGCCAAGCAGGAGGTAACGCCATGAAGCGCATCGCAGCCCTCGCCGCGTGGTTGGTTGTCGCGGCGGCACCCCGAGCCCTTGCGGGGTCAGGGCGGGACGGCGAGGTCAGGGCCGTCAGCGTGCTCCCGGCGGCGGGCAGCGTGGAGGTCGTGATCGATCTCCAAGGTGCCGTCGAGTTGCAGGATTTCACGCTGGCCAGTCCGGCCCGCGTAGTGATCGACCTCGAAGGCGCGCGCCTGGTCGTCCCGGCGGTCCTGTATGACGGGCGCAACCGCGGCGGCGTCAAGAACATCCGCTACGCGCAGTTCCGACCCGGCGTGGTCCGGGTCGTGATCGACTTGGACGTCCTGAAGGATTATCAAATCGAGCGCAAGAGCGATCAAGTGCGCGTCAAGATCGGGACCGAGCGCACCGCGTTCGAAGCGTGGTCCAGCCGGGCCGCGGCCGCCGTACCCGCGGTGGCGTCCGGGTTCGTGCCGGCGGCGAGCCGCGGCGGTGCGGCGGCGCGGGTCGCGGCGCCCGCCCCATCGGGCGACGAGGAGACCATCGACGCCTACCTCGCGGCCCACGCGAAGGAGAGCGAGCAGTCGCAGGCGCCGCGCATCACGGTGACCTGGGACAACGCCGACTTTCGCGAGGTGGTGGCCGGGTTCGCGGCGTTCAGCGGTCGCACGATCATCATCTCCAAGGACGTCAAGGGCAACGTCAGCGCCGAGATCAAGAATCAGCCGTGGGACTTGGCCTTCGCCGCGGTCCTGGAAGCGCAGGGCCTCGCCTACAACGTGCTCGACGGCGGGATCATCCAGGTGATCGACAAGAAGGACCTCGCCCGGGCCGACTCGACCGTGCCGGTCGAAACACGGCTGGTGCGCGTGAACTACGCGAGGGCGTCGGCCCTGGTAACGTCGGTGCAGTCGCTCCTCACCAAGCGGGGCGCGGTGGTCGCCGACTCGACCAGCAACGCGCTCGTGATCACCGAGATCTCGAGCCGTATCAATCGCGTCGAAGACTTCGTGAAGGGCATGGACATCCGCACGCCGCAGGTCTCGATCCAGGCGAAGATCATTTTCGTCGACCGCACCGACGTGGAGGAGCTGGGCGTCAAGTACGATCTCGGCTCGCAGACCCAGTTCTTCAACAAGCTGATCCAGCGGCCCGATCCGCGCACCGCCATCCCGGTCGCCACGAACGGCAGCGCGGTGCCGAACGCGCTCGTGCCGCAGGGGAACTTCACGCCCGACCAGGTGATCGTCGACCTGGGCGGCAACTCGCTCTCGGCCCTGGGCAACGCCGATCAGCAGATCATCAATCCCGCGCTCAACCTGATCTTCTCGACGGCGATCGGGAACTTCAACCTGACCACGTTCCTCCAGGCGCTGCAGCGCGTCGAGCTCGCCGACCTCCAGGCCGAGCCCACGATCACCACGCTCGACAACCGCGCGGCCGAGATCCTCGTGGGCGACCGCGTGCCTCTCCGCGCCATCGACGTGGGCACCGTGACGACCGGGGGGCAACCGCCGCGGGCGACGATCAAATTCGAGCAGACCGGCATCAACCTCAAGGTGACGCCGCACGTGACGGCGAATCGGCAGGTGCTGATGGAGGTGCACGCCGAGAACTCGAGCGTCAAACCCGCCTCGGTGGACATCGGGTTCACGATCCAGACGCAGCAGGCCGACAACCAGCTCCTCGTCAACGACGGCGAAACGGCCGTGATTGGCGGCCTCACGGTGACCTCGGTCACGGTAACCAAGTCCGGAATCCCGTTCCTTGTAGACCTACCGCTCCTCGGGAAGCTGTTCGGCTTCACGTCGCAGTCCGAGCAGCGGCGGGATTTGTTGATTCTCATCACGCCACACATCATCGACGACCTGGCGCCGCCCAACGCCGGGAAGTAGGGCGGGAGCTCATATGCGGCAGGTGCGCGGACTACGGGGCTGGTGCGGGATCGTTGCGCTCGCGGGGAGCGTGTGGGCGTGCGAGACGGCCCGCAACCCCGGCGGCGTTCAGCTCGACTTGATCCCGCCGGCGATCAAGCTGAAGGCGACGGCCGACACCGAGCAGATCGCGAGCGGTCTGTCGTTCAGCATCACTGCGAGCGACAACCTCAGTCTCGCCGACATCCAGCTCACCTACACCGGCGGCTACATCGCGCAAACCGACACGGCCTTCACGTCGCAGACGAAGAGCTTTGGGCCGCTGACCCAGGTGGTCACGTTCCCGGCCAATTCGGGGGCGGGGGGCCTCATCAAGATCGTCGGGAAGGCGACCGACGGCGCCGGCAACTTTGCGGTCGATTCGATCTTCATCTTCCTCTCGAACGTACAAGCGCTCAAGGTGTTCCTGAACGCCCCGTCCGTCGGTGCCGTCGCGTCGCAAGGGAAGCGCATCGTGGTACAGGTCCACGCATCGCAGCTGGGCGGCATCCAGCGTATCGGCTTCCTGGTTCAGCTGCGCAACGCCCTCTCCGCGGCGACCCTCACGGCGCCGGACTCCCTCATCTTCGTGGGGAATCTGCCGCCGGACACGACCTTCACGGACACGCTCACCGTGCTCGCCGCCAGCGGCACGTTCACGGTTACCGGCTTCGCGATGGACGCGGGAGGGCGGCGCGGCTACTCGAACACCGTCACGGTGATTATCCAGTCGGCCGTCAACGACGTCTTGCCGCCGGTCGTGTCGCACACGATCGCGTCCCGGGTCGAGGTGAACGATAGCATCACGGTGCACGCGACCGATCCGAGCGCGATCTCGCTCATCGGGTTCCAGATCGACACCTCGCTCACGCTCACCGCGCCGCCGCTGAAGTTCGTCACGGTCAACGTGAGCGCCGCCAACTTGACGGACGTGACGCGCACGTTCAGCCTCGGTCTCGCGTCGCTGCTCTCCAAGTTCCCGAAGCTCGTGGTCGCCCGTGGCTACGCCTGCGACTTGGATGTCCCGGTCAACCACTGTGCGTACTCGACGACGAGCACGGTGTTCACGGCCGCCGCCCCGCTGCGCACCATCGGCTTCGCCACCGTTACCGGTACGGGCACGGATACCGTGACCGTGGTGGCGGGCTTCACACGGCCGCTGCCGCTCGGCGGCTCGATCGCCGACGCGATCTACGACTCCACCCGGCGCGAGCTGTACCTCACGAACCCCTCGCTCTCGCGGGTCGAGGTGTTCCAGGTCGCGAACTCGACCTTCGTCGCCGCGGGGATCCCCTCGGCCGGATCGCGGCCTTGGGGCATCGCGCTCTGGCCCAAGGACACGCTGGGCCACTACGCCGACACCATCGTCGTCGCGAACTCGGGCGGTACGCAGCTCTCGATCGTGAACGTCGGCCCTGGTGCGCCGCGCCAGCTGGTGTGGCGCCAGGACCTCCCCGACTTTCTGATCGAGACCTATCACGTCATTACGACGCCGGGCGGATTCAGCCAGAACATCTTCGCCTACAACATCTCGGACCGACCGCAGTACGTGAGCACGGTCTGCCGGGTGGGCGCGGCTCCGCCCAACTGCGACGCGGACTCGGTGTTTGCGCTGTATTCGACCGTACCGACGATCGCGGATCCCCAGCCCTTCACGAATCGCGCGACGCTCCGGATGGAGAAGCTCAAGAACACCCAGGACACGACGCAGCTGTTCGCGCACTTCTTCTGGGAGCTCGCGCAGGGGTTCGTCAACACCACCACGGACACGCTGCGGATCGAGATGCGGCGCTCGCTTCCCTACAATCAGACGCACGTCATTCTGTCCGCCTGCGCGGGCGTCTCCGTGGACTTGCAGCGCTTCGCGCTTGGCGACTCGACGTTCGCGCGCAACTCGGGGAACTTCACGCACGGCTTCTTCGGCGAAGGGGGTGCCTTGGCGGGCGGGTCTGCGTTCGGGCGCGTGATGGGCTACACGACGAAAGCGCGGCTCGCGCACGGCGTCCCGACAACCTGCCAGACGCCGAGTGGGAGGGCCACGGGCATCTTCGATACTGGGGACAACGACCAAGACTTCGGCATGACGCCGGCGGTGGACGTGGTCGACTTCGTCACCAACACCGCGACGCTGGTGAAGTCGATCGCGACGAACTTCAACGGCTTGACGAACGTCGTGCGGGCGGACTCGATCTACTACCTGGACGAAGGGCTGCGGCTCAAGGCCCTCTCGCCGGACTCGGGCGGCCGCGGCATGGACATGAATGTGGACCACAACTTCACCCCGGGCGGCGCGTGCAACCCCACCTGCGGCGGGACGGGACCCATCAGCAACCGCATCCTGTTCGCCGCGGGCATCAAGCCGACGGTCCACATCTGGGACACCTTCTACGGCGCGCTCATCGACTCGTTCCCGGTGCGCGACCCGATCATCGGGCCACTACGGGTGGCCAAGGACGCCGGGGGCCAGCAGTTGCTCTTCGGGATCACGGCGCGCGGCCTCGTCGTCGTCGCCATCCCGGCCGTCACGAATCCGTTTGTACCGGCCCCGCCCCCGCCGCGGTGACCGAACGGCGTAGCACGCTTGAGCGCGGCAGCCACGCGAGCCCGGCCCAGAGTCGGGCTCGCGTGTTATTATCGTGCCGGCCGGGCCACTGAGGCGCAGACGATGTTCCGGTTCACGACGGCGGGCGAATCGCACGGACGCGGCCTGGTGGCGGTGCTCGAAGGGATCCCCGCCGGGCTGGCTGTGTCGGCCGAGCGGATCAACGTCGAGCTCAAGCGGCGCATGGGCGGCTACGGGCGCGGTGCCCGCATGAAGATCGAATCCGACCAGATCGAATGGCTCGCGGGCGTGCGCGCGGGCGAAACCCTCGGCTCGCCGATCGCGATGCTCGTCTGGAACCGCGACTGGGAGCACTGGCGGGACGTGATGGCCCCTGAGGCGGACGCGCCCGGCACCGAGCGCCGCCGCCAGGTCACGCGTCCCCGCCCCGGACACGCGGACCTGGTCGGGGCCCTGAAGTACGATCGCCAGGACGCCCGCGATATTCTCGAGCGGGCGAGCGCCCGCGAGACGGTGGCGCGGGTCGCCTGCGGCGCGGTGTGCAAGCTGCTGCTCGAGCAGTTCGGCGTCGAGATCGGCAGCCACGTGGCGGAGCTGGGGGGAGTCGTCGCCCGCCCCCCCTTGCCGCTCCCCCTCCCCTTGAACGCCGCCGCCGACGCGAGCCCGGTGCGCTGCCTCGACCCCGCCGCCGAGCGCGAGATGATCGCGCGGATCGACGCGGCGCAGGCAGCGGGCGACACCCTCGGCGGCGTGGTGGAGGTGATCGCGCTCGGCGTCCCGATCGGCCTGGGCGCGCACGTCTCGTGGGACGCGAAGCTCGACGGCCGGCTCGCCCAGGCGCTCATGTCGATTCCCGCCGTGAAAGGCGTGGAGCTCGGGCTCGGCTTCGAGGCCGCCCGGCGCAAGGGCTCCGAGGTGCACGATGAGATCCTCCCGGGGCTCGCGCGCGCCACGAACCGGGCGGGTGGCACCGAAGGGGGCATGACGACCGGCGAGCCGCTCGTGGCGCGCGTCGCGATGAAGCCGATCTCGACGCTCATGGCGCCGCTGCGCACCGTGGATCTCGAGACGGGCGGCCCGGCCCAGGCGCAATCGGAGCGCTCCGACGTGACCGCCGTGCCCGCGATGGGCGTCATCGCGGAAGCGATGCTGTCCCTGGTGCTGGCGCAGGCGCTGCTGGAGAAGTTCGGCGGTGACGCCCTCGGCGAGACCAAGCGGAACTTCGCGGGGTATGTCGCCCAGCTGCGCGCGCGCACCCCGAAGGGAGCGGCATCATGAAGCGGCACATCGTCCTGATCGGGCTCCCGGGATCGGGGAAGACGACGGTGGGCCGGCTGGTGGCGGAGCAACTGCACGCGGGGTTCGTGGACGTGGACGCGATCGTCGAGCGGCGCGAAGGGAGACCGATTGCGCTGATCTTCGCGGAGAAGGGTGAGGCGGCATTCCGCGAGATGGAGCGCAAGGAGATGGAGACGGCGCTCGCGAGCGAGCCGGCGGTGATTGCCCCGGGTGGTGGCTGGGCCGCGCAGCCCGGCGCGGTCGACGCCGCCCGCGCGGACAGCTTGATGATTTACCTGCGGACGCGGCCGGAGACGGCGGCAGAGCGCGCCGCGCCCGGGGGAACCCGTCCGGTGTTATTGGGTGAGGACCCGGTGGCGCGGATGCGGCAGTTGCTCACGGAGCGCGAGCCGTTTTACCGCACCGCACACGCCGCGGTGGACAGCGATCGACAAACGCCGCCGCAGGTGGCATCAGAGGTCGTCAGGCTTGCGCAATCGAGTGCGGGATGGTAAAGATGCCCTTCCGCGTTTGCAACATGAAGGATTGAAGCGTGGCAGCTAAGAAGCGGAACGTGGAACCCACAGCCCCCGAGACGGCAGTGGCGGCGACGGGCGTGGCGCCGGCGCCCTCGAAGCGCCGCGCGCGTGCGCCGAAATTATCCTCGGCCGTGCCCGGGACGGCGGCGGCAGCGAGGGCCGTCGTACCCGCGCCTCCGAAGCGCCGGGCGCGTGCGCCGCAATCCCCTGCGGCAGCGCCCGAGCCGGCGACCGCAGCGACGGCCGTGGCCCCCGCGCCGCCCAAGCGGCGGTCGCGCAAGCCAGCCGCGCCTGCCGAGACGGGCGGGAAGGGTGCGCTCGTCATCGTCGAGTCGCCCACCAAGGCCAAGACGATCGGCAAGTACTTGGGCTCGGGCTACACGGTGAAGGCGACGGTCGGGCACCTGCGCGACCTGCCCCAGCGCGAGCTGGGCGTCGACGTCGAGCATGGCTTCACACCCAAGTACGTCACCATCAAGGAGAAGGCGAAGACCCTCGCCGAGATCAAGAAGGCCGCGAAAGCGGCGGCGCGGGTGTTGCTCGCGACCGACCCGGACCGCGAAGGCGAGGCGATCGCGTGGCACGTCGCGAGCCAGCTCGGCAACGGCGGCAAGGTGCGGCGGGTCCTGTTTCACGAGATCACGAAAGACGCGGTGGCCCACGCGCTCGCCCATCCGCTCGACATCGACCAGCGCAAGGTGGACGCGCAGCAGGCGCGCCGCGTGCTGGACCGCCTGGTGGGCTACAAGACCTCACCGCTGCTCTGGAAGAGCATCAAGACCGGGCTGTCGGCCGGCCGGGTGCAGACCGTGGCGCTGCGCCTGATCTGCGAGCGCGAGGAGGAGATCCGCAAGTTCGTCCCGCAGGAGTACTGGACCATCGAGGCCGATCTCGAGAACGACGGCCAGGCGTTCCAGGCGCGGCTGCACAAGCTCGACGGCAAGAAGCCCGAGATCAAAGACGAGGCGACCGCCCGGGCCATCGTCGCGGACGCGCTCCGCATCCCGTTCAAGGTCACGACGGTGGAGAAAGGCGAGCGCCGGCGGCCCGCCCCACCGCCGTTCCGCACGGCCACGCTGCAGCAGGAAGCCGCGAAACAGCTCTCGTTCTCCGCGGCGGTCACGATGCGAATCGCGCAGCAGCTCTACGAAGGCGTGGAGGTGGGCGCCGAGGGTCCGGTCGGCCTGATCACCTACATGCGCACGGACTCGGTCCGGGTCGCCGACTCCGCCGTGGCGCAAGCGCGTGAGTTCATCGGCCAAGAATTCGGGAAACGCTACCTGCCAGACGCGCCCGTGGTCCACAAGGGTGGCAAGAGCAACTCCCGCGTCCAGGACGCCCACGAGGCGATCCGGCCCACCGACGTGCTGCGACGTCCGGAAGGGTTGAAGGAGCATCTCGACGCGCGGCAGTTCAAGCTGTACCAGCTGATCTGGCGGCGGTTCGTCGCGTCCCAGATGACCCCTGCGGTGTTCGAGACGACCAAGGTCGACTTCGACCTCGGCCGCTACGTGTTCCGCGCCACGGGGTCGCGGGTCCTGTTCGATGGCTATCACGTGCTGTACCACGAAGCGCACGAGCCCGAGGACGCCAAGACGCTGGAAGACCTGCCGCCGATCCCGCCGCTCGCGCAGGGCGACGTCGTCACGCTCAAGCAGATCACGCCCAACCAGCACTTCACCGAGCCGCCGCCGCGCTTCAGCGAGGCGAGCCTGGTGAAAGAACTCGAGCGCCTGGGGATCGGTCGCCCGTCGACCTACGCCGCGATCATCTCCACCTTGAAGACGCGCTGGTACGCCACGGCGAAGGACCGCCGCTTCGCACCCACGCCGCTCGGCGAGACCGTGTGGCAGGTGATGAAGCGGTCCTTCCCGGCGGTGTTCGAGGTCGGCTTCACGGCGCAGATGGAAGACGAGCTCGACAAGGTCGAGGAAGGCGACCTGGGCTGGCAGACGGTGCTCGGGGACTTCTGGGGGCCCTTCTCGCGGGCGCTCGACGCCGTGGACGTGCAGAAGTTGATCCACGACGTCCACGATCTCTCGGGCCTGCACAAGGAGAAGTGCCCGACCTGCGAGAGCGGCCTCGTGGTGCGGAGCGGACGGTTCGGGCCGTTCATCGCCTGCGCCCGCTACCCCGAGTGCCGGTTCACCCGCCCGCTGCGCCGTGACAAGGTGCCCGACAAGCCCACCAACGAGGTGTGCCAGGAGTGCGGCGCGCCGATGGTCATCAAGACGGGGCGCTATGGGGAGTTCCTCGCGTGTACGCGCTTCCCGGCCTGCAAGCACACGCGACCGGTGCCCTTGGGCGTCAAGTGCCCGAAGTGCGGGGTTGGGGACTTGGCGGAGCGCCGTACCAAGAAGGGACGCAATTTCTTCGGGTGCCTGCGCTATCCCGAGTGTGACTACTCGACGTGGACCCGACCGGTGCCAGTCGCTTGCCCGAGCTGTGGGTTCGTCGGCATGGAAGAGAAGCAAACCAAGGCGAGGGGAGTCTCACGCAAGTGCCTGAAGTGCGGACACGAGATCCAGGTCGAGGAAGCGGTGACGCCGGCGGAGACGGTCGCGGGCTGAGGGCAGTGGTAGTGGGGGGCGGGCTCGCGGGGAGCGAGGCCGCTTGGGCGCTGGCGGAGCGCGGGATCGCAGTCACGCTGCACGAGATGCGCCCGCTGCGCATGACCGCCGCCCACCAGACCGACCGCCTCGCCGAGCTCGTCTGCAGTAACTCCTTCAAATCAGTCGAGCTCACGAACGCTCACGGCCTCCTCAAGGCCGAGATGCGGCGGCTCGGCAGCGTCGTGCTGGACGCCGCCGACCAGGCCCGGGTGCCGGGCGGCGCGGCGCTCGCCGTGGACCGCACGGTGTTCGCCCAGGCGGTGCACGCGCGCGTCGAAGGCCACCCCGGCATCACGCTCCGCCGGGGCGAGGTGACCGAGCTGCCCGCCCCAGGCATCGTGGCCACGGGCCCGCTGACTTCTGATGCGCTCGCCGCCGCGATCGCGACGCGGCTCGACGCCCGCTCCCTGGCGTTCTTCGACGCCATCGCACCCATCGTGGCCGGGGAGTCGCTCGAGCTCGAGCGACTGTTCCGCGCATCGCGCTACGGCAAGGGGGGCGGGGACGACTATTGGAACGCCCCGCTCACCGAGGCCGAGTACGCCGCCTTCGTGGCAGCGCTCGCGAGTGCGGAGCAGTACCAGCCGCAGCACGAGTTCGACCGCACGCCCTATTTCGAAGGGTGCCTGCCGGTCGAGGAGATGGCCGCCCGGGGCCGGGACGTCCTGCGCTTCGGGCCGATGAAGCCGGTGGGGCTCGTCGACCCGCGCACCGGCCGCGAGCCGTTCGCCGTGGTCCAGCTGCGTCAGGAGGACCGAGCGGGGCAGATGTGGAACTTGGTGGGGTTTCAGACGCGCCTCAAGATCCCGGAGCAGCAGCGCGTACTGCGCACGATTCCGGGACTCGGGCGCGCCGACTTCTTACGGTTCGGCAGCATCCATCGCAACGCCTACATCAACTCGCCGCGGGCGCTCACGGCGTGGCTCGGCGCGAAGGACATCCCGACGCTCTTGTTCGCAGGCCAGATCACCGGCGTCGAGGGCTACACGGAATCGGCGGCGACGGGCATTCTCGCGGGGATCAACTTGGCGCGCCTGCTCGGCGACGAAGAGCCGGTCGTGCCGCCGCCGACCACGATGCTCGGGGCGCTGTACCGGTACGTACATACGGCAGACGCCGAGCGGTTCCAGCCAATGAACGCCAACTTCGGACTGCTCGAGCCGCTCGAACGGCCGGTGCGGGACCGGCCGCGGCGTACGGCGCAACTCGTCGAGCGGGCCCTGGCGGCGATGGATCGCTTCGCCGAGCGCGTGGGCAGGGGTGTCGCGGTGTGACGAGCGCGTCGGCCATAGCGGAGTTCGTCACGTTTCTCGAAAAGGAGCGGAACGACTCACCGCACACCGTGAAGGCCTATGCCCGCGACGTCCGCGATTTCGCGGCGTTCTGCGGCCGCTACTACGGCGGGGCCTGGAGCTGGGCGGGAGTGGACCGCGTGGCGATCCGGGGCTGGCTCGGCGCGATGCAGCAGCGCGGCCTCGCCAAGCGCTCCGCGGCGCGAGCGCTCTCGGCGCTGCGCACGTTCTACCGGTTCTTGGACGCGGCGCGCGGGCTCGGCGTGAATCCGGCCAAAGCGGCGCGCACGCCCAAGCTCGAGCGCACCCTCCCTGCGCACCTGGACCGCGCGGAAGTGGAACTGCTGTTCGGCGAAGCGGAGCGTCGCGCCACCGCCGGGGGCTTCGCGGAAGCGCGGGATCTCGCGATGCTCGAGCTGTTCTACTCGACGGGGATGCGCCTCGCGGAGCTGGCGGGGCTGAACGACCAGGACATCGATTTGATCTCGGACCAAGTCAAGCTGCGGGGCAAGGGGAAGAAGGAACGACTCGTACCGGTCGGGGCGCACGCTGAGGCAGCGCTGCGACGCTACTACCGCTACCGCGACCGCGGCGAGGGGGCGGGAACACCCGAGCGGCGCGCGGTGTTCGTGAGCCGGCGCGGCCGGCGGCTGACGCCACGCAGTGTGCAGCTCGCGGTCAAGCGGTTGCTGGGCGTCCTGGCGCGCGGCCGGGACCTGCACGTCCATTCGCTGCGCCACTCGTTCGCCACGCACCTGCTCGACGCGGGAGCGGACCTGCGGGCGGTGCAGGAGCTCTTGGGGCACGCGTCGCTCTCGACCACGCAGGTGTATACTCATACGTCGGTGGAACGCTTGAAGCGGGTATACCATCAGGCTCATCCCCGGGCGTGAGGGACATGCAGCGCATACACAGCACGACCATTCTCGCGGTGCGCCGGAACGGCCACGTCGCTTTGGGCGGCGATGGTCAGGTCACGCTCGGCGACACCGTGATGAAGGCCAACGCCAACAAGGTGCGGGCGATCAAGGGCGGCAAGATCCTCGCCGGATTTGCGGGGGCCTCGGCCGACGCGTTCACGTTGTTCGAGAAGTTCGAGGAGAAGCTCGAGCGCTACCCCGGGAACATGCCGCGCGCGGCGGTCGAGCTCGCTAAAGACTGGCGCTCGGACCGCGTGCTGCGCCGGCTCGAGGCGCTGCTGGTCGTGGCGGATAAGGAGCACGGCTATGTGATCTCCGGCGCAGGCGAGCTCATCGAGCCCGACGACGGCGTCCTGGCGATCGGGTCCGGCGGCAACTACGCGCTCGCGGCGGCCCGGGCCCTCTTGAAGCAGACGGAGCTGCCGGCGCGAGACATCGTGCAACGCTCACTCGAGATCGCGGCCGAGATCTGCGTGTATACCAACACGCACATCAGCATCCTGGAGCTCTGATGGCCGAGCCGACCCGCGTCCCCCCCGAGGGGACCTCCCCCGCCGGGCCGAATCAGGAAGAGCAGCTTCCCTGGCTGGAAGAGTTGCCGCCGCGCAAGATCGTGGCGGAGCTGGACCGCTACATCGTGGGCCAGGACGTGGCGAAGAAGGCGGTTGCCATCGCGGTGCGGAACCGCTGGCGCCGCACTCAGGCGCCCGACGACATCCGCGATGAGATCCTGCCGAACAACATCATCATGATCGGGCCCACCGGTGTCGGCAAAACCGAGATCGCGCGCCGGCTCGCCCGGCTCGCCGGGGCGCCGTTCTTGAAGGTTGAGGCCTCCAAGTTCACCGAGGTCGGCTACGTCGGGCGAGACGTCGAGTCGATGGTGCGTGAGCTCGTCGACGTGTCGATCAACATGGTACGCACGGAACGCGAGGACGACGTCTACCCTCAGGGCGAAGCGCGCGCGGAGGAACGCCTGCTCGATCTCCTCCTCCCCTCAACGCCGGTGGCGCCGGCCACTCCCCTTGCCCCGGGGGAGAAAGGAGAGGGGAGAGCGGAGAGCCGGCCGCTGTTCGTCGTGTCCTCCAAGGGTGACGTGACGCCGGCGGCTTCCGAGGCTGACACCGAGGCGCAGGAGCGCCGTCGCCGCACCCGCGAGAAGCTGCGCCAGCAGCTCAAGGAAGGAAAGCTGGAAGAACGCGAGGTGGAGATCGAGGTGCAGCAGCAGGGCTTCCCGATGCTCGAGATGATGCAGCCGCCGCAGGGCATGGAGGGCCCGGATTTCAACTTCACCGAGTGGCTCCAGGACATGCTGCCGAAGAAGAAGAAGCGGCGCACCGTGCATCTCCACGAGGCGCGGCGTATCGTCATCGACGAGGAGCTCAAGAAGCTCGTCGACATGGACGACGTCGTGAATGAAGCGCTCGACCGCGTGGAGAACCACGGCGTGATCTTCATCGACGAGATCGACAAGATCGCCGGCGAGCGCGGCACCGTCGGCCCGGATGTGTCGCGCGAAGGTGTGCAGCGCGACCTGCTGCCGATCGTCGAGGGCTCCACGGTCCAGACCCGGTACGGCTACGTGCGCACCGACCACGTCCTGTTCATCGCCGCCGGCGCGTTCCACATTTCCAAACCCTCGGACTTGATCCCCGAGCTGCAGGGGCGCTTCCCAATCCGCGTGGAGCTGCAACCGCTGACCGAACAAGACTTCGTCCGCATCATGACGGAGCCCGAGAACGCCCTCACGAAGCAATACGCCGCGCTGTGCGCGGCCGACGGGGCCACCCTCGAATTCACGCCCGACGGCATCAACGAGATCGCCCGCATCGCCGCCAAGGCGAACGAGCGGATGGAGAACATCGGTGCCCGCCGGCTCCACACCGTAATGACCACGCTGCTCGAGGACGTGCTGTTCGACCTGCCCGACTTGCCCGAGAAACGCATCCGGTTCGACGCCGAGCGGGTGCGCGAACGGCTCGCCAAGATCGTGGACGACGAGGACCTGCGCCGCTACATCCTCTAGCAGCCGCTTGGGGCCGCCGCTTGTCTCGTCATTCCCGCGCGGGTAGAATTTAGCAGTCGCACCCTGTCATTTTGACTTACCTCGCCAGGGATTGCATGACCAAGCGTGACTTCCTCGCCGTCACCGACCTCGCGCGCACCGAGATCCTGAGCCTATTCGAGCTCGCGCGTCGGATGAAGAGCGGCACGTACCGGGAGACTCCCCTCGCGGGGAAGACGCTCGCGATGATCTTCGCCAAGTCGAGCACGCGGACCCGCGTGTCCTTCGAGGTGGGGACCTATCAGCTTGGCGGCCAGGCGCTGTTCCTCTCCTCGCGTGACATCCAGCTCGGGCGGGGGGAGCCGATCCCGGACACGGCGCGCGTGCTATCGCGCTACGTCAACGGGATCATGATTCGCACGTTCGACCATGGGGAGGTGGAAGAGCTGGCGCGCCACGCCACCATCCCCGTGATCAACGGCCTGACCGATCTCTCCCATCCGTGCCAGGTGCTTGCCGACCTGTTCACGGTGCGCGAAGCCCTGGGGGGGTGGGATGGCAAGCGGATCGCCTGGGTGGGGGACGGCAACAACATGGCGAACAGCTGGATCGAGGCGGCTCAAGTCCTGGGTTTCGAGCTGCGGCTCGCCTGCCCGGAGGGCTACGAGCCGGACCGCCGGATTTTCGACCGGGCCAAGGCCGCGGGGGCCTGCATCTCGATCACCGAAGTTCCGGAGGAGGCGGTGGAAGGCGCGCAGGTCGTGAATACGGACGTCTGGGCCTCAATGGGTCAGGAGGCGGAGGCCGAGGCCCGCCGCAACTCGTTCCGGGGCTATACGGTGGACCGCGCGCTCATGAAGCTTGCCGACCCCACGGCGATCTTCCTGCACTGTCTCCCGGCGCACCGCGGCGAGGAGGTCGCGACTGAAGTGATTGAAGGCCCGCAGTCGCGGGTTTGGGACGAGGCCGAGAACCGGCTGCACGTTCAGAAGGCGCTGCTCGGGACGCTGCTCGGGTAGGGAGGGGGAGGGTGGAGGGGAGGCGACCGCCGGGCCACGCCCCCGGGGTGGGTATGGAGGAGAGCGATGGCCGAAGAGATCGCGCGCCGCACGCCGCTGTACGCCACCCACGTCTTGCTCGGGGCGAAGATGGTGTCGTTCGGCGGCTACGAAATGCCCCTCAGCTATCCGGCTGGTATCGCCGCCGAGCACCGGGCGGTACGGGAGCGTGTCGGCGTGTTCGATGTGTCGCACATGGGCGAGTTCGAGGTCTCGGGCCCTGACCGCAACGCCTTCGTGCAGCGGGTCACCCCGAACGACGTGGGCGCGCTCAAGCCCGGTCAAGCCCAATACTCTGCGATCCTCACCCCGCAGGGCACCTTCGTGGACGACTGCCTCGTGTACCGCTTCGAGGACCGCGTGATGTTGGTCGTCAACGCCGCGAATCTCGCCAAGGACTGGGACTACATCGTGGCGCAGAAGCGCGGCGCGAACGTGCGGCTGCGCGACATCTCCGCGGAGACGGGACTCCTCGCCGTCCAGGGTCCGGGGGCCGAGTCGCTCCTCGCGCCGCTCACCCCGCTCGGCGTCGCGATGGTGCCCTACTACCACTTCGTGCAGGGAAAGGTCGCAGGCGTGCAGTGCTTTGTGTCCCGCACCGGCTACACGGGGGAAGACGGATTCGAGCTGTACTGTCGCGCGGGGGCCCTCGAGACGCTGTGGCACGCGCTCGTGGGCGCGGGCCGAGCGGAGCCGTGCGGGCTCGGCGCCCGCGACACCCTGCGGCTCGAGGCCGGGTATCCGCTGTACGGCAGCGACATCGACGACACCGTGACGCCGTACGAGGCGGGGCTCGGGTGGATCGTGAAACTCGACAAAGGGGTCGATTTCACCGGCCTCGCCGCGCTCAAGCGACAGAAGCTCGACGGCGTGACGCGGCGGCTGGTGGGCTTCAAGGTGACCGAGCCCAAGCTCGTGGCACGGCACGGCTATGGCGTGTTTCTCGATGGTACCGCGGTGGACGTCGTGCGCAGCGGCACCGTGACGCCGACCGTCAACTGCGCGATCGGGATCACCTACCTCCCCGTCGCCCATGCGAAGGCGGGCAGTCACTTCGCGATCGACGTGCGTGGCAAACGCGCCCCGGCCGAGGTGGTGCGGTTGCCGTTCGTGCCGCGACGCACCCGGACCGACTCGGGCGGTGCCGCCCGGTAGCGGGTGCATGCGGATCGGGATACTGACGGTGAGCGATCTGGGCGCGGTGGGGCAGCGGGCCGACAGCTCCGGGGATGCGATCCTCGCCTGGGCCGACGCGCGCGGCTACGAGGTGGCGGTGCGCAGTGTGGTGCCCGACGAGACCGACCGCATCGCGGGGAAGCTGGTGCGTTGGGCCGATTCGGGAGAAGTGGACGTGATCCTTACGACCGGTGGCACCGGGCTCACCTGGCGTGACGTAACGCCGGAGGCGACGGTGGCGGTGCTCGATCGCAGCGCCCCCGGCATCGCCGAAGCGCTGCGCAGCCGGGCGGCGGCGGCGTTCCCGCGAGCCTGGCTGTCGCGCGGGGTGGCGGGCACGCGGGGCCGCACGCTGATTGTGAACCTCCCCGGGTCGCCCGGGGGCGTGCGTGACGGGCTCGGGGTCCTCGAGGACCTCCTCACCCACGCGGTCGAGCTGTTGACGGGGGAGCACACGGAGCACTGATGGCAGACCGCATTCTGGTCACGACCGACGATCTCGAACACGCCGTCCGCATCAACGCGGCGCTCGAGCAGGCCGGGTTCCGTACCACGATGGCGTCCTCGCTCGACGAGGCGCGCCAGGCCATCCGGCGCGACCCGGCGCCCGACTGCCTCGTCGTGACCGGCGGGCTCCACGAAACCGGTGCGGCGCAGCTCCTGACCCTGGCACGCGACCGCTCCATCTCGACCCTCGGGCTGGTCGAAGAGACCGAGCCCGACGCCAAGGGCCTCGCCCGCCGGCTCGGGCTCACCGGCTATCTCGAGAAGCCCGCCGACCCCGCCGAGGTGACGGCGACCGTCCGTCGGCTGATCGAGCGCCGCAAGCTCCAACAGCGCACCGGCATCATCGGCGAGTCGCCCGCCATTCAGGAAGTGCTCGTCAAGATCGAGCTAATGGCGCCCGTCACGTCGACCGTACTGATCGAGGGGGAGTCGGGGACGGGGAAGGAGCTCGTGGCCCGTGCGATCCACGACTTGTCGCCGCGGCGCGGGAAGGCGTTCATCGCGGTGAATTGCGCGGCGCTCCCCGAGGCACTGCTCGAGAGCGAGCTGTTCGGCCACGAGAAGGGGGCCTTCACGGGCGCGGCCGAGCGTCGCCTGGGGCGCTTCGAGCTCGCTGACGGCGGGACCATCTTCCTCGACGAGGTGGGCGAGTGCCCCCCCGCCACGCAGGTGAAGCTGTTGCGCGTGCTCGAGGACCGCACGTTCTTCCGCGTCGGCGGGACGCAGGCGATCAAGGTGGACGTGCGGGTCGTGGCCGCGAGTAACCGGGCGCTCAAGGAGGGGGTCGCGCTCGGCCGGTTCCGCGACGACCTGTTCTACCGACTCAATGTCCTGCACATCTATCTGCCGCCGCTGCGGGAGCGGAAGGCGGACATCCCCCTGTTGGTCCGCCGCTTCATCGCCGAGTTCGCCGCGCAGCACGATCGCACCTTCCGCGGCATCACGCCGGAAGCCCTGCAGATCCTCGTCGACGCCGACTGGCCCGGCAACATCCGCCAGCTGCGCAATCTCATCGAATCGATGGTCGTGCTTGCGCCCGAGGGAGAGATCGGCGCGAGCGACATCCCGCGCGACATCCGCGAGCGTGGCCGGGGCCTGCCGATGCGCGTGGCCGGTGCGACCCGCGACGTCGCCGGGCAGGAACTGGAGTTCATCTTCCGCAGCCTTGTGGAGCTGAAGCTACAGGTCGAAGAACTGCGGCGACGGCTCGATGAACCCCCGCAGCGCGTCGAGGTGATTGAGGTGGGCCCGGGCTCTCAGGCCACGCCAGTCGCGACGGTCGAGGCGGAGCCGGCGGCTGAGGGTGAGGTGCTGTATCGGCCTGGCATGACAATGGCAGACGTGGAGCGAGCGACCATCGAAGCGGCGCTGCGTGAAACGAAGGGCAACCGACGCAAGGCGGCCGAGATCCTCGGCATCGGCGAGCGCACGCTGTATCGCAAGCTCAAGGAATACGCGCTCGCCTAAGTCACATTCCGCCAAACGGTTGTGCTGCAGGGCGCTATTGACAGCCTGGTGTACCCGGTCCATGTTACGGCGCCCTTTCCATCACCCTTCACCGAGCCGCAACGCGCCGTCCGGATGCCGCGTGGACTTTAGGATCGATCCGGACCGGTGTGTGACCTGCATGGCGTGCGTCCGGGTATGCCCCGTCGACGCCGTCGCCGTGGAGGGCACGCAGGTCCGCATCGTCGACGAGACATGCACGCGCTGCGGGCTGTGCTTCCCGGCCTGCCCCCACGACGCGATCAAGGTGCAGGGCGATGCGCCCCGCGCGCTCGAGCTGGTGCGCGGCGGCCGCGCGGCCCTCATCCTGTCGGTCGAGTGCGCCGTGTACTTCTATCCGGCGACGCCCGAGCAGGTGGTCAACGCCTGCTACGCCGCGGGGTTCCGCATGGTGCATCGCGGCGTGCTGGGCGACGAGCTCGTGGCCAAGGAATACCTCTCGCTCTGGGCCGATGAGGGGTGGGGCACGATGGTCCGCTCCACCTGCCCCGTGATCGTCGAGACAGTGCGGACGCAGTATCCCGAACTCATCCCTTACCTCGCCCCGGTGGCGACGCCGATCGCGGCCGAGGCGCGCTACCTGAGGCGCCTGTATGGGCCGGATACCCCCGTCGTATACGCCGGCGTCTGTCTCACCGAGGGTGGCGGGGACGTGGCGGCGGCGATCACCTTCGAGGAGCTCGCCGACCTGTTGCGGCGGCGCGGTGTACGGGTGGCGGATCAAGCCTCCTACTTCACCCGGGTCCCCGAAGAGCGGCGCCGGCACTTGAGCACCGCCGGGGGCCTGCCGCTGGAGCTCCTGCGCGAGGAAAGTCACGCGAGCCGGCGGTTCCGCAAGGTGCGCGGCCTCGGGGGCTTGGGGGCGATCGCCCACGCCGTGGCGGTCGACCACATCGACCTCGGGTTCGTGGACATCCTGCCGTGCGAGGGCTGTCTCGACCATCCCCTGCTCGGGCCTAGGGAGGAGTTGTTCCGACGGCGGCAGATCGTGGGGGCCACGGAGCCCGCGCGGGCGCGCGACCCGGTGATCGAAGAGACGGTGGCTAAGGACGTGCGGATCGGCGAGGCGTTCCTGATCCACCGTAACGGCGTGCGGCCGTCGGTGGAGGCGGTCGACGGTGTGCTCACCGAGATCGGCCTCGCCCCCAACGGTAAGCCGTGGGATTGTGGCGCGTGTGGCTACGCGACCTGCCGCGCGTTCGCGGAGGCGGCGGTGTCAGGACGGACGACGCTCAAGTCCTGTCCCCCCTATCTCGACAAGCAGGCGCGACAAGCGCAGCTTCAAGCGGCCGTGGATGGCCTGACGGGGCTTGCCACCTACCGGGTGTTGCGCGACCGCCTCGCAAGCGAGGTGGCGCGGAGCGACCGGACGGGTGATCCGTTCGCGACGCTGTTTGTGGACCTAGACAATTTCAAGCAGGTGAACGACCGCTTCGGCCACGAGGCGGGCAACGCCGTCCTGCGCAGCGCGGCGCGAGAATGCGGCGCGCACATCCGCACAACGGACCTGGCGGCGCGCTACGGGGGCGACGAGTTCGTCCTAGTGCTGGTGCGGACCGGGGTGCAGGGGGCGCTGGTCGTCGCCGACAAGGTGCGGCTCGGCGTGGAAGTGATGGGGCGGGACCTCGGGTATCCGTCGGGGCTCGTGACGGTGAGCATCGGGGTCGCGGAGTTCGTGGCCGAGCGGGGCCCGGAAACAGAGGATGTGCTGGTGGCGGCTGACCGCGCGTTGTACCGCGCCAAGGCCTCGGGTCGAAACCAGGTGGCGACGGGAGAGCGGTCAACGTGACACCTTCTAATCCTGCTGAGGTCCCGGAAGGCAGCGACCGGGACGCGTTGCCGCTGACACCCCCCGGGCAGACGCCCGATCCGTGGGGGGTGAAACGTGCCGAGAACCTGATCTCGAGCCTTACAGGCGTGCTGTCGGCGCGCATGATCGTGACGCCGCTGGGCGAGGTAAGTGAGATCCACGTACTGACCTCCAGCGACGTGCAAGCCAAGCAGGTCGTGCGCAACATCGAGTCGGCGCTGATGGCGCAGCTCGGCGTCAAGATCGACCACCGCAAGATCAGCGTGGCCCAGACCGCCGACGTGCGCCCGATCGAGCAACTCCAGGAGGAAGCCATTCGCTCGCGCGCCAACAAGCGCGTGGTGATCTTCCAGGGCCTCGAAGTGCGGCCGTCCGAGCGGCCGCAGCGGGTAATCATTCGGGTCCGGCTGGCATTCGAGGGGCGGGAGGCGGAGGCGGAGGAGCAAGGGACCGACACGACGCGGAACCGCGTCGAAGCCGCGGCGCGGGCGGCGTCGCTGTGTCTCGATGAATTGTTGCCGGACAACTCGGTGGCGCTCGAGGGGGCGCAGATCATCGACGTTTTCGACCGCAAGTTCGTGCTGGTCGCGGTGCACGGGTTGGGGGGCCGCGAGGCCCAGTTGCTTACTGGGACGTGCGAAATCCGTGAGAGCCCGGAGCGGAGCTCGGTGTTGGCGGTGTTGGACGCAACCAACAGGTGGGCCGACGCGCGCCGCTGACGGAATGCCCGCACGCCCGTTGTAGCAACTGTAAGTTGTTTTACTGCAATGTTTTATGTACGCTCCTGCCGCTTGCGTTGCGCCCGCACCACAACCCTCTTGCGCACTTCCCATTCTGGTGGTATTTGGTGTTCTGTGAGTTTACCAAGACACAAGCGGTATTGGGGTACGCAGCGCGTCGCGCGCGTGTGTCAGGTGTCCCCGGCGACGGTAGTGAACTGGATTGACCAGGGGCTACTGAAGGGGCACAAGACACCGACGGGGCGTCGGCGTGTGGAGGCAGCGGATCTCAGTGCGTTCTTGCGGGCGCACGAGATGGCGGTGCCGCCGGAGCTTGAGCAGTCCAACGGTGAGGATGTGGTCGTGCTGGTGGAGGACGACCCTGGCTACCGGCAGGCGCTAGTGCTGACGATCGAGCGGTCCGACCTGGACGTCGAGGTGGTGCAAGCAGCGACTGGCGTGGACGGGCTGCTTGAGATCGGGCGGGCGCAGCCGTCGCTGATTGTGCTCGACTACCGGCTGCCGGACCTGAACGCGCCGCAAGTGATCGAGCGGCTGCTCGAGCCCGGACGCCAGTTGGATGCCGAGATCATCGTGGTCACAGGCGGGATGCCGGACGAGGCCACGGAGGCTCTCCGCCGGATGGGCGTCAAAGTGATCATCAACAAAGCAGATGGAATGCCGGCCGTCGTGGATGCGATGCGACAGGCGTTGCGGCGGCGGGAGGCGGCGTAGTGGGCGCTTGCACTCAAAGGATACACGTGGCGCTGAAAAGATTGTGCTTTTTTCGCCCGCGCCGGCGGTATTGGTTGCCGGTCGGGTACATACGGACACTCAAGACTAAGGGGCCCCTAGTCACCGCTACCTGAGCGGAGCTGA
>WNFA01000106.1_pt1 | contig 63305 bp, 54 predicted proteins | sample 5400481 | NCBI WGS metagenome assembly WNFA01 (sample SAMN13153340, study PRJNA577476) | soil metagenome | isolation source: 120 cm saprolite under Douglas fir tree site 2 hole 1 replicate 2 | place: USA:California | collected 2015-04-18 | reverse complement strand
GAGATCCATCGGACTAGTCGGCTGCGTTTCTTGCTCGTTCTAAGCGTGGCTGGCGAAACCAACGGAACTGAGATAAGCATGTAGGCTTCGTGGCGTAGCGCTTTTCGGACGGGGGTTCGACTCCCCCCGCCTCCACCATTATATCGTCTTTGTAATCAATAGATTACAGTAATCTTCGTCTGCCCGAGTTCCAGATACGTTCCAATTGCGTCCCAGTACTGGAGGCGGGGGAGACTCCCCCTGTATCTAGTGGGTCCAGAATCCCGCATTAAGGAATTGTATTGCAAGTGATGCAATTCTGCACTACAATGTAGTGCATGAAGACAGAAGTATACAGCTGGCGTTTATCTGAAGAGCTTAAGTCGGACCTGGAGCGGGAAGCGCATCTCCGCAAAGTGTCGGTATCTTCCGTCCTCGAAACGGCCGTCCGCGATTGGCTGAAGAAGAGCAATACGGACGCTTCCGATGACCAGGCGCAACGGAAACTTCGCACCGCTGCGGCGCGTTGCCTGGGCGTACTCGCAGGCCTCAATTCCCGGCGCGCCGAAACAGCACGCGAGGTGGTCCGCAGGCGCCTCAGGCGGCGCTATGCCCGCTAATGCGCTCATCGATACGGGCGCGATTCTTGCGCTGCTGGACAGAACCGACCGATGGCACGATTCGTGCGTCGACGCGTTCCATCAACTACGCCTTCCCTTGCTAACCTCAGAGGCTGTTCTCACCGAATTGTTCCACCTCGTTGGCGATACGGGCTCGGAGATGGAGGCCGCCTGGCGGTTCGTTCGTTCCGGAGCACTGGTCCTCGGTACAATCGAAGATACGGAACTGCAGCACGTGCACGGTTTGATGTCGCGCTATTGGGATCGACCCATGGATTTTGCCGATGGCACGCTCGTGTATCTGGCGAAGCGTGAATTTCTTTCCGTAATTCTTACCGTTGATCATGCAGACTTCGCAACGTACCGCATTGAAGGAAAGCGCCAGTTCCGGGTACTCCCGGCCAATCAACCGTAATCTGAACCAGTCTTGTGCGGCCCAGCTACCTTCCAAATTGAAGCCAACCTCGAGATTTGAGCGTTTCACTCTTGCCTTGGTACCGCTTCGCAGCCCGATTTCATTTCGGGACGGAAGTGAAAAAATCTCGGGTTCCAGATACGTTCCAGTTAGGCGCAATTTCGCCGTTTTCTGCGTTTTGAGCGTCTCGGAAAATCAATGAGTTGCGGTTTTCAATATCGCTGAATATTCCGACTCCCCCCCCCCGCTTCCATAGTATACTATATATTTATATTATAATATTAGTAATCAACATTCGAAATCCGTACTGGCCTTTGCGTCCAGGTAGACTTCTGCTAGCCCGGCGAACTTGGCGGGATCAAGCCTCGCATCCATGCAAGTGAGAATGGTAAAGTGTCGCGTCGGCGGCATGGCGAGTCCCGCTTTGTCGCCAAAATCGGCGGCGTATCTCTGGTTGGCTGCAAGTACTTCCTGAAGAACGTTCCTCATAACGGCTCCTTGGTTGAACACGTGTGATTGGGGCGATTGCGGATCGGAGTTGTGTAACCGTGTTGGTCCTTAGATTTCGTTTCTCTTCGCCGATCTTGTAACCCGGTCGGCCGCACGAAACGCCAACGCCTGGATCGTCGCCGTGGGCTGGTTGCGTCCACTGGTCACGAGGCTCGAACCATCGCAGATAAACAGGTTCGGCACATCGTGCGAGCGATGGTCGGCGTTGATGACAGATTTCTTCGGGTCATTTCCCATCCTGCACGTTCCCAGGAGATGCACCGATAAGTCGCGATCAACTGGCAGTCGCCAAGTCTTTAGCGCGCCCGCTGCATCGAGCAATTCCATTTCGCGGTCTTGCATGAATTGCACGGTCTTGATCGTCTCCGGATGATCCCGGTACGTCACGCGAATCGCAGGCAATCCCCACGCATCCTTCACCTCGGGATCGAGAGTGATGGTGTTGGTTTCCACGGCAAGCGCCGTGCTATGCGAGAGCACGTACATCATGCGGGGAAAGTCGCGTAGGTTTTTTTTGAACTCGCCACCCCACTGCGGCATATCGGGCGCAAAACCGCTGAGAGCGAAGCCAACCGGGTACAGATCAAACCGGCCATCGAGGCCTCCCCCGCCAAACAACCCGTGCTTGGGGTCGATCTCGTAAAAGTCATGGATCACGCGGCTCACGTGCACACTCTTGAAGTCGTTGAGCGGATGCTCGAATACACCTGCAGACATCGGCGCCGCCGTATCGAACATCAGGTACTTGCCGACCAGCCCGCTCGAATTCGCCAGGCCGTTCGGGAACTGCTTCGATTTCGACATCAACAGCAGGCGCGGCGTCTCCGCGCCATTCGCGCACAAGATAACTGCCTTCGCCCTTTGCCGCTGCTCGCGCTTTTGCTTGTCGAAATACACTACTCCTGTTGCGCGGCCCAAAGCATTGGTCTCGATCTGGCTCACGTAGCTTTGAGCGCGGACCTCGCAGCGCCCCGACTGCTCCGCGATCGGGATCATCGTCGCCAGTGTGGACGACTTAGCGCCCCATTCGCAGCCGAATGCCTCGCAGAAGCCACAATGCATGCAACCATGTCGACCGCGGTAGTTCTGCGAAAGGATCGCCAGTGGCGCTGGAAACGCGTGCCAGCCCAGCTTCTTCGCTCCACGCTCAACCAGCACGCCCGACGACTTGATCGGCAACGGAGGCAGCGGGTACGGCTTCGATCGCGGCGGATCAAACGGGCTCGCTCCCGCCAATCCTGACACGCCAAGCTCCCACTCGGATTTTGTGTAGTACGGCTCGAGATCCGCGTAGCTAATTGGCCAGTCTTCCAGACCCGCTCCAGGAACAGGACCCTTCCTGGAACGCTCCACGAAATCGATCTCATGAAACCGCCAATAGTTGGAGGTGAAATGAACGCTGCCGCCGCCGACCAGCCGTCCATACCAGACAGCCGGCTTCGTTTGCGCCTTTTCGTTTTCCGACTTCCGGAACGTGTTCGGTTGCTCGCGCCAGTTGTTGGTGAGTGCGTTCAGGTTGAACGCCCAGTATTCGTCGTGCTCGAAGTCGCCCGGCTCAAGACGCGGACCCTGCTCAAGCACCACCACGCGAAATCCAGTCGAGGACAGCTCTTTCGCCAGCACGCCACCCGCGGCGCCGGATCCGACGATTACAAAGTCCACCAGATCCGTCGTCTTGTATCTTGTTGCAGCGGCCATCGCTCACCTTACTTCTTACCGGAAAGCAATTCAGCGTCGTAGTAGCCGAAAGGCGGCGAGAACATGCCGGGATTCTCGAACCCGATATACTTCCAGCCCAGCTCGTCGCGATTGCCTTGACGTTTGGGATTGCCGAGAAAACCGATGATTGTGTATTCGCGCGCACGCCGGAAGAACTCAGTAGATTCCAACTTTTTCAGCACGGCAAACTGCCGCTCCGATGTCAGTTCGCTGAAACTTTGGGGTGCCGACTCCTCTGCAAGCTGTTTCAGACCACCTCGGAATAACGGCTGTAAATGGGGCTCGGTTTGGCTTAGTGCGTAATCAATGAAGTAGATCGCACCGGCTTCGCGCGCCCCCGGCCCATCGTCGGACGGAATGATCTGCTCGCAGACTGCTTCCATCTGCATTGCTTCTTCGGAGGTGAAGTACGCGAACTTGTGTTCCCCAGCGTGCATTTGTGCGGCCGCGTGCACATGAGCCGATGCGAAGTCGGGTAAAGCGCTCAAAGCCACTACCGCCCCGGCGCCAGTGAGCAAGCGCGACACAAATGCCCTGCGTGAGTTGTCGTTCATGAGAATCACTCAAAGGAGAATATCGGAACGATAGCACGTCGCGCGGCGCCTGAAAACGAAAAAGCCCGTCGCACTCGCCTGGCCTACGACAGCAACCTTCGTTGTCCTCAACAGGAAGCCAGAGTAAGCGTCAATGGGCAACCATTTCTCATACGGCTGGATGTACAAAAGCCTACAGGAGGCCCCTCCTTTGCGGAGAAGTTCGGACCGTGACGATTGTGGTCGGGATTCGAAGTGAGAGTGGCAGCCCGCGTCAACAATCGGCGCGCTCCTTCAAGCGTCCGTAGGAAGTCCGCAAGGACTGCCGTGAACTGGTTGCCGAGGCAAGCACGCGATCTTGAATGCCGTAATTGGAATTGCCTCTCTCTGAGGTCCGAGGCAACGTCCAAGAGGTGAAAATGCTAAAGGAGTCAAAGTAAAATCTGCAGAAAGGGAACGAGTTTGATCGCCCGCACCACGTCGATAACTGGTGGCTTGACAAGCGGGATCCCGGACCTCCTTGCTAATCACTTGGATAGGAGCAGGCCTCACGGTGGGAGCAGATCGCTCAATGCGGAATTTCCAATTGAGCTGACAAGATGCCTTCGCCGGGCTGCGAAAGCATGAAGGCTGATAGCACTCAGTGGCCGGGCCCAATATCCGTGAGGAAGCCGGCCAGACGGTCGTACCATGCAGTCTGGTCGGTCAGGGTGAAATGGGCGTTGGCTGGACTGGGATTCGGCACGACGTAGATCTGGGTCGCCCCGATTACCTCTGGCTGACGACCGAGCATCGGAAGTAGGTCGGCGCATCTCAGTGCGAAGTTGAGGAACGGTCGATAGGCGGTGAGCCCGTGAAAGCATGCAACGCGCGGCTGGTAGCGCTGAAGTTTCTCGAGCAGACGCGGCGCCCATTTCTCAAAGTCGCTGGCGTTGAGATCCGCGGCGTTGGCGGATGAACGTTTGACGACGTCCGTAAGACCGATCCCGAAGCATAGAAGCTCAGCATCCAGCTCGGCACGTAGGGTATCGGTACCGAGCACTTGCCGCACGCGCTCGCTCAACTTCGACGCGGAGAACGCGGGCCAGAACCGGTTCGTCGAACGCGCGAAGTAGTGTCCGCGTTGCACTGAGTAGAGCCCGGGATTGATTCCGACGAAGACGACGTCGAGCCCTGGCCGGAGATAGTCTGGCAAGGTCCGAAATGGATATCCGCCACCAATCGAGACAGCCACCGTGTTAGTCACTTGGAGTCCAAGAGCGTCAATTCACGACTTTCATCCAGAGCATACATCCGCGTGCCCCGTTCGCATAGCAAACCAGAGATTTGTCTGGAAAGCGGGGCGCGGTCACGTGCGGTTACGGCCAGGATTCTTGCTACTCTCTCGCCGCGGTTTTGTCGTGGGCGGTGCGCTCCATTTGTTTTTTTGTGTTTGCTGGGTTTTCCAGGGGCGAATCACCAGAGGGTGGCGAGGCTTGTCCATGACAACCTCCGCAGAGCTCCAGTGTACTCCCGCCGTGGCGCAGCGCCCAGAGTGCGACCGCTCAAAACAACTGAACGCTATTTTGGCTGCAAGCAGCGGATTCGAGGTCTATCCGGCGCAAACGACTTCGCGAACCGATCAGCGCGTCTTGGCGACCTCGCTGAACTTGATCGGTGCCGGAAAGGCTGCCGAAGGGCACACAAGGTCTTGAGCTGCGAACGATGGGTCATTCGGGCGCCAGGTAAAAAACGACCGAATCCGTACGGCGATCTTCCTAAAGCCGGGCTGCTCCTGTTTGCGGCCGGCACGTCTCCTAGTTCATATCGCGTATCAAGTCCTTTGGCGTGGAGCGCAAAGCGCTCTTCCGCCGCATTCCGGATGTATCGTCGGCTACAAACCGTAAACGGGTTCTGGGAAGTTGGGAGGCAATAGGCCAGGTCACTTGGAAGGATGACGCAGTTGCCGGAGAAGGAAATTGGCGAGCGGGCTGAAAATCTCGCGTTCCAGATACGTTCCAGTTAGGCGCAATTTTGCCGTTTTCTGCGTTTTGAGCGTCTCGAGAAATCAATAAGTTCCGTGTTTTCAATAGCGCTGAATATCCCGACTCCCCCGCCTCCATAGTTTACCAATGCTTTATATTTATTATCAGGTATCATGGAGCTCATGGTAACGCATGTGCTGTCGGTACGACTTCTTCGCGCCGATGCGGCTCCACCTAAACCACCACACCTCGACTCCACGTATGGGGCACTCATAATCGTCTCAGGATTTTACATCGTGGCTACCCGCCAAGGTGTGACCGCAGTGAGCCGTGATATCTACAACTTGAGGTAAAACCTTAAGGGATAAGGCGCTTCCCCTTGACAAAATATAGTGATATCACTATATTGGCTTAATGACAGAAGAGCCGCCGCTGAAGCCGGTTGTTTGGGTGGGGTCAAGCCGAAAGGATTTGAGGAAGTTTCCTGATCCTGTCCAGCATCAAGTCGGCTATGCGATTTATATCGCACAACGTGGTGGCAAGCACCGAGACGCCAAAGTGCTGACCGGGTTTGGAGGAGCAGGGGTGCCTGAAGTGGTTGAGGATTTTCGCGGCGACACGTTTCGCGCTGTGTACACCTTGAAGTACTCGGATAGCGTTTATTGTGTTGCATGCGTTTCAAAAGAAATCGAAGAGCGGACGCGAGACACCTCGCCGAGACATGGAGCTTATCGAGCAGCGGCTGCGCGAGGCCGAACAGATAGCCAAAGGGAGAAAGCCATGAGCAAGAAGTCTTACGAGATGGGAAGTGGAAACGTATTCAAGGACCTCGGAATTCCGAATGCCGAAGAGCATTTGGTCAAGGCGCAGCTCGTCTTCAAAATTGACACGATCATGAAGGATCGTGGTCTCAAGCAGGCTGCAGCTGCTGATCTCTTGGGAATCAAGCAGCCCGACGTTTCCAAGATGCTGCGGGGTGATTTCAAGCAGTTTTCAGTCGAACGGCTGATGCGCTTCCTGGTAGCGCTTAACCAAGACGTCGAAATCGTCGTGAAACCTCACCGAAGCCGAAGCGATCCGGCGGCGCTGCACGTGTCATAAAGCGGACCTTCCAAAATCCTGTTACGCGTGCAGCGTTTTGAGGTTCTGACCGCGAACCTTAATGCGACAACAAGATCGTACGCGGTCTGGATTTGCGGCCACGTCTCAGCAATCAGCTTTGAGCGTATTGGAAGGCAGCCTTAATTCTGAGAAAACGCGATAGGGAGAGGCGCTGGGTGCGTTAAACAGACAATAAACAGACTCCGCGACCTTAAACTTACCGTGGGCGGCCTTTAGCGAATCCAGGGTTCCGGCTAAACTTCAATGGTATACGGCGGGTCGAACTCGGGGACGCCCGCGTAGCGTCCTGCCATCCACCGCAACACGTAAACGCTCCTCGGATCAGTTTTCCCTCCCAAGATCGTGTTCGGCAACACCTCAAGTAGAGCGTGCGCTGCGGGGTCTTTGTAATAGTCGATGTCAGGCTCGACAACGACGCAATCCACGCCGTCTACTGTCCTTGTTCTACCCTCGTGGAACGTGAGTTGCACATTCGCCTCGCCGAACTGCACCTGCTTGAAGCTGCAGGTCGCGTCTTTGTGAAAGAACTCGGAACCGACTTCCGGCTGGAACAGGCCTTGACTGGCTGCGCGCTTCACTTCGTCCACCAATTCCCGATCTGCCCAGGCATAGAAGCGGTCTTGCGCCATTGATTCGTCCCAGAGAGGTTCCTTGAGGTAGTCGAGCGGGCCACCGACGCTCGCAGATGAATTCCAGTCATGGCGGTCGTGATGTTGAGGAGTGCTGCGAGCGAGTCCGGCTTGTTTTCCATGAAGAGTTCGTAGCGATCCCGTGCCGTGGTATCGTTCGCCGCGCCGTGTGCGAGGAGATTCCTTACCATTGGATGCGTTTGCGCGAGCGTATCCCACATCGCGTCGCGGAAGTTGTATCGGCCATTTTTCGGCAAGAGCATCAAATCGACAGTTTGCGGAACGGCGGGGGTGACCTTCACAGGCCTGAAGCCCGCCTGCGAATAGCCATCGGTCCATGCGATTACGGTATAGAGGTCGCCGAAGTTGTCGTAGAAAGGGACTCGAAACTCGAACGTGAAGCCCGTGTGGAAGTCAGCGGACAACTGTTTCTGATTCCCATCGATGATGCGGATGAGCGCCTCGGTGTCGCTCCTCATCGGCTGGCGTGTGCCGTCGAACAAGGTTACGGTGATGTCTGCCGCTCGTGACGTGTCGGTCTTAGCAGGAGCTGCGCTGCCGCGGGCTTTTGTCTTGCGCGGGCTCATTTCGTTTATCGCTCTTGACTCACAGCTTCAGTGTAAGGTTTTGCCGTTCGGAGCCGTATCTCCGGTCTGGAGGTTTTCGGGCTTGATCGTGCTGACGATCCGGCAATCTGCGTAATGATACGGGCCGGACTTTTTGCTCCAAGCATAGTGCGCGTGAGCCACGCTGGGTCCGACGGCGCTTTCCCAGAGCAGCCAAGTCACTCAGAAGGATGACGCAGTTGCCGGTGAAGGAAATTGGCGAGCGGCCGAAAATCTCGCGTTCCAGATACGTTCCAGTTACGGGCAATTTTGTCGTTTTCTGCGTTTTGAGCGTCTCGAAAAATCAATAAGTTCCGTGTTTTCAATAGCGCTGAATATTCCGACCCCCCGCCTCCACCATATCCGACAAGGATATGGTGTCCCGAGCGAAGTTCCGGCAGTTTTTGCCGGAACGAAGTCGAGGGGCACCAGTCTTTATGTTCTACTGCTACGTCCTACTCTGCTCCGACAACTCCTACTACGTAGGCGTCACCGATGATCCAACCCGGCGAGCACAAGAGCACAATCAAGGCAAGGGCGCAGCCTGGACAGCAGCTCGCCGGCCAGTGCGCCTGGCATGGACAGAAGAACACCCAACTCTTTCCTCTGCCCGGCTCCGCGAAAACCAATTAAAGCGTTGGAGCCACGCAAAAAACGTGGCTCTGATAGATCGTACCCTTCAGCTTCGCTCCTAGTTAACCCGCGGCAAGTCAGATCGGCCGCACCAGCCCTTCTTTTGTTGCGCGCGTATTCCGCACCAGCAGCAGCACCAGCACCATCCCCACGAACGGAACCAGACCGGCTACGACGATAATCTTGTCGAAGGAATGTCCCGGCAGCGCTTGCGTCGCATCCGAAAAATATCCAATCAACTCGAACGCGATGATCGTCCCGATCCCCGCGCCGGTTCCGCTGAAGCCACTGACGGAAGCTACCGAGCCGCCGGTGAACAGGTCCGAGGGCAAAACATTGGCAATCGTTGAGAACGCTGCGTAACAAAATGTCGCCAGTCCAAACAGTGCCGTGATCGCTATCAGGTTCATCGTAAAAATGGTGGGAATCAGCAAAGTCACTCCGAATCCTCCGAACACTACAAGCGCTTTGCGGGCCGCTCCGAGCGACCATCCGCGCTTGATCAAGAATCCCGAAGCCGCTCCGCCAAAAAAGTTGCCCAGATCGGCGGCGATGAACGGAACCCACACCGCAATCAGTCCGCTCTTCAGCGAAATGCCCTTCGCCACCAGATACAGCGGGAACCAGTCGGTGATGAAAAACCACACCGGGTCGGTCAGAGCCTTGGACACAATCGCGCCCCAGGTTTGCGGCAACTTCAACAAAGCGCCCCAGCTCACCCGGCGGTCAGCGCTTCCCGGAGACTCTGTCTCCGCAAGAATCATCACGCGCTCCGCGTCAGTGATGCGCGGATGCTCTCGCGGTAGGTAGTACATTCGGCGCCAGACAAACAGCCACAAAAACCCGAGTAGCCCCGGGATCACAAATGCCGGCCGCCATCCCCAGCGAAAGTAGATTGGCAAAATAATGAAAGGCGCGATAGCTCCGCCAATCGACGAGCCACTGTCGAACAGCGCACTCGCCAAAGCACGCTCGTGTCTGGGAAACCACTCGGACACCGCCTTGGTAGCGCCGGGCCAGTTGGCGGATTCTCCCGCTCCCAGCAGAAATCGAAAAGCGGCAAAACCGCGAAAGCCGCTGGCCAGCGAAGTCGCTATCGAAACGAACGAATACCATAAAACAGAAATGCTCAGTCCTCGTCGCGTTCCCACCCGGTCAATGAATCTTCCGCACGCGGTCTGCCCCAGCGCGTACGCGATGCGAAAACTGATCAGCAGATTCGCATAGTCGGTATGCGTCCAGTGATAGTCCTGTGTGAGGAATGGCGCCAGCAGTGCCAGGGTTTGCCGGTCAATGTAGTTGATCACCGTGGAGGCGAACAGCAGTCCGCCGATCCACCATCGCAAATGAGGAATCGCGCGCGGTCTCGACAGCAACGGTTGGCCAGGTGCGGACATTTATTTGAGAGTGGTCATTTTACAAGTTGTCCTCGCGAAACAGCCCTTGCGAAACAGATCGCTTGGACGCTTTCAACAGAGCTGCGGAATCTCTGTCGAGATATAAGGTCGCATTCGGATGATTCCGCAGAGCCGACGCGGGCGCCATCGGGCTGATTTCTTCCTCCAGGCAAGCTTGCACCGCCCGGGCTTTGCGTTCCTCTGGCACCACGGCGATGATTTCTTTCGCACGCAGGATTTGCCGGATCGACATCGAGATTGCTCTCATGGGAACGTCGGCCAGTTGAGAGAACCATCCCTCGTTTACTTGTTGTTTCCGGCAAGCTTCGTCGAGTTGCACTACCAGGTATGGTTCCTCGCTCGCGAAATCCGCTGGAGGATCGTTGAACGCCAGGTGCCCGTTTTCTCCGATTCCCACAAAAGCGATATCAATAGGACGGGAAATTAGTTCACTGCCAACTCTCTTTGCGACCTCCTCGGGGTCACCCTCTCCATCCAAAAGGTGGTACTGAGTGATTCCGGTTTTGTGACCGATTTCCGTTTTGAGCCCGATTCCAGTCCTAAGAATGATCCGTTCCAGAATGTATTTCCGGAAACTGGCCGGATGCGTGGCCGGCAAGCCAACGTATTCGTCCAAGTGAAAAAGCTCGACCCGGTTCCAATCGACGTCTGTTGCGCTAGTCAGCGAATCCAGAAACTCAAACTGCGATGCCCCGGTGGCGGCAACGACTCGTGCGACGCCATTCTCGCGCAGAACAGCTCGCAAAGATTTCGCGGCGTGCTCCGCCGCTGCTTGGCCCAGCGCCTTCTTGTCATCAAGAATCTTGATTTGCAACTGTGGCGTCCTTTTCCCGCGGCTAGCTGCCCGCCTGCAATTCAACACGCTTTCCCGAACTGCACGCCGTGTAAATTGCTTCCACCAGCGCAACGCTTCGCCGCCCTTCGCCGCCGGAGCAACGCGGCGTGCCGTTCGTCTCGATCGCTCGCACAAAATCTTCCAGCGCCGCTTGGTGCCCCCGTACATCGCTGACCGTCGCTGAACAAGCGCTTGCGTTTTCATCGTCTCCCGTACTGCGAAAATCTTCCGGCACTTTGCGCAAGTCAGCAGCCAGCAACCGGTCATGCTCGATGATTACCGTTCCTTCGGAGCCGGTCAGCTCCACTCTTCTCGGATAGCCGGGGAAAACCGACGTCGCGGCCTGCAAAGTGCCGATGGCGCCATTCTTGAATTCCAGCAAAGCCACCAAGGTGTCTTCCGCTTCAATTTTGTGCAGCGCGGTTTTCTTCATCGCCTGAACACTCGCTACTTCGCCGCACAGCCAAAGCAACAGATCGACGGTGTGAACAGCTTGATTGATCAACGCGCCGCCGCCATCCAGCCACAGCGTTCCTCTCCAGCGCGAATCCCCGTAGTAATTCGCCGGCCGAAACCATTTCACGCGTGCATCTGCCAGAATTAATTTCCCCAACACGCCCGCGTCCGCCCACTCCTTTACACGGATCAGATCCGTCTTGAAGCGGTCTTGAAAAAAGACGCCCAGCTTAACGCCCGCCTCCTCTGCCGCGGTAATCAGCGCATCCGCCTGTGCGGTGCTGATGTCCAGCGGCTTCTCTGTCAGCACGTGCAATCCGTGCCGTGCAGCCGCAATCCCCTGCTCTGCGTGCAAACCGGACGGACTGCCAATAGCCACGAAATCCATCGGACGATGCGTGAGGAATTTTTCAAAATCGCAATACGGCGAGGCGCCGTACTGCGTACTCATCCGCGCCACTTTCTCGCGATTCGTTCCATACACCGCGACAATTTCCAAGCCCGGAATCTCCCGAGCCGCACGTGCGTGAGTTTCCGAAATGTTTCCGCCGCCGATCAGTCCGACACGCATGGCCACGTAGTTTTTCCGGCCGCAAGCATACGATGGCCTGGGCTATACGGCAACGCGAGACGTCATACAGTGAGCTGGCCCAAACCTTTCGGTCCGTAGGGTGCGGGCGAGACTAATCGGATCAGCCGCTGCGTTTCTTGCTCGTTCTGAGCGCGGCTGCCGAACCAGCGATCACCGAAATTCTCAAAATACACGGAGGGCGCCCCGGCCTTGAAGTGCGAGGGTGGGTCTTGGGCTTGAATTGCTCTTGGAGTCGGACTCCTCTATCAAAAAAACGATGCCCCCGATAAGGGAGAAGGAGTTGTCAACCAGATGCAGGCCGGCGCGCACTGTTTTGCGTAATGCCTTTGTCGCTAGCTTTTTGTACGGTTCGCGAACAAAAGCAAATGTAAAATGGGTTCATTCGCTTCGTGTCCGGCGACTCTCCAAAAGTCGGTCATGATGCTGTCGGTGATTGCTCGGACAACGCCGGGTGCCGCACCCTGCGGGGTTAAGGCCGCGGGTTTTGTCCGTCCTGGGACTCGGCGGGCCGGCAAACACGTGAAGCAGACAAAGGCTCGCCACGGCAGCAAGTGCCGGACACGCTGACTGATGTAGTATGCTGCGTTCGCGAATGTTCCGGGAGGCAGTACCTGAAAGCGCCAATTCTTTACCGAATCTCTTCTGTCCTTCTGCTGCTTTTTGCCGCCGGACATACGTTTGGGTTTCGCCAGAATAATCCAGAATGGGGAGCGGACGCGGTTCTTACGTTAATGCGCTCCGTCCACTTTGACGCGCAAGGGTTTACCCGGACTTATTGGGACTTCTTCAGCGCGTTCGGGCTTTTTTTCTCCGTGTTTCTTTTGTTCGCGGCGGTATTAGCGTGGCTGCTGGCCGGACTTCCGGCAGAGACTTTGCCGCGCGTGCGCGCCATTGCGTGGGCGCTCGCCATTTGCTTTGGCGCAATCACAGCTTTGAGTTGGAGATACGCCTTCACCATCCCCATCGTTTTCTCAACCCTGATTACAGTCTGTCTGACTGCGGCAGCGTGGCTTTCAGCGAAGACAGGCTTCCGCCCTGCGACACCATAGATCCGCTCTGCGTCACCCATCTACGCCACCAACCAGTCACAGCCGATTGAACGCTACACGCAAGCACAAAACCATTCAGCGGTCACGAAAGGAGACGCGAATACAAAAGCCGCAAGAAACAACTAGGCAACCAGATCGGAGAAAAAGCGCCATATACGCGATCAGAAATAAGCCGCCAACCCACAGCGACATTGTTGGTTTGTTTTTAATGGAATTCATCACCAATTAAGGTCTTTGACGGAGCGAACAGAATAGAGTCGCTCGCACCGTACAAAAAGATCAGGAATGTCACTCGACCGCCGGAGGACCGAGGCGGGTGGCAAAGACGTCAAGCCAGGAAACACTTACGTAAAAACAGGGGGGAGGGGGACCAACGGCGCGGATAAAGAATTACCCGGCAAACGGATTGTTCACCCGGCTACTCCTTCCAGCCCCCGCCGAGCGCCCGGTAAAGTTGCACCAGACTCTGGTACTCAGTGCCGCGAGCCTGAGCCAGTGTAAGTTCAGCGGCAAAGAGCGAACGTTGTCCGTCCAGCACTTCCAGGTACGCGGTAGTGCCGCCCTTGTAACGCATGTTGGACAGCCGGACGGATTCCTGCAAATCCGCGACGGTACTTTCCTGGCGCACGCGAACCTCATGGAATTTCTGATAACCGATCAGCGCGTCGGATACATCCCCGAAGGCTCGCTGAATCGACTGCCGGTAGGCGATCAAAGCTTGCTGGTGCTGCGACTCGGCCAGTCGCAAATTTCCGCGCAGCGCTCCCGCGGTAAAAATGGGCTGGCTCACTTGCGCGCCATAGGACCAGATTCCAAGCTGCGAACTCATGAGTCCGGAAAACGCGCTGCTGCGGCCGAAAGCACCGCCGCCGGAGCCAGTCAACGAGATTTGCGGAAAGAATTGCGCTTTGGCCACGCCGATTTCGGCGTTGGCCGCAACCATGATTTGTTCGGCTTCGCGAATATCGGGCCGGCGCTCGATGAGCGATGACGGCAGGCCCGGCGGAACTTCGGGAGGAAGCGGCTGCTCTACCAGCGGACGCCCGCGCGGAACGGCTTGCGGATAATTGCCCAGCAGAATGCTGATGGCGTTTTCTTCCTGCTCGATCTGCCGCTCCAAGTCTGGGATTTGCGCATTCGCGGAATCTAGAACTTGCTGAGATTGCAGAACGTCGAGCTTGGTGGCGACACCGTGGTCCAGGCGAAGATTGGTCAGCTTCACCGAAGCTTCCTGCGCCGCCACAGTGTTGCGTGTGATCTGCAGTTGCAAGTCAAGTTGCAGCAGCGCGAAATAATCACTGGCAACGTCGCTGACCAGCGTCAAAATGACCGTCTGCCGCGCATCCTGGGTTGCAAGCAGTTGCGCGCGGGACGCTTCCGTCGCGCGACGCAACTTGCCGAAGAAGTCCAACTGGAAGGCGGCGTCGGCCGTCAGAGTCAGAAAATTAAATTTGGTCTGAAAGTTAGATTCTTTTCCACCGCTGAAAGTGCCGCTTCCCTGCACCTGCGGAAACTGGCTGGCACGCGTTACGGCAAGCTGCGCGCGAGCGCTATTGATTCGCTCCGTGGCAAGTTGCAAATCGTAGTTTTGTTTTATGGCGGTGCGGATGAGTTCTTGTAATTGCGGATCCTGGAAAACTTGCCACCACGGAAGATCCGCATAGGAAGCCGCTTGTGCCTGGACCTGCGGGTTTTCGGCAGGCTCGCGGAAAGCTGTTGGAGTTTGCACGGCGGGTCGATGGTAGTTCGGGCCGACGCTGCATCCGCCGAGCAATGCTGAAAACATCGTGGCCCATTTGAGTGGCGCCAAGTTCTTCATAGAGTGCTCCGCAGAAATCGCTCTGGGCATTTCGTTACGGCGTCCATCTCAATCCCCCGGCGCCGGAGAAGGCGTTGCCGGCAGACCGCCCGTAACGTGCTCCTTGCCGGCACCTGACCATTTCTCTACCAGGTAGAAAATCGCTGGCACGAAGAAGATTCCGATCAGGCTGGCGGCGAGCATCCCGCCGATGACCGTGGTGCCCATGATTTGGCGGGCGACCGAACCGGCACCGGTCGCTACCCAAAGCGGCACGCAACCGAGAATGAACGCGAACGACGTCATTAAAATAGGCCGCAGACGAAGTCTGGCTCCTTCCAGCGCGGCATCCGCCAGCGGTTTTCCTTTCTCGAACTCATCCTTGGCAAATTCGACGATCAAAATCGCGTTCTTGGCGGCCAAACCGATAAGCATGACCAGCCCGATTTGCGAATAAACATCGCTCTCTATCTGGACCATATAAGGTGGCAGGAAAAGGCCGAGCAGCGCGCGGCGCAACCAAAGGATTCCAAAGGCTCCAAAGATCGCCACCGGCGTGCTCAATAGTACGCTGAACGGAAGGGACCAGCTTTCGTACAACGCCGCCAGAATAAGAAAGACGAATAGCAGCGAGAGTCCGAAAATCACGGAAGCGGGTACTCCTTCGCGCGCTTTCTGCTCCTGAAAAGACATGCCCGAATAGTCGAAGCCCATCTCGCGCGGCATGGTCTGTTTGAAAACATCTTCGAGAGCTGCGGTGGCCTGGTCCGCGCTGTAGCCTGGCGCCGCGCTGCCGTTGATTTGCGCCGAGCGGAACTCGTTGAAGCGCATGGTAAATTCCGGGCCGAGTCGCGGCTTTACCGTGGTTAGTGTGGACAGCGGAACGTTTTCGCCTTTGCTGTTGCGAACGTAGAACTGTCCGACATTTTCAGCTTTCGAGCGATACTCGCCTTCCGCCTCGATATAGACCTGCCACTGACGGCCGAAGCGATTGAAGTAGTTGATGAAATATCCGCCCATGAAAGCTTGGATGGTCCGGTATACATCGTTGAGGGGTACACCCTGCTTCAGCACTTTGTCGCGGTCTACTTCGACAAATTCTTGCGGAACGCTTGGCAGGAAAGTGGTGCTCAGGCTGGCAATTTCCGGTCGCTTTCGCGCCGTCTCCAAAAAAATGCCCAAGTTTCTTGTGAGGAATTGAACGTCACTGCCAGACCGGTCTTCGAGGATGAATGTGAACCCGCCCGAAGTGCCGACGCCCGGAATGGCGGGTGGGGAAAAACCGAAGGCAATGGCCGCGGGCAGCCGGCTCAACTCCTGGTTCAGATGCGCCTTGAGTGCTTGAAATTGCTCTGCTCTGGTCGTGCGCTCGTCCCAGGGCTTGAAGGTCACAAAAAAGAACGCATTGTAACTGGTGCGAACAAAGCTGAGCAGACTGAAGCCAACGAAGGAGCTTTCGTATTGGACTCCAGGCGTATTCATTATGATTTTTTCAACATCAGCAGCGACGGCGGTCGTGCGTTCGAGAGAAGCCCCGTTCGGGAGCTGAAGATTGACGTATGCATATCCCTGATCTTCGTCTGGAAGGAAGCTCGACGGCACCCGGTTAGCAAAAAAGACGCCCGTCAAGGCGAAGCCCACGAGCAACACAATCACGACCACGGTCTTTCGCAGTAGTACCGCGCTCCAGCGGACGTAGCCATCGGTTGCGCGCTCGAACAAGCGGTTAAACCAATCGAAGAATCGTTGCAACAATCCTCGGCTTGGCGCCCGTGGCTTGAGCAGCAGTGCAGCAAGCGCCGGACTAAGCGTAAGCGCATTAAAGGCAGACAGGAGCACCGCAATGGCGATGGTGACGGCAAATTGCTGGTAGAGTCGACCGGTGATGCCGGGGATGAAGGCCGTCGGCACAAAGACGGCGGAAAGGACCAGAGCAATTCCAACTACCGGGCCGGAAAGTTCTTCCATTGCTTTTAACGCCGCGTTTTTCGGCGTCATGCCTTCCTCGATGTGCCTCTCCACACCCTCAACCACCACGATGGCGTCGTCCACTACTAGACCGATCGCCAAAACCAGACCAAAAAGAGAAAGCGTATTGATGGAAAATCCGAACACGGGAAAAAGTACAAAGGTGCCGACCAGGGAAACCGGAACGGCCAGAAGCGGAATCAGCGTAGCGCGCCACCCCTGCAGGAACAGGTACACCACGAGAATTACAAGTGCGAGTGCGATCAAAAGTGTTACGACAATTTCTTTTATGCCTTCGGTGACCGCTCGCGTCGTATCCAGCGCGACCACGAAATCCATGTCTTCCGGGAAGCGTTGCCTCATCTGAGCCATTAGCTTCTTGACGCCTGCGGCAGCGTCGACCGCGTTTGATCCTGGCAATTGGTACAAAGCAACAATGGCGCTCGGCTTTCCGTTAAAACGTCCAGAGACACTATAGTCTTGGGCACCCAGCTCGATTCGCGCGACATCGCGGACCCGGACGGTCCCACCGTCGGGGGTTTCGCGCACTACGATTTGCCCGAATTCTTCCGGTGACACCAGCCGGCCTTGTGCGAGAACCGAGTAAGTAAATTCCTGCCCCTTGGGAGCTGGTTCGCCGCCCGCCTTCCCTGCCGGGTTTACCGTGTTTTGTGCCTGAATAGCGCTAACGATTTCAGGAACGGTAATGCCCATCTTTGCCAGCTGGTCGGGTTTTACCCACAATCGCATCGCATATTGGCCCGCACCGAATACCTGAACGTTGCCGATGCCCGGCGCGCGCAAGATCGGATCGGTAATATTGATGTACGCGTAGTTCGCCAGAAACTTGTCATCGTAGGTTCCATGGGGTGAATAAAGCGCGATCAGCATGAGGGGAGCGGTAACGGACTTTCGCACTGTAATTCCATAGTTGTTGACATCCACGGGAAGCTGCGAGGCAGCCTGTGTCTCGCGTGACTGGGCAAGAATCAGATCGTTGTTGGGGTCAGTTTTCACGTCGAAGTTCACGACCAGCGTCGTGTTCGAGTTGCCTGTGGCGTTCAGCGAATACATGTAATTCATGTTGTCCACGCCACTCATTTGCTGTTCGATGGGCGTTGCCACCGCCTGTTCGAGAGTTTGCGCGTCCGCACCGACGTAGGTGGCCAGAATTTGAATCTCCGGCGGTGCGATGTTAGGAAATTGCGCGATGGGCAAACTCAGGATGCTGAGGGAGCCAACAAGCACCAAGACGATGGAAATCACCATAGCCACGATGGGACGATTGATGAAGAACTTTGACATGGGATTACCTTCCTTGCGCTTCCACGGCAAACGGCTTGGGTTGCACCTGCATGCCCGGACGCACCTTCTGTATGCCCTCGGCAACCACGCGTTCGCCTGCTTTCAGTCCTGCCGCAACAACCCACTGGTTGCCGACACGGTCGGCGACTTGAATTGTCCGGATGTTCACTTTGTTCTGGTCGTCCACGACCGCGACCTGATAGCCGCCCTGCAGTTCCGAAACTGCACGCTGCGGTACAAGCAAAGCGCCCTGCTGAGTTCGAATCACCGCGCGAACTTTGCCATAGCCGCCGGGACGCAGAATATTCGCCGGATTGGCAAATAACCCGGCGATTCGAATCGCCCCGGTACTCTCATTTACTTGGCGGTCCGCAAAGTAGAACGTTCCTTCATGCGGATAGGTTGAGCCGTCGGCCAAAATCAGTTCCAGCCGTAGACTCTTGTCAGCCGCTTGCCGCGTCGTTTCCGTCGGGAACCGTCTCCTCCATTCGAGGTACTGCGGCTCACCAACAGTGAAATAAACCTTGATAGGGTCAACCGTTGAAACTGCTGTCACGGGCGGGCTGCTAAGATTCACCAGGGCGCCTACTTGAAGTTGCGCCTGTCCGGCGATGCCCTCGATGGGCGCGACCAGCCGCGTGAAATCCAAATTAATTTTTGCCGTTTCAACGGCTGCTTCAGCTGACTTGATTTGTGCCTTGGCTGTCGCCACCGTAGCCTTGGCCGCCAAATTGTTCTGCACGGCGTTGTCTAGATCCTGCTGGCTGGCAGCTTGCTCTTTCGCCAGCGGAGTATATCGGTTGACGTCGAGCTCGGTTCTGCCTTGAACCGCCTCGGCGTTGGCGAGTGCCGCAGTCGCCTGTGCCAACTGTCCTTGCGCTTGATCCAGAGCCGCTTGAAAAGGACGCGGATCAATCTCGAAGAGCAGCTGCCCTTTCTTGACGAATGCGCCTTCCTGATAGCCCTGCCGCATCAGGTAGCCTGTGACCTGCGCCTTCACATCGGCATTCGTAAATCCGTCGAGCGTGCCTATCCACTCGCCGTAAATCGGAACATCCTTCTGCTCGACTTGCACTACCTCAACGACCGGAGCGGCACCCGGCTGTGATGCCGATGTGTGTTTGGGGCGCGTAGCACCAATCACGATACCGATTACAACCAGGAAGAGTGCACCCGCTATCCAGAGTTTGCGTTTCGAAATGGTGTTCATGTGCCCCTCCTACGATGAAACAGTACTACTGATTCCCAAAAATGTGGATCGCCTCACGACTCCAACGGAATAAAGTGGAATCAATGCGCCAGCAACTCACGAAGCATGTTGGTCCAGCCTTCAGAGCTGAATAGCGCGAACCGGTTGACCCGGGAATCGCTTGGTCGCGAAAACCCCAAGCACGATAAAAATCAACATTACGACAACTTGCGTCACGAGAAATGGCGGTTCTGACCCCGTAGGCGCAAGTGCCTTGAGCGCGGGAATCTTCATGAAAAACTGTGCGATCAAAACGAATACGTTCAGATAAAGCGCTATAACCGAGCCGATTACGTAAACGCGACGCCACGCACCGGCAAGATGGAAGACGTAGAACGCCGGAATCGTCAGCGCCAAAACCAGCAAGGAAACAATGCCGACGCCGTGGGATGGCAAAAACTTGTGGAATGGGAACAGGAATCCCGTGAGGCTGGTGGCCGCAGTAGTTAGCAGAAATGTGGCAGTCCAGCTTTTCGACTGCTTCCCGGAGATAAGCGCGAATACAACAACCAAGCCGGCGAGAATTCCGACTAAACTCAGTGCCACGTGAAAAAGGGTAAACGCCGCCAAAGCTGTACTCATAGATTTCTCCTCAGTGCTGGATTGATTTCGGCGTTGATCTCGTCAGCCCATAAATAATGTGGCCGCAGTTAAAGGCTTGTATCTCACCATGCGCCACTGGCGCATGCAGACATGCATCGCGCTCTTTACGCTGACGCCTGATGGCTTTGTTGCAAGAACCCCAGCAGGTCGGCGTTGATCTGATCCGCATTGGTCGTGGGCATGCCGTGCGGAAAGCCTGCATAGACTTTCAGCGTTGCTTTCTTCAGTAACTTCGCGGACAACGGACCCGCAGCGACAATCGGCACAATCTGATCATCGTCTCCATGCATCACTAGCACGGGTATGTCGATCTTCTTCAGGTCTTCCGTGAAGTCCGTCTCGGAGAACGCCTTAATGCAGTCGTAATGTGCTTTGACGCCTCCCAACATGCCTTGCAACCACCATTTCTCGCGAATGCCTTCGGAAATTTTTGCGCCCGGACGGTTGTATCCGTAAAACGGCAATGTGATGTCCTTGTAAAACTGCGGACGGTTGGCCGTGTATGCCGCCCGCAGGCCATCGAAAACCGAGATGGGCTGGCCGGCAGGATTCTTTTCGGTTTTCAGCATGAGCGGTGGCACGGCGCTGATTAGCACCGCCTTTGCGACACGCTTGCTGCCGTGTCTTCCGATGTAGCGGGCAACTTCTCCGCCACCGGTTGAGTGACCCACATGGATTGCGTCCTTTAGATCCAGCTTTTCAGTCAGCGCCGCGAGATCGTCGGCGTAAGTATCCATTTCATTGCCGTCCCACGTCTGGTCGGAGCGCCCATGCCCCCGTCGGTCATGCGCGATCACGCGATAGCCCCGCTGGCCGAAGAAGAGCATCTGCCCGTCCCAGTCGTCCGCGGTAAGCGGCCAACCATGGGAGAAAACGATCGGCTGACCCGTTCCCCAATCCTTGTAATAAATCTGCGTGCCATCCTTCGTTGTGATCGTTGCCATACTTCCTCCTGGTTACTTCATCGCTGCGAATGCAAATCTCTTTTCGGTACAGAGCTAATTGCTATAACCCTCCGCAAAACGATCATTCTCGTTTGCTTGCCGTACATTTGCAAACGCGCATCACGCCGCCGGTGCCACTCGAAACTTGCCGCCACTGCGATGAGGCCGGCGCATATGTTTCAGGATCGATGACCTGCGTAGCGCGAGTTTGGCATGGAACAGCCGGGCCTTTGCCGCGGCTACCGAGATGCTCATGGCCTCCGCGATTTCCCGCATCGACCGCTCTTGCAACTGTTTCATCTCAACTACCTGGCGTAGAGTCGGCCGCAGGCTGTTAATGGCGTTCTTCAGAATTCTTTCCTTTTCGTGCTGCGCGAAACGCCTTTCAGGATTCGGCGCATGATCCGCTATGTCGTAGACCTTACTATCCGCGCCAAAATCGTCGGGACCGGCAATTGCGATCTCGCGCGAGGTTCGTTTCTTCCGGAGGTTCATGAGCGCAGAATTGATTGCGATTCGCGTCAGCCAAGTCGCGAAGCTGGACCTGCCGTCAAAGTCATTAAGGTGAACAAACGCTCTCAGCAGTGCGTCTTGAACCGAGTCTTCGGAATCTTCACGATTTCTAGTGATGCGATACGTCGCGCGCAGGAGCTGCGGAGCATGTCGCTGGCAGAGTGTCGCGAAGGCCGACGATTGCCCAGACTTGGCAGCCTGCACCAGATTCCTTTCCGCTGGTTCCTGAGTTTCAGACGCCGCGGCGCGAGTCTTTCTGTTTCCATTCGAAATTTCCAGATTTTCAAAGACCATAGGGCCTCACCCGCTACAGGATGTTTGTCGTGTTGCACTATGCGGCGTGAGATTCCGGAATAACATCCCGAAATGGAAGGTTTATTCAGTACCACTATGTGGTGCGCTTTTGAATACCACTTTCGGTGGATGCGGACTAGCATAATTGACAGTTTTTTAGTTTTTTTCCGCAAGCCCGATGCCTTCTGGCTCGACGGCGGCGCCTCATGTTTCTGGCTTACGGGATGGGGGCGGAATGACAATTTCGCGGCGCCCGAACAGGCGACCGTCAAGAGAGAAGGCTCCCGGCCCCAGCAGTGCCAGCGCGACTGCCGCAATAATCATTCCGGCAGCCAACAGCTTAACGTCATGCAAGGCCCATGAAGGCGTGGGAAACCAAGAAAGCGCGATACCCAGGAAACAAAACCCCACCAGCAGTACTGCGATCGGGGTGAGAAATCCCGCGGTAAGCACGGTACCACTAACGATTAAGACCAGACCGAGCAGCCATTTTTCCAAAGACGAATTGAACGGGCCGGAAAAACAAAAAATTCCTCCAGCAGCCGCAGAGAGACCAACGGCTGCACGCAATAGCAGCAGACCGACGCCGGGCCTGCCACCCGGAAATGTGGAATATAGTCTTTGCAGCGCGAATCTCCCTGGCGCGCATAAAGAGACGGGACAACTTAAGGTACGCGGATACGCACGGCGGTTGAAATCCCACATTGCGGAATCTTTCTGTACTACTTTCGAGGTACTGGTTTTGTGCTTTGCGTGCAGAATCGATTTCTTAGAGCTCGATGATTCCGCGACGCACGGCAATCGCGACTGCTTGTGTGCGGTCGCTGGCGCCGAGTTTTTCCATGATGTGCTTGATGTGGACCTTGACGGTTTCTTCGGTGATAAAAAGCTTGTCGGCAATATCTCGATTGCGGTTGCCACCTGCAATATGATTGAGGACTTCTATTTCGCGTGAGGTCAAGTCTTCGTCACTCATGTGCTCCGCGAGCTGTTCCGCCAATTGCGGAGGAATACGCTTCTTCCCAGCATGGACCTGGCGAATCACTTCCACCAACTCCTCTGGCGGCATGCTCTTGAGCAGGTAGCCGCGGGCGCCCGCTTCCAGTGCGCGCTGGATTTCGACGTCGCCTTCGAAGGTCGTCAAGATGATCACGCGGGCCTGCGGGAATTCCGCGCGAACGGCGATCATCGCGTCGATGCCGCTCCTATCCGGAAGCCGGAGGTCCATGAGAGTCACGTCCGGTTTATGCTTTCGGTATTCCGCGATAGCTTCCTGCGCGTTCGAAGCCTGAGCCACCAACAACATATCCGATTGATTGTTGATGATGGTAGCGAGGCCCTCGCGCAGAAGTGGATGGTCGTCCACGCTTAGAACGCGGATTTGAACTTTTGTCATCGCGCCCGCTCGCTTCCAGATTTGTCGTCATTTTTCCTTTTTTTATACAATCTGGATAACCAACCGGCTGGACGATTACCCGGTCGCACCTCGAAAGCGATGTTGCCGGGCACAGACAGTTCGACCTCAGTTCCAGCGACCGCGCGACTTAAAACTCTCAATTTCCCGGCAATTCTTTCGGTTCGTTCCTTCATGCCGGACAAGCCCCAATGCCCCTCGCGTCCCGAGCGCAATACCTGAGTGTCGATTCCGCCGCCGTTGTCGCGTATGAGAACGCGCAAGTGACTGGCCGCGTACTCTATCTCTACCTCGATCTCACTGGCTTGCGCGTGGCGAAAGGCATTTGACAGCGCCTCGTGGCCGATCAAATAGACCTCGTCACGGATCACGGAACGCAATAGCCGGGGCGTGCCCTCGACGATAACGCGAAAACTAATTTGCGACTGCACCGGGAATTCGTGCCGGATCTGCGAAAACGCGTTCTCGAGATCCGGCAAACTTGACTTCGATGAGCGGAGCCCCTGAACGGAATTCCGGCCCTCTTCGACGACGCGGCTCATCAACTCCAGAACTCGGCTGACGAGAGGTTTCGCGGGCGAGTCAGCGGTGAGACGGTCATTTGCGACGTGCAGCTGCATAGACGCGCTTAGAAATCCCTGCAATAACGTGTCATGCAGTTCCTGCGCAATGCGTGTGCGTTCGGCGAGTCGTTCTTCAAAGCGTATATTCATCTGTTTTGTCAGCCCCAACACACGGAGCCGAAAGAACGTCAGAATCACGAGCCCAATCATCAATATGCTAGTGAGGCGAAACCACCATGTCTGCCAGAATACCGGCTCGATCTTGAATTCGAGTGTGGATTCCGAGCCATTCCATACGCCGTCGCTGTTGCTGGCTATCACGCGAAAACGATAAGAGCCCGAATCAAGATTGGTGTACATGGCCTCACGCGCCGCGGTAGGTTCGCTCCAGCCTGGATCGAAGCCGTCGAGCCGGAACTTGAATCTGACGCGGGCTGGAATCGAAAGACTTAGTCCGACGTACTTGAGAATGATCCTCTGATGAGGAGCTGGAATGCGAACGCCTTGCACTACATTCATGGGCCGGCCGTCGGCGGAAATTTCCTCAACGTGCACCAGCGCCGGAGCGGACGTGAGTGTCATGGGCCTTGGATCAACGACCGACAGTCCACGGTACATGGAAAACCAGATCCGTCCGATGGAATCGGTAACGACCGACTTGTACCGCTTTACGCCTTGTGTACTGTCGAGGCCGTCTGCGAGACCATATTCACGCCAATCCGCTTCACTGACTGCGTCGCGCGAAAGCGCGTCACGATCTACGCGCAAAACATGGTTCGAAGTTGTTATCCACAGCGAGCCGGTTTTGTCTTCCTCGATTCCGAAGATTTGTTCATGCAGCGATTCTGGCACGTCGCGAAAAGTGTGAATGGTTCGCGAGCGCAGAAAGCCCAAACCGTTGGCGGTTCCAATCCACAGCGTGCCAGTCGAGTCTTGCAGAAGGCAATTTACCGTGCCGGGGGGCAAGCCGTTTTGGCTGGTATAAATCCGCCATTGTCCGTTCGCGAATTCATTCAGGCCGTTTGGCGTTCCAAACCACATCGTGCCATCGGAAGTCTGCAAGATGGAAGCAACCGAGTTGGAGCCCAAACCATTCGCAGTCGTATAGGTCTTGAAGCTGCCGTTTCTGAAGCTGCTAAGTCCTCCGCTCAGCGTTCCAGCCCAAACTGTTCCTTCACGATCCTCGTAAACTGCATAAACAGCATTTTGCGCGAGTCCATCCGCCCGTGTGTACGTACGAGTCGTGAAGGAGCCGCCTTTAGTCTGAAGGTGAGTAAGCCCCTCTCGCCGCCCTATCCACAATCCGTCTTGGCCTCCGCTAATGGAGTAGACGACATCTTTGTCCAGACCGGCACTCGTCACGCGTCTAACGCGGCTTTCACTGAGCCAGTACAGTCCGCCTTGCGATGCCGCCGCCCACGTGCTGCCTTCCGGGTCCACGTACACCGGCCCGTTGATTTCCGCGGGCAGACCTGCAGCGATGGAATAAGTCGTAAATGCACTTTCGCGAAGACGTTCAATTCCGCGCGTTGTTCCCATCCATAGATTTCCTTCGCGATCTTCAAACAGAGAAGTCACTGGGCCTGTTGACGAATTATCGCGGCGGTCAAACGAAGAATTTCCTCGGGCATCGATTCGCGTGAGGCCGTTGGGCGTGGCAACCCATATGTTGGAGTCGCGGTCCCTGATCATCACAAGACCCTGAATATCGTCGAGTACGTGGGAGGCTTCAGCAGGGGAGGTCCCTTTCCAGTGCACGACACCCTTGTCGGTGCCGATCCATACTTCGCCGCGATTGGCTAACAAAGAATTAACTTTCGTGTCCGGCAAACCCGTGCTGACCGCTGAGACTCGTCCGTGGTTGAGGTAATAAAGGCCAGCGTCTTTCGTGCCCAGCCAGACTTTGCCGTCCACTGCTTCCGCCAGGGAAATGATCAGTTTAGGGAGTTCGGTCACCGAGGCTAGTGTGACAAATTTACCTCCGCTGTATCGCATCGTGCCATTCACGAGTCCTGAAAACAAAATCTCGCCGTTTTCTCCGACGCACATCGCCGTGATTTCGCTTTCCTGGAGCTTAAGGTCCGCTAAGACGTCGCTAAATTTTCCGTCACGGTAACGCAGCAGTCTCGGCCCCCGCGGCCGCACCCACAAATTCCCCTCGCCATCGACGGCCAGACCCAGAATAGGACCGGCTGGGAATATCCCTGAGCCGGAAGGCTGTAAAAGGCTAAAGTTCACTCCTTCGAAGCGAACCAGGCCCTTCTCGGTCCCGATCCACAGATAACCATCTGGTGTCTGGGCGATCGCATAGACTGGACCGTCTGGAAAACCCTGTTCTGCGCTCCATTGGTCGCGTATGTATTCCGACATCGCCTTGTGCGAACTCAGACCGTTCGCAGAGGTCGCGAAATAAGCCACGACCACGGCTGCAATGAGCCATTTGAAAGACCAGTAAAGTTTCGGCCTTCCTCGATGGGCTCTATGGGAAGTATTCGAATTTCTCAATGACAACCTCGGCCCCGTTTTGCAGAGGATTTTTTGCGCCACCGAAGACATACAGATTCATGCGCACAGTCTCAATACCGGCAGCGGGCACTCCCGATGTGAACGAATGCTCGGCGACTACGCGCGCGCTGCGACTTGACGACTCACGAACCGTTTTGAACGAGACACGCCCCGGTTCCCAGCGAAGTGAATGTGTCATCAGTCCAGGAGGCAAGCTAAATCGCGAGGCGTTTTCAGGAACAAAAAAGGGTTGAACAACATACTGCGCGTTCTTGCTGGTAGGGTCGCCCCATTTTGAGATCTCAATGTCCATTTCGCGGTGGTTCTGATCTGATCCCCCGTAGTCCCAAGTGAACATACTAAGAACCACTGGCGGCTCCAACTGAGAAGTGTCGCGCACGACAAAGGAATAGGTTCCATATCCCAAATTGCGGGTAAGGGTTACTTCGGCGCAAGTCCATTGTCCCGCGGTCTTCGCTATGCGCAGATGAAGCGCTCCCTCCGAGTCCGCCCATGCGTTGTTTGGATCGTAGAAATTTTTCCCACCGCGGTCGCTTGGCGCGTCACGGATTCTCCACTCATACCCGCTGAATACGAGAGTCTTGGAGTCTGCTGCGCCGGCGCTACCGCCTTTCGCAATCGCCCTCGCCGTTACGCCACCGCCCAGCGACGGAAGTTCCGGCAGCATTGCTTGCGCATGATAGCCGGGTTCAACAAGGAGCGCAGCGTATTCTGTTCCCAGATGAGTTGAGTTTATCCATTTCGAATCTGGTTGTATCCTGGTGAGTTCCTCGTTCACCAGCGGTTGTACCCACCACGTTCCGTTCCTGGCATACAAAACGATCTGCTCGCCGGGGCGAGCGCCGGTTACGCGCCCCTGAATGATGTCCAGCTTGTCCGGACCGTCCTCTGCCGCAGGAGGGATCCGGGTAAATTCGATGGAAGGCACGGGAAGGCGCGATCGCGAACCACATCCACTGAACAAAATATAGATGACAAGGAGAAGAATTCGTTCTCGAGCGAGATAGTTCAAAGTTGCAGCTGGGGAACGCGTCATTGCTAGAAATCTATCACATCCTACAATTGCGATAACCCACTTGCGGGATTTCCTGGCGCAGCGAAATTCGACGACACGGGTGGACGACGGGAACTTACATACCCGAACGGATTCAACAGACAATTTTGTCACAGGGTCGCACGAGAATCTTTTTGCTACGACGGATCGAGTTCGTGGTTGAGGACCATCGCTTCGGCGATACGGCGCGCTTCCCGCAATGTTTCGGGAGTAGCAATTTCACCGCGTGGCGGTTGGGCAATGATGGTGTCGAGTTCTTCGGCAAATAAGCTGCTTAGCAGTTCTGGAGTGTGCAGGACAGGATCGCCTGCAGTATCAACAATCGGTGTGACGCGCGAATGTTGCAGTCTTTGCGCCAGCATCAGCCTGTAAATGCGGTCGGTCGCCAGGTCCTCCATGTATCCGTCGAGCAGGCTGGCGCCTTTTCCGTTCAACACGCCGTTGCGATAACGGATTACGGTGCGGATCGCGGCCCGCGTTCCGTCCAACGTGCGTTTCCCGACACCGGCAGGAACTGGTCGAAGATCCGGATGGCGTTCGGCGGAAGCGCGTCGAGCGTGTAATTGATTTGGCGCGGGAAATTGTTCAAGCGCTATCTGATTCTGATCGGGATGCCCGGTCCAGGCGCCATCCATCAGCGAATCGGCTTCATTCTTCTTGTCTTTTTGCAGCGCAGCCAAAGCGCGTGCGTTCAACTCCGGATCCTGGCGGCTTGGATAGAGAGCGGTCATGCCGCCGATCGCCAGCGCGCCGCGCCGGTGACAGATTTCCGGCAGCAGCCGGCGCAAATTCTGAAAGAACGGCACATCGTGCGGGATGGTATTGCGGTCCGGCAGCAGCCAGTGCGGATCATCCAAATTAAAATGAATCAGGCTGGCCATATAGTCCCAGCGACCAAGATTCAGCCCCAAAATGTGCTCGCGAAGATTGTAGAGAAATTCTTCCATCTGGTAGGCGAGCGGATGCGATTCCACCAGAGCCATACACTTTATGTAATTTTTCGGCCAGCCGCGGGCTTGTGCCAGGCTCTGAAACACATCGCGCCAGAAAAGCGCTTCTTCGGCGGATTCTGATTTAGGAATGTAAAACGCCAGCGGATGTTTCAGGTCTGCAGGTTCGACGGCAAAGACGATTCGCGCGACATCGAAAAGCGAGGCTGAACACAATTCCCTTTCAATCAGTCCGCCTTGATGGAGGTGCAAGCCGCGCGCGCGAATCCAAATCACGGTATTGCTCGGTTTAATGCCCACGTCACTGTTGCGCTTGGCATCGTGGTAGGTCAGCGAGCCACGAAGCGCCTGCAGAATATTTTCTACACCCAGGCGCTGATGTTCCCACTCGTTCACCGTGGAATCCTCGAGATCGAGCATCACACCTGGGGCGCCTGAATTGAGCATTTTTACGACGAGTTCGGCGTCATCGGCCGGCCCGGTCATCTGGTTGCGCTGATCCGCGCACCACGCGGGCACTTCGATACGCCAGTCTTCGCGTGTAGCTGGCGACGCCGGAAGATGATTTGGCTTGTTGCCGCGCAAAGATTGCTCGAGCGCAGCCCGCCTCGCTGACACCAGCGCGCGGTGACCAGCAGCAAACTTGTGGTGCAACGCTGTAAAGAATTGTAGAAATCCCGCAGGGAGTTCGCGTTCCGCTGCGCCCGCAGGTGCGTTATTTGCATGGAAGCCCTTGATGTTCTGCCGCGTAACGGCCATGAAGAATTCTCCCGGTCTAGAGGGAGGCTGAGGTTCCCACGACAGAGTTTAAGGCTTCTTCCGACTTGCCGAATTGCTTATTTTCGGTCGAACCTTCGAGCGCCTTGGTGGACGTGCTCCCACTGGTAATTACATGCTGTACATCATCGAAATATCCGGTGCCCACGAAGCGTTGATGTTTGACGGCTTCGTACTGATCGGTCTGCTCGCAACGAAATTCTCTTTCCTGAAGCTGCGAATAGGCGGCCATACCCTGCGTTTTATAGCCGCGCGCGAGTTCAAACATCGATAAATTCAGGGAATGGAATCCGGCGAGCGTGATGAACTGGAATTTGTATCCCATGGCCGCGAGTTCGCGCTGGAAACTGGCAATCGTTGAGTCGGAAAGATGTTTTTTCCAGTTGAAGGATGGTGAGCAATTATACGCAAGCAGTTTGCCGGGGAATTTTGCGTGTACGCCTTCGGCAAATTCTTTGGCCTCCTGCAAATCCGGTTTTGACGTCTCGCACCAGAGGAGATCGGCATAGGGCGCGTAGGCGATAGCGCGCGCGATGGCACATTTCAACCCCGAGCGAATTCCGAAAAAGCCCTCGGCAGTGCGGTCACCAGTCAAGAATTCGCGATCCCGCGGGTCGATATCGCTCGTAAGTAGCGCTGCGCTGTCCGCATCGGTGCGCGCCATAATCAGCGCGGGCACGCCCATGACGTCCGCAGCCAAACGCGCGGCGACAAGTTTCTGAATCGCTTCAACGGTCGAGACCAACACTTTTCCGCCCAGGTGGCCACATTTCTTGGCCGATGAAAGTTGATCTTCAAAGTGCACGCAAGCTGCTCCCGCTTCGATCATGGCTTTCATCAATTCAAATGCGTTCAAGTTGCCGCCAAAACCGGCTTCCGCGTCCGCGATAAGTGGAGCAAACCAATTGATTCCGTTTTTGCCTTCCGAGTGGCGAGTCTGATCCGCTCGCTGCAGAGCCTTGTTGATCCTCCTTACCATGCTGGGCACGCTGTCGGCAGGATACAGGCTCTGGTCCGGATACATTTCTCCGCTGAGGTTGGCATCGGCGGCGACTTGCCAGCCACTGACGTAAATTGCCTTTAAGCCGGCGTGTACCTGCTGGATGGCCTGGTTGCCGGTCATCGCGCCCAAAGCGGCGACGTAGGGCTCCGTGTGTAGCAGATTCCAAAGATTTTCTGCGCCCATCCGCGCAAGGGTGTGCTCGATGCGGACGGACCCGCGTAGTCGTTCCACATCCATGAGGCTGTAGGGTCGAGTGATTCCTTGCCAGCGTTGAAAGGACTGCGCATCAGGGTTCGCTGTAGTGAACTTAAAGTCGCTATTCATGTGATCTCCAAGGCAAGCGGCCCGCGCACCTTGTCGCGCAAGGGACTCGCCAACTCTGCGAGCAGTTTGCAAAACATTGCTGTGGTCAGTCAAACTGATTGTAGATATCAGGCTGATAGATATTTTCTATCAGCATAAATAAATAGAACAGTGTATAGGTGACTTGTGGAAATCGATCAGATCGAAACATTTCTGGCGGTTGCAAGCTACGGAGGGTTCCATCGAGCGGCACAGGCCCTCCGACTAAGTCAGCCTGCCGTGAGCGCTCGGATACAGATGCTGGAGGAATCGGTGGGCGCCCAGCTGTTTATACGAACAAAAACCAACGTGACGCTGTCTTTGGCCGGGAAAACGTTACGCCCCCACGCGGAGAATCTCCTGCGCGCGGTTTCACTCGCCCGCCAGGCGGTGCACGAGCAGCGGCCTGCCAGCGCCTCTGGAGTTCTCTCGATTGCCGCCGGCCTCTCCATCAGCACCTATTTGCTTCCGGATATCTTGAAAAAGTATCAATCTCTGCATCCCGGTGTAAGGGTGAGCGTGCGCTCAGGAAATTCCCTGCAAGTACTTAAAATGGTTTTGGACGGAGAAGTGGATCTGGGGCTGGCACGTTCGCTGCAGCATCCCGAAGTGGAAACCCAGAGCTTGCGGGATGATCCTCTTCTTTTCGTTGGGCAACCCGGCCACCCGGGGACCGGCAAGCGAAAACTAAAACTGCAAGAAGTCGAATCGCTGCCGCTGATTTTCTACGACCGCGGATCGAGCGACTGGACGTTGACGAACGGACTGTTTCGCCGGGCAGGCCTGTTGCCAAATGTAGTTCTGGAAGTGGAAGGCATCGAAACCTGCAAACGCATGGTCTTGCGCCGATTGGGCCTGGCGTTTCTGCCGCAACTGGCCGTAACCCGCGAGTTGAAGAACGGGAAACTTCGCACCATGCAAATCACCGATGCGGAGCCGCTGCACCGGAGTCTGGACGTGATTCGCTCGCGCCGCAAGCCGCTGGAAAAAACTGCGCAACGTTTTCTCGACCTTTTGCGGTCGGCAACGGTGGCCAGATGAGCGAGCGTCAGATACAAACTTGGCGATCTTAATTGCTGAATCGCGCCAGATTCCGCGCTCTGGCTTTTGCGGCTTCTTCTTCCCTGCGCTTGGGCGGTGCGGTTGTTTCGAGTGAATGAACAAGACGCGCAGCGACTGCGGTGATCTCATCGACGGCGGACAAAAACGAATTTTCATTCGCTTTGGATGGTTTGTTGAAGCCACTAATTTTTCTAACAAATTGCAGCGAAGCGGCTCGAATCTCTTCCGGCGTAACCGGCGGATCAAAATTGAAGAGTGTTCTGATATTTCGACACATTTTTCAGTGACCTCGAGCCGCCGCCGTAATCATACTGTTCTTCGGCGACCGTAGAAATGCTAAAACGGGACGAGATACGGAGCCAATATTATTTCCACTGCCGCCAGGCGAAGCCGCCGGCCGGCGTGCCCCCGCTTCCGTCATCGCTGCTCGCAGCGTCCCAGGCTGCGCGTGTGATGGGATGAATGGCTTCCATCTTTTTCTGCGTGAGTGATTTATTGATCGAGGCAAACTCTTTCGAAACGAAAGCGTCAAATTGAGTGGAGACGTCCGCGAGTTCTTTTTTCAACGAATCGATTCGCGCGGCTTGATAGTCCGTCGGGCGGCCTTCATAGTTCAGGATGTCTCCATAGAGTTCAGTGGTGTATTCCCGTATGCGAATTTCGCCGGTTACCGCGCCACCTTCCTTGGTAGAAACGATCTTCTTGCGCAGCTCGTCCATGCTATCAGCGGCTTGCTGCAGCCGCTTGGCGAGAGACGCGTCATTTTTGATCGTCGCAGAACGCTCAAGCAATGCGTCATGCATGGCGCTGATGCGATCCGCGTCGAAGGTCATGTCACCCAGAAAGTTGTAAACGCGCATGGCAGCGTCGAATTCCATCTGGCGGTCTTCGGGCATAAATTTGGCGCGCGGATCTTGCTGAACTACAAGCTGCGTGGTGTAGGTTTCCGTGCCGCGAGTCATCTTTACGGTGTATGTGCCGGGCACGACTCTTGGACCTTGCGCGGCTTCAAAGGCCGCAGTAGCGGCAGGAGGCACGCGGGGCGCCTTCAGGCGCATCGCCCAGTCTACGCGGCTGATGCCGCGACGGCTATTGGGAGGAAGCGTGTCTACAAGCTTGCCTTGCGAATCGAAAACTTCAATTTTCATTTTTCCGAAGATGTGGCGCTTCTTCTGATAGTAGGTAATCACCGCAGCATCAGGAGAATTTGGCCCGTTGAATGTGGCGCTGCCTTCGGCCCATCCGCCGTTCGAGACCAGCCGCTGCTGCGGCGGCCTGCCCTGCAGGAAAACAACGTCTTTGGCCATCACGTCGGGCGTCAGTTTTCGCAGCGGTGTGATGTCGTCAATAATCCAAATCCCGCGGCCATGGGTGGCGACGACCAGATCGGACTCGCGAGAATGAACGACAATGTCCCGCACCGGCACGCTGGGGAATTCGTGGCCTTTGTATTGCGCCCAATGTTTGCCGTCATCGAGAGAAACCCAGAGGCCGAATTCGGTACCGAGAAATAGCAGGTTCGGGGACACAGTATCTTCTTTAATGACGTGAGCAAAACCACGCACGCCGCTGTCTGGACCGACCACGGGAGTCCAGGTTTTTCCATAGTCGTTGGTCTTGTACACGCGCGGATCCATGTCTCCGAAGGTATGGCGATCGAACGTAGCATACGCGGTAGAAGCGTCATAAAGGCTGGCTTCGACCCAGGATACCCAGGAAGATTTCGGAAGATCGGGCACGTTAGAAACTACGTTCGCCCAGGATTTTCCCCCATCGCGGGTAAGTTGGAGATTGCCGTCGTCGGTCCCCACCCAAATCACTTTTCCGTCGCGCGGCGATTCACTGATCGAATAAATCGTGGTGTGAGTCTCGGCGTCGGAATTGTCGACAGTGACGCCGCCGGATTCTTCCTGCTTCTGCTTTTCGGGATCGTTGGTCGTGAGATCCGGCGAAATGCGATCCCAAGTCTGGCCGTGATCGCGCGAGCGGAACAAGAATTGCGCGCCGATATAGATGGTGCCCTTTTCATTGGGGCTCATGTGAATGGGGGTGTTCCAGTTGAAGCGCAACTTCCCTTCACGGTAGTTTGGCGTAGGCTTGATGGCACGGCCATCCAGCGTGATGCGATTCACGCGACCGACGTTTCCGCCTTGCGCTTCTGCGTAGACATAGTGCGGGTCAGAAGGATCAGGAAAAATCCAGAAACCGTCTCCGCCGAAAAGATTTTCCCAGCGATTATTGGTTATACCACCAGGATATTGCGAATCGCCCATCCAAGCGCTGTTGTCCTGCAGCCCGCCAAAGACATGATAGGGATCGGCCTGATCCACGCTGACGTGATAAAACTGAGAAATCGGCAGGTTGTTGCCCTTCCACCAGGTGTTGCCGCCATCGCAGGAGTACCAGATTCCGCCGTCGTCACCGGCAATCAGATGATCGCTATTATCCGGGTTCACCCACACATCGTGAAAATCGCCGTGTGCGGCTCCGCCGATAACGCTGAAACTTTTGCCACCGTCCTCGCTCATGATCAGAGTGAGGTCTGGCTTGTACACTCTGTTTTCGTTCTTTGGGTCCACGATAAGATTTGCGAAGTAGAAAGGCCGCCAAACCATCCAGTTGCTGCGATCGCGCTCTTCCCAGGTTTTTCCGCCGTCGTCGGAACGGAAGAGCGCGCTGCGCGTCGATTCAATCAGCGCGTAGACAACATTCGATTTTGAGGGCGCTACCGTTACAGCGATTCGTCCCCATGGCTTGGCCGGCAATCCTTTAGCGCTTTTCTCGTCTAGTTCCTTCCAATTTGCGCCGCCGTCGCTGGTTTGAAAAAAGCCACTGCCGCTTGTTGCGGTGGCATTCTCTCCACCAGACCGGAATGTCCAGCCCTTCCGGCGAAAATCCCACATACCCGCGAAAAGAGTTTTTGAGTCACGGGGGTCCATCGAAATCATCGAGCAGCCCGTGGAAAGATTCGCGCCCTTCAGAATTTTGTTCCAGGACTTGCCGCCATCGGTGGTCTTGTAAAGTCCGCGGTCCTCGCTGTCGCTCCACAGCTTTCCCGGGACGCATGCGTATACGACATTGCTGTCTTTGGGATCGAGCAGGATCTTCGCAATGCGCTCGGAATTTTTCAGGCCGACGTTGGTCCAACTGTCGCCGCCGTCGGTCGATTTGTAGATACCGTCGCCCACGGAGGTGCTGTTGCGCGTCCACGCTTCGCCGGTGCCGACCCAAATGGTCTTTGATGCACTCGGATCAATGGCAATCGCGCCGATAGATTGCACGTCTTGTTTGTCGAAGACCGGTTTATAGGTTGTTCCGCCGTTGATGGACTTCCACACGCCGCCGCTGGCCGAGCCGACATACACCGTGAGCCGCCCTTCTTCTTTAACTGCAGCAACGGCGGAGACACGTCCGCTCATGGCAGCCGATCCGATATTTCGAGCGCCCAGACCTGAGATGGTATCCGAATCGAATTTTGCTCCTTGTTCTTGCGCCGGTGATGCCGCGACGCAAATCAGTACGGCCAACAGCAGCGTAACAAGGTAGGTCATGCGGTATGTCATGCAGCGAATGGAATTGCGCATATGGAAGAATCCCTTTTCAGCAGAGTTATGTTCACAGCTATTCGGCACAACACCATCTGCAATCTGTTGCATTTGGAACGGCCAGATCAACTGCCAGCCGGAGAAGCCTTGGCCTCGGGTTTGGAAACGGGAACCGAAAAGTGCGCGTCATCCATCGGCACATTCTGTTCGATTTTCTCGACGCTGATCTGGGCGCGCGAAGAACTGCCTTTGGGAGCCTGCTCAACCGAAAACGGATAATAGACCCCGTTCACTTTTTCGTAGTCGCCATAATAGACTTCCGATTCTTGCAGCGCGCCGCGGATGGTGGTCTGAATTTCCAGCTTCAACTCCAGAAACGAATCGGTGTCCAGGTAGTAGTAGCGCACATCGCCATTTTTCATGCTGAGCTTGATCTTGTAGCAGTCCGTGCCTTCGACCGAATCGTGCCCGACTAGCTCGGCCTTGTGCCCTTTTTCTTTGTAATCCACCAGCGGCCCGTCAATGTCGGCATCCACTACCAGACTCTTCAGGTCGTCCTGCGACAACAGTTCCGGGTCCTTGCGCCCGCCAAATGGGTTAATCTGCCAGCCCGCTTTACCGTCGTAGGCTTGCACCTGGGCCATTCCCTGAATGCTGAATTCTTCGCGAACCTTCCCCGGGCGTTTATTCTCCTGCATGACCTCGGCGCGAAACGAGCCCTGGGCAAATTTAGCAGTGGTGCGCGCCGTGTTAATGGATTTAAGCTTCTCGACCCCGCCGTGCGCCTGGATATTCTTGGCGATAACCTCGTCGACGGTTTGCGCTCGCGCGATAGACACGCACGTAAGCGCGGCCGCTAGAATCGCAACGAAAACTCTAACCATTTGGGAAAGCTCCTTTGATTGCAGCCAACGTCAACTAACTCCGCTTCCAGCCAGTCCTAACGAATTGCGCGCCGTAATAGTACACCAATTGACTGCAACCCATAGTTGCCACAGTCGGAACAGGGCCATGGATTAGACGAGTCAGGTCCGCAAACGGAAGCGGGGAGGTCCGTCATTTGCAAGGCCGGTTGCGAAGTTCTTTTGCAAAGTTCACAGCATATGATTAAATTCCAGTCCACGGAGATGCGCATGCCTGACGCGGGCAAACTTTTCGTGGGAACTTCCGGATACTCCTACAAAGAGTGGAAAGGAAGTTTTTACCCTGAGAAACTTCCGGATCGCGAAATGCTCCCCTTTTACGCGAAGCAATTCTCGACGGTCGAAATTAACCATAGTTTCTATCGTATGCCCACGGAGACTGCGCTTCTGAACTGGGCCAATGCGGTCCCCGAGGGATTTCGTTTCGCCTTAAAAGCCAATCAGAAAATCACGCATATTCAAAGACTGCGCGAGTGTGAAAGCACCCTGAAGCGCTTCCTGGAAGTCGCCAGTGTGCTAAACGACGGCAATCACCTTGGCCCGATCCTCGTTCAGCTTCCCCCTTACTTTAAGTTCGATCGCCACCTGCTTGAGGATTTCCTCGCTCTTCGCCCGCCCGCTTTCCTGTTCGCATTTGAAGTGCGTCATCCGTCCTGGTACACCGACGAAACCTACGCCGTTCTTCGCAGGTTCAATACGGCGCTTTGTCTTTCTGAAACCGAAAAACAGACTCCACCGGAGGTGCTTACGGCTGGCTTTACGTATGTGCGTCTGCGGTTAGAAAATTACACCGCAAAGCAACTGGCCGCGTGGAAAAAACGTTTGGATACCTGGCTGGCTGAGGGCACCGACATCTACGTCTATTGCAAGCACGAGGATTCCGGGAAAGCACCGGCCTACGCCCGCCAGCTCTTGGGCACAGCAGACTGAGGTTCAACCATTCTCAGCGTCGTGCTGTTCGATGTTCGCTAGGTTCTTCACTCAACTGGCCTTCCTCTGTGCCTCTCACGCCCGTCTGTTCGTGCTTTTTCTGCGCGCTATTTTGTCCTAAACTGCCCTCATGCCAAATGCCTATCTACTGAAAACTGAACCGTCGGAATATTCCTTCGCCAATCTGCAGCGCGATAAGAAAACTGTGTGGGACGGCGTCCACAATCCGGTTGCGCTCAGAAATCTTGGCGAAATGAAATCCGGCGATCGTTTGATCATCTACGAAACTGGCGACCGAAAATGCGCCGTCGGAACAGCGTCCGTCGTCTCGATCAAAGTCACGGATCCGAAGAACCCGCAAATGGAACTGGCGGCGGGCAAAGAGCTCCCCAAGCCCATTACCCTCGCCGAAATCAAAGCCAACAAACTCTTCGCCGCGTCGCCGCTGGTGAGAATGGGCCGCCTTTCCGTCGTTCCGCTTACTCCCGAACAGTACAAATTTTTGGTGGAAGGCTGATTCCGCGAGACCCATGACTTACGCGGCCACATTTTGTGCCACAACCTGGTCATTGAGGCGCATGCTTAGTTCTTAGCGTTCGCTAGGAGTTCTTGGTGGTGAACAAATTCATGTTTCTTATCACCTTCGTTGCCGCGCTCTTTCTGTTATTGCTCGCTGGCGGTTACACCTTGCTTCGCGGTGGTAACAATCCGCCTTCAGTTGGCTCGCCGGCTCCAGACTTCACGCTTTCCTCTCAAGACCGGCAACCAGTGAAGTTGTCCGCGTTTCGCGGCCAGTGGGTTGTTCTATATTTCTATCCCAAGGATTTTACCAGCGGCTGCACGGTCGAAGCCCACAATTTCCAGCGCGATCTCGCCGAATATCAGAAACGCAACGCCTTGATTCTCGGCGTCAGCGTCCAAGATGAAAAATCTCACAAAGAATTCTGTGCCAAAGAAGGTCTGAACTTCAAACTGCTGGCGGACACGCAAAAGGAAGTTTCAAAATCCTACGACTCCATCATCAACCTGGGCATCGCCAAATTATCTTCGCGACACACGTTCCTAATCGATCCGCAGGGTGTAATTAGAAAAATCTGGCTTGACGTTGATGTCACGAAACACAGCACAGACGTGCTTGCCACTCTAGACGATCTTGAGAAAAAATGAATTCACCGCTCGGTACTCGTAGCCTTCAAGAGACATCCGTGGCCAAGATCTTAAGTCCTGGCCAAGATTTGCCTATGGCTCGTCGTCTCCATCCACATCCGTCGACGGAGCATCGGCAATTCGACGTTCAGGATTAATCGTTCCAGCCTTCTCTTGTTCGAGCAGTTGATTCAGTTCCAGCAGATCGCTGCCTTTCAATTGTCTCCAGCGCGCCAAGTTTTCCTGCAGAGCAACCGACAATTCTTTGGCCACGGTCGCTGTCTGCGTCGTCGGTGCGGCGTCGGCAGCATCCGCAATTCCCAGGATTTGCCCGAATCGCTGGTTGAGTGTTGAAAAATTTTCGGGCTTCTTCCCCGAAACGGGTACGCCAGAAAACCCCGGCACCGCTGCTCCTTCCAGCGCCGCAGCTTTCTTGTCAAATTCCGAAAGTTTCTGTTTCGTTTGTGGCGATGAACTTTTCTCCATGGCAGCCTTTACCTGATTACGCGTGGACTTAAGTTGCGCCAGCGCTTGAAAGCTCTCGCTCACTCCTTCCGTGGCTTCGCGCTGCATCGCAAATTGCTTGGTGAGATCCGAGGCGGTACTCTGCACGCGCGGATCCATCTTCAGCAACAGCGGCTTCATGTAAGATTTCCCATCCACCGTCAGCTGCACGGTGTATCGTCCCGGTAGCGCCCACGCTCCTTGCGGTTCCAGCGGCGTGTCGTGCACAATCGCTGAAATGGGATACCGGTGCCCCAGCGATTCCGGCGCCGCGTACCGCACATTCCACACGAACCGGTGCATTCCCGCTTCCGTCGACAAAGTCTTTTCCCGTCTAACCCAATACATCGGAATCGGATGCTTCGGCGCGATCTCCTCAATTGGCGCGACCTTGTCCGCGCTGGAATACTTCCGTACCAATTTTCCACTGGCGTCCAAAATCTCCAGCGTCACAGGTTCCGTGGCATTCTTCGCCAAAAAATAATCGATGATCGCCCCGTCGGGGGGATTTTTTCCTGCCGGTTCTTCCGGCGGCAACGGCGTGTCAGGATTTTTATTCCAGCGCACTCGTAGAGCTTCCTGCGGCGCAAACAGATAAGCGCTTGTCTTCGCCACTTCCTTGCTGAGCTGCCGCAGCGGTGTGATGTCATCCAAAATCCAGAATGACCGGCCATGCGTCGCAACCACCAGGTCGTCGCCGTGAATCGCCAAATCCCGCATCGAAGTGTGCGGCAAGTTCAACTGCAGCGGCTGCCAGTGGTCGCCATCATCAAACGACACATAAACGGTTGTCTCCGTTCCCGCGAACAACAACCCTTTCCGCAGCGGATCTTCTCGTATTGCGTTGACCGGAGCGTTATCAGCTAGCCCCGCATCGATTTCCTGCCAGGTCTTCCCAAAATTCCGGGTGCGATAAATATGCGGCTTCAAGTCATCCAAACGAAAACGATTTACTGCCGCGTATACCGTTCCGGCTTCTGTCCGTGAAGCCTCCAGAATGGAAACTTTGCTCCAGGACGACAACTCTGGCGGAGTAACATCCGTCCAGGTTTTTCCGCCATCCCGCGTTAGCTGAATTAAGCCGTCATCTGTCCCGGCCCAAATCGTGGACCTTTCGAGATACGACCCGGCCAACGCATACACCACGCCACGATGTTGGCCTTTTTCCGGATCACTCGCTGCAAACGCACCCAGATTCGACGGCGTTTCGGGCGATTTCCTGGTCAGGTCCGGACTGATGACTTTCCAGCTCTTTGCTCCGTCAATGGTTTCGAATACAACGTTCGCGGCGAAATATAACTTGTGCGGATCGGTCGGCGAAAACATGAGCGGCAACGTTCGGTCATAGCGATATTCCCCGCGCCGCACTGGTTCCGGCGCCACGTCCTGCACCTGGCCCAGCGCCAGATTCGTTTGAGTAACCCGCGCGCCGTAAACCAGGTTCTCATTCAGCGGATCGATGGTAATTGTTCCGTACTCCTCGACGCCCAGCAGCCGCCATTCGCGGAAGGTAATTTCCCCAAAGTCGCTGCGGCTCATGGTGGCCGCAGAACCGCTCTCTTGCTGCGCGCCATACACCCAGTAAGGAAAGCGGTTGTCGGTGGTCACGTGATAAAACTGTGCGGTCGGCTGGTTGTACCAACTGCTCCAGGTCGCTCCGCCGTTGACACTGATTACCGCGCCCTGATCGCTCGACAGCGCAATAATTTGTCCGTTGTCGCGATTTATCCAAATCCGCTGGTAGTCGTCGCCGCCCGGCGCACCCTTCCATCCCGCAAAAGTCCTCCCACCGTCTGTCGATTTCCAAGTCGTGGTATTTTCGACGTACACCACATCCGGATTGTCCGGCGAGACTGCAATCCCCATCGCACCCGGTCCGCGTCCCCCGATCCGGTGATCGTCATTCACCTGCGTCCAGGTTTCTCCAGCGTCATCGGAACGATACACTCCCGCTTTCTTGTCCGCCTCCACCGAGGCATAAATTCGTTTCGAATCGCTCGGCGCAATCGCCAATCCGATTCGTGCAACTCCTTCTTCCGCGCCAGGCAAGCCTTTGGTCAAAGGCTGCCACGTCGTCCCTCCATCCCTGGACTCATACAAACCGCTTCCGGCCATTTCGATCGAAGTGCCACTGCGCACTTCCCAGGGCGCGACCCGCGCTGCCCAAAGTCCCGCATACAACACCTGCGCATTCGCGGGGTCTATCACCAACTCCGCAGCGCCGGTGTTCTCATCTTTGTAAAGAACCTTTTCCCAACCCTGCCCGCCATTGGTTGAGCGAAATACTCCGCGTTCCGCGTTCGGGCCATATGGATGTCCTTGCACCGCCACGTACACCCGCTCCGCGTTCTTTGCATCCACGACAATCGCAGTAATCTGCTGCGCATCACGCAGGCCGAGATGTGTCCAAGTCTTTCCTGCATCCGTGGATTTGTACATGCCATCGCCTACGGCAAGGTCCGGCCGCTGCAATCCTTCGCCGCTCCCTACGTAAATCACGTTCGAGTTCGACGGCGCTACCGCAATCGCTCCTACCGATCCGCTGCTTCCCGCTTCATCAAAGATTGGCGTCCAGGTGTTCCCAAAATCCGTCGTTTTCCAGACTCCCCCGTTGACTGCTGCCATATAAAACACACTCGGCTGCCCAGGGACGCCCGTAATTGCCACTGTTCTTCCACCACGGAACGGCCCGATGCACCTCCATTGCATCTCCTGAAACAATTTCTGATCGTAACCCTGGGCGTTTGCTGCAACACTTCCGATTGTCAGCAGCGCCATCGCACACCAGATTTTTCTCACCCAATGTAGTCTCATCCGTGGCCTCCCAAAACTTGGAAGCATAACCCGCAGGTTGAATCGGAGCAATTTAGTTGTCCGTATTTTGCGCAAGAGTTTGCGAAATCAGCGGTGCGGCCGCAAGGTCAGATTAGCAGCGCGAGGCAGCAGACACCTAAAGGTTAGGTGTCTTTTTCCCTTTTTCCATTTTCTATTTTCGGTCAACTTGGCTTACTTTTTCGCCCGATCGCGAATCTGTTTCGCCAGTTTTTCGATTTCCTGCGCGCGTTTCAACACCGCAAGATTCAGCACCGTGTTGGAATTGGTGTTATCCACTTCATCTTTCAATTCCGTGGCCATCGCATACAGGCGCTGCACTTGCAGACGGATCTCCAGTTGATTCTGCTGATCGACGCTCTGCTTCCCGTTGTCCACCGTGGCCGGCGGGCCATTCAATCGGTCCAGAGCATTCAGATCCGACGGCGCGTTGGGTGACGGACGGGGCTGGGGCGTCGCACGCTGCCACGCTTCGATGGCCATCGGAGTTGCGATGCAGATTCCCGTTACAAGCACTACTCCGCTGAACTGGTTCCAGAGTGAATTCTTCATGGATCCCCCTACTCAGCGCTGACTCTTCCAGCGCCGTTATCCCCTGTTGCGCTTATACACCCGCGCAGCGCGGCGGCGAAGCACTTCGTTCTCGCGCCATCATCGCGCTTTTCTCGATCCGCCTTACCGCTTCTTTTTGGACCTCGCAGCGCCGGGGCGTCGCGGTCGCTGCTTAACGGAAACTGATTTGATGAGGAACTGCCGCTTCTGATCCGGTGGAGTAGTCACTTTCGCGCCCGTCAGCGCTTCTGCAATCAGCGTCTGCACCGCGGGCTCGTCCAGCGTGACCGCGCCGCTCTTCATCTTGATGTGACGAGCGACATTCCCGCTTCCTAGCAGCCGCTTCTCCGGATCAGGCAGCTTAGCGCCCGGCAAAAAACACAAGCCCACCCATTCCGGCATCACAGCGATCGATATGAGGGCCTCGCTTGGCCGCATGCCAGGACAAAATCCCACCACCAAAGCGTTATAGTTGTCGTAAACCATCTCTATCGCGTTTGGAATCAACTTGCGCAACTTGGCCAGCGATTTTTTCGCTTCGGCTGCGACGCCCGGCTCATATTTGCTCAGAAATCCTTCGAACTGCTCTTGAGCGTCCATCGTTATTCCTTTCTGCCGTGAAGGTTCCGCCCTACACGCTTATTTGTCGGCCGGACTCGGCGGTGCGTCGCTGGTGTCCTGTGGCAACGCCGCAGGCGCAGCATCACCCTTCACATAGTGGCCGTACCAGGCGAGATAGCGTTTCAGCCGATCCTCAATATGGGAGGGCACTGTAAACTCGTGATACTCCCCCGGATACACAACCAGTTCGGTATCCCGTCCCAAAAATTTCAGCGCCTGGTACATCTGTTCCCCACCAAGGATCGGCACGTTCCAATCGATATTCCCGCCCATGAACATTGCCGGCGTCGTGATGTCTTGCACCCGATAAAACGACGCCAGCTTGGTCCACAAAGCTTGTTTTTGCCACGGGTAGCCGAGCTCGGTGAAATAGTCCTTCTGGTATTGATCGTGCCCGAACAGGCTTGTGAATTCCGCCGCGCCCGCTCCAGAAATCGCCGCCTTGAATCGCTTGGTCTGTCCGATGATGAAGTCCGTGGAGATTCCGCCGTACGACCATCCTCCTACCCCAAGTTTGTCTGGGTCCGCGATTCCTTGCGCGATGGCGTAGTCCACCATCGCCATGTCATCCTGAAAGTCCTTGTTTCCCCAATCAGCAAAGATCGCTTTGCAATAGTCTTCTCCATAACCGGTCGACCCGCGCGGATTCGGAAACAACACCACATAGCCATTTGCCGCCAGCAGTTGTGGCAGGTGATCGAACTCCGCGTAGTAGGCCCAGACCGGACCGCCATGCGGCCTGAGAATTGCCGGATACTTCTTCCCCGCTGTGTAGCCTAGCGGCTTATACATGTAGCCGGATACCGTCGTCCCGTCCTTGCTCTTGAATTTCACGTATTCGCCTTGCACCAGCTTCAGCTTTGCCAGCACTTCATCGTTGGCATGCGTGATGCGGGTCAATTTCCCGCCGGGCAGCGTATAAATCTCGTTTGGGCTCCCTAACGTAGTAATCTGCGCCGCGATTTCGCCGCTCTTCGAAAGCGAATAGTCATACAACATGAAGCGCCCACCCATCGGCCTCGTTATCTTCTGTGTGGCAATTTCCACCAGACACAAGTTCTGTGTGCCGTCGTCGTCTGCAATGAAATAAACCGACTTCCCATCCGGAGCGAATTTCGGCAGCGTTGCCATCCGGTCCAGCGCCAGCGTAAGGACCTTCGCATCACCCGGCGTCCCGCCTGCCTCTGGCACCGGAACCACGGCAATCTGCTTGGTCGAATACTCGAATAGCCTCGGTTCAAGCTGGCTCGAATACGCGATCCATTTTCCGTCCGGCGACCAGGCAGCCTGGTGGTCTTCGCCAGGATTCGTCGTCACCTGCGTCGGATGCGCGCCTTTATCTTTGTTGTCCGCAGGAACCACCCAAATGTCTGTGTTGTAAGTACGGTCCGGATCCGGCTGCGAGCGATTGCTGGTAAAAGCAATGCGCTTTCCGTCTGGCGACCACTCTGGCTCATCATCGTCAAAATCGCCGGAGCTTACCTGCGTCAGCGACTTTGCCGCCACGTCAAATACATAAATGTGGGTCCTGCGACGGTCCAGATAGCCAATTGTGTCCTGCTTGAACTGCAGCCGATCTACGACCCACGGTTTCGGTGTCTTCGCTTTCTTGTCCTTCTCAGCCCGGTCTTTTTCCTTGTCCTTCTCTTTACTTTTTACTTCTTGCAGTTCCTCAGGCTTCGCATCGCGAAGCACCAGCAGTATTCTCTTGCTTTCAGGCGACCACTCGAAATCGTCAACGTCTTGAGGCGTGTCGGTAAGCTTCTGCGCCTCGCCACCCTTCCTATTGAGTAGCCAAACTTGCGTCTTCCCTTCGTTCCGCGCCGAAAGGAACGCCAGGTATTTGCCATCCGGGCTCCAGCGCGGATGCGATGACGAAACATCTTCCGCCGTCAGAGCAATTGCCTCTCCGCCCGCCGCCGGCACCATCCAAATTCTTTCTTCATTCTTATCCTCGTCGCGGTTCACCGTGCCCATCGTGTACGCAACCCATTGCTCGTCGGGGCTTATCTGCGGGTCGTGCAAATCTCGAAACGTAGATACGTCTTTTACAGTGATGACACGCGGAGTCGTTGCCTCCTGTTGCGCGTACAAGGCCAGCCCCTCCAGGTTCACAGCCAGTACCACAATCACCGCCCATCCTCGGAACAAATTCATGACAGCAATCTCCTGCTATCCAAATCGCGTGCGACGAGCGGGCGAAGTTTAGCATAGCCGCGCAAAATTTCCCCCGCGCGCTCGGCCGTTTGGATTTGCCGGCCCTGCAACCGCCTGCGGCCATTCCTCTAGACTGAAAAAATATTCACTCGCCTGCATTTTTTTGTTGCAAGCAGCTGCAGACCTTGTATTCTTCAACTGCGAACTCGTTAAAAATTCTCGCTACGTCGATAACGAGCGCGCTTAGGAGGACGACGGTACAAATTGAGCAGCATATCGGTTCCCGCCAACTTTCCTTCCCACGTTATCTCAGCAGCTAAAAAGAAATCGGCAAAGCTCACGCTCTGGCCGCTGGTTGCCGCTACGTTCTTTATGGTTTCTGGCGGCACCTACGGGACGGAAGAAATTATTCATGGCGCTGGTTACGGTCACGGAATCCTGATCCTGCTGTTTCTTCCTGTCTTCTGGAGCCTGCCAACCGCCTTCATGATCGGCGAGCTTTCCAGCGCCCTGCCACACGAAGGTGGCTACTACGCGTGGGTTCGCCGCGGTCTGGGAAATTTCTGGGGCTTCCAGGAAGCTTGGATCTCCCTCGCCGCCAGTATCTTTGACATGGCCATCTACCCGACGCTTTTCGTTTTTTATCTGAAGCAGATCGCTCCCTGGTTCGGTGAAGGAAATCACGGCGTGCTGGCTGGGTTATTGGTAGTCGCCGCTTGCACCGTCCTCAACCTGGCCGGAATTCGCGTGGTAGGAATTACCTCGCTCTGGCTGTTTTTCCTGCTTTCCTTCCCTTTCGCTATGGTCGTAATCATGACCCCGCTCAAGGCCGGGGCATTTGCCGTGCCTCACGCAGCGGCAACGGGAACTGGCCTCGGTTTGCTGGGTGGCGTTCTTGTTGCCATGTGGAATTACATGGGTTGGGACAACGCCTCCACCATCGCGCAGGAAGTCGAACGTCCGCAGCGCACTTACCCCAAAGCGATGATCGCCGCGGTGATTCTCGTTTCGCTCACCTATGTGCTTCCCTTCGTCGCCGTTTACTTCACTGGAATTCCTGCTTCCAGCTTTGGCGAAGATGGTTCATGGGCCACCATCGGCGGGCTGCTCGGCGGAAAGCTTTTCGGTTTCGAGTGGCTTCGCTTCTTGATCGTCCTCGGCGGCATGATGAGCGCTTTCGGTATGTTCAACGCTCTGGTGATGAGTTATTCCCGCCTGCCTCTGGCCATGGCTCGCGAAGGCATGCTACCGAAAGTGTTTGGCAAAATCAGCAAGCGTAGCAAGGCTCCCTGGGTCGCCATCATCGTTTGTGCCAGCGGCTGGGCGCTGTGCCTTGGCCTCGGTTTTCAACGCCTGATCACGCTCGACATCATGCTTTATGGATTCAGTCTGATGCTTGAATTCGTCACGCTTGTAGTTCTGCGCCTTCGCGAGCCAGAATTGAAACGGGAATTCCGCGTTCCGGGCGGCTTGCCGGGAGCCATCCTCGCAGGAGTGTTTCCATTGGCACTCTTGCTCCTTGCACTGGTGAAAAGCGGTTCGGAAACTGTGCTCGGCATGAACGGCCTCCTTTTCGGCGCTCTCATCATCGGTTGCGGATTTCTGGTGTATGCCACCACGCGAAAGCTTCGCGTTACCGCTCGCCGTGCGCCAGTCGAACCCATCGAAGCCACCTGACGCTCCCTAAAATTCTCGCCGCGTTCCGGTCTGCCTTTTCTTTCGCTTTTTCCTTATATGGTGGCGCGCGCTTTCCCTCGCAGCCAGCTCGTGATCCTTCATCCCCAGCGACTTTTCTCTCCGCCACGGGTTTCTATTCTCATAGGTGCCAGTCGTCTAATGACGAGCATGAAAGGATAGATCGATGAAAACTAAATCACTGATAAATTCTGTTTTGGGGGTCGGGGCATTTTTGCTGGTGGCTACGTTCGCGCCAACAATACTTGCGCAAAGCGGTGCGCAAGACCAAGCCACGCCGCCGGCAGCTTCGCAACCAGCAGCGCGCGCGCACGAACACGGCAAAAGTCCGTTCGCAGGTTTGAATCTTTCCGATGATCAAAAAACTCAAATCAAGAAAATTCACGAAGAAGCCCGAGCGAAACGGGATAAGGTAATGGCGGACTCTTCGCTTTCCGATACGGCAAAGCAGGAGAAAGCAAAGGAAATTCGCCATGCGGCCACGGAGCAAGCGCGCAGCGTACTTACTCCCGAACAACGCGAACAGCTAAAAGCAAATCGCAGCGCACGCCGCGCCGAACGCGCGCAATCCCCGTCGATGTGAACAATGAGGTAGAGGGGGCGGTACCGTCCCTTTTTCGCCGCGATGGCCGTCCGCGATACGCAACGTCGACCGCAGATTTGATATTCTGCCTATCGTGCGTATTTCGAACGGCCGCCTGTTCTTTCGAATCAGTTTGATTTCGTCGGCGATAGCTTTGCTCGCGGGCCTTCCATTTCTTGTTTCGAAGGCCCAATCGCCGCAATCCGCGCCAGTCGGATCGCCTGCCGCGCAGCAGCCCGGCGCTCCAATTTCCACTCCACCCTACCCTACGATTCCGCCACCTCAGCCCCAGCGAACCGGACTCAACATCGTCGTGCTGGATCCCGCCCACGGTGGCACCGATCCCGGCGCTCGCGGCGCGCAAGGCATTCGCGAAAGCGATCTGCTCCTGGATCTGACCTTTCAAGTGCGCCGCGCTCTCGAAGCACAAGGCTTCCAGGTCTTGCAGACTCGCAGCGGCAATGAAAATCCATCTTTCGACGATCGCTCCACGCTCGCCAACGCGCAACGCGGCGCGGTCTTTGTGACCCTGCATATTTCTTCGACGGGATTGCCCGGTACAGTTCGCGTTTACACCATGCCGGATGCTTTTGCATCCGTGGCCACTGGAGGCGTAATCGGCTGGGACCACGCGCAGGCGCCCTACGTGACACTGAGCCGCAGATTCGGCGATGCCGTGCAAGGCCAACTTGCGCAACGCTTCAAAGGTTCGCCGAACAATTCTCAAAGCGCCACCATCCGCCAGTTGCGCAGCACCGCGGCGCCGGCCATTGCTGTCGAACTTGCCAGCGTCAGCGTGCAGGACCGCACGGACCTGGACAGAATGATGCCGGGCGTCGGCGACGCTATCGCACGTGGCATTGCCGACTTCCGCCCGTCCTATGTGCTCCCCGGTGAAGCGGGAGCGCGTCCATGAGCGGCAACTGGCGCACTTGGGTGGTGGTTGGTCTAGGCATCGCGGTGGTCAGCGCCGCCATTTACTTTCCAATTTTGCGCCGCCGTGTTAAGACGGCGGCGAAAATCGCCGAGCCTTCCGAAGAGCAAGCCCGCCGCGAGCTGACGCAAGCAATAACGCAGAACGCGTCCGATCCGGTCGTGAAAGTGAAAATGTTCTGGACCTCGAGTGAGGATGAGAGCGCTTTGGCTCCCGTCGCCATTCAGCTCGCACTTTCCAAAGATGCCGCGCTGCGCGCCAAACAGGTCATTAATACCTTGTTGGCTGGACCTGTCGATTCGGATTTGCGCACGTTGCCGCCGGACGCCGCTCTGCTGGCTTTTTACTTATTGCCGGATGGAACCGCCGTTGCTGATTTTTCCGAGGCGCTGGCCACTTCAACGCCTTCTGGAATTCAAAGCGAACAACTGGCCGTGGATTCGATCGCCAGAACACTCGAAGCCAACGTGCCGCCGGTGAAGCGACTCAAAATATTGATTCACGGGCAGGAACTGGACACACTCGCGGGCCACGTCGATCTGACGCAGTTGTTCATCGTCGATACCAAGGCTGCGCAGCAAGGTGCGGTTTCGCTCGAAATGCGCGTCAAGGTCGCCGTTCCTGCCGTGTCATCGGCAAATGTTAGCCCCACGCTTCCAGCGAAGCGTTGACACTCCTCGCTGCAAACGGCAAACTGACGCAGCATTGATGAATTCCAATTGCTCGCTGCAATGCGTGCCATAGCCCTGAACGCATTTCGGAAATTGCGTTTTGCAGAAGCGCCGAGGAGGCACAGTGAGACCGGACGGACGGGGCGCGGATCAGATGCGGGCATTGAAAATCACGCCGGACTTTATCTCCACCGCCGAAGGCAGCGTGTTGATCGAGCTCGGCAAAACGCGTGTGATCTGCACCGCCAGCGTGAATGATGGAGTTCCAGGATTTCTGAAGGGCGCCGGAAAAGGCTGGGTCACCGGCGAATATGGAATGTTGCCGCGCGCTACCGAAGAGCGCACCGCGCGGGAAGCGGCGCGCGGGAAACAGTCCGGCCGCACGCAGGAAATTCAACGGCTGATCGGCAGGTCGCTGCGCGCCATCACCGACCAGGAAATGCTGGGTGAACGCACCGTCTGGCTCGATTGCGATGTGATCGAAGCCGATGGCGGAACGCGAACTGCCTCCATCACCGGAGCCTTCATCGCTTTCGCGCTGGCGATGGAGCGCATGGTGGCCGCAGGAATCCTCAAGAGTTCTCCATTGATTGATACCGTAGCGGCGACGAGCGTGGGAATTGTCGACGATCTGGCGCTTCTGGACCTGATGTACGACGAAGATTCCCGCGCCGAAGTGGATATGAACGTAGTGATGACTGGAAGTGGGGACTTCGTGGAAATTCAGGCCAGCGCGGAAGGACGCCCGTTCACCGGGAGCGAAATGCAGGATTTGCTGGCGCTGGCTGCTGCAGGTATTCGCCGGCTTGCGGAAGCACAGCGGGCCATCTTGCCGGCCAAGTTTCTGGCGCGCAGCCGCTAACCTAAGATCCCGTGATACCGCGTGCCCGTCATTCCGAGCCTGCCTGCCCAGGCAGGCGCAGCGAGGAATTTCTCTTTTCCTTCGATTCACGCCAAGCGAGATCCGGGCCGCGCCCGCGAAGTTTTACGAGACGACTTAGAATGATTATCGACTCAATAAAAAGGCTCAATCTCGCGTCATCGAACTCCGGCAAGCTAAAAGAGTTTTCCGCCATCGTATCGGAGATTCACTCGCCGATCGAACTGGCTCTGCTGCCCGGCTTTTCGGAACTTGCGCCATTTCTCGAAGATGCTCCCACATTCACGGAAAACGCCGTAGGTAAAGCATTGCACGCGTCAGCCATTTCCACAGAAGCAGTCTGCGCGGACGATTCCGGGCTGGTGGTTCCTGCACTCGGTGGCCAACCAGGCGTTCGTTCCGCGCGCTATGCAGGACCTGATGCCACTGACGCGCAAAACATCGCAAAACTTCTCGCAGCGATGATGGACAAAAAGAATGAGGAACGCGTGGCACATTTTGTCTGCGTCCTGGCGGTTGCGCGAAAAGGAAATGCGCTCGCTGTGATCAGCAATCGCGTGGACGGCTTCGTTCTCGAGACGCCGCGCGGCTCAGGTGGCTTTGGCTACGATCCGGTTTTCTACTTTCCACCTCTGAACAAATCGTTTGCCGAACTTTCCAGCGCCGAAAAAAATCTCTACAGCCATCGCGGAAAAGCGTTCCGGCGGCTGCTGGAGGTTTTGCCGGGCATGCTGTAGTCTGGCCAGCATGGCCAAAGCAAAAAAAAGCAAACCTGCAAAGCAAAGCAATTCCAGGTCCGTTGCAAAACCACGCTCAAAGAACAATTCTGGAAAAAGAACCGCTGCTCGTGGCGGCACACCTGATCCCACAAATCCCAAGCGGGTGGCCGCAATTCTGACGAAGCTAGATGAAGCGTATCCCAACGCAACCTGCGAATTGAAGCACGAAAACCCGTTTCAATTGGTGATTTCGACCATTCTTTCGGCGCAGTGTACCGACGTCCGCGTAAACCTGGTCACGGAAAAACTCTATAAGAAATATTCCGACGCAAAAGCATTTGCGTATGCCGATCCCGCCGAGCTGGAACAGGAGATTCGACCTACCGGATTTTTTCGCAACAAAACCAAATCAGTGATGGGCGCCAGCAAAGCTATTGTGGAACAATTCGGTGGCGAAGTGCCGCGAACGATGGAACAGATGCTCACGCTGCCAGGAGTGGCGCGCAAGACGGCCAACGTAGTCCTGGGCACGGCTTACGGAATTCCGAGTGGCGTTGTGGTCGATACCCATGTGCTGCGACTCGCACGGCGGCTGGAACTCACAAAGCAGGAAGAACCCAAGAAGGTCGAGCAGGATTTGATGAATATTCTGCCGCAAAACAAGTGGATCCAGTTTTCCCACCAGCTGATTTGGCATGGCCGCCGGGTTTGCGTCGCTCGCAAACCGCGATGCATCGCTTGCAATCTCGAATCGCTCTGCCACGCAAAAGACAAAACCGTCTAGCAGCAACAAACGCGAACGTCGGGCAAAATAAAGGCCCCTTCTGATCTTGGCAGAGGCTTCTTGATTTTGCTCGCAAACTATACGGCTCGCAGCAGTGATCTGCGAGGCTTTCACTCTCCAGTGTGGCCGCGGCAGCCATTCGGGAATCCACCATTTCGATTGCGGTGCGTGGATAGCGTTGACGTATGAATCCTGCCACTTCGCTTGCATCCAAGTCGGGCAACCGCCGGTCCAGAATGACGCGGCCACAATCACATTCGCTGAGCTTAGCGAGCGCATGTGCCCCCTTTCCACTTCGTGGTTCGGTTTGTCGTAGCCACCGGCTTCTTCGAGGCAACGGCGGCGAAATTGCGAATCGGCGCTCGCGATCAGCATCGCAACCCGCGGGCGGGTTAGAGGCTGAACAATTGCGGCGGCCATTCATTCCTCCAAATCGCAACATGAAATCGGGACGCGCTACAGGCAAAAGCTTCCCGACCACAGACAGACATGCCTATTGCGATTTCGAGGCCAGTTAAATTGTTGGGTGAGCTATTGAAACGACAGACGTTAAGCGGCAACGAACAAAGACACGATGACCCGATACGAAACTATGTTTCGCGAACGAACATGACGGTACCGCGCAAGAATTGCCCATCTTGCGTTACGCGCCTCGCCGCACCCGTTCCTCCAAGCACGAGGACATGATGCGTCGCAAGCTTCATCGGCAGCCGGCTCACAAACTTTAACCGGAGACACATATTTTTTCAGATTTTTACTAACTATGAGCAGGGCTAATGATTCGCGAAGGAATTCTCTTGTCTTGCTACGGGTTATTTCTTGTTTCCACATCAACAAACTCAATCCACCGCCGCACAAATCACACTCCCTCCTCTCCCGCCATTGCCCGACTTCCAAAATTGCATCGTGCGATTCTTTCTGGCCTCGCATTTCCTCAAGATCGTTTTTCAAATACAATACCTACTAACCCCAGCCGTTTCTCCATGGAGGTGTGCTTTGCATCGACCCCGTTTTCTATCCAGGCGCTTTGGTTACTCCTTCGTGTCTTTGGCTCTGCTCGTCGGACTTTCCGGTTGCCAGAAGCCCGCGAATCAATCCGCAACGCCCGACACCGCATCCAGCGATTCTTCCAATACGGCTGCCAACAATTCCTCTGGCGGCCCAACGAATGGTTCGAATCCTTCCAGAAATTCCGGCGTCCGCGAAGCAATCGCGCCAAAACCTCTCGTGGTTCCAGCCGACACCACCATTACCGTGGTTCTGGATGAGTCGATCGGCTCCAAGATTTCTTCAACCGGACAGAATTTTTCGGCCACGGTTTCTTCGCCGATCGAGGTGGACGGCAGGATTGCAATTCCTAAAGGAGCGCGGGCAACGGGAATTGTACGTAACGCAAAATCAGCCGGGCGCTTCAAAGGCGGCGCCGTTCTCTCGGTGTCGCTGGCCAGCGTGACCGTGGGCGACGCCAGCTACGATCTTCGTACCACCAATCGCTCACAAACCAGCACCGGCAAGGGGAAACGTTCCGCGGGTATGATCGGAGGCGGCGGCGCAGCGGGCGCTCTAATTGGCGGCCTCGCCGGTGGAGGCAAAGGTGCGGCCATTGGCGCCATCGTCGGCGCAGGTGGAGGAACGGCGGGCGCGGGCTTAACCGGCAATCGCGAAATTGTGTTCCCGGCAGAAACCCCCTTGACCTTCAAAATCCTGGACCCGGTCGAAATTAAGTCCAAACGCTAATCCTGATAGGGCCGCAGCCGCCAAGCGCGGCAACATATGGCGTGCTGCAGCCTGCTTGCCGCAGGCAAGCCCAGCTGCCGCTTTTCCCGCAGCGTGAAAACGCGCCGATCAGCCGCCGGTTTCAAGCTGCCCACCGTCACGCGAATCGCGCCTTCACCTCTTCCGGAATCGCCGCGCCGCGCATCCCCTTTTTCGCTTGCGCATCTCGCACCGTCCACACGCGCTTTTCCGCGCACTCGGCAGCCAGCACCTCGCCGTTAAAAAGTTTGTGCTCTACACGGAAACTGCTGCGCCCCCATTCCACAATTCGCGTCTCGATGCTTACCGTTTGTCCAAACGAAGCCGGCGAGTAGAACTGCGCGCGCGTGTCAATCATCGGAATTCCCAACAATCCATAAGTCTTCAGGACTTCCGCTTTCTGGAATCCCGCTCTCTCAAACAATGCGTTCGTGCACGCATCGAAATACTCGAAGAATCTTGGGTAGTAAACAATTCCAGCGGGATCGCAATCGCCCCACTCCACGTGAATCTCTTTTCGATTACTGAGCATGTTTGCGGTTCTCCAGGATAATCCTGTGCAGTCTACAGTATCGCCGTCCGTCCGCGGAATCCGTTTTTCTTGCTTGTAGTTCCCATTTACACTCTTGGCATGCACCTTTTGGATGGCTTCTTCCGCTCTCCCTCCGTCGAGCCTCTTTTCAGCGATGCTGCTGCCGTCCAGGCCATCCTCGATTTCGAAGCAGGGCTCGCTCGCGCACAAGCTCGCGGCGGACTAATCTCCGGCTCAGCGGCCGCGGCCATCACTTCTTCCTGTCGCGCCGATCTTTTTGATTTACCTTCCCTGGCGCAAGCCATGCCTGCTGCCGGGAATCTAGCCATCCCACTCTTGAAACAACTCAACGCAATCGTTGGACGCAGCTCACCCGACGCCTTGCGTTATGTTCATTTCGGCGCCACCAGCCAGGACGCGCTCGATACCGGGCTGGTTCTTCAACTGCGCAATGCGATTCGCGTGATCAAGAACGATTTAGACGACATCACTGCCGCCCTCGTGCAACTGACCGAAACGCATCGCAGCACTCTACTCGTTGCTCGTACCTGGCTTCAGCACGCTCTGCCTACGACCTTCGGCTACATCACGGCTGGCTGGCTTGACGCGTTCCTGCAACATCGCAAACGTCTCCAAGATCAACTCGAGAATTCTCTGGTACTCCAGTTCGGCGGCGCTGCGGGCACTCTCGCTGCTCTTGGCGATCGCGGCACGCAAATCGCCAAGTTGCTGGCCGAAGAACTCGCACTTCCGCTTCCTCGCATCCCCTGGCACGCGCAGCGCGAACGAATCGCTGAAACCGCAACAACTCTGGGCCTACTCTCAGGTACCATGGCAAAAATTTCCCGCGATCTTTCTCTATACATGCAGACGGAAGTCGGCGAACTCTCCGAGCCGCCTTCCACCGGACGCGGCGGTTCCTCGACCATGCCGCACAAGCAGAACCCGGTCGCATCTGCCGCGATTCTTGCGTCTACGTCGCGCGTGCCCGCGCTCATCACCACCGTCCTTTTCGGCCTGGCAGGTGAATACCAGCGCAGCCTTGGCGCGTGGCAATCGGAATGGGAAGTCGTTCCGGAAATTGTGCGGCTAACGGCTGGTGGCACGAATCAACTCGCAGCGCTGTTGCCAAGACTTACTGTCCACTCGGAAAGAATGCGCGCGAATCTTGATCTCACGCACGGCCTGATCTATGCCGAAGCTGTGTCACTCGCTCTCAGCGAAAAACTCAATCGCGCTTCGGCCCACAGACTCGTTGAATCCGCATGTCGCCGTGCGCAGTCCGAAAAACGCCATCTGCGCGTGGTGCTCTCCGAGGACGTCGACGTAACTGCAATCTTGAAGGCGGAAAACATCGCGAGTCTCTTCGAACCGGCCAATTATCTCGGCTCTGCCGGAACATTCATCGATACTGTTCTGGCCGCTGCCCGTGAGCAAGTTCCGCAAAAACCGTCTGGTAAAGGATAAATCATGCCGTTCGCCGATTTGCCTCACGCTCGCATCCATTACTCGCTCTCTGGAGATAATTCTCTTCCCGCTCTCGTTCTGTCTACTTCTCTCGGCACCAATTTCTCCATCTGGGATGCCCAGGTGCCGGAATTTGAAAAGCATTTTCGCCTGCTTCGATACGACATGCGTGGTCACGGCCGATCCTCGGTTCCGCCGCCACCCTATTCCGTTCCCGACCTGGCCTCCGACCTCTTATCTTTGGTCGATTCTCTGGGCATCGATCGCTTTCACTTGTGCGGCCTTTCCGTCGGCGGAATGATTGCAATGACCCTGGCTCTTAAATCTCCAAGTCGTCTGCGGAAACTCGTCCTGTGCAGCACCGCTGCTAAAATCGGAACCGCCGAATCCTGGAATGCAAGAATCGAAGCGGTTCGAACGCAAGGTATGAAAGAAATTGCCCGCGCCACACCGCCACGCTGGTTTACTCCCAACTTTCAAAATAATTCTCCTGACGTGATCGCTGCCGTCGTTCGCTCCATCGAGTCGCTCAATCCCGATGGCTACATCGGAGGCTGCTGTGCCGTCCGAGATTTCGACGCGCGAAATACCGTCTCCGAAATTCGCGTTCCGATCCTGGTAATTTCCGCAACTCACGATCCCGCCGCTCCGCCCTCCGATGGTCGCTTTCTCGCCGATCACATTCCCGGCGCTCGTTACCTCGAATTGAATGCTTCCCATATTTCGGTCATGGAAGATCCGCGACGCTTTAGCAACGAAGTTCTGACTTTTCTTGCGGAATAGCTTTCCGTCTTCACTGGAGGTGTCACATGGACGAAGGTAAACGCTACGACCAGGGAATGAAGACTCGCCGTACGGTTCTCGGCGATGCACATGTGGACCGCACCATAAAAAATCGCACCAAGTTCAATGAGCCATTTCAGGATCTGATCACGCGCTACGCCTGGGGAGAAGTCTGGAGCCGGCCCGGCCTGCCGCGCAAAACCCGCAGCCTGCTGACCCTGTCCATGCTTGTCGCTCTGAACCGCGAACCTGAATTTCGCATGCACCTGAAAGCCGCACTCTCACTCGGCATATCCCGCGATGAAGTTCAGGAAGTTCTTCTGCAAGCGGCCGTCTATTGCGGTGTCCCGGCCGCTAATTCCGCTTTCCACGCCGCGCAAGAAGTGTTCGAAGGCCTCGATGCAAAGAAGTCCAAATAATAGAATTTGCTCTAACCGCAATTTCGCTTTTCCGAACCCTCTGCGCTAAGCTATATAGCGCCTAAACTTAATATTGAGGCCCGGTAAATCGTGCTAATTGGTCCCAGCGTCCTTCCGAATCATCTTCGCCTCGAAGTCCTGCGCCATTCTTTTTCGCCTTCGAGGACTCTGAGGTGAGTAGTATGCCCGCCAAGCAGCACTCCGCCATTCCAGCCTACCAGCGCATACAGTCTTCCATTCGCAAACGCATTGACGCGGGCCAACTCCGGCCGGGCGATCCGGTGACCTCCGAACGCGATCTCGCAAAACTTCACGAAGTCAGCTTAATGACCGCGCGCCACGCCCTCGCCTCTCTCGAACGCGAAGGCATCGTGGAGCGCCGTCGCGGCATCGGCACTTTTGTCGCGGAACCAAAAATCCATTTCAACAGGCTGATGAGCTACACCGAACAGATGGCCGCTCGCAGTCTGGTCGCCGCTTCCAAAATTCTGTTCGGCAAAATGATTGACGACGAACCGGAAGTCGCCGCCCGCCTTGCTCTTGCTCCCGCTGATTCCATCGTCAAACTGCAGCGTCTTCGCCACGCGGACGAAGAGCCATTTGCTCTTGAAACCTGCTACGTTTCCGCGGTGCAATTTCCCGCGCTTCTATCTGCTCCGCTTCACCGCGATTCCCTCTTTGCCACACTCGAACGCGATTATGGCGTGAAGTTGGGGTACGCCGACGAGGAAATTGACGCAACCGCCGCCGATCCACAGACCTCAGAACTGCTCAACGTGCCCCGGCGCGAACCGCTTTTGCGTATTCGCCAGCTCATTTACTCGACAAACGGAAAACCTTTGATGTACGTTTTGGGCATCTATCGCTCAGATCGTCACAATTTTGTCATTCGGCGGTACCGCTGATCCCGCTACTCCACTACATTTTCCTCGCCGAAAGGCTCTGAGATGCTGGTCGTTATAAAGAAGGATTACGAAGAAGTCAGCAGCGAAGCGGCGGGCATCATCGCCGGCGCCGTTCGTTCCAACCCCACAATTGTTCTGGGCCTGGCCACCGGCAGCACTCCACTGGGGCTCTACAAAGAATTGATTGCGCTGCACCGCGCCGGCGATCTCGATTTCTCGCAAGCAACCAGCTTCAATCTCGACGAATACCTGGGGTTGCCCGCTTCTCATCCGCAGAGTTTTCATTTCTTCATGAAGCAGAACTTTTTTTCGCATGTAAATCTGTCTTCAGCGAATGTTCACATTCCTGACGGCACTATCTCCGGCGATTACGACGCCTACTGCGCGCAATACGAACAGTGCATCAAAGCTGCTGGCGGTATCGATCTTCAAATTCTTGGCATCGGCCGCAATGGCCATGTCGGCTTCAACGAACCAACTTCCAGCCTGGCTTCACGCACTCGCTTGAAAGCACTGAGCCGCGAAACGGTTGACGACAATCGCCACTTTTTCGCCAATGAATCTGAAATGCCAAAGTGCGCCATCACCATGGGCATTGGCACTATTCTCGATTCCCGTCGTGTTCTTCTTCTTGCCTCTGGCCGTTCCAAAGCCGCTGCCGTTGCCAAAGCCATTGAAGGCCCCATCACCTCCTCCGTCAGCGCTTCCGCCTTGCAGATGCATGCCGACGTAACCTTTATCATCGACGAGGATGCAGCGTATTCTTTGACGCAGCGCGATTATTACCGCCACGTTCTCGAAATGACACAAATTTTCACGCCGGAACGTCTTTCGTAAAAAAGGAAGCGCAGCGTAACAAATGCTAATCGCTGGAGACATCGGCGGCACAAAATCTCACCTCGTCGCCTACAACGCTGATTCCAGCAAACTCACGGTCGTTGCGCGTAAACGCTACGCCACCCGCGATTTTTCTAGTTTCGAGAAACTGATTGAAGAATTTTCGCGTCATGCCTCCGCTTCATCGGACAAGAATAATATTCAGGGCGCAGGTTTCGGCGTTCCCGGAACGGTAGTCGATGGCAGGCTGCACGCCGCGCATGTGCCGTGGGTACTTGATTCCACTTCGCTCGCCGCCAGTCTGGGTTTGCCGCGCGAGCGCGTCGTACTGATGAACGATCTGGTCGCCACCGCGCGCGGTTTGCAAAACCTCGAACCGCAGGATTTTCTTTTCCTTAATCGCGGCGTTGATCATCCCGAAGAAAATGTCGCGGTAATTGCAGCCGGAACCGGCCTGGGAGAAGCTGTTCTTTACTGGGACGGACACGGCCACCGTGCTGCTCCCTCCGAAGGCGGCTCCGCTGATTTTGCTCCACGCACCGATCGCGAAATCGCTTTTCTCACTTTTTTGAAAAAGCGTCTATCACGCGTTTCCTGCGAAGAGCTTTTTTCCGGTCGGGGATTTCGCCCCATTCACGAATTTCTCGCGCCCGATGTCCGCCACGATTCTTTCAACAAACCGGCTGCGGAATCCGCTCAGGAAATCACGCAGAACGCTCTCGCCGCCACTTGCCCGGCCTGCATCGAGACTCTGGAATTTTGGACCGACGCTTTCGGCGCCGAGTCCGGCAACCTTTCACTCCGCGTCTTAGCCTACGGTGGCGTCTACCTCGCTGGCGGAATCGCCGTAAAAATCTTGCCACTCCTGCAAAAAAGCATGTTCTGCCAGGCCTTCGCCGACAAAGGCCCGCTGGCGCCACTGCTCGCCAATATCCCCATCGCGGTTGTCTTGAATGAAGATGCGCCGTTGCTGGGCGCCGCGCATTCCGCGCTGACAGTTCTGCGCGGAGGCAAACTCACCTGATCAGCAGAGACTCGCACCAGTTTGCTCACTCGTTTTCCATCGTCAGCTCATTCACTTTGCGCAATTGCGGGAACATCCAAGCCCACAGGCCGGTTACGACGATTGCACCAATTCCGCCAAGAATCACGGCAGGCACCGCACCAAACCATTGCGCTGTGATTCCTGATTCAAATTGTCCCAGCTCGTTGGAAGCTCCGATAAAAATCATGTCTACGGCGTTGACGCGCCCGCGCATTTCGTCCGGAGTCTTCACTTGAATCAGCGTCGCGCGCACGATCACGCTCACCATGTCTGTAGCGCCCACCAGAAACAACGCCGCCAGCGAAATCGCAAAACTGCGCGACACGCCAAAAATCACCGTACACAAACCAAAACCCGCCACGCACCACAACATCGTTGCGCCCGCACGATTTTTTAACGGGCGATGCGCGATGGCAATGGCCATGATTCCCGCGCCGACTCCCGGCGCGCTGCGCAAGATTCCCAACGCCCACGGCCCAGCATTCAAGATTTCTCGCGCGTACACTGGGAGCAAGGCGACCGCGCCGCCGAGCAACACTGCAAAAAGATCCAGCGAGATCGCGCCAAGAATCAATTTCTCCCGCCAGATGTAGCGGAATCCTTCAAACACAGTCGAAAGATTTGCTGCGGGTCGAGCGCGCTCTTTTTCCTGTGCCGGGAGCTGCAACGTTAAAGCGATGGCTACGCCTGCAGCCAGCGCCGCGCACACATACACCGCAACTGGCCCGCGCGCGAACGCGTAAATGAGGCCTCCCAGAATCGGACCAAGGATTGTCGCCGCCTGAAAAATGCTGGACGCCCAGGCGACTGAGCCTGCGAAATGTTCCGGTGGAACCAGATGCGGCAGCATGGCGCGACTGACCGGTCCATTGAAGGACCGCACCACGCCCAACAAAACCAACACTGCAAATACCGCAGCAATCGAAACAAAGCCGCGCAAAGTAATTGCCAGCAACAGCGCAAAACAAGTTGCAAAGCCAACGTCGCAAAGAATTAAAAGATTTCTGCGATTGAAACGATCGGCGACATGGCCAGAAACTAGAAACAAAACGATGCCGGGAAGAAATTGCGCCAAACCAACCAGTCCCAGATCCAGCGGCCGCTTGGTGATTTCATACACTTGCCAGCCAACCGCGACTGCCTGCATTTCGCCGGCAACCACGATAAAAAAACGCGCTGCCTGAAATTTCAAAAAGGCGGGATAGCGGAAAGCCGCGCGGGCGTCAGTCGTCGTTTCCGTTTGCGCGGCAGACCCGTTACTCACCGGCCGTCGCTCGTCGGAGGATCACTCGCCGTAGGGGACCCAAATATTTTTCACCTGGTAAGCATGTTGCAGATAAAAGCGGCCTTCACCTTGTTCGCTCGTGAACAAATCGCTCGCGCGGCCTTCATTGGTCCAGACTTGCTTCAAGTTCCCTGCCGAAAGCGCTTTCGCCGCTGCGCACATTTGATCGTCGCCATAGCACCACAGCGCGTCGACATCATCGTGTTCCGCAAGCACTCTTAACAATTCGGACGATCTGCCAGTAACGATATTCACTACACCGCCGGGCAGGTCGCTGGTTTCCAGCACCTGATAAATATCACTGGCAATCAGCGGATATTTTTCCGATGGAACTGCTACTACCGTGTTGCCGGCAGAAATCAACGGAAGCACCAGGGAAAAGAATCCCAGAAGCGGTGCATCACCGGGACAAACCGCTCCCACGGTGCCCAGTGGTTCGTTCATCGCAATCGAAATATTTCGGAAGGGCGGATTGTGCACCGCTCCATCAAACTTGTCCGCCCAGGCCGCATAGGAAAATAACCGTTCAATGCTCAATTGCACTTCACGCACGGCTTGTTTTTTCCCCACTACAACCGCCAGTCGCTTCTCAATCTCTTCTGCGCGTTGCGAAAGATTTTCCGCAATGTAAAAGAGGATCTGAGCGCGATTGTGCGCGGTGGTTTTTCCCCAGCCGTCGGCTTTGCGCGCCGCTTCCACCGCGTTGCGAATGTCTTTGCGATTTCCCAGCGGTGCCTCGCCCAACAATTCTTTTTTTCTTCCGTATACCGCTACGCTGTAACCCGAATCCGGTCTGGCTTGTTTTCCGCCGATATAGAGTTTTACAGTGCGATCAATCCCGCTCGATGGACTGGCAACTTCCGGTGCGCCATTCGCAGCTGTCGAATCGGCCGCCAGAGCTGGCGCGTTTTTGAACCACGCCGGTTGCAAGTATTCAAGCAGGCCTTCCCTGCCGCCTTCGCGCCCGAATCCGCTTTCGCGATAGCCGCCAAATCCGCACGCCGCGTCAAACAGATTGGTGCTGTTCACCCAGACCACGCCGGCTTTCATTTGGGCGGCAGCCTGCAGCGCCAGGTTCACGCTTTCGCTCCATACGCTTGCCGCCAGTCCGTAGACAGTATTGTTCGCCAACTCCACCGCTTCGCGCGGAGTACGAAACGTCATCGCGGCCAGAACCGGGCCGAAAATTTCCTGCTGCGCGACAATCGAGGTCGGATGCACATTGCTCAACAAGGTCGGTTTGTAAAATAATCCGCGGGAAGGCAAAACAGTCTCAGGCTGCCAGCACGTTGCGCCTTCGGCGATTCCCTGCTTGACCAGACTGTCGATACGCTCCAGTTGCACGCGAGCAATAATCGCGCCAATATCGATTGCTTTGTCGAGCGGCGATCCGATTCGCAGTGTGCTCATACGCGTCTGCAATTTCTTGGTTAGCTTCGCGGCAACGCTCTCCTGTACTAGCAGGCGCGATCCAGCGCAACACACTTGTCCCTGATTGAACCAGATCCCGTCAACAAGTCCTTCGACCGCGGAATCGAGATCGGCGTCCTCAAAAACGATGAACGGTGATTTTCCACCTAACTCCAAGGAAAGTTTTTTGTGGGATTGAGCCGTCGCGCGCCGAATCGCGCGGCCAACTTCGGTCGATCCGGTGAAAGCAATTTTGTCTACATCGTTATGCTTCACCAGCGCTTCGCCCGTCGCGCCGTCGCCGGTGACAATGTTGACCACGCCAGCCGGCAACCCAACTTCGTTGCACAATTCCGCGAATGCCAGCGCGGTCAGCGGAGTGTACTCCGCCGGTTTCAGTACCACCGTGTTTCCCGTGGCCAGCGCGGGAGCAATTTTCCATGCCAACATTAGCAATGGAAAATTCCAGGGAATTATTTGTCCAACCACGCCGCAAGCCGTGTAGCCGGCAAATTCCTGATGGAGCAGTTGCGCCCAGCCCGCGTGATGATAAAAATGCCGCGCTACCAGCGGTATATCAATGTCGCGGCTTTCCCGGATGGGCTTGCCGTTGTCCAGCGTTTCCAGCACCGCCAGACGCCGCGAATATTTTTGCACCTGCCGCGCCAGCGCATACAAATATTTTGCGCGCTGGTGACCAGAGAGTTTTTGCCAGCCACGCAGCGCTGCACGTGCCGCCTTCACCGCCGCGTCTACGTCCGCGACGCTGCCTTGCGCCACGTCGGCAAGTTTTTCTCCGGTTGCAGGATCACTGGTCTCGAAATATTTTCCTTCCAGCGGCGCGCGCCACTCGCCGGCAATAAAATGTCCGAATCGCCGCTTGCTGGCGTCAAGCCACAACAAGGATTCCTTGGCATCTTCCGGCGCCGGCCCGTATTCCATTGTTCCGAATTTTTCGATGACGCTCATTGGTCTCGTCTCATTTACGCAATCGGATGGCGATGTTCCGCCGAGTAGCGACCAGTTACGTGAAATTCCAATTGGCGCTCAATATCAGCGAGCATGCCGCTGCTGGCGCCAAGGCGAAAAAGATGCGGAGCCAGCCACGCATCACCGAGTTCTTCCTTCATCAACGCCAGCCATTCCAGGGACTGCTTGGCGGTACGAATCCCACCCGCGGGTTTGAAGCCCACCGCCATGCCAGTTTCTCCCGCGTATTCGCGAATTGCGCGCGCCATCACCAATCCGACCGGGAGTGTCGCATTCACGGTTTCTTTACCGGTCGAAGTTTTGATGAAGTCCGCGCCTGCCATCATCGCCACCACGCTGGCTTTGGCCACGTTGCGCAGCGTCAACAAATCGCCGGTTCCCAAAATCACTTTCAAGTGCGCTGGCCCGCACGCGTCTTTGAACGCCAGAATTTCGTCGTACAATTTCTGCCATTCCCCGCCGAAAACGTGCGCGCGCGTGATCACTACATCGATTTCCTGCGCGCCGGCTGCGACAGAACTATGAATTTCCGCGATACGCTCGGGGAGCGGCGAAAGCCCTGCCGGAAATCCCGTCGACACCGCCGCCACGGGAATTCCGCTGCCTTCGAGAGCGCGCACTGCAGTTTCTACAAACAAATGATAGACGCAGACGGCGCCGGCGCGAATCCGCAGGTCGTCGATACCCAATTTCTCAATCAATTCATTTTGCAGTGGCTGTCGCGCCTTGGCGCACAGTCGCCGAACTCGCTCGTCGGTATCGTCGCCAGAGAGCGTGGTCAAATCCATGCAAGTGATGGCGCGTAGCAGCCAGGCAACTTGCCAGTCCTTCTTAACAGTGCGCCGGGTGACTAGAGTGGCGGCGCGGCGCTCGACAGCGCTGGTGTTTACGCGGACCGACTCGACCCAGTCGAGGTTGAGGGAGCTGCCGCGATTACTGTGCAGTGGGCGGCCAGCG
>WNFA01000269.1_pt1 | contig 64045 bp, 70 predicted proteins | sample 5400481 | NCBI WGS metagenome assembly WNFA01 (sample SAMN13153340, study PRJNA577476) | soil metagenome | isolation source: 120 cm saprolite under Douglas fir tree site 2 hole 1 replicate 2 | place: USA:California | collected 2015-04-18 | reverse complement strand
GATCCGGTAGCAGTCATCCTCGCCGAATCCCGCCGCCTCCGCCACGCGGAGGCACATCTCTTCGGCGAGGTTGACGCTATCGACCTGCGTCTCCAAAGTGATTTCGAGGTGCTTGGTTTCTGGCGCCATGCGCAGCCCGTAGCCGCGGGTTGTTGCTACCTAAGAAATCGCAACTATCGGTAACACAGCGGCTAAACCCAAGTCAATGGAGCAATTGCTGCTGGACAAGCAATCTTGCCGGTCTCTCTATTTTGATAATTCCGGGGTCAATCTAACCAGATTTGAGCGGCACCAGCAGAATGACGAGAATGTCTGTTCCGCCCTAGGCCCAGTAAGAGCGGTCCAGAGTACGGTATTGAATCGCCTCGCTCAGGTGGCGAGGCTCGATGCTTTCAGCGCAGTCCAGGTCGGCGATCGTCCTGGCAACTTTTAAGATGCGGTCGTGGGCGCGCGCCGAAAGCGCGAGGCGGGTGATGGCGTTCTCTAACAATTTTTCCCCCTCGGCTGAGATAACGCAGTGCTTTCGAATCATCTTCGGCATCATTTGGGCGTTTGCGTAAATTTTTCTCTCGCCCTGGAACCTGTCCAGTTGCCTCTGCCGCGCGGCAATTACCCTTTGACGGACGGCGGCGGAATCTTCCGATGACGCCGGTGCGCGCAGTTCTTTGTATTTCACCGCTGGGACTTCGATGTGAATGTCGATGCGGTCCAGCAAGGGCCCGGAAATCTTCGAGACATATCGCTGGATCATCGGCGGCGTGCAATGACATTCGCGCTTCGGATCGCCAAAATACCCGCACGGGCAAGGGTTCATCGCCGCCGCCAGCATGAAGCGTGACGGGAACGTTACCGAAACGGCTGCGCGAGATATGGTCACGGCGCCATCCTCGAGCGGTTGCCGCATCACCTCGAGGACATTTCGCTGGAACTCCGGCAACTCATCGAGAAATAAAACTCCGTTGTGCCCTAGCGAAACTTCACCGGGGCGCGGCACAGCGCCGCCGCCGATTAAGCCCGCGTCGCTGATGGTGTGATGCGGCGAGCGAAACGGCCGCGTTCCTACCAGCCCCCGGCTGTCTTCCAGAGTACCGGCGACGCTGTGAATGCGCGTTGTCTCGATGGCTTCCTCGAGCGACATGGGCGGCAGAATCGTAGGGATGCGTTTTGCGAGCATGGTTTTGCCCGCACCTGGAGGCCCGATAAACAAGATGTTGTGCCCCCCCGCGCAGGCCACTTCCAAGGCGCGCTTGGCGGCCTGTTGCCCGTGGACGTCGCGCAAATCCACGGAATACTGAGCGGCCTCGGAAAGCATTTGCTTGGCATCGACTGTGACGGGGTGAAAAGACTCCGGGGCGTTCACCAGGTCGACCGCTTGCGGCAATGACTTCAGCGCGAACACGTCAATACCCTCAACCACTGCCGCCTCGCGCGCATTGGCTTCCGGCACAGCAAGAGCCTTCAATCCAAATTCACGAGCCGCCAGCGCTGCTGAGAGCGCACCTCGCACCGAGCGCACGCTCCCGTCGAGCGACAATTCGCCGAGAAACATGCACTGGTCGAGTTGTTTGCCGAAAAAATGGCCCATGCATCCGACTAGCCCCAATGCCATAGGCAGATCGAAGGCCGATCCCTCTTTGCGGACGTCTGCCGGCGCGAGATTGATCGTCACGCCCTGCCCGTGAGGGAATTCGAATCCGCAATTCCTCAGTGCTGATTTGATCCGCTCGCGGCTCTCTTTGACCGCGTTGTCCGGCAGGCCCACAACGTTAAAGTCCTGCATGCGCGCCGAGCCCACGTCGACCTCCACCTCGACGAGATAGGCGTCGATGCCATACACGGAAGCGCTTTGTGTCTTGAAGAGCATGGATAGAGGGAAGCCTCAAAGCCTCGCGCGCAGCATAAATCAATCCTGCACTATACGCCAGAGATACTCAAGGCCGCGGCGCGACGCGCCCCTCGACTGCTTTACACTCGTTCCTCGTCCACGTATATTGGCCTCATCCGAAATGTGCACCCACTCCACCCCGCGTGAGGTTTGCTGATGATCGGCTGGATTATTCTTGGCGCCCTCGTTCTGATCATTTTCTTTCTTATTGGCGTGTACAACAGCCTGGTGCGGCTGAAAGTTCAGTGCGACAACGCCTGGGCCGATATCGACGTGCAACTCAAGCGCCGCTACGACCTGATCCCAAACCTCGTCGAAACCGTGAAAGGCTACGCGGGCCACGAAAAAGGAACGCTGGAGGCGGTCATCAATGCGCGCAACCGCGCCATGACGGCGACGGGTCCCGGCGACAAGGCGCAGGCGGAAAACATGCTCTCAGGAGCGCTGAAAAGCCTCTTCGCGCTTTCCGAGGCCTACCCCCAGCTGCGGGCCATCGAAAGTTTCACCTCACTGCAGAACTCGCTGTCGGAGATCGAAGACAACGTCCAGAACGCGCGGCGCTACTACAACGCTGTGGTCCGCGACCTCAACACGAAAATCCAGCAATTTCCCACGAACATCTTCGCCAATATGCTGGGTTTCAAAGCGCGCGAGTTTTTCGAAGTCACGGCCCCCGCAGAGCGCGAAGCTCCAAAAGTAAGCTTCAACGCGCCTTCGGCATGAGACTCGCACCGCAGCCGGCATGATGCGCCTGCGCCACAACCGGGTCCGCTTCCTGTTTGTCATTGTCCTTGTCACTGCCCTTGTCTTGCCGCCGGCGAAGGCACTCATCACGCGTGAACTCCGGATCGAGAAATTCGACGCGGAAGTCATCGTCTCGCCCAACGGGTCGGTCGACGTCACGGAAAACATTCAAGTCCACTTCATCGGAGGCCCCTGGCACGGCTTCTATCGCGAGATTCCGATCGAGTACGTAACTCCTCAAGGACTCAACTACACGCTCTTCCTCGATATCAAGCGCATCAGCGACGGCAACGGCAGAAAACTCAAATTCGAATCCAGTCGCGTGCGCCACTATCGCAAGCTAAAAATGTACGTCCCCGATGCCGATAACTCCACGCAGACCATATCCATCGAATACACGGTCTCGGACGCCCTCCGCTTTTTTGAAGACCACGATGAGCTCTACTGGAACGTAACCGGCGATGAGTGGGATGTTCCCATCCAATCCGCCAGCGCGCACATCATCCTTCCCGCCGGAACGACCGGCATTCGCGCCAATCCGTTCACGGGCGGATACCGCTCGCACGCGCAAGGCGCCGACGTTGACATCGCCGCGAACGGAGTTGACGTTCGCACGCGCGAGCCGCTCCGCTATCACGAAGGTCTAACCGTCGCGGTCGCATTCGACAAAGGCTTTGTCCACGAGCCCGGCCGGGCCGAACTGCTTTTCCTTTTTCTCCGCAGCAATTGGCCCCTGGTCATACCCATCATCGCTTTTGTCCTGATGTTCTGGCTGTGGTGGACGCGCGGCCGCGATCCGCGCCTTCGTCCGATCGCCGCGCGCTACGAGCCGCCGGACAAGCTCACTCCCGGCGAGGTCGGCACCCTCGTGGATAATTCCGCCGATATGCGCGACATCACGGCTTCGATCGTTGACCTCGCCGTCCGCGGCTACATCCTCATCGAGGAAAAAAAGAAAGATCAATTACTGGGGCTGTTTCACGACAAGGACTACACGTTTCACTTGCGCAAGCCGCGCAACGAATGGAACTCGCTCAAGCCGCACGAGCAGGAACTCCTCGGCGGTCTTTTCTCTGAGGGCGGGAGTGACGCCGTCACGCTCTCCGACCTGCACAACAAGTTCTACACGTATTTGCCAAGGATCAAAGACCGCACCTTCGGCTCGCTGGTCACCAGCGGATACTACCGGCGGCGTCCGGACTCAGTGCGCGCCAGCTACCTTGGTTTCGGCGTCGTCGTAGGTGCCCTCATGTTCCTCGGTACCGCCCCCGTCGCCAGCAAGCTTGGCATGCAGCCTCTTCCGTTCTTCGTGGCAGCGATTCTCACCACCCTGGTGATCTGCGCCTTCGGTTGGTTCATGCCGGCGCACACCGAGCAAGGCACGCGCGCACTCGAAGGAGTCCTCGGCTTCGAAGACTTCCTCGTGCACGTCGAATCCGATCGCTTTAACCGCATGGTGAAAACGCCGGAAATGTTCGAAAAATTTTTGCCCTTTGCAATGGCCTTGGGCGTGGAAAAAAACTGGAGCAAAGCCTTCCAAGGCATTTACACACAGCCACCCAGCTGGTATCAGGGCGGCTACGGGCCGAATTTCATGCCTTATATGTTTGTCAACGACCTCAACATGATGTCATCGCAGGCCGGCAGCGTCATGACCTCCGCTCCGCGCAGTTCCAGCGGCTCCGGATTCGGGGGCGGTGGAGGAGGCGGCTTCTCAGGCGGGGGTTTCGGCGGCGGTGGAGGAGGCGGCTTCTAGCAGGGAAACATATACTACCCTTGTCAGTAACACTATATATAGCAAGGACGTCCGGCAAAGTGACAATCCCTTCCAGTTTGTGAACATCGGCGCGACTAACCACCGGCAGAACGTGCAGACTGTGTCGCTACCCAAAGTTGGCTCGTTCTCCCCTCTTTTGTGCCTTCCTTGCTTCGCCGCGTTCTTGAAGCTTGCGTTCGAGGAGGGCGGCGAGCGCATCTACCAGCGTTGCGCCGGTTGCCCGCAACTCGCTGATGCGGTCGCGCGCGACTTGCTCGAGCAGACGTTCGCCGCGAGGCAGCAGCGAGACCAGCACCCGCCTCCGGTCGTCCCGGCTGCGGCTTCGGCGCACATACCCGTGGACCTCCAGGCGATCGATCAATTCCACAGCACTGTGGTGCTTCAGCGCCAGCCGCTCCGCCAGCACTTGGATTGTCGACTCCATGGCCTCAGGTAGCCCGCGAATCGCGAGGAGCATCAGGTATTGCTGCGGTTCCAGACCCGTCGCCCGTGCCTTGGCATCGCCTTCCCGTAGAAAATGCCGGATGCGGTAACGAAGTTCCGCCAGCGCGCGATATTCAGCGGTTGTGATTTCAGCGGCCATGGGTTAAGTATATCGTGTTACGATATACCCTGACACCCGGCGGGTTCTTTGTTTACGAGAAGTAATCAGTCAAGACAGGAAGGGAGAAGCTCACAACATCTTGCGGAAGGCTTTTTGTGTCTTGTAGTGCTCGTAACCTAGCCGTTCGTAGAATTTGTGGGCGCGCTCGCGGATCACGTTTGAGCGCACGTGCATGCTCAGGCAGCCATGCTTTCTCGCCCAATCTTCCGCGGCTTTGAGCAGGCGCGCGCCCGCACCCAAACTGCGAAGCTCTTCTGCGACAACCAGCCCGTTCACTTCTGCGCGGACATCCACCTCCACGAGATGCTCGACGCTGACGTGCAGCCAGCCAATGACTCCGGCGCCGGGGGAGTCCGCCACGAGAACGGCATGTTGTGAAACCGGCGCAAGCCGCCGCAGTCTTTTGATGATCTCCCCCGCGCTCACCGGGTACCCGAGTTGGCCGCTAAGCTCCGCAAGCCTCTTGGCATCGCTTGGTCTTGCCCGGCGAATTTTGAGTTCCGCTTTAGAGGCCGAATTCCCCATTTCTCAGGAAGCCCTCCTGCGCAGCCGGGCCTGCACGGCGGCGCTCCTCAGTTCGCGCAGCGCGTCCGCCGCGATCCATCGCGCCGCGCGTGAATCCTGCCTCCGGATTCGTTCTGCTGTGCGGATCGCGGCCCGGTTCAATCGCAGGTTTCTTTTCCCAATGTTCCGCAGCGCCCAGTTTATAGCCTTTTTCACGAAATTTCGTTCGTCGCGTGCTTCGCGCTCAATGATGCGGAGGAATCGCTCGAATCGGCTATCTTCTGCCTCTTCGTCTTTGTAGCTCAGGTAAGCGGCCAGCGAAAACGCGGCGCGTTTTTCGAATTCCCTACGCCGGCGGCTCCATTCATAAATCTTGCTCCACGCCGGTGCAGAAGCTGCGTAGAGATAGCAGCACGCGGCATCCACCACGTCCCAGGAATCGAAATCGCGCACCCAGCGCTCCATCTGTGATGCGGTGACTTTGCCAGACTCTCCAATGAGAGTGGCGAGAATCCTCGCTTCATGAATGCCTGTAGTCCAGAGTCCCTCTGCCAGCTTGTGATCTTTGCCGATGCGCCGCGCAAAGGCGTGCAGCACCGGCGCGGAAATCCCGTGCGCCTTCGGAACATTTACGCCGAAGTACGCCATTTTTGCACGCACTTTGGGATCCGCAAGTCTTTTCATCTCGCGTAGAACGGCCGCCTTCGTCCACTTCTTCTCGGAAGCGTGCGCCGCCCGCCGCCTAGAATGTTTTATCGGAATCGAGGAGGATTGTGACCGGTCCCTCATTCACCAGCTCCACGGACATCATTGCCTGAAAGATTCCCGTCGCCACGTTGATTCCAAGTTTCCGCAGCGCCCCCGTAAATTCTTCGTACCGCGCTTTGGCTTTTTCCGGCGGAGCAGCAGTGATGAAGCTCGGCCGGCGCTGTCCCCGCGCGTCGCCATACAGCGTAAATTGGGAAACGACCAGAGCGCTGCCCTTCACCTCCAGCAGCGAGCGATTCATTTTTCCCTGATCGTCCTCGAAAATGCGCAGGTTGGCGATTTTCTCCGCCATGGAAACAGCGACAGCGGATGTGTCTTCATGACCGACGCCGAGCAGAATCATCAGGCCAGCGCCGATTTCTCCGGTCGCGGCCCCACCTACCGTCACGCGCGCACGGCCCACCCGCTGCAGTACCGCTCGCATGCGATCGGCTTAGTCGCCGCTCTGTTTCGCCGGCTTACGCGGCAACATTTCCGGGAATTGCGAAACGTTGTACGCGAAAACCGCCAACACTTGAGCGCCTTCGGTCAGATCATCCCAGCGGACGCGGTCAATCGTGTCAGCCTGCGAATGATGCGTCATGGCGTAATCCACGCCTTCCTGGACGCACCAGAATGCCGGCACGCCTGCGGCGTCGAAAGGCACGTGGTCGCTGCCGCCTTCGGAGCGCAAGCTGGGCTCCGCGAATCCGAGCGGCCTCGCGAGCGGATACATCACCCTGTCGATCGTCTCACGCACCGCGTAATTTCCCATCAATCCGATGGTGAGCACTTTTCCCGTCCCGCTGTCATGAACAAGCACGCCGGAAATCTTTCCCAACTCGTTCGTGTGGGCTTTGACGTACGCCTTCGAACCATTCAGTCCCTGCTCTTCGCCGGTGAACAAGACAAATCGGATGGTCCGTTTCGGTTTCACGCCGAGCTTCTGCAGCGCGCGCGCTGCTTCCAGCACGGCCGTCGAGCCCGTGCCATTATCTGTCGCGCCGGTTCCCAAATCCCACGAATCGAGATGCCCGCCGATGATCACGACCTCATCGGGCTTTTCACTTCCCGGAATCTCCGCTATCGTGTTGTACACCTCCACTGGCTTGCCGTTGAAGGTGCTCGCGATACTCACTTCCGCCTCCACTGGGCCTCCCTCCAGCAGCCGCCACAACAGCGTGAAGTTCTCCCGGGTGATGTATGCCGTAGGAACCAGTCCGGGCTGGTATTCCCGGCCGCTCGCGCTCATGTTCAGCAACCCGTACCACTTTTCCGACCCGAGCAGCACGGCAGCAACTTTCTCGTCCTGGAAAAACTTCGCCTGCGTCCGCCGCAGATTTAAGAGGGCCTCGAAGTCGATGGGCTTGTCACTCTTTGGCCTCGCCACGGGAATCGTGTTTTCGGCCCATGGCGTCGTCATAGGATTCCCTGGAGTTACCTCTTCTAGCGGTCGTCCGACAACCACAATTGCTCCCTGGAGCTTTCCTTTGTATCGTTCCAGGTCTTCCACCTTTTCGGCGGCGATGCCAACGACTTTCCCACGCACTAATCCGTTCGTAGCTGACGACCAACCTGCAGTCTCCAGCGTCAGCGTATGAGGCGCCGGCGCGATCACCCGTCCGCTTGCCCGCCCGCGCGTCCAACTGTTCGCAATCGTCCACGATTCCAGATGCGCGTTCGAGAGCCCCATCTCCTTGAATCGCTCTAGCGTCCAATGGCTGGCCTTATCCAGCTGAGGCGACCCCGTCAGCCGCGGGCCGATCTGATCCGCCAGGTGCTCCAAGTCTGCCTTCACGACCGCTTGGTCGGCCTTCACTTGCTCCAGGATTTTTCCATCCATCTCCGTGATTGGATCAGGTTTCGGCGCTTCCGCTGCGCGGGTATTGTCTGTTCTGGGGTTATACGGGAGCGGCCGCCTCGGCAGCATCGCAGGAAGTTGCGCCGTGTTGTAGGCCCATGCCGCCAGTACCTGCGAGCCTTGAATCAACTCGTCTTTCCAAGCTTTATCAAAAGTATCCGATTGGCTGTGATGTGTCTTCGAATACTCGGCGCCATCCTGGATACACCAGAATCCCGGCACTCCAGCTTCATTAAATGAAAGATGGTCGGTGCCGGACAGGCGTAGCATGCTGGGTTCGAGCAGCTTCAATTCGCGGAGCGGCGCGAGCACTTGATCGACCAATTCGCGATCCTGATAGTTGTCATGCAGTCCGAGCGTTAGCACACGGCCCGTTCCGGTATCATGCACGAGAATGCCGGATATTTTTTCGAGATCATCCTTATGCGCTTGGACGTACATCTTCGAGCCGACCAGACCCTCTTCTTCGCCGCTGAACAGTACAAAACGGATGGTGCGTCTTGGTTTCAGGTTCAGCTTCGCTAGAGCTCTTGCCGCTTCGAGAACCACCATCGAGCCTGTGCCATTATCCGTCGAGCCAGTTCCGAGGTCCCAGGAATCCAGGTGCGCGCCGAGCATCACTACTTCATCCGGCTTCTCGCCTCCCTTGATCTCAGCAACTGTGTTGTAGACGTCTATCGGTTTGTCGCTGAAGGAATTTGTCATCTCAACTTCGGCAACCACCGGTCCGTGCTTCTGCATCCGGAAGAGCATGCGGTAGCCTTCTCCGGTGATGAACGCAGTCGGGATCGCGCCGATCTCAAATTTCTCCCCGCCGATCCCCGTCATATTCAGGAGGCCGTGCGGCTTCCCCGAATCGCGCAGCACAGCCCCTGCGCCTTCCTGCTTGAAGAACTCGTTCCGCGCGCGCCCCAATTCCGCTTGCGCCGCGAATGGCGAAGGCGCCGGCGGCTGTCCTTTCACTGGAGGCGGCGCCTGCATCGGGCGAACTATTTCTCCGGTCGGATTCTCCGGCCGTGGCGGCGAGAGGCTCATCGGCTCCTGGTAAATGACAATCGCGCCCTTCAGCTTTCCACGATATTTTTCGAAGTCTTCCTTTGTCTTCGCATCAAAATACACGAGCGGCCCTCGCACGATTCCGTTGGTGCCAGGCGACCATCCCGCGGACGCAATCGTCAGCGGATGCTCCGTGGGACTGACAATCCGCGCGCGCGCCGTTCCCCGCGTCCAGGAATGCGCGATCGTCCACTTCTCGAGATGCACGTTGGTCAGCCCGTACTTGCGGAACATGTCCGCCGTCCAATCGTTTGCCTGCTTGAGCTGCGTTGAGCCCGTGAGCCTTGGCCCGATTTCGTCGGAAAGATACTCGAGGTTCTGCATTACCTCGCTGTGATCGCGGACGTCGCTCAAGATCTGCGCGTCGGCCGCCGCAAAGGAATTGTTTTCATCCGGCGCAGGCCGCGCGGACCCGGCACGCACTCCAATCAGGACAAGCGCTACAGCTAAGACAAGCAGATCACAACGGCGTGAATTCATCCGTCCCTCTCGACGAAATTATTTTGTTTTGCACGAAAAAGAAGTCTTGCCCTAACCCAGCCACTTTCACTCTTTGCCCGTCATGGCTGTCCGGCTTGGTGACTTAGACGCGCGGAGCCCTCTCACGCGTTTCGATTTGTTTTTCGCCGCATCAGGCGGCGGAAGCACAGTGGAACCCCTCGGCGCGGGCTGGCACTTCGGGCAGAAATAACTGCTGCGCCCTGCAACGAGGACGCGCCGGATCAGCGCGCCGCAACGGTAGCACTTCTTTCCCTCGCGCCCATACGCGCGATGGTGCCGCTGATATTCTCCCGGCCGCCCCTCCGCGTCGACGAAATCGGAGATCGATGAGCCACGCATTGCGATGGCCTTCCTCAAAATGTCTTGGAGCACGCGGCGCAAGGCTCTCGCCTGTTTCGCGCTCAGCCGCGCTCCGAGTTGCGCCGGATGGATTTTTGCGCGCCACAAACTCTCATCCGCATAAATATTTCCGACGCCTCGCAAAACGTGCTGGTCCATTAGAAGCGCCTTGACCCTCGCCCTGCGAGAACGGATGCATGCCACAAAATCTTCCGCGCTCACCTCGAGCGGATCTGCGCCAAACGCGCTCAGTTTGGCCAACAGCGCCTCTTCCGGAAGATATGCAAGCCTCCCGAATCGCCGTGCGTCGGTGTAGCGCAGTTCCCGCCCGTCATCGAGCAGGAAACAGGCGTGGGTGTGTTTTTCGCAGGGATCAGCAGCTCGGTTCGGCGTAATCTGCCCGGTCATCCCAAGATGCACGAGCAACGAAGCACGAGCAGCATGGCCATTCAAAACCCTTTCCCCGCTGCCGTTGACTGGCGACAGCCGCAGCAGCATGAACTTTCCATAACGCTCGACAGCCTCGATCTGCCGCCCGGGGAGGTGTTGTTCCAATGCGCCAGGATCATCGATGAAATCCGTCTTGCCCAGAGTGACAGATAGTATCCGCCGCCCGAGAATGCTTTGCCGCAGGCCTCGCGCAACCGTTTCGACTTCGGGAAGTTCCGGCATAAGAAGACCTCGGACAAATTATCACATCGTCTACGTTCACGGCACGTCTCGGAGCGATCCGCTCTAGGCGTGAAGTGTTTGTCTGCGTTTCTCCGAGAATCTCATGCTACAGTGCCGCCTTCGGGGGTGCACCGTGCCTGTTTTCCGGCGAGAGATGAGATTGGCGCTCCATAGAAAGTCGTTCGTAAGACGAATCGTGTTGCCGCTCCTCGTTGTCCTGCTCGCCGGACCCGCGCACGCGAAGAAGCGCGAAACCGGTTTCCTCGACCGCAGCGTGGCCATTCAGGGCATCGAGTACAAATACCAAGTCTTTGTTCCTGATGCCTGGACCCCAGCGAAAAAGTGGCCGGTCATTCTCTTTCTCCACGGCGCGGGAGAGCGCGGCGGCGACGGTTTGCTCCAAACCCAGGTGGGCATCGCAACTGCTGTCCGTCTCAGCCGCAGCCGTTTTCCCGCCGTGATTGTCATGCCTCAGTGCCGCAAGGATGTTTGGTGGACCCAGGCAGAAATGGAAGACCTCGCCATAAAAACTCTCGATGCCACGCAAAAGGAATTTCACGGCGACCCACAGCGCGTCTATCTCACGGGCCTTTCTATGGGCGGTTACGGGACGTGGTACCTAGCCGGAAAATACCCGGGACGATTTGCCGCCATTGTTCCCATCTGCGGAGGAGTTCTCCTGCCGGACCAGGCCCGCGCGCAGTCCGCCGGCGACGCGAAACCCTATGTGGAGGCGGCAAAGAAAATCGGCGGCAACACGCCGGCATGGATCTTCCACGGTGGGGCCGACAACGTCGTTCCGGTCACGGAATCGCAGCGCATGGCGGAGGCCATGAAGGCTCTCGGCGGCGAAGTGCACTATACCGAATATCCCGGTGTCGGCCACAATTCGTGGGACAAAGCCTACGCTGAAGCGGAGCTCATTCCTTGGCTGCTCGCAAAAAAAATCAGCAGCAAAGACGGTAAATAAGAGCGCTGCTTCACGCCTAGTTGCACCACTGCTTGTCTCTGTTTCCTTATATCTTTATTTCATCACCTCTTATCCGGCGGGGGCCAAAAGCCCGGTTCGCTGATCGCTCGCCCGTCCTCTTTCTCTGCGTATTTTTTGACTGCCGGACCTATGGCCGACGTTTTTCCGATCAGCACGAAAACCAGATTGTCCGATGGAAAATGCTTTTGAATCACTTGCTTCGCGATTTCCGGCGTCACCGCATCGACGCGCGCCTCGAGCTGGTTCACTTCATCGTCATTCAGCCCGTAGAACTCATACTGAGCGATTCGCCGCGCAAGCTGGTTCGACGTTTCGATCGTCGGCGGAAATTGTCCCTTGATGTAACTCTTAGCAGACTTAAGCTGCTCTTCTGTCACGCCATTCTTGTGCAGGTCCTGCAACACCTTTAGCGCCAGGTCGATAGCCTGCGTCGTCGTCTCATTCTTCGTGAAGCTGAACATGGCAAAGGGGCCGGGCTCTTTTCGCGAGTCGAAAAACGACTGCGCTCCGTACGTGAGCCCCGATTCTATGCGCAACGCCTCATTTAGCAGCGACGTATATCGCCCCCCAAACACCGTATTCACCACTCGTAGAGCGACCCGGTCCGGATCCGTGATCCGGGTTCCGACGTTTCCAATCGCAAAATACGTCTGCGTCGCATCCAGCTTATCCACCAGCAGCAGCCGCTTTCCTTTCACCGAGGCGGTAGCGGGAATGGCCACAGCAGGCGCCGTCTTCGCCGGCCACGCCCCCAGCACTTCTTCCAACTTCTTCTTCATTTCCACTGCGTTGAAATCGCCCACGACCGCAAGCAGGGTATTGCCCGGCGCATAATAGGTGTCATAGAACTTCACAATGCCTTCGCGTTGAACGTGCTTTAGCGAATCCTCATCTCCCCCATCCGGCCGTCCGTAAGGGCGAGCGCCGTAAAGATATCCGTAGTAATAAAGGAGAATGACGTTTTGCGCGTCGTCTTTTGCTCCTTTTACTCCGTCGATGCTCTGCGCCAGGAGCTTGTCCACCTCGGTCTGCGGAAAGGCAGGGTGGAGCAGCGCATCCATGAAAAGACCCAGTCCCCGCGCCAAATCCTTGGTGAGGAATTCGGCCGAAATGCTCGTAAAATCCGCGCTCGCTTCCGCATCGAAGGTACCGCCGATAAAATCCAGGTCTGCGGCAAATTGCTGCGCCGTCCGGGCCTTTGTGCCTTTGCGAAGCAAGCCGGCCGTCGCTGAAGCCAGCCCGTCCTGCCCCGCCGGGTCGGCTGCCGCCCCGGTTTTCACGATTGCGGCGAAGCTCACTATCGGCACGCCGCGCTTTTCCATCAAGAGCACAGTCAGGCCGTTCTTTAGAACAATTCTTTCATGCGCTGGCAAACGCAGCGATTGTGCCGCAGCGGGAATGGCGCAATAAAGCGCCAAAATCGCAATACCGGGAAGGCCTGCAAATACCCTTGGAATTCTCATTGCTTTGCCTTCTCCTGGTTCTCCGGAATCAGTGTTGCCACGGTGCGATTGTTTGCCCCGAAATAAGCCTTTGCCACGCGCTGCACATCCTCTTTCGTAACCGCCGCGTAGTTCTTTGCCGCGTCAAACAATTTGTTGTAATCGCCGAAGAACACTTCATACGTTCCAATCGTATTCGCGCGGCCGCTGATCGTCCGCATCTGCCGGTAAAACTCCACCAGCCGGATGTTCTTGGCCTTCTCCAGTTCCTGGTCGGTGATCAACCCGGCTTTCGCGCGCTCGAATTCTTCATACAATGCCTTCTCGCAAGTCAGCGGATCCACGCCCTGCTTTGGTTGCACTACAACCTCGTCCAACGTTGGATCAAACGCCGGCTCCGCGCCATCGTCCACGGAAAGCGCAATCTGGTCCTTGTCCACCAACCGCTGATACATCCTCGAACTCTCTCCCTGGAAAAGCACGGTGCGGAGAATGTTCAACGCGTAAAAGTCCGGACTGTTCGTTTTCGGAAAATGATAGCCGACCATCAAAAGCGGCAATTCCGCTGGTTTGTGCACTACCAGGCGGCGTTCCCCTAATTGCTCCGTCTCGATAGTTGTTACCGCAGGAGGCGGCGCGTGCGAAGGGATCGGCTCAATATATTGTTCGCAAAGTTTGAAAATCTCCTCCGCCGTAACGTCTCCCACCGCCACCATCGTCGCGTTGCTCGGCGAGTAGCCCATTTCGAAGTGATGCTTCAAGTCCTGCATCGTCCAATTCTCGATGTCGCTCATCCAGCCGACCACCGGCCATTGGTACGGGTGCGCGATAAACGCCGTGGCCCACAGTTGCTCGTCCAGCAGTCCGCCGTTGTCGTTGTCCGTGCGCAACCTCCGCTCGGAAGCCACCACGCCGCGCTCCGACTGAATCTTTTGCGGATCAAAATTCAAATCGCGGATGCGGTCCGCCTCGATGTCGTAAATCAACTGCAGTGCCGAGCGCGGAAACCAATCCTGGTAGACCGTCACGTCGCGCGTCGTGTACGCGTTGTTTGACCCGCCGTTTGCTTCCATGACCTTATCGAGTTCGCCCGGTCCATACTTTTTCGCGCCATTGAACATCATGTGCTCGAAAAAGTGCGAGAGCCCGGTCGTGCCAGGGTGCTCGTTCCGCGCGCCGATCCGGTAAAAAATGTACAGCGCCACATTGGGAATGCTATGGTCCGGCTGCACCAGCACTTTCATCCCATTTTTCAGCGTGCGCGTGGCGACCGGAAATTGTTGCGACTGCCCTTGCGCCGGCAAAACGGAAAAGCTCAGCGCACACAGCAAGACTACGGCACTGCGGAAACAATTTGTTTTCATTGCCCACCCTCACCCGGAATCTAACTTTTAAGACGTGCAGCACTTGAGAAAGTTCTCCCAATCTCTTCTTCATCTTTGCTTGATTACTTCATTATTTTTTGCTTCCTCCAGCATCGCAAACACCCTCACCGGCCCGCCTGAGCCGCCTTCCAGTTTGATGGGCGCCACAATCAAAAAGGCTCCCCTCTCCGGCAACGCGCTCAAATCCGCCAGATTCTCCAGATGGTACAATCCCGCCCCCAGCGCGAGGCGATGCACGGCAAAATCGCCCGACGCGCCGTAGTCCACGCTCATCGTGTCGCATCCGAGCCCACTCACTTTTCGCTCAATGAACAGCTTTGCCGCTTCCACCGAAAAACCGGGGAAATGCATGTGGCCCTGCGCGTCCTGGTTTCGGTAGCGCTGTGCGTCCGGCCAGCGCGACGCCCAGCCCGTCCGCAGAAGCACGATCGCTCCTTGCGGAATTCTTCCGTGCCGCTTTTCCCACTCTTCAACTCGCGCGCCCGGAAGCTGGTAGTTCGCGTCCTTCGCGCCTTCGGCTCGGACATCCAGCACGACCGCCGGCCCAAAAAGCTGCTTCACCGGAATTTGATCGACAGGCGTCTTTCCCGGCGGAAAATGGATCGGCGCATCCAGATGCGTCCCGTAGTGCTCCAGCATCCAAAAACTGCGCGTGAAGTAGCCGTCCTTCTCCACGCTGGCATTGATCTTGGCTTCGAACCAGCGTGTATCCCCGGGCCAGGGCACCAGCTTGTCGCTGATCGCATAGGTTAGGTCGATCACCCGCGTTTTCCCCGACGCGATGCCATCCAAGGAATCGTCCTGGCGATGATTCAGCGGAATGAGAGCCATGAACCCAATCAAGCAGGCGGCGAGAATACTCCTGCGGCCGGAGACACCCATCACTCACCCCAGTAAACGCTTCAATCCCCGCTTTAGGGCAGCGGAATCCCCGGCGACGCTACAATCCCAGCCATTCGCAGGATTTCCTGGTACTCAAGGTCGGTAATCTGCGAAATCAGCAGCCGGACGTTCTTGACCAGTTTCATTTTCCTCAGCGCCGGGTTCGCCCGCAGCTCGGCGAGGGTGACTTGCCTCGGCAGCCGGTCAAATGCTCGCAAGTCTGACACCAGGTTTTTCCCTTTGTGGCCATGCGGATCAGGATAGGGGTCACGCGTCACTTCCGCAATCGAATAGAGCGAGCGCTCTGGCGCCGAGTGATAGCAGAGCACGCGGTCGCCCTTGCGCACCTGTTTGAGGGCGCGTATTGCGTCGGGCTTTCCGTCCGCCCCATGCCACATTTCCTTGCCCTTTACGAACAGCGTGTCCCAGTGGTAGTGGTGCGGGTCGGCGCTGAAGATCCAGTAGTGTCGTTGCGCTGTCGGAATCGCCATTGAGGCTTCGAATCGCCAGCAATATACACGCCGGAGAGGAAAAAACGAAACAAAATGTGAGGCTTAGCGGTCTTCACCGAGCTGGGGGCCCGTCCGTTGGAAATGCTCAAACGCCCGCAAATGGTAGCTATCTCTTTTATTTACAACCAGATGAAGGAACAATTACCCGATATCCACAAAAACCTCGTCCCCCCTCACTTCCGTTGGGTAAGAATCGACCCCAACGCTGGCGTTTTGCGGCACCTTTCCCGTCGTCACGTCATACTGCCATCCGTGCCAGGGGCATGTCACCGTGTTTCCGTCCAGCACTCCCTGCCCCAGGGGCCCCCCGCGATGAAAGCAGGTATTGTTGACGGCGTAGAACTTTCCCCCCACATTGGCCAGGGCGATGGTTGTCCCGCCAACCTGAATTTCCTGGATTGACCCCGCTGGAACTTCGCTCGTCTTCGCTGCTCGCACAAACGGCATCTCTTCTCCTCTTGATCGACGGCCAGTTTGTGACCGGCGCAGCACGGAGTATATCGTCCACCCCAAACGGCGTCAAAGCTGTCTGGCGCGGTCCTCACTTGGCGCGCGACGGATCCTGCACCCTCTTCGACAGCGTTTTCCAGTACGTCGCCGGGCGCAGCCTTTGCAGGATATCGATCTGGCGCGCGTCGCGGCCGATGAGAATCCGCGGCTCACGCCGCTCCACTCCTTCGAGAATCCGCTGGGCCGCCTCCTCCGGCGAAGTAGGGGTCAGCCGTTCGAATCGCGCAACTGCTTCTTCGCGCGAGCTTAGTGGAGTGTTCGCGCCTAGCCGCGCGCGCTTTGCGATCGGCGTGCGAATTCCTCCGGGATGCACACAGGACACAAACACCGGCGTTCCTTCCAGCTCATGCCGCAGCACTTCCGTGAAGCCTCGCACCGCAAATTTGCTGGCACAGTACGCACTCTGCCCTACCGGGGCGACAATTCCGAAAATGCTCGAGATGTTCACGATATGCCCCCTCGGCTGCTGCTTCAGGATCGGCAGAAAATACTTCACCCCATAAACTACACCCCAAAAGTTGATTCCCATCAGCCAGCGCAAATCGTCGAGCGATAGTTCTTCGAATGTCCCCAGCAGCGCCACTCCGGCGTTGTTGATCAGCAGCGTCGCTCGCCCGTGACGCGCGGCCACATCTTCCGCAAACGCTTTTACCGCCGCCTCGTCAGACACATCGAGAACATGCGTCGAAACGGCCGCGTCCTTTCCCTTGAGCGACGACGCCGTGTCCGCCAGTCCCTTCTCATCGATGTCCGCAATCGTCAGCGCCGAGCCCGCCGCAGAAAGCTGCTGCGCCAGCGCGCGGCCGATGCCGCTCCCCGCTCCCGTGACTACGGCAACCCCTCCGCGCAGGAACGACACTAGAACACCTCGACGTGCGCGTTCGCCTGCGGCATTCTGGGCAAAACCGGCGGCGCAGGCGTGCCCGCTGCAAATTTCTTTCGCAGCCGCTTCTCTTTCCACAATAGCACCGGCAGCATTCGCTTCCCGCGCCGAATCCCCCGCAGCGCCGCGTGCGGGTCAATCAGATGCGTCGTCGGCAGCTTCACGCCCGATTCCTTCATCACCAACCCGATCGGCAGTTCCATCTGATCTTGCGCCTGCATCATTCGCGCGAACAGGTCCATCCCCGGCGTCACCAGCGGCCCAAAGCCGTAGCGCAACTGAGACGTTCCAATCACGTAAAGATTCTTGTACTCCGCCAGCACGCAACCGCCATAAAGCTGCGCCACGCTCCCTTTTACCGGCACCAGCCCCGGCGGCAAGAACGGAAAGCTGACGTGATATCCTGTCGCGCAAACCACCGTGTCGAACTCTTCCGCGCGCCCATCGACAAAATGTACCGTCTTGCCTTCAAACCGCTGGATATCCGGCCACGGTTGGATCAGCCCCTGCTTAACGTAATAAAGCAGTTCACTGTTGATCGTCGGGTGCGCCTCAAAAATCCGGTGATCAGGCTCCGGCAAACCGTAGTGGCTGAATTTCCCAACCGAAATACGCATCAGCGTCTTCAAGAAGAACCGCTGCGCCCACACCGGAAACCACGGCTGCATCAATTCCGCTGATGGAATCCCAAAAAATGTTTTGGGAAGGAACCAGTAGCCGCGGCGGATGCTCAGCCCCGCGCTTTTTCCCACGCGCGCCGCCTCCGATGCAATGTCGCACGCGGAATTCCCTCCGCCGATCACCAGCACGCGTTTTCCAGCCAGTTGCTCCGGCGCGCGGTAATCTTTCGAATGAATGAACTCGCCCCCGAAATTCCCCGGGTAATTCGGAAACCGCCTGTGCCAATGATGCCCGTTGCAAGCGATCAATCCCTTGTAGATTCGCTTCTCGCCCGTCGCGAGTTCCAGCTCCCACCGCCCATCCGCCAGCGGCAGCGCCATCACCACTTTCGTATTGAACTGGATATTTTCCCGCAGCCCGAATTTTTCCGCGTAATCGCACAGATAGTCCAGCATCTGCTGGCGGCTCGGAAAATCCGGGTAGCTCTCCGGCATCGGGTAGTCCGCGTATTCCGTCGTCTTCCGCGACGAAATAATGTGCACCGTCTCGTAGACGCCGTGCTTCCAGTTCCCGCCCAGGTCGTCGTCCGCCTCGAGCTCTTCGTACGCAATCTTGTGCTCGAGCAGCGCCTTGGCCATCCCCAGGCCCACCGGCCCCGCCCCGATCAACCCCATCTTGGTCGAGCGATGATCCATCTGTCACTCACCGACCGACGGAAAATGTAGCTCACCCCTTCAGGCGTGAGGCCTTTCCCGTGCATAAACGAGATCGTTTCTGCCGAACAAAAAACCTTCTGGCCTAAGCTACAGTCTGCTCAGGGCGAGCAGGTCGCGGGCAACCAGTTTCTGTGCGACTGGGCCGACCATGAAGCCCAAAATCTCAAGAGCCGTCGCGCCTAGAACTGCTTCTTCGCCTGGCTCGCCAAACGCAACCGGCACGGGAGCCTTTCTTCCGTTGATCGTCAGAAGCACCGCCGTAGTGTCACGTTCCAAACGACGGCCATCGGCAAGTGAGAATGGCAACCGCGAGAATGCTTTCGCACCCAGCTTCTCCAGAATCGTTCGGGGAATCCACGATAACGTGGCACCCGTATCCACCAGCAACAACACGTCTGCCGTCTGGCTCGGCGACGCCAGATTCGCCAGATTCACTTTCACCTCAAACAGGCCCATAGTGATCGCGCCTCTTCAAGAATGCCGATCTGCGCTTGGTCGCTGCGCCTGCTTCTCAGGCTCCCTGCACCTTCGCGAGCAGCTCCACGAACTTCTGCTTCCGCTCCGTCTGGTCGTTCCCGCCTTCCGCTTCCGCAAGCTGCGTGATATTCATCGAGCAAAACTTCGGTCCGCACATCGAGCAGAACTTCGCTTCTTTGTAGAAATCATCCGGCAGCGACTCGTCATGCATCGCCCGCGCTGTTTCCGGGTCCAGCGAAAGCTCAAACTGCTTGTTCCAGTCAAACAAAAACCGCGCATACGACAAAGCATCATCCCGGTCCCGCGCTCCCGGCCGGTGCCGCGCCACATCCGCCGCATGCGCCGCAATCTTGTAAGCGATCACGCCCTGCTTCACGTCCTCCGGATTCGGCAGCCCCAGGTGCTCCTTGGGGGTCACGTAGCACAGCATCGACGCCCCGTGCCACCCGATCATCGCCGCGCCAATCGCGCTCGTGATGTGGTCGTACCCCGGCGCGATGTCGATCACCAGCGGCCCCAGCGTATAGAACGGCGCCTCGTGGCACCACTCCATCTCTTTGTCCACCTGCTCCTTGATCTTGTCCATCGGGATGTGTCCCGGCCCTTCGATCATCACCTGCACGTCGTGCTCCCACGCTTTCGTGGTCAGCTCCCCAAGCACCTTCAACTCCGCGAATTGCGCTTCGTCGCTTGCGTCCGCGATGCAACCCGGCCGCAGCCCGTCGCCCAGCGAAAAGCTTACGTCGTGCTTCTTAAAAACTTTGCAGATGTCGTCGAACCGCTCGTACAAAAAATTCTGCTTCTTGTGATGCTCCATCCAATGCGCCATCAACGACCCGCCGCGGCTCACGATCCCCGTGATGCGCTTGCGCACAAACGGCACATGCTCGCGCATCACCCCCGCGTGAATCGTCATGTAATCCACGCCTTGCTCGGCTTGCTCTTCGATCACTTCCAGCATCAGCTCGAACGTCAAGTCTTCCGGCCGCCGCACCCGCGAAATCGCTTCATACACCGGCACCGTCCCCACCGGCACCGGCGACGCCTCGATGATTGCCTTGCGAATCTTCGGAATCTCCCCGCCGGTCGAAAGGTCCATCACCGTGTCCGCGCCGTAATGCACCGCGTGGTGCAGCTTTTTCAGCTCTTCATCGATATTCGAAGTCGTCGCCGAATTCCCGATGTTTGCGTTGATCTTGCACTTCGTCGCGATCCCAATCGCCATCGGCTCCAGGTTCCGGTGATGAATGTTCGCCGGAATTATGCACCGCCCTCGCTCCACCTCGCTCCGAATCAGCTCCGGCTCGAGCTTCTCCCGCTTCGCCACATACTCCATTTCCTCGGTAATCACTCCCTGCCGCGCATAATGCATCTGCGACATATTGCGTCCTTCGGACGCATGCGTGCCATTGTCATTGCCGCTGGCCTTTACCGTATCCGCTTCCCGTTTTTCTATCCATCCGTCTCTCAGCGCCATAATTCCCCCAAGAAAACCGCGTGCATTTGCAGTTCGCGCTTGCGACTCAAAAATGCCGCGTTCCCTCTCCGTCTCTTCCAACCTCTAGCTTCCAACTTCTAACCTCTGCCTTCACGCCACTGTGAATTTGGATTATGTCACCGGGGAATGGGTGTAGCAACTTGAGCCACGCGCCGCGGCACAATCGCTTCCGCATCAAATGCTTAGGCAAGGGTTAACGCGCTCGCCTCGTTGTATTTGCAAGTTGAATGACGAAACAATAGAGTTCTGCTGTCACCCCTGGATAGCTCAGGCAATGAAACGAATAGAAGCCACACCGACTCCCGCGGTTCTGGTATGGGCCAGGAAGACCGCAGGGATGTCCCTGGACCTTGCAGCCCAAAAAGCCGCCATCAAGGTAGATCAATTGTTGGAATGGGAAGCCGGAGTTTCCCGACCGAGCATCTCTCAATTGCGAAAATTAGCGACAGTCTATCGTCGTCCACTTGCTGCTTTCTATTTGTCCGAAGCTCCCGTGCGGTTCCAAGTAATGCACGATTTCCGGCGACTCTCAAACGATGCCGCTTCCTACGAGAATTCTCCCACTCTCGCCTACGAAGTCCGCCGAGCCTTTGATAGAAGAGAATGGGCTTTAGAGCTATTACAAGGTCTCGATGAATCTCCGCCTCCGTTCACTGCCACGGCGCAGCTAGGTGAGAATGTCGAGCAAGTGGCGACACGACTCAGGTCTGCGATCGCGGTCACGGTGGAACGTCAGGCAGAGTGGCACTTCGATTACGTCGCGTTCAAGAATTGGCGCAGTCTTGTCGAACAGGCTGGAATTCTGACACTCCAAGCAACCGGTATTCGGCTAGATGAAGCTCGCGGCTTCTCAATCAGTATGAATCCGTTGCCAGTCGTCGTGGTGAATATCAAGGACGCTCCTCGCGGCCGTATTTTCACGCTGCTCCATGAAGTTGCGCACATCATGCTGAGCGACGGAGGCATCTGCGACTTGCATGATGCGGACGAGGAGGCATTCTGCAATCAGGTTGCTGGAGCAGCCTTATTTCCGAAAGAAGCCTTGCTCGATAGCAGTACCGTTCGCCACCATAGAAAAAATGATCCTGTTTGGACCGATTACGAACTACAGGAGTTGTCACGCCAATTCGGTGGAAGCAGAGAGGCTGCTCTTGTTCGCTTACTAACGCTCAAACTCACCACGCAAGCGTTCTACGATCGGATGAAGAAAGAGTTCTTGAGGATATATAAGGAACAGCAAGAGAAACGGCAGGAGACGGAGGGCTTCGCTCCCCCTCATGTAATCGCGATTTCGAGCGCGGGTCCGCTGTTCACGAGCCTCGTCGTCGAGAATTTCAACAGAGAGAGGATCACCGCCAGCGACGTCAGCGACTACCTTCAGATTCGCGTGAAGCACCTCAAAGACTTGCAGGGTGAGTTCTCGCGACAGGCGTAGAAAACCAACGTGCCCTTTGCTTCGACACAAGCGCAATCCTGGATGCTTGGGTTCGCTACTACCCTCCCGATGTCTTTCCGAGTATTTGGGACCGAATGGACAAGGCGGCCGCGACAGGCGAAATATTCGTGATCGATGAAGTGGTGACCGAGCTTAAGCGCAAGGACGATGGCATCTACAAATGGATTTACACGCGCGAATCGATGATCGTTCCTATCGAAGCTGATGTCCAAGCTTACTTGGTTGGAATAATGGCGAAATATCCGCGCTTGGTGGACACGAAGAAGAACCGATCTGGTTGCGACCCCTGGGTCATAGCCCTCGCCAAGGCTCGCGGATTCTCAGTGGTGACAGCTGAAAAGCCCTCCGGAAACCTGATTAAACCGAAAATCCCAGACGTGTGTAGCGACCAGGCAGTGCCTTGTATCGACGCGGTGGAATTCTTTCGTAAACAGGGATGGCGACTTTAAGAGGTATTCGAGCGGCGCGCCCTATTTTCCATGCAAGAGCGCCGGGCCTCCACTCCGAGCGCCAAGGGTCCATGCTTCACTAAAGGGACCCGCTGCTACTATTGCTCCCCTGTTGCAACCAGCTTTTATCCACCGGCTATTCTGCTTCGCCGCAACCGCACAAACAAATAAACCGCCCCCGCCAGCAGCAGCGGCGAGGAAAAAAACCCCGGCGCAGGCCGCGGTATCGGCACCGACGAAGCGGTCCGCCCAAAGACCGTCGCCAGCGTGTGCCCCATTCCGTTAAGGAACATGATCACTGCAAACACGTACGCGAACGGCCGCAAATACCGCGCATTCCGGTACGCCAGAGGAGTCACCAGCAGCAACAACGCGTTCACCACGATCAACCCGATCAGCCATTCGCGGTATGCAAACGTCGGCATCGGAAACCATGCGTACTCCGCTCGTATCGCCTGCACCGTTGCGTTGTAAACCGGCAGAAACCCCGTCACCGCCTCGTCCGCCACGTGCGCGCAAAACGCCAGGCACAGCAGCACCCACGCCTTTCCGAATTGACCCTCCGTGCTTGCCCCCGCCGCCTGTTTCACGACCCGCATCCCGCTCCTCCTTCCACGCGCCCTGTTTACGTCACTTGCCTCGAGCTTCGAGAGGACCCGCGATGGCACCGTCCGGAAAGGTTTTTCCTTCTAACTTCTAGGGTGCCAGCGTCAGAATTGAGCAGCACGTCGCGCACGCCTTGTTCGCCAGCCACCGCAAGGCCCCACATGTACACCCGGCCGAGCAGAACGGCTCTCGCGCCGAGCGCCAGCGCCTTGAAAATATCCGCGCCGCGGCGGATCCCGCTGTCGAAAAGGACCGGCACCCGGCCGTTCACTTCCTTGACGACCGCCGGAAGCGCATCCAGCGCGCCGATGGCCCCATCGACTTGCCGGCCGCCGTGGTTGGACACGATGATGGCATCGACTCCGGCGTCGATCGCACGCGCCGCATCCGCAGGATGCAGGATGCCTTTGAGGAGTATCGGCACGCGCGTCTGCTTGCGTAGAAAAGGAATGTCGTTCCAGGTGAGAGTGGTGTTGGAAAAAAGGCTGGCCCAAAGCTGAATGGCCGCCGCGGGATTCTGCTCCGGCGGCTGCGGCAGAAGCCCGCGAAAGACCGGGTCGCTGAAATAGTTCGCCAGCCCGTCTCCGAAAATCATCGGGAGGTAAGTGTTTTGAAGGTCGCGCTCGCGCCAAGCCAGCATCGAGGTATCGAGCGTCACAACCAGCGCCTTGTATCCGGCGCGTTCGGCCCGCTGCAGCATGCTGGCGGTCAATTCCGGATTCTTGCCCCAATAAAGCTGGAACCAGCGGACTCCGTTCCCCGCCTTCTCAGCGGACTGCGCCACTTCTTCGATTGTGCGGCTGGAGACAGTGCTGAGCACAAACGGCAAGCCCAGCGCAACGGCGGCGCGCGCGCTGGCCACGTCCGATTCTTTGTGCACGATGCCCTGCACCCCAACCGGCCCCAGAATCACTGGCGCGGCAATGCGCGTGCCGAGAATTTCGACGCTGAGGTCGCGTTGCGAGACGTTGCGCAGCATACGCGGCACGATGCGCCAGCGATAGAACGCCTCGCCATTTGCCCGCACGGTGTCTTCGCCGCTGGCTCCCCCGGCGACGTAGTCGTACGCGCGCTGCGGAAGAATCTCTTTGGCCTTCTGCTCCAGAAGGGAAAGAGCAACTGGGATGGAAAGTTTTCCACCGGTTAGACCCAGCGCATAGATCTGCTGCTCGCGATCGAGTCCTGACTGTTTGGAAAGGGGCGCGCTCGGATTCTCCATAATGGAGCAGGATTATACACGCGCAAGAAACGAAGGCCGAGCAAGGAAAGGAGAAAAACGAACGTCTGTGTTGCGGCGCATCACGATTGCGGAGTGGGATTCGACTGGGATTGCATGCGTTGCAGGAGCTGTTCACGTAGTTCGCGAACCTGGGGAGCGGCGGGACCCTCAGGGGCATACTTCAAATAAGTATCCGCGTCCTGCATGAGCGCTGCCGTGTTTTGCGTGCTCAGGTGGACTCTGATCAGGAGAATATAGACTTCGGCGTTGTCGGGCCGGAGGTCGCGGGCCTTGAAGGCGCTCGCTTCCGCTTCCGGAAGACGGCGCAGGCCGAGCAGAGCGCGCGAAAGCTCATAGGGGCCGCGCCACGCGGAGGGATCGGCCTCGACGGCTTGACGGGCCATCACTTCGGCGTCGGCAAAACGATTTTGATCGTTGAGTAGAATCGAAAGGAGCTTGATAGCCGGAGGATACTTGCCGGAACTCAGTTCGACGGACTTGCGCAGCGCAATTTCACCGGCGTTGAAATCATTAAGGTGCACATAGGCCACGCCCAGCTGGGCGTAGGCCTCGTAATAGCCCGGGAACTCTTTGATGGCGCGCTCGAAATGCGCGACAGCTTCTTTGTAATTTGCCGGAGAGTTGGAATTTGGGCCCGGCTTCACGTCCATTTTCGCGACGCCCTTGTCGTAGGCGTTGCGGGCTTTGGATGGGACGCTCAATTGATGAGCGCTTGTAATGTCGCCCGGAGGAACGGGGCCGGAGGACAGTTTGCGCAAGCGGACGATGACGTTCGATTGGTCGGCGCGCGTGACCTCCACGCGCATGCGCTCCGACCCAAAGCCGGCCTGCTCCGCCAGAATTTCGTATGCGCCGGGTGAACAGCCGGTGAACCGGAACTCCCCTGAATTAGTTGTCGTGGTGACCGGATGAGAGATGGCCCCGGTGATGGTCCTCAGCTCGACGTGCACTCCGGACAACGGCTGATCGTTGTCCTCGGCACGCACATATCCATCGATGCTGTAGACGCGATTTGCACCGGGGCCGCGGCCTCCCTGGCCCGCTGCCGGGCAGGGGCCACACGCTAAATAAATGACACCGAGGAGAAGAATTCGAGATGCGGATCGAGGCATAAACACCGCCGGCGAGTGACCCCATCATACCGCTCTGGAACGCGTGTGCGTACGAAAGATTCAGGCTGGACATCGGCGCCTGGCGAGAGTCGGTTTCCACGAAGAAACTGACTGTGGGACAAGCGATTAGCATGCCGCCGTGTTTCCGTGGACTTATTACCGGCATCTTCTCGCGGCGCGCAAGGAGGCAAAGCGGATGAAGTGGGATCGCGGCTTGACAGCGGAGGATGCGCTGCACAAGATTGACGAGTCATGAAGCAGACACTTAGCGGCAAGCTCGCGGATATCACACTTCCCGACAGCGGAGGGCGGGAAGTACAGCTTGGCTCATTGTGGGCCAAACAAGCGGTGGTACTGGTTTTTCTGCGGCACTACGGTTGACTCTTTTGCCGTGAACACGTCGCGCAGTTGCGCGAACACCAAGAGGACTTCGGCGCCAAACGAGCGTCTATAGCCGCGATCGGACTCGGGGACCGGCATTATGCGCGGATGTTCCGCGAGGAGACGGGGATCACATTCCCGCTGCTGATTGACGAGGGGCGGCAAGCGTATCGAGTGGCAGGACTCAGATCGGCCAACCTGCTGCATTTGCTTCGCCGCGACAACGCCGAAGCGCGAAAGCGCGCGCATGCCGCGGGACATTATCAGCACAAGCTGGGGCAAAATCCGTTTCAGCTTGGGGGAAGCTTCGTGTTCGGTCCCGGAAATATCGACCGCTTCGCGCACATCAGCAAGACTTTTGGTGACAATGCGCCGATCGAGACACTCCTTGCGGCGCTAAGCTGATTCTCAGGTTTTCGCGAAGACGGAGAGGAGTGCAGGCTCGAGGAATTACGCGCCCGCAGCGCGCGTGCGAACTCTTATATCTTCGCGGATTGCGGCACGCACCATGGAAAATATCTCATCTGAGATTTCTGTCATGTTGTGAGCGGTGGCGACGTGATCAGCAGCCTCCGCCAGGATCTCTTCTTCCGAATCGCCGCGTGCTTCAAACCTGCAGCCCGGAACGAGGTCGTTGCAATATAGGACCTTTGCCATGCAGTTTCTCCTTCAAGGATGGAATTGCGGGCGGGAAGTCCTCTGCATCGTAAGAACATCAGCGTGGGGTGTCAATGGTACTGCGGTCAGACGAGCGGCTTGGACATCAGGATGTAGTGGCAGGGGGTTTTTGTTTTTACGCCGGGTTGAAATGGAGCGGTGCCGGTTTCCAAGTATCCGAGATGGCGATAAAACGACGGAAGCGGCGTGCGGGCGCTGACAACACGCAAGTCAACTCCACAACAACCCGCCTCGCGAAAGAAATTTTCTACTGCGTCCATCAACTTGCGGCCCAAGCCTGTGCTCTGGCGCCGGGGATCGACGGAGAGCAAACCTACGTAGCCGCGGTCTTCGCGGATTTCTGCGTAGACGCACCCGGCGAGCCCGGCAGAATCTTCGGCCAATAAAAAGTCGCCGGTGGTCATATACATGCGAACTTTTTCTGAGTCGACACGATCGCCATCTATGAAGGGTTGCTCGACGCGGAAAGCAGAGTTGATCAGCTGGGTGAGGGCGCCGATGTCATCGTGAACGGCGGGGCGGATACGCACGCTACCAAGGATAGCCGACGGATTTGTTGCGTCTGTCATTGAGCGATTGAGTTGACGATTCGAAAGCGCGGGCGAAAAAGACACGCCAGAAATGCGCGTCGGCGGTAAAGATGGAGCACTTTATCTCGAGAGTGGCGCATATCCGTGGAAGCGGGCGGCGGAGCCGAGCTCTTCTTCGATGCGGAGGAGCTGGTTGTATTTGGCGATGCGGTCGGTGCGCGATGCAGAGCCGGTTTTGATCTGGCCGGCGGCGGTGGCGACGGCTAGATCAGCGATGAAGGTGTCTTCGGTTTCGCCGGAGCGGTGAGAAATGATGGAGTTGTAGCCGGCTTTGCGGGCCAGCTCGATGGCGTCGATGGTTTCGGTGACCGTGCCGATTTGATTGAGCTTGATGAGAATGGCGTTGGCGATACCTTCGTTGATGCCGCGGGAGAGGCGCGCGGTATTGGTGACGAAGAGATCGTCACCGACGAGTTGAATGCCCATTGAGGATGGAGAAGCTGAGACGCCCTTCCCGCTCGGAATGACGTAGGGGTTTGGAAAGCCACTCACCTGGTACGTTTCTTTGGGGCCAGAAGCAGCGGCGGTCTGCGACGAAGCACCGCCGCGGATGGATTGCGTGAGCAATTTCCAGCCGGCCCAGTCGTCTTCCGCCATGCCGTCCTCGAGCGAGACGATGGGGTATTTCTCGATCCATCTCCCCCAATATTCGACCATCGCTTCTGGCGAATGCGCGGATTTGTCCGACTTCTTGAAGATGTATTTTCCGCTGGGCTTGTCGTAGAACTCGCTGGAGGCAGGATCGAGCGCGACGCTCACCTGTTCGCCGGGCTTGTAGCCGGCGCCGGAGATGGCTTCGAGAACGATCTGGATGGCTTCTTCATTGGACTTGCAACTGGGCGCGAAGCCCCCTTCATCGCCGACGGCGGTGGAGTAGCCGCGCTTCTTGAGCGCGGATTTCAGCGAATGAAAAATTTCAATTCCCCAGCGCAGCGCTTCGGAAAAGGTGGGCGCGCCCACGGGCATGACCATGAATTCCTGGAAGTCGACGGAGCTGTCGGCGTGCGCGCCGCCATTGAGAATGTTCATCATCGGGACGGGGAGAAGATTGGCGGACGTATCGGTGGAGTAGCGCGCGAGATACTTGTAGAGCGGAAGATTTTGCGTGGCGGCGGCGGCACGAGCAGCAGCCATGGAGACGGCGAGAATCGCGTTGGCGCCGAGGCGGGACTTGGTGGGCGTACCGTCGAGCTCGATCATCCGCTTGTCAAGAGCGCGCTGGTCAGCGGCATCGAGGCTCACGACGGCCTTGGCGATCTCATTGTTAACGTTGGCGACGGCTTTGAGGACGCCTTTGCCGAGGTAGCGCGACTTATCAGCGTCCCGCAGCTCGAGAGCTTCGTGCTCGCCGGTGGAAGCGCCGGAGGGAACCGCAGCGCGGCCGCGCGCGCCAGCACCAACGTAGACGTCGGCTTCGACGGTGGGATTGCCGCGGGAATCGATAATCTGGCGGGCGCGGACGCGTGTGATCTTGGTGGACATGAGGCGATGATCTCCTAAGCGGGAATTGAAATGGAGATTGTAGCAGAGGGCGGACGTGCCCGATGGAAGAGCGATTCCTGCCGGCGCGGACGAAACCAATGGCGGGTGTGGCGCCTGGGGAGGAGACGAACGGCACAGTCCAAGAATACATGCGACGCACAATCGCTTGCGGATGTATATACATAGGTGTATATATGAATGAGGAGGAGGATCATGGCGACGGCACGCGTCTTCAGGTCGGGAAACAGCCAGGCGGTGAGGCTGCCGAAGAAGTTCCGGGTAAAAAGCCAGGAAGTAGAGATCTTTCGGCGGGGCGATGAAATTGTGTTGAAGGAAAAGGCGGGAGGGATGGTCCGCGCGCTGGATTTGCTGGCAGAGATGCCGCGCGACATGTTCCCAAAGAAGCGGAAGGATCCACGGCCGCAGCGGCGCAAAGGCCTGTAATGAGCGCTCGCTACCTGCTGGACGCTAATATCTGCATCTATTTGCGGCAGAACCGGCCTCCGGAAGTGACCGCGCGATTCCAGCGGCTGCAACCCGGCGACGCCGTGCTGTCCGTCATCACGTATGGAGAGCTGGCTTATGGCGCGGAACGAAGCCGGCAGAGCAGGCAGGCCCTGGAATCCCTGGCGAGACTTGTGTCGTTGTTGCCGGTGCTTCCCTTACCGGAGGATGCGGGCGCCGCTTACGGAGAGATTCGCGCGGCGCTTGAACCACGCGGAGAAATGATCGGCGGCAACGACCTCTGGATTGCCGCGCATGCCAAGGCGGCCGGGCTGATTCTGGTCACGAACAACGAACGGGAATTCCGGCGCGTCCCCGGTCTCAAGTTCCAAAACTGGACCTCGCGTTCTTCTTGAACCGAATCCGAAAACGCGCCGCACGCGGCTGCAATCGCTCGGACCACGCTACGAAGAAAAAGTCGGCTTGTTCCCCACTGAATGACAGGCACGAGTAAGCGTCTATGCGGTTTCGGGCTCTTCGATGAGGGATTCCTGCCGGACCACGACGACGATGCCGGAATCGGTGACGTGGAACCGGCGGCGGTCGGCCTCGGTGTCGTAGCCGATTTCGGTGCGCTCCGAGAGGCTGACGTGGCGGTCGATGATGGCGCGCCGGATTCGCGAATGGCGGCCGATGTTGACGTGGTTATAGATGATGGATTCGGAGACTTCGCAGTAGCTGTTGACGCGGACATTGTTGCCGATGACGCAGCGCTGAACGCGCCCACCGGAGATGACCGATCCGCCAGCGACGATGGAATCGAGAGCCACGCCCATGCGCTCGGGATCGGCGAAGACGAATTTCGCGGGCGGATACTGATGCTGCCAGGTGCGCAGCGGCCAATTGTCGTCATACAGATTGAATACCGGTGAGACGCTGACGAGGTCCATGTTGGCTTCGTAGTAGGCGTCGAGGGTGCCGACGTCGCGCCAGTAGAGTGCGTCCTTCTGATTTTCGTCGACGAAGTTGTACGCAAAGACGCGGTGCCGGGAGATGATGCGGGGCAGGATGTCTTTGCCGAAGTCGTGACTGGACTTGGGGTCCTCGGAATCAGCAAGCAGGATGGGGATCATGAGCTGGGTGTCGAAGATGTAGATGCCCATGGAGGCGTTGCAGTGCCCGGGACGGTGGGGCGACTGCTTCGGCGCGGCGGGCTTTTCCTCAAAGCCAACGATGCGCCAGTCTTTGTCGGTTTCTATGACGCCGAACTGGCGAGCAGCTTGTTCGACGGGAATCTGAATCGTGGCGACGGTAACTTCTGCACCTGAGTCGACGTGCTGCTGGAGCATTTTCGCGTAGTTCATTTTGTAGATGTGGTCGCCGGAAAGGATGAAGACGTATTTGGAGCGCTCGCTGCCGATGGAGTAGATGTTCTGGTACACGGCGTCGGCGGTGCCTTGATACCACTCCTTCGAGACGCGCATTTGTGGCGGGAGAACTTCGATGTAATCCCCCAGGCCTGCGAGAGGCGACCATCCGGCGCGGATGTGACGGTTCAGGCTGAGGGCTTTGTACTGGGTGAGGACGAAGACGCGGCGCAGGTCGGAGTTGAGGCAATTGGAAAGCGTTATATCGATGATGCGGTAGAGAGCGCCGAAAGGAACGGCGGGCTTGGCGCGGTCGCGCGTAAGCGGCCATAGCCGTTCACCCTGGCCTCCCGCGAGGAGGACTCCGATGGCGTCGCGCATTGCGGACATGGCTGGCCTCCGGGGCGCGCTGGTGAGAAGCGGCTCATTCTATCAGCAGAGACGCGCGGGAGTACACGCAAAGCGGGCGGATGGGAAGAGGAAAGCGGAAGGGAGAAACGCGGCGGGGCCGCGAGAAAGAGTACTTATAAAATAACTCCGTAACTACAGGGATACCTGGGCGCGTTCTGGCCCTGCCGTCCAGAAAGATTCCTTGACTTCGATGCCCGCAATTGATTAGAAGAGGCCAGCTACCTCATCAAGGTGCCCCAGAGCGACCAGATTAAGCAGGACCGAAGGGCGGTCACTAGCATTGGAGTCCGCCAAGAGGTCTATTGTAGTGCGACCGTTGAGCGGTCAATGGGGAGTGTGACCGCGAAGCGCTCAACATGCGATAATGAACGAGGGCGGTGCTCAAAGCTAGAGAGTGGCACCGCAAGTAACCAGTCCGAACCGGATTGGGGGTGAATGAAAAGTGGCCGAAGTCATTATCCAAGAGAGTGAATCTCTGGAAAATGCCTTGCGCCGATTTAAGCGCAAGGTGCAACAAGAAGACATCATCAAGGAAATCAAGAAGCATAGCTTCTACATGAAGCCCGGCGAGAAACGCCGGGCCAAAGAAGCGCTTTCGCGGAAGCGACTGCGCAAAAAGCAGCGGCGGGAAGCGGACTAAGTCGAGAGCGACCCCACCAGGTCGGGGTCGACGGTCCCATCCCGTTGCAGCTCGGCGCCGCACTTCCGTGATTTAGGCCCCCGGTAAGGCAGAGACGTTTGGGTTGCAATTGCAACTTCGCGCCCGCAGGCCCAAGGGACCCCAGCCCGGTACCCCCGGACTACAGGTTTCCCCACAATACCCGGCCAAAAGTGCGAAACATGCCCATTCCCCTGTCCGAACCGGGGCAAGGGGAGAGCGGCTCATGGAATACCACGATAAGGTGTTGAAGTGTGCGGAGTGTGGCGCTGAGTTTGTATTTACTGCCGGCGAACAGATGTTTTTCGCCGACAAGGGCTTCAAGAACGAACCGAAGAGGTGCAAAACCTGCAAGGCCAAGCGCGCAGAGGGGGTAGGCGGCGGTGCCTCACCTATGCGTTCGGAAACGAAGACAACGTGCTCGCAATGCGGAAAGGAAACCACCGTTCCCTTCCGGCCCACGCAAGGGCGGCCGGTTTTCTGCCGGGAGTGCTTCCAGCAGCGCCGGGCCATGGGCGCAGCGTGATTTAGAGACTGAAAGTTCGAAGTTGGAAGATGGAAACTTTTCAAGAAACCATTCGGCGCTAGTGATGCCCGCATAGCGACAAGGCAGAAACTTCCTCACCAATGTCTTTTGTCTTTACCAAAGAATGCGGTCAACTGGGCGGCGTTGTGCCCGGCCGTTTCAAGGAGAGGATGCGCCGGCGAAAGGTGTAATATTTTGGGCAGCGGCGTATGATACCCGCTTAGAAGTCCCCTGCAAGACCTAGGCGACCCGGAAGGCCATCCCATGGCTCACCGTTTTACTATTGGCGTCGAAGAGGAATTCCAAATCATCGACCCCGCGACATGCGAATTGCGTTCGCACGTGAGCCAGCTTGTCTCGGCGGCTTCCCCGGACATTGCGGAGCAGGTGAAGCACGAGTTGCATCAATCGATCGTGGAGACGGGTACGCGGATCTGCGAGAACGTGGCCGAGCTGCGCATCGAGATGCACCGCACGCGCGGCGAATTGGTGGCGGCGGCAGAGCGCGCCGGCTTGCAAGTGGCAGCCGCGGGAACGCACCCGTTTTCGAGCTGGATCGACCAGGTCATTTCGCCCGGCGAGCGTTACCAGAACATTATCGAGGAGCTCCAGCAACTGGCGAGGTCTCTCTTGATTTTCGGGATGCACGTTCACGTAGCTATGCCGGATAAACAAACGACCATCGACATGATGAACATGGTGCGGTATTTCCTCCCGCACCTGCTGGCGCTTTCGACAAGCTCGCCTTTTTGGATGGGACGCAACACGGGACTCAAATCCTTCCGCACCACGGTGTTCCGGCGGTTCCCGCGGACAGGAGTGCCCGAGCAGTTTGAATCGTGGAGCGCGTACGAAAATTTCGTGAACCTGCTGGTTAGGTTGAATTGCATCGACAACGGAAAGAAAATCTGGTGGGATGTGCGGCCCCATCCGATGTTCGGGACGCTGGAATTCCGGATGTGCGACGTAACCACAAAGGTCGAGGAAGCGGTCGCGATCGCCGCCCTCACCCAGGCCATCATCGTGAAGCTACACCGGTTGTACCAGCGCAACCAGAGTTTCCGGCTGTACCGGCGCGCGCTGATCGAAGAGAACAAATGGCGTGCGGCAAGGTACGGCATCGAGGGCAAGCTGATCGATTTCGGCAAAGAGACCGAAGTGCCCATGCGGGAGCTGATGCTCGAGTTGCTGGATTTCGTCGACGACGTGGTGGACGACCTCGGGAGCCGCAGCGCGGTCGAATATATCCACACGATCCTGAAAGATGGCACCAGCGCGGAGCGCCAGTTGCGCGTGTTTCAGCAAACGGGCGACTTGAAAGCGGTCGTGAAGCATCTGGTTGCGGAAACGCGCGGCGGCGTTACCGAGCCGCGGGCTTCATCGGTCCACGCGATCAACTGAGAGAAAAAGCGAGCGCCGCAAAGCCCTTCGATTTCCTGTCAGGAGCGAAACCATGAAAAAGGTCGGCCTTCTTTGCGGGCGTGAATACAGTTTTCCCCCGGCGTTCATCGTGCGCGTCAACGAACTGGGCAAAAAGGACGGCATCGCGGCGGAGTTCGTGAAGCTGGGCGGGACGCGCATGGGCGAGCCGGCGCAGTATCGCGTGATCGTGGACCGCATTTCGCACGAAGTGGAATACTACCGCGGTTATTTGAAGCATGCGGTGCTCCAAGGGACGTACGTCATCAACAATCCGTTCTGGTGGACGGCGGACGACAAGTATTTCAACTACTCGGTGGCCTCCAAGCTGGGAATTGCGATTCCAAAGACAGTGCTCCTGCCGCAGAAGGGCTATCCGAGCGATGTGGACATCACCTCAGAATCGCTTCACAACCTGGAATATCCGGTCGACTGGGACGGTCTGCTGGATTACGTGGGGCGTCCGGCGATCCTGAAGCCGTTCTCGGGCGGCGGCTGGAAACACGTCTACAAGGTGAACGATAAAGAAGAACTTCTGGCCGCGTATGACAAGACGTCGCCGTATTGCATGACGCTCCAGGAATTCATCGACTTCACGCAATACGTGCGGTGTTTCACCTTCGGGAAGACGGACATTCTGCCCGTGCATTACGACCCCAAAGAGCGGCGGTACATCGTCGATCATACTTATTTGCCTTCGGAGCTCGGAGCGCGGATCGTGAAGGACGCGCAGAGAATCAATCAAGCGCTCGGCTACGAGATGAATACGATCGAATTTGCGGTCAAGGATGGCATCCCATACGCGATCGATTTCCTGAATCCTGCACCGGATTTCGAGCGCGACCGCATCACGGAGTTTTACTTCGAGCAGGTGGTGGACAAGATGGCGCGGCTGGTGATCGATCGCGCGCTGAACGGGAGCGCTTCGAATCCCTGGCCGCGCTGGGAAGAGATGCTGGGCATCGGAGCGCCTGCGGGATTCATCGGAGCGCCAAAGAGCGCTGCCGCGGTGCAAGGTTCGTCCGCCGGCCCCTCGGCGGCATCACCAGGATCCAAGCCGAGATGACCACTGCGCCTACGCCTTCGGCACCCCCTCCGAGGCCAGCCGAGGAGTGGCACGAGCTTTTGAAAGCAACTCTTCTGCGGGTGCCCACGCTTCCTGAGGATTTGTTCAAGAGGATGCGCAGGGCAAATCTCACGTTTGGCGATCGCGTCCACTGCCCTTTCTTGCGGCCGTTCTTTCTCTCTCTCGAAGACGAGCAGCGCGTGCGGATCGTTGCGGAGACTATTGCGGAACTCGGTGAACGCGTTGCGACGGCGGCCCTGAAGGACAAACAACTCTTAGCACAATTCCATCTGCGCCCCGAAGAAGAGCGCCTGGTGCGTCTGCCGGGAGATTTCGGCCGGGCCAGCACGGCTTCCCGGCTGGACGCTTTCCTGTTGCCGGACTCGCTCAAGTTTGCGGAATACAACGGGGAATCACCGGCCGGTGCGGGCTATGCGGAAACGCTGGCGGAAATGTTCCGCGAACTCCCGGTGATGGCGAAGTTTGCACAAAAATACGAAGTGCACGGCTACCCGCTCAGCGCGAAGCTCCTCGATGCGCTGGTGATGAGCTATCAGGACTGGGGAGGCACCTCCCGGCCGCCGCAGATTGCCATTGTGGACTGGGAGGAAGTGCCCACATGGAGCGAGTTCGAGATTCTGAAGGCGCGCTTCGAAAGGATGGGAGTGCCCACGCTGATCGCTGATCCGCGCAAGCTGCGCTTCGACGGAAAGGAACTCAAGGCCTACGGGAAAAAGATCGACCTGATCTACCGCCGCGTGCTGATCAACGACATCGTGGCGCGGCCGCAAGAGTGCGAGGCGCTGGTAAATGCGTACGCCGCAAATGCCGTGTGCGTGGCGAATACCTTCCGTTGCAAAATTCCGCACGTAAAGGCTTTCTTCGCAGTGTTGACGGATGAACGAAACGGGGCGCTGTTCTCGCACGACGAGCGGGAACTGATCAGGCGCCACATCCCATGGACGCGCGTGGTGGCCGATGTGAGAACCGCACATTATGGCGAGGAGCTGGAATTGCTCGCTTTTATTCGCCGCGAGCGCGACAACCTGGTGCTCAAACCCAGCGACGAATATGGAGGCTCCGGCGTCACGCTTGGATGGGAGACCGACGAAGCCGCCTGGGACGCCGCCATCGAACGAGCACTGCTGACAAAGAACGGCGTGTGGATTGCCCAAGAGCGCATTCCCGTCCGGCGCGAAGTCTTTCCCTACTTCGCCCAGGTAGGGAGGGTGGATTACCGCGACATGCTAGTGGATTTTGCGCCCTATCTTTTCCGGGGAAAACTATGCGGCTTCCTGACGCGGCTGAGCGCCACAGGACTTGCCAATGTGACCAGCGGCGGCGGCCAAGTACCCGCGTTTCGCGTGGCGCTGAAGAAGACCGAGGCTGCGTAGTTCTGCAAACGAGCGCGACGGGAACGTGGCCGTGTCCAAAAGGATGCTGGGCTCGAGCCCGTCGCGACAAAATCCTGCCAAGTTCAGTAAAATAAGAAGATGACTTTTGGTTCTCCGGCAGCGGAGTTGATGCCCGGCGCGCGAAACGCCGTGGAAACATGCCTGGGTGTAAAGCCGGGCGAACACGTCGCGCTGATCGCGGATGAAGCCAGCCGCGCCGTGGCGGCGAGCATCGCCGCGGCGCTCGAAGAGGGTCATGCTTGCTACGCTGGTTTTCTCCTGGAAGATTTCGGCCCGCGGCCGATGCGCGCCGCGCCGGACGATGTGCTGCAGGCGCTGGAAACGGCGGACGTAGGCGTAATGTGCATGACGCCACAACCCGGCGAGCTTGGCGCGCGGATGGCGATTGTTCGAGTTGTCGAGCGCCGCCAAATTCGATACGCGCACATGGTGGGCGTGACGCCGGAAATCATGCAGCAGGGCATGCGGGCGGATTACCGCATGATTGACCGCTTGAGCGACAAGCTGCGCGAGCGCATGCTGCGCGCGGAAACGCTGACGGTAAAGACCCGGGCAGGAACTTCCATCGCAGCACACTTCGACCGGGGCCTGGACTGGGTGAAAACGAGCGGTCTGATCAGCCCTCGCTATTGGTCGAACCTCCCGGCGGGTGAAGTTTTTACTACGCCTGCGACTGTTGACGGCACGTTTGTGTGTGACGCGACGGCTGGCGACCATTTCAACGGAAAGTACGGCGATTTGCAGAAAACGCCGCTGGTTCTGGAAATCAAAGGCGCGCGTCTTGTCGCTGCGGACTGCGCGCGAAAAGATTTGCGGCAGGAATTCTGGGAGTACTGCCACACGGACGAAAACAGCGACCGCGTTGGCGAGCTGGCGTTTGGAACGAACCTCGGTCTATCCGAAATGATTGGAATTTTGCTGCAGGACGAAAAATTTCCCGGCGTGCACATCGCCTTCGGCGACCCCTACGGCAGCCAGACGCACGCGAACTGGAAATCGAAAACCCACGTCGATGTCCTCACTCGCAACTGTGACGTCTGGATCGACGACGACCAGATCATCTCCAAGGGCCACTACCAGCTCGATCATCTGGGGCTAGCCTAGCAGCCCTCCGTCCTCTGGATATTGCTCATTAAACTAAAACAGTTTTCCTATGTACTCGCGCATCTGGTGTTTCCAGTAGGGCCAGTCGTGGCCGCCCTGGGGTCCCCAGTTGTCGAGGGAATGGCGGATGCCCTTGCTGGAGAGAATCTCGGAGAGGCGATAGGTAGGGCCGCTGTTCTCCCACTGGCCCGTTCCCGTGCTGATGTGAATGTCGCAAGTCGCGAGCTGGCCGAGGAGCCACGGATCGCTCAGATTCGCGAGATAATCGACCGGATTGTTGAAATAGAAATTGTCGTCGTACATTCCGTCCATGAAATTCGTCACGTCATAAACGCCGGACATGGCGAAGCAGCGCTTGACGACGTCGGGATGCTTGAAGAGCGTGTTGGCGGCGTGATACGCGCCGAACGACGCGCCCATGGTGGAAATTCCGATGCCCTGAGTCTGGCAATTATCCCAGATGAATGGAACGACTTCCTCGCGCAAGTAGGAATCAAACATCGCCTGGACGTAGCTGCGATGAAACGGGTGCGCGCCCTTGTTGTAAAAGCTGAGGCCATTGATGGAATTGACGGTAAACAGCTTCACTTTTCCGCCGTCGATGAAATCTGCGAGCGCTCCGACCATGCTTTGGCCTTCGAGCTCCCATTCGTCGCCCGCGCTGGTGGGAAAACCGAGAAGCGGCGAGCCCCAGTGGCCGAAAACGACGACGCCGAGTTCGATGCCCAGCCGCGGAGAATGCCAGCGGTGAAATTCGCGTTTCATCCAGGTTTGCCTCGCTCAGTTTGCGGGGTGAGAAAGTATGCCAGCGCCGAGGGTTAGCGGCAACAGTTCGCGCCGAAATTTGGGGCTTTCGCGCGTGTATAATTACTGCCCCACCAATATTTCTGGAAAGAGGAGCAGAACATGGCCACCCCATCTCAAGGCGCAAAGCCAACACCGGAAAGAATCTTTAATACGCTGAACGCTTTTCAACAGAGCGCAGCTCTCAGGGCAGCGATCGAACTCGACGTATTCACCAAAATCGCGGAAGGCACCAACGAAGCGAGTGCGCTTGCGAAACGCACCGGCGCTGCCGAGCGTGGCGTGCGGATACTGTGCGATTACCTGACGATTCTAGGTTTTCTGACGAAGGAAGGAAGCCGCTATGCGCTTACCCCGGAATCGGCAGTGTTTCTGGACCGGCGCTCTCCTGCATGCGTGGCATCGATGACCGGTTTTCTTGGAACGGAAGCCCACAAGAAGAACTTCGACCTTTTGACGCAAGCTGTGCGTAAAGGGGGAACTGCCGCAGACCGAGGAGACAACACCAGACCCAACGACGAGCTGTGGGTGGCTTTTGCGAGATCGATGGCCCCATTGACGGCCCCCTCGGCGGGATTCATCGCACAATTGGCCGGGATGGCGGAGAAAAAGCCGTGCAAAGTGTTGGACGTCGCAGCGGGACACGGGATGTTTGGAATCACAGTTGCCAAGCAGAATCCCAACGCGCAGGTTGTTGCATTGGATTGGCCGGCAGTGCTGGAAGTGGCGAAGGAGAACGCACGAGCCGTGGGATTGGGTGACCGCTTTATAACTCGGCCGGGGAGTGCTTTCGAGACGGATCTCGGGAAAGATTACGACTGCGTGTTGCTGACCAATATTTTCCATCACTTCGACCCGCCGGCTTGCGAAACCCTGATGCGGCGCGTTCATGCGGCGTTGAAGCCAAGCGGAAAAGCAATCACGCTGGAGTTTGTGCCGAACGATGACCGTGTCACGCCTCCGACGGCGGCGGCGTTCAGCGTGATCATGCTGGCCAGCACCGACGCCGGCGATGCCTATACGTTTGCTGAATATGAGAAAATGTTCGGGCACGCCGGATTTGCGAAAACGACTTTGCACCAGATTCCCGACATGCCTCAACAGGTCCTCGTCTCTGAGAAAACGGTATGAAAAAGAAAAAAACTTCGAAGCGCAACCCGCGTAAACCAGCTTCGGGCGCGGACGGCGCCTTGCGCGAACAGCTGGTCTATCTTCTTAAGGGCGGGGGAGCGCACGTGCATTTCATGGACGCGCTCGAAGGGTTTCCGGAGCGCAAGTATGGAACCTACGTGCAGGGACTGCCGCACACCGGATGGCAGCTCCTCGAGCATGCCCGCATCGCCCAGCGGGACATTCTAGAATTCAGCCGGAGCCCCAAGCATGTTTCGCCGGATTTTCCCGGCGGCTACTGGCCGAAGACGCCGGCTCCGCCGAATGATGAGGCCTGGGACCAGAGTGTGCGAGCGTTCCAGCGCGATCTGGGGGAGATGGCGAAACTCGTGCAGAATCCGCGGACAAATCTACACGTGCAGATTCCGCATGGCAAAGGACAGACGATGTTGCGCGAGGTTCTCGTGCTTGCAGACCACAACGCTTACCACCTTGGGCAATTGGTTGACCTGCGGCGAGCGCTCGGGGCCTGGCCGGAGAGTTAGGGATTGCGATTCCTAATAAGGCCTTTTGTCTTCTTGGTCCTTCCAGGCAGAGAAAACAGCCAGGGACTCCTCGCGAAGAAGTTGCGTCATAGGGATGCTGCGCGCGACCGGCAGTTTTCTTATTTCGTCGTAGATAAAGGCGTCGTCAAATCCGGCGGCCGCCGCGTCGGCGGCCGTGCCGGCGTAAAAAACGCGAGCCGGACGCGCCCAGTAGATGGCGCCGAGGCACATCGGGCACGGCTCACAGGTGGTGTAAAGATCACAGCCGGTGAGCTGAAAATTCCCGACGATGCGGCAAGCTTCGCGAATCGCAACCACTTCGGCGTGAGCCGTTGGGTCGTTTGTTGCCGTTACACGGTTCGCGCCTTCGGCGATGATTCGGCCGCCCTTCACCACCAGCGCGGCAAAAGGGCCGCCGCGGCCGGTTCGTACATTTTCAATCGCCAGCGCAATCGCGCGGCGCATGAAGTCTGCGGACATGGGCGATGGATGCTTCCGCTTTTAGCTTGCCCTTCCCGGCGGGAATTGGCAATGCGGTCTCTGGAACAGTGCGAAGAATAACTCACGGACATTGCGATCAAGAGATACGACGAGGCTAGTGTGCTCTTGCAAGAAAAAGAATTGGCGGTAGGATATTGCATTGGCGTTAACAATCGAGAATTTGAAAATAATGCGAGGGCGTGATGATCCAAATTGAAAATGCCGGCCGGCGCGGATTTCTCAAGGGGATGCTGAGTGCGGGCGCGCTCGTGCTGAGCGTTCGAATCATTCCGGAACAGCTCTTCGCCGCAGCCGCCAGCGCACGGGATCCGATGACGCCGATGGAAAGTGCGCCGTTGCATCCGGGCGTGTATCTGGCGATCGATACGGACGGAACGGCATACATTATCGCGCACCGCTCGGAGATGGGGAGCGGGAGCAGGACTGCGCTGCCGCGAATCGTCGCTGACGAATTGGATGCAGATTGGGCGCGCGTGAAGCTCGTGCAGGCAACTGGCGATGAAAAATATGGCGACCAGGACACAGATGGCTCGCATTCGGTGCGGAGCTTTTTCGTCACGCTGCGCGAGGCGGGAGCGACGGCGCGGCTGATGCTGGTGCGTGCGGCGGCGCAGCAATGGGGAGTCACGGAGAAAGAATGCGGGACGGAATTGCATGCCGTGGTGCACAAGGCGTCCGGGAAGAGACTAGGTTACGGCGAGCTCGCGACCGGGGCGTCAAAATTGCCCGTGCCGAAGAAAGAGGAGTTGCAGCTCAAGCCGCGAAGCGAGTGGCGCTATATCGGAAAAGGCACGGCGAGCTATGACCTGAGAGACATGTGCACGGGCAAGGCAGTCTACGGTCAGGACACGCGCATGGAGGGGATGTTGTACGCGAGCGTCGAGCATCCACCGGTACTCGGCAGCAGCGTGAAATCACTTGACGACAAGGCCGCGCTCGCCGTGCCAGGCGTCAAGCAAACTGCGCTCATCGAACCGTTCAAGCCGCCACACGCTTTTCAGGCCCTCGGCGGAGTTGCAGTCCTGGCGGATAGCACTTGGGCCGCGATGCAGGGGAGAAAAAAGCTGCAGATCGCGTGGGAAAAGAGCCCGCACAGCGCCTACAACTCTGCCGCGTATAAGAAGGAATTACAGGAGACAGCGCGGAAGCCGGGCAAAGTCGTGCGCGAAAACGGCGACGTAGACGCCGTATTTGCAAAGGGCGGAAAAATCATCGAGGCAGAGTATTACGCGCCGTTGCTGGCGCACGCTTCCATGGAGCCGCCGGCGGCGCTGGCTGTCTACCGCGACGGCAAGGTCGAAGCCTGGGCTCCAACGCAGAGCCCTCAGGGAGCGCGGGATGCCATCGCGGCGGCGGTGGGCTTGAAAAAAGAAGACGTGACCGTTCACGTGACGCTGCTAGGCGGCGGGTTTGGGCGGAAGTCGTTCCCAGATTTTGCTGTCGAAGCCGCGGTGCTCTCGAAGAAAACGGCAAAACCGGTGAAGGTCGTCTGGAGCCGCGAAGACGACATCAAATTTGATACCTACCATTCCGTTGCCGCGATGTACCTGAAAGCGGCGCTGGATCCGGACGGAAAGCCGGCCGCATGGCTGGAACGCACCGTTTTCCCGCCGATTGGATCGACATTCGACGCCAAAGCCGTCTATTCCGATGCGGGCGAACTAGGCCTGGGCTTTACCGATGTACCCTTCGCGTTGCCGAATCACCGCGCGGAAAATGGCCCGGCGACTGCCCACGTGCGGATCGGCTGGCTGCGGTCGGTGGCGAACATCTATCATGCGTTTGCGATTCATTCTTTCGCAGATGAATTGGCGCACGCCGCTGGAAAAGATCCGCTCGAGTACCTGACACAACTGCTGGGACCGGACCGCATCGTTCCTAGAAGCGAATTGCCCAAGGAATTTCCGAATTATGGCGGGGCCTACGAGCAGTATCCGATCGATACGGCAAGATTCCGGCGCGTGCTGACCCTCGCCGCAGAAAAAGCAGGCTGGGGCAAACAGAAATCAGGCAACGGATTCGGGATGGGCGTCGCCATGCACCGGAGCTTCCTGACGTATGTGGCAACGGTTGTTCAGGTCCAAATCAACGACGCCGGCAAGGTGCAGATTAAGCGAGTGGACACGGCCGTCGACGCGGGAACGATTGTGAATCCGGAGATGACGCGGCAGCAATTCGAGGGCGCCGCGGTTTTTGGGACGAGCCTCGCATTTTACGGCGAGATCACCGCGACGAACGGCGAGATCGACCAGTCCAACTTCAACGACTACCAAATGGCGCGGATGAATGACGCGCCGCGCGAAACCTATGTTCACTTGGTGCCGAGCCAAGCGCCGCCGGCAGGCATCGGCGAGCCCGGTGTCCCGCCATTCGCGCCGGCGCTTTGCAACGCCATTTTCGCGGCCACCGGCAAGCGCACCCGCGAATTGCCATTGTCCCGGTCCGGCCTGGTGTGAAGCTTTCTCCGCGAAAGGGCGCTTCTCTCGGACTACGCCCCGAGGAACACTCTTGCTTTCAAGCAGATCTGCCTATGGAAGCGACTGAGCAGAAGGAAGATGGATCTACTAACAGGGATTCCCGAACCTGAAGAAGGGTTGGTGGGCCCGCCAGGATTTGAACCTGGGACCAACGGATTATGAGTCCGCTGCTCTAACCAGACTGAGCTACAGGCCCGCCGCTATTTATGCGGGTTTTTGCGAATCACCGTGTTTTTTGGACCGCAAAATGACCGCAAAACCCTGCTACTTCGCCTCTTCGATACGAACGGACGCGATCTCAAGGACGACCTGCGTGTCCCCTTGATGCCGTACTGTGTAAGAACCTTAGAAAGTTTTGCCATTCCAGCTTCCGCTCGCGTTTTGTCCGGCAAAATGTAATACGCTTGGGTTGTGCTTACATTTGCGTGACGAAGGATCGTCTGTATAGTTTTAGCATCAACACCGAGATCGTTCAACCTAGTTCCAAGCCCACGTCGAAAAGCGTGCCAGCCGAACCAGGCTCCCGGCATGTGGAGGGGAATGTCCCGGCGACTTACGTTGTTCAAATCAAGGGGCCTTCCAAATTTCTCTCCACGGAAGACCCAATCATGCCCGTTCGGCGGAAACTCATTTTTGTATGCGTCCAAGATTTCACGAAGTTGCGGGATCACCGGAATGGCGGCTTCGCGGGCTTGAGTTTTCAGCGCACCCTCGCCGTTGTAATCATGCTTGCCGACAACTTTACGGCACACCTTGATCTCCTCGCCGTCATAATCCGCCCACTTGAAACCACGAAGCTCGCTGCGAGTTAAGCCCGCAAATCCAGCTACGGCACAAACAGTTTTGGCGGGATTGGGCAGTCTATCAATGAAGTCAGCAACCTCGTCCAAACCATAAGCGTGGTTGTTTGATGACTGGATTTTCAACCGGCGCTCATCCAACCCTTTCGTTGTCTGTTTCGTCTGCCCGCCCACTTTTGCGTTGTCCATCGGATTGTTCGTGATGAGGCCCTGATTGATGGCCCAAGTAAACACGCCGCGCAGGAAATTCAGGATACGAAGGTGCGTCTGGTGTGACAGGTGTTGCGGTAACGCCTCCAAAAATGCTTGGGCATCTTGCGGCGTGCAATCACGCACACGCTTTTCCGCAATCAGCTTTCCTTGCACACGACATTTCCAAATGTCCCTGTAACCATCCACCGTGGTTCGTTCTATGTGCAGCTCGTTGCCAGCGGGAATCTGTAGGCGCTGCTCCAGCCGGGCAAAATAGCGCTGCTCGATGAACTGCCCAAGAGTCAGCGTTCCATCCGTGGACGCCGCTCGGTTGTTCTGTGGCCCAATAAGGCTACGGATATCGTTGCCAAATTCTCTGCGCACGTCCGTCTCTGTTGGGCAGTCCTTCACAGTACAAATGGTTTTTGACTTGGGGTCGGGTTCGCCACCGTTGTACTCCCGCCACTTCAATAGCCACTTGCCCCTTCGTTTTGTAAGCGATCCTTCCTGGTATTTTGGCCGCGCCATTTACTTTCTCCCTTTTGATTTGGTTTTAGTTCTTGAATCTCGCCACGCTTGCCCGTGCGCATTCCACCAAAGTTTCTTCGAATCTTTACGAGCAACCTGAAAACATGCATCGCTGCAATAGGTGCTTTTAGGCGTGGCCGCCACAAACCTCTTTCCGCAACGAGGACAAAAGCGTGCTCGCCATGAATTGACCGCGAAGAACATCACGGCCCGCTGAAAGGGCCAAACCGGCGCAGGAGCCTGCCCATCGACTTCCTCATCGGCAAGTGCCGCCCTAAGTAGCGCACCATGTCTTGAAAACGTCGCAATCGAGGTAATGAGTTGCACAGACCCATCGAGCGGAAATCCTTTACTCCAGACATCTCGAAGAAGTCGCTGAATTTGCTTCCACGCTTCTGGTGGCTCACCTTTTTCTGGTTTATCTTCGAAGTTCTGAATCTGCCAAAGCTCCGGTGGCACAAAACCGGGATAAACACTGTTGCGGAACTCCTCCACCTCGCCGGGTTCAAGGTTTGAAAATCTCCCAAGCGCGTGGGCGTCGATAAGAATGTCTTTAGTCATCGCTCCCTTTGCTGCTAGACACCTAGTTAAAAGCTGCTAGACACATTACACATAGTACTTGACTGTTTGTGGTCTGTCAAGTACAATAGGACTTTCGTTGGAGGTATCGAGGATTGGAAAGGGATAGAGGGAAGACTTGAAGAAAATCGGGAAAGTACCAAACGCACCACAGACCACGCCGCAGGGAACGTTTGAACCCATACTCACAAAGGAAGAGGTAGCGAGTTATCTTCACTTGACCCCCCAGCAGGTCTACGAACTGACCCGTCGCCGTTCACCGCATCCACTGCCGTTTATGAAGGCCGGGAAATTTCTGCGCTTCCGACTGAGCGCGGTTGACGGTTGGTTGAAAGAGTCGGGGTAATCCAAAAAAACGTGACGCACACAAAATCAAGGGAGAGGTGTGTCTGTTGAGCAAGAACAGGTCGAAGCAAAGTAGCCGTGAGAACCACCGCGCAATGGGAACAGGCAACAATGATTGGAACACACCACCGGAATACGTCGTTTTAGCACGGAACGTGTTGGGTGAAATTGACCTCGATCCCGCAACGAACGCGGTTGCTCAGGAATGGATTCAAGCCCGCAAGTTTTACACGAAAGAGGATGACGGTTTGTCGAGAGACTGGATGGGGCGCGTTTGGCTGAACCCGCCGTACTCGCGTGGGGAGATTTATCGCTTCATCGAAAAACTGCTCGCGGAGATCGACAAGGGCCACACCACGGAAGCCATCCTCCTTACCCACAACTATACGGACACGCGCTGGTTCCAGTTGGCGTACTTGAAAGCGGCCTTGCTTTGCTTTACGCGAGGGCGTATTGCGTTCACGGACGAAAACGGTGAGAAATGTGCGCCGACGCAGGGCCAAACCTTTTTCTATTATGGTTCACGACCGGAGTTGTTCCGGGCGCAATTCAAGGAAGTGGGAATTTTTCCAAACTGCAACTAAAAAACATGATGAATCCAAACAGCGCTAATCCGCGTCCAGACAACATCAAAAAACCCGCCGCATCGAGCGATGTTCGCTTAGTCCAGAACATCATCCGGCATCGCAAGCGATATTTCGTCACCGCATCTTTCAAGCGAGTGGATGGCCGCAAGCGGGAGAAGGGCCGGGCTTGATTGCGTGACGGGAAACGCAAAAGTAAACGCGAAACGCAGGCGCGGAGAGAGCGTACCTGGCGGCAGGTCGCAAGAATCGTGGGGCCGGGGGACAGTTACCTACCTAGCAGGCCAGCGCATTGAGGATCAACTTGTAGCAAATTTTTCTGTGTGAGCGGTACATAGCAAGGAGAGGCATGAGAAAAGCACGAGCCAGAACAAAAGAACCAAGAATTGTTGCAACGCGGGAAAGAAGCACGGAAGAAGCACAGCACGCCATTTATCATTTGGAGCGCCTGTTAGAAGTCGGTGGGTTCACGGCGATTGTCTCCGGGAAGGACATCGCTGTTGCGAAGTCCATCGCTGAGACGGTGGGGACGAGTGCTGACGACGCTGCGGGACGTAAGCTGTTGAAAAAATTGGTGGATTTGCCCGAAGTAAATCCCATGCCCCACAACCCCATAGCCGCGTTTCGGGCCTTCGCATCTGTTGCGATTGGTCTGGCCCGCGTCGTTATTGAAGAGGAGAGGACACGTCAAATAGACGGACAACGAAAAGTGTTAGAGAAATTTGCAGACAAAATAGGGGAACGTGTTTTCCTCAAAGACGGCATGCCCATCATAGGCGGCAACGCTGGGTACATTGTCGTTTCTGATTCAGGCCATTTGGTGCTCGCCGTTGACTGCGCCACGCCGGGGGTCGCGGACGCCGTTGAAAACGCGATGGTCGGCGTTCTCCCGTCCATTCCCGAAGCTCGTTGGGTCACATCGCATGGATACACCCAAATTAAATTCATAATCGATCCCAATAATCCTGCAGCAATCGAGTGGGCACGTCAGTTGAAAAACCAGTCGGGCCGTGTGTTGCAGTCCGCGCCCCAAAGAATGGACCGATACATCAATTAAGGTTTTGCAAGCACGCGCAGGCTGCAAAAGGGACGAGATTTGCCAAGAGTGGGGCGGCGCAAAGAGGGTTAAATGAGCATAAAACAGAAAGCAAAAGGTGTACGCAGGTTGGCCGGGAGTTCGCTACCAGGTACTCCGGTCAATGAGCAACCGACCGCAAAGAAGTACAACACGGTTGCACTTGAAAAGAATCTTAAACGGATGGTGGAAACCGACCAGCGCGAAATCAGACATGAGAGAGACAAACTCCAGCGTGCCCGGTCGGAAGGGGAGATTTGCGAGCTGGCAGGCTGGAAAATTGAAATCGACAACACCATCCGCAACTGGCCCGAAATAAAAGACACGCTCTCGGAAGCCGAATGGAACCGCTTTTACGAGGGCTTCTTCACGCGGTCCTCGCTGAAACATGGTTATCGCGGCGGTGCTGACGCTCATAGCTATCTCGATGCCGTGGAAAAGGTGCGAGCACGCATTCTGTACTGCGGAAATAACGAAACACTTTTCCCCGATCTCCGCAGCCGACTGCGTTTCATCCGCAATGGTTGGAGTGGTGTTGTCTATCAGGCGATCACCCCCGAGAAGAGGGAGGAGATACGGGAGCTACAGCGGTTTGCGTTGAGTATGGACGCATTCAACGATTTGACCGCAAGAGAACGCGAGATCATGGAGTCCTTCGTAGATTCGTGGAGTGAAGAGTTGACCGCTATTGGGCTGGGCATTAAACAACCAGAAGTCGAAAAAGCCATCGAGCATGTGCAAACGCTCGCAATCAAACTGCAACGCACGATCAAAAAACAAGGCCAGCCAATGTCCGAGGCGCTGAAGGTGTTGGGAGCGAGTGTTCACGACGATGGCGGTATCAGCGCATTGGAAGCGGATTGGAGTTACGAAAATAAACTGTCCCTGAAGGGCACGGCCAAAGACCCATACCGCACGCAAAAACATTTCCAGCAAGACGAAGAAGGACCAGAACCCGCATTTGGTGGCGCACGGATCACGAGGAAACCTTGAGTGCCCCGACCAAAATATCAGCGCAGCAGAAGCGTTTGCTGAATGAAATCGCACGCGAGGGGATGGTCTATCAAACCAGCTTGTATAAGGGCACGGGCAAAAATAAGGACGCAACGATCCGGCGCATCTCCAAACTTGAGGCGCGTGGACTCCTCGCTTCGGAAAAACATCTTACCGATGAGGGACCGCAATTACGCCGGTTGTTCTTAACGGCAGACGGATGACGCTATGTGTTCACTGATCCCGCGCTGTCCGGCGAACCTTGGGCCGTGGAGTTGCGGCGGTTCTTGGAGGTGAGGGCGACCGCTCGGGAGTTGGGGGTGCTGGCCTGCTACCTCCAATCCGATGAAAGCCAAGCGGCGGCGAAGTTGGCGATGTTCAGGGGGGATGTGGTGAGGATTAGGACATATTTCGAGTTGCGGCTGCTGGAGTTGAATGCCGACAAGAAAATTTGAAAAAATCGTACGCTTGTTTTCAACACCTTAGCGGCAGTTGACGGGCGGATGCACCAAGTAACTGCAATCTCCGGGGGTATGTATTAGCGGACCATAAATTCGCTTCCCACCCAGTTCCCACCTGAGGGCTTGGGCCTCCCCGACTCAAGCTCTCTTTCTTTGCTGGAACTTGCGAGTGAGGGCCAAGGCGGTATTCGTCGCAAAGTGACCAAAGTCGTCCGCAAAGTTTCCCCGGACCCGGAAACCGGGGAGAGACAGAGCGAGCGCGGGGCGTGCCGACACATGTTTCGCGCTCGTACTTTTTGTCGGAAAAGGAAAGGCAATGCACTGGTTTAAGCACTTAACGAGTTACAGGGACAACCCTGCGATGAAGATGATTTTTCGTGTTTGCGGTCTTGAAGGCGTCGCCATCGCGTACCGATTGATGGAAGTAGGAGCAGCGAACTGCAAAGAGGAAACTGCGTTCAGTTCTACTCTGGTACTCGAACCGCCACTGACCAAAGACATGCTTGCGGTCGAACTTCTTACCGAACTTGACGACGAAGGTTACGGCGCAAGAATGCCGAAGGCCGACGACATCGAACCGTATCTTGACACGTTCACGGTCGCTGGACTGATTGAGCGCGGGTCGGTCACGGAGCCGGGTAGCACGAAGGTCAACGGGAAGCGCGTTCCTGCCGATGTGACGTTCGAGACAATTCGGTTCGTTGGTTTGGAAGATTTGATGGACGACTACACCGAGCGTTGCAAGCGGAAAGCCGAGATGCGCCGCAACCAGACCAGCAAAAAGAAGTAGTCCGAACACTTGTCCGTACACATATACGAACACTTATCCGTACCGTTGTTCGGACTGGTGTCCGTCTAGAAGAGAAGTAGAAGTAGAAGTAGAAGCAGAAGCAGAAGTAGAAGTAGAAGTAGAAAGAGAAGTAGATTGCCGTCCGTCCGCACAACCTTCAAATTCAAAAACCGTGCGCAAGAAAAAAGGAAACTGGATTGGAGATTGGGCAAAAAGCCCGCCGTGGAAAGAAGAGCTTGAACCTTACATAAGAAAGAGGCTCACTAGGGGTGAAGAGCGAAGCCATCCGGTCCAAACGCGCCCAATGAAGGCCGAGCTAACTCATTGAAAAAATGCTCCGAAACTAGGCGCATCCCTAGAGCGGCGGGCGTCGCCCGATCATCGGCGGGGCGTGAGCACGATTCTTCGGCTTACACCGGGAACCTGCCGAGCCTGGCCGCGTTCGTTCGCGGGTGAGCTTGACGGGCGGATAGTGTTAAACAAAACTCTGCACTGGCAGCGAAACAACAGTCAAAAATGTTACAGAACGAGAAAGCCGCCCGTCTCCGAGCGGCTTGTAAGTGGTTTGTTTGTGGGAAGCGAACAGCGAAAGAGGTTACAGAATGGTTAGACTGTAACCTACGAGAAAGCGGCCATCAGCGCGGCTTGGCAGGATTCGCTCGCCTGCCGATCTGTGATGTGGGTGTAAATCATGGTGTTGCTGATGTTTTTGTGTCCGGCTCGCTGTTGGATTGCGTAAACGTCCGCGTGCTGTTCCGCCATCACAGAGCAAAGCGAGTGGCGCAAGACATGCGGATGCGCAAGGCTTTCAGGGATGCCCGCCGCAGTCGCATATTGCTTGAACAGCCGCAGTAATTGCATGCGCGTGAGCATGCCGCCCTTTTGCGATGGGAACAGGATTTGCGAGCCGTCCTCGACGCGCTCCCGTAGCCACGTGCGAAGCGCTAGGACTTCGTCTAGCAGGGGTTCGCCTTTGTGCCGGTCCAGGCTTTGGACGCCGGATCGTGATCCCTTCACGCGGCTTATCGTAATGGTGAGACTGTTCGTGTCCACATCAGCGAGCTTCAACTGCCGTACCTCTTGGCTCCGCAGCGCATGACGGAAGGTCAGCAGGAACGCGCACCAATCCCGCGTAGATGATTGGCGGGCTTGATTGAGGATCGCTTTCACCTGCTCAACTGACAGAGTTTTCATGGTTTCCTCGATAGTCCGAGCTTTTGCCGGATGTAATTGCTGAGGGACAGTCCAGCTTTCTTCGCGGCCCGATCAAACGCCTTGCGTTCGGCTGGTGTAAAACGGACGCCAACGATTTTCGATTGCTTGTCTTTCGCCGGTTTGGTGGGCCGCGCCATTGCCGTAATTGTTAAACACAAATGGCCGCGATGTCAAGATAATTGTTTAACACAATGCTCGGCAAACGCTTGAAAGCCCCAACGCTTCCGGCGACGCGGTTTCGTTCGGCTCATTTTCCAGCGCGGCTTTTTTCCTGCGCATCGGGCACCGTCTTCGTCGTCGTCTCGGGGTAAGCAACGTTATTTCCCCGAAGCCGAGGGGGTGGGGGTGGAACCCCACGGGGTGCCGGAGGCCCCGACTGCTTAGGCTTGGCCCGACCCGCGCTAAAGGAGAGCAATTGGAAGTAGAAACGAAATTGAACTTGGCGGCATGCCCACCAGAAATCCTGGCGCAGGATGTGAACGCCGCCGCGCTATGGCGCGTTCTCTTGCGCAAGGTCGGAATCACGATTTCAAAAGGCGAGCACATTGAAGATCGGCGTGCATGGATTCTGCGTAACCTTGGCGTGCCCGACCTAGCGAGCAGGATTGGCATCCAGAAGCACGTTGAAAAGGGCGGTCCACAGGATGACGTTGCGCGGGCCGTGATCTGGCGTCACGTTTGCGAGGCATCTTCACCGGGCGACAGCATAACGGATATCAGCGAGCAAAACCGCTACGTGCTCAACGCCTTCATCATTCCGAAGGACAAGAAATTTTCAAATCCAGTGGACGCGCTGCGGCAAGCTTCCCGAACTTTACCGTTGTGCGCCAACGAGAAATGCCCGCACGGCCCGGATGGGTCGCGGGCCACGGTATCGAGTCCACGGGCGAAGTATTGCTCGAAGTCATGCCGGAATGTGGTGAGCCGCCGTGATGGGTTTGTGAAGCCGGTTAGGACTGCCGAAATGACACGTCTGGAAGCCGCATAAACACTGGGTTTCTATGTTGGCGTTTCGGGACGTGGGAGTACGCCAGCCTATATGCGCCAAGCGCCAACAAGCCAAGGCTGCGTAGCGGGATCGCCCCGGCGAAAGTCCCGGACTAAATGCGGTGAGGTATTCACCCGTCCCTGATTTCAAGAACTCGCTGGATTCCATTCCCGTTTCCTCCATGCGTAGTCTCCCCCAAGATGCCCAGCTTTCTTGTCCCCGAAGGCCGCCGCTCGAAGCGGGTGATGTCGAAGAGGCCCGCCAGCCTGGTCATTAATCTGGACCGCAACCCGAAGAGATTCCCCTGCCTCGTCGTCGATTCTTCGAGAGAAGGTTTCAGGCTGCGCGGAAGTTTCCATCTGAGGCGCGGCCAAATTGTCGAAGTCGTCCTCGATGAGGACCCAGTCAACGTCGTGCGTTGCAGCGTAGTCTGGGTCGGCAAAGGCGGCTCCAAGCAGGAGGGAGAAGTCGGCCTGGAAACCGTCTAGGAGGCGACTCAGCCGATTGCCCAAACACGCCAGTTACTCAGGCCCACTCAGGAGAGGATTGAGAGGTTTAATGACAAAGAAGTTTCAACTCGGAGACTTGGTGTACAACCGCGACACGAAAGAAGACGGCTCTATCAGGCGAGTGTACGAGACGAACGGTGCCACAATGTATGAAGTGGCCGTGCCACAAAAGGGCGATTCGTGGGCTGGTGGATACTATATTTCGGATTGGGCCGGAGATGTCTTACAGCTTTCCAACAATGAGCGCTTGAAGCCCTGATCGTTAGAAGGTGCCATCTCCTTAAATGGTTAGTGGCACCCAACTTGGACATATAACGCTGCGAGCTCAACCGGTCGATGCAACACCATCTGGTATAAATCTTCTCTTCAAAGGTGGTGTTTATGGTCCAAGGGAAACGTGCGGGGTTTTCTGCGGCGCAAAAGACCGACATATGGCGCCGTTGGAAGACGGGGCAATCGTTGCATATGATTGGGCGCGCATTTGGCAAGCCACATACGTCCATTCACTGTCTGTTGTCGCATTACGGTGGGATTGTTCCGGCAGCCCGTCGGCGCTCGCTGCTAGCACTCACACTGGCCGAGCGAGAGGACATCTCGCGAGGGATCGCTTGCGGTTCGTCGATTCGTGATATAGCCAAACGTTTGGAGCGAGCTGCGTCGACGGTGAGCCGGGAAGTGGCACGCCATGGTGGCCGTCCTGAGTATCGAGCTAATGAAGCTGACCACCAGGCCTGGGAGTTGGCATTGCGGCCCAAGCGGTGTCTTCTTGCTATCCATGTGAAGTTGCAGAAGATTGTTGCGAGTAAACTGATTCTGGATTGGTCGCCGGAACAGGTTTCCGGATGGCTGAAGAGCCAGTATCCCGATGACGAGAGCATGCGCGTGTCCCACGAAACGATTTACCGTAGCCTATTCATCCAAGCACGAGGAGTGCTGAAGAAAGAGCTGATTGGGCACCTGCGATCCAAGCGCCGCATACGCCGCTCGCAGCACTCTTGTGTCGCCGGACAGTCCCGCGGTCAAATCGTCGATGCCATCTCTATTAGGGAAAGGCCCGCAGAAATCGAGGACCGCGCCATTCCCGGTCATTGGGAGGGCGATCTAATTGGCGGTACCAGGAACAGTCACGTAGCGACCTTGGTGGAACGTCACTCGCGTTTTACCGCGCTCGTAAAGGTGCCCAGCAAAGACACGGCGGTTGTCGTCGCCGCACTGACTCGGCACGTTCGCAAGCTCCCAGCATCCCTGCGGCGCTCGTTGACGTGGGACCGCGGGCTGGAGATGGCCAAACACAAAACCTTCACGGTGGCTACGAATGTGAAAGTCTACTTCTGTGATCCGCATAGCCCATGGCAGCGTGGCACGAACGAAAACACCAACCGGTTGCTGCGACAATACTTGCCTAAGAGAACCGACCTCTCCGGCTACGCTCAATCAGAACTGGACAAGATAGCGATGCGCTTAAATCAACGACCGCGAAAGACTTTAGGTTTTGAGACTCCGGCGAGTAGACTTCGAGCTAGTGTTGCGTCGACCCATTGAGACCGCCGCGCTTATCGGACAAGCGGTTCCTATTTCAGACTCTTTATTCTGCGTCTTTCTTTGCCTGTTTTTCGTGCCCGCGCAGTTCACGGCCACATGCAGCAGTTCAGTTCACATTCAAAAGGAAAAATAAAATGGCTGAAGTCCATACAACGATCAAAATTGATGCGTCCGGCAATTCGCTTAAATTTGATAATCCGGGTGTCGCTCCGCTTGCTCCATCGGCGGGCAAGCCGGTGACTGCGACCACGGCAGGCGGCCCCGCTGCTCATGGGACCGTCAACAGCGGATCGAGCAACGCACCGCAAGTGACTTTCGATAACCCGGCCTGAACAGGAGCCTCATTTGAGCCTCCCTTCGCATGCCGCACGCACCATCCCCACGCACAAAGGACACTGAAATGGAAAATCACGAAGCGACGGAATGGCAAGAGTGGGACGCCTTCATCGCGTCACACCTTCGTTATGAGGACACGAGTGAGAACTTTGCTCTTCTGGCGGAGTTTTTCGCCGAGCACGGTCTGGATTTTAACCGTGACGCCCTCCATCTTGCTTATACGACACTCGGCAACAAACTGGAACTCACGCCATTCGCTGCGCCACTCGCTGCGCAAATCACTACGCCCATCGAACAACAACCATCGCCAGTTCCAACGGCGCAATCCGAGGAAGTATCCGCTCCGCGAAGAGGTGCATTCGTGGCGTTTAGAAATGGCCAGCTCCTTCACGTTCACGGTCCAAGGAGCCTGCAATGACCAAAGCCGTCTACCAAGACCAGGCTGGCAATCGTTACAGTTGCCCCGTAGAAATCCACGACGGCAAATGGATGATGCTCACTTCCGAGGGATTCCAGCCCATCACCCACGACTTCCAAGACGATGTTGGGGGGCTGCTGACATTCGTTGAGTACCGGGAGGAAAAAACCCAGGATTCGCGGCTTCACGTCGAGCGGTTACCGGGTGAGTCCGGCTTCGGCGCGATGCAGCGCACCTTCGCAGAAAAAGTAGTCGCGCAACAACGTCGGCATCGGCAGCAGGCTCGAACTGAAATCCAAAACACAAACATGCCTGACCCGCAGAAGATGCAGGCGGTACGAAACGCAAACAACTACGCTGCCGAACGAATGCGACCGCAACGTGGTCCGGCAGTCATCAAAGGAGATTAGATTTTTATGTACAACCACTTTGTAGCAACCCACCGATTCAGGGGAAAGACACGCAAGGACTCGCCCTCGACGGCGGGAATGAGCAAGGTTTCTGCTGGCGGATTGAAAGGCAGCGAGGAATTGAAAAGTTTGGGCGAGCGGCATGGCTGGAGCGTGCGTGAACTGGCAATGCGCGAAATCCACCAGATGAGCGCCGACGAGACGCTCTGGCACGAAGCGTTTAACCGGGAAAATTTTGACAGCGCGTTCACGCTTGCGGAAAACCAGCGCACGAACAAGGAGCGCATGGAGGTTTGGGATAAAAGGCGCATGTGGGGCGGACGCGCAACGCCCGAGGAGACCGAGAAGGCACGAGCCGCAGGGGACGCGTTTGCCACGAGGCACCCGACTTTTGACCGGACGGTTGAGAATGCACAAGAAATGGTGCGTTTCTTGGAAGAAAACGACCTAGACGGAACAAAAATTGAAAGCTATAGCAGTGCTTTTAGGGAACTGAGTGCGCAAGGGAAGTTGACATTAGTTGAGCCTCAATCCGCCGACGAGTTCTTGCGCGATCATCCCGAACTCAAGGACAACCGCGTTCCGCCGCTTGTCACCACGCGGCATCAACGTGAACAAAACACGGCGGCCCACTTCGCCAAAAGTGCCAGCGCGACAAACGAGGGCGGCGTGACTCGCGTCGTTGATTACGGACAGCATAAACACGGCGTTCCGCCAGAAAGCGAAAAGTACAGTTTCAAGATGAAAGTCCGCTCGATGTCCGCAGATGAACTCGCACAGAGGTGCGCTGACGATCCTGCGTTCAAAGCCGCGCTAGACGCCCTCGACTAAACAGTTTTGGGCTCCTCCATTGAGCGCCGCGCAAACGATAAAATCTACCGCAGGCTTGTGACGATGTTCAGCTAGGTTGCCCCGACCGTAACTGCCCGGTGCTCTTCGGAGTGCCGGGTTTTTTGTTTTTGGACGTGGGTACTATGGTCAAATCGCTATGCCATTATTCATAATCGTAGACGGCAACGCGGACGCACGATTCAGAGCGAGGTTCACTTATGCGCGTAGGATTTGTCCGCTGGATCAGCACTTATCTCATAAATGCTTTGGGACCGCCAAAGTCCTTGAAAACCGCGTTCTGTCTTTAATGCGTCAAACCTGGCAAGGCGTTCCACCTGTTGCCAAGCTCTTGATTCCTGATGGTTCCTATACAGCAACCAAAGTTGCTGTACAGCACCCGTTCCGGGGTGACGTGTCTATCCCCCCACCCGGCGTCGAAGACGCCGCTCTTCCAGTATCCCCAGGCCGCGCTCGTCGAGGGGGACAGCCTAATCCTGGAGCCAGATTTTCGTCGCCCGGCTACCCGTCCAGGCGTAAAGGATTGCCCACGACTCGTACCTGCAAAAGACGATTACGGGCCTCGCAGCCCGAATCTTCTTCTGCCCATAAACGTCTTGGTACTCACCTGGGTCCTGGCTCCAGACCACAGGTACTGTTGGGCCACCAGTGGCCAACATGGTGGTTTTCCAGGCTACTCCAACCTTGTGGGCCACAACAAGTATCGAGCTGTCCTTCGCTTCGCCCTTTCCGATCAAAACCATGGCCAGAGTCGGTTTTCCGTCGCCGTAAAAGTCAACGCTGACCAGACCCGGACAACTGTCACTATGATCCTTTTGAAAGAATCCTCTGTCGTCATCCTGGAGGTCGGCCAAGGTGACGACCTTCTTTCCTGGATACTTTGTCGCAACTTCAGAGCGTAAGTCCTTCGGAAGATCGCAAGCATCAGCTTGTGAGGCACCTACTGCCATTGGGCTGTGGAGAAATAGATAAAAGCCCACCACAGAGAAGAAAATGGATTTCAGCAGCACGGGTGTCTCCTCATCTTGAGTCACGTGAGCAACCGGGTTTGCAGTCCGGAGTCTGCGGTATGCTGTTCTTCGGGGCTTTGGCTGGATTCCTAGGTGGAACAAGCTGTATATGATAGTTGAAACCCTGCGTAGTTGAGAACTTCAGCCCGCCCGGCCCCTCATCCAGCCCCCACGCACCTCCGCATTTTCCCGCGCAGCACCAGAACCAGTTCTTTGACATATCTACGGGCTTAATGTCCACGGTTGTTCCCGCTGCGTGTCCTGGGTCTAAGTGCGGCTCGCCCGGAAGAGGCGTGGTGGCAGTGACTGTTATCGTATTTGGGCTGCCCTGGATACATGTCTCCAAACACTTCAGGAACTTGTCTAATTGCGGTGACGCCGGTGGGATCGGAGGTTTACCAGGCTTTGGTGGTTTGTAGGTATATAAGCCAAACGGGTCGGCGAGATTCGTCGGGTTTGCGCTCACATAATTGTAGAAATTTAGTCCGGCGTTGAACGCGAGAGGATCTTCGCTCAGGAACCGCCCTACGTTCGGGTCGTAGTATCTAGCGCGGTAGTAGTACAGATTGGTCTCGGCATCAAGTTCGCGAGCGGTGTACTGAAACGGATTCGTGAGTGAGCCGCTGGAGGCCATCGTCTTGCCGAACGAATCAAACGTGTAGGTCTGCGCAAGCGAACCTGCTGTATTCGAGAGCGATGTGATCGAGCCGAGTCCGTCCGCGTGGTAATAACTGGTTGCTGCGCTGCGCAGCATGGCGAGAGGTTCATCGACCTCAGTCGTTTCCGAGTACCGCGCAACCACTGCGCCTGCCGAGTTGGTTTCTTCGATCAGGTTGTCCTGGTCGTAGGCATAGATGGATGTTCCGCTCGACGAGGATTTATAGATTCTTCTGCCGAAGGGATCGTATTTGAAGGCCACCGTGCCGCCCGTGCCCGGCAGCGTCGCGCTCGTCATCCGGTTCTCGTAGTCCCACGCGTAGCTCGTGGTGCTCGTCCCAACCACCTTTGTCTGGGTGTTGCCGTTGTTGTCGTACGTATATGTCGTGCTTGGCGTCGAGGTCAGCTCGTTTGACACATTGTTGTTGTACGACGACACGCCCAGCGAACTGAGCCGGTTGCCGACCGGGTCATAGGTATAGCTTTCCGTTGTGTTGCCGCCTTGCGTTGCCTGTGTCAGCTCGTAAATCGGATCATATGTATAGTTCGAGGTCACATTCGCCCTCTGGTCCGTCTTCGCTGTCCGATTTCCCGCATTGTCCACTGTGTAGCTCGCTCCATCAATGGTACTGCCGGACAGTTGGTGCAACACGCTCTGCAACCGGCGGACGCTTGAGAATGCACAAATCATGGTTGAGTACATGCAGCAAAATGATTTGGACGCGACGCAGGTATCTTCATACGTCACTGCATTCAGAGCTTTGTCCGCCGAAGGAAAAATCACGTTGGCCGAGCCTGAATCAGCCGATGAATTTCTGCGCACGCATCCCGAATTGCTTGACCGCAGGACGCCCTCACTCATAGCGGCGAGGAACGCCAAGGCCGAACAGACACAAAAATACTTTGCGCAAGCCGCGAGTGCGGAAGCGAAGGGCACTGTCGTGAATGTCGTTGATTACGGTGAGCAAAGGCACGGTGTCCCACCCGAGCCGGATAAGTATTCGTTCAAGCAGAAAATCCGCTCGATTTCCGCATCAGACCTGGCTCAACGCTGCCAAGATGACCCCACATTTCGGAAAGCTCTGGATGAACTAAAGTAAAAAAGATTTTCGGCACTCCCTCCGAGATACGCGCATGATAATGCAGTAAAAGCGAGTAAAGTACGGCAGCGGTAAAGGCAAGCGAGGAACCGGAATGACCGCACCAGGAACAGCACGCGAGGAACATGAGGCGATGGAATTCAGCGTTACAAAATCAGCGCTGTTAGATGAACTGAGCACAACGCAGGGCGTCGTGGAGCGGAAGACAATCGCTTCTAAGTGGCCCAAAGAGGAAGGGTTCCTCCCATGAATACCTCCACAAGAATTCACTGGATGCGTGTTTTGATTGGCGGATTTCTGGCAGAAGCATCCGTTTTCGCAGTCGTGATTCCTGTTTTCAGTATATTCGGTCAGCACGCCTTACTGTATGCCGCACCCGTGGCGTCTCTGGTGATGTGTTTCCTATTCGCTATTTGGGTCGGGCGACGACTCGAATCACGCTTCATCTTGCACGGAATGCTGGTTGGAGTTGTCGCTACGCTTCTCTACGTGGGTCTGACTCTGGTTCGCCCTGAACCCTTAGCGTATCTCGTTGCACATGGTCTGAAGATACTAGGAGGTGCAGGGGGTGGTTTCGTCGCGGGACAGCGACGAAAGGCGGCAGCTACAGCACATCACGTTTGAACTTTTACTGACGGTTTTACCCGCAGACTGCGAGCCGTCCTGCTTCAGCATGTAAGATGATCCAGATGAAGATGCCTTTGACACTGCCAAGAAGCATTGCGACCAACAAGTTCATATATATGAACTTCCGGCGCTCCAGAGCGCCGCAGATTTTGTAAGTCGCTGATTTCGGGATGGTTCCTATACAGCAACCAAAGTTGCTGTGCAGCACCCATTCGGGGGTGATCGTATGAAAGCGCGGCGTGATCTTAAAGTGCGCTACGCTGCCGCGCCGAGGGACGAGGAGCCCTACGATCATGAAGCAGTTCTGGGGTTGTGATGCTCACAAAAAGTATTCCGTCTTCGTGGCCATGGACGAACACGGAAAGAAAACCAAGCCGGTTCGCGTGCCGCACGATCTGGAAACCTACCGTCGTTTTCTCGCGCAGCTGCCCGAACACAGTCACATCGCCATCGAAGCCACGGGCCATGCGGTCGGTGGGCGTTTTTATGGTGACAGAGTCAGCGGGTTCAGCATGTATCATTTTGGGAGCCCGGGGAGCCAAGTGAGCTCAGATATGAGGTCGAAAGTCACACGACCCAAGAACTTTTTTTCAGGACCGTAAATAGAAACTACCAAATGGTCAGTAAGTGGCACGTCTCTGGCACGAATGTGAAAAGTGTACTTCCAGATGATGCTCTTTTCGAAGGGCGTCGGCTTTGTGGTGAGCTCGGGCGGTGCGGATAGCTCCGCAGGCCGTAATTCGACGCCTCTTTTCCACGATGCCTCGATTTCTAGCGGGCGCACCAGATCGCCCGCTTCGGGGGGTGATAGGTGTGGCCAGTTGTTTCCTTTACATGGCTCAGTGTGAAAGCCGACGAGAATATCGAGCTCCGCAGGGAAGAGCGAAATAATTCGCCCATCTTTACGGAATTCGCCAGCGGAAGGGCTCCCGGAACCGGGCTTTCTGTATTCTAGCCCTTTGAAGAAGTTTCCCGCGGTCATCGTCGAAGCGAAATGAAGACAGACTTCGCCCAGCTGAGCTTCGCCAAACGAGGACAGCACGGATGTGTAGCCATGCGCGTACGTCTTATCATTACCCGGCGTGCATGTCGCGAACAGCGGGAGGAGGAAAAGGCCTGATACGAGCCTCTGGAGTTGCGACATGATACTGCGCCCGTAGTTCGTGCTCATCACTGATGGCTCAATGGGGTGGGAAAGCAGGTCCTAGGTTCATAAAGTAGTTATAAAAATACATAAACGAATCGTCTCCGAGGCCGTTCTGCTGGACGTAGCTGAGCACGGCGTTCCAAATTACTATTGGCAGCTGGATGTTGGCCGGATTGGCACCACTATTCGCAAGGCCTATCAGCCCAGCGTTAATGCGTGAAGTGATCTCGTCAGTGCTGCCCGGGAAATTCGCATTGAGCCAGGCTGCCTCCTCTGCGCTTGCAATCTTGTTGGCCAAAAACCCCGAAGCTATCGTATCCGAGCCTAAATTCTGGACAAAATAGGTCCAACCGGACATGCTCAGGCCGTCGGCGCTTGCGACAAATTGATAAAGGTCTTGGGAAAAACCGAAACTCATGTTGCCATACATGTCTTGGTATTGATACGTGCCCGCTACGCCCGCGATGGCGTCGAAGATTTCAAGACCCATTACCACGCAGGACTGGCCGGGCTGGTAGGCGCAAGACATGCCGCCCCCGCCGCCGCTGAAGGGATTCCCACTACATGCCGTCAAGGTATTGGCGCTAGTTTCGCAAGCGTACAATGGGTGTTCGCGTAGGCCGCGGGGGTCGGTGGAGTTGATGGGGTCATTGTGGACGTAGGAGTAGCGATTCAGGGACTGGGGATTGCGTCTTGACCCCGAGAACAGGTCGGGCGAGGAGAAGCGGCCCACGCGATTGATGTAGGAGCGCATCATGGCGTAATCGTTGCCGGATTCGGAGTCGTGCTCGTAGGAGGTGAACGCCCACTTGGTGGTGGTGCTCTGCGAATACCAGGAATCGCCGAAGGGGTAGTGGCCTCGCTGGCCAGCGATGTTTCCCGAGGAGTCTGTCGTCACGCGGGCAGAGAGACGGTCGGGATGGTAGTAATTGGTTGCGCCAGCTTCGATCTTTGCTAGCAACTGGCTCCCGGCGTAAACGTACTCGCGGCTGGGAGAGGCAGGGGCGGCGCCGTTGTCGTATTCGGCGATGACCTTGGAGCCGGAGAAGATGTAGACCGTTGTGGTGCCGCCGGAAGACTTGGTTACGCGTAGATTGTTGCCATCGTAGGTATACGAGCCGGAGGAGCCGCCGTTGATGGCGCTGAGGAGGCGGTTCTCGGCGTCGCAAACAAGGGTGTTGGCGCTGGGGCCGTCCTGGGTCATGTTGCCGTTGGAGTCGTAAGCAACCCGCCCCACTCAACGGGCATCGGGCTTCAGATCACCGCGTTCCCTAGAGCCCTCTTCGATGAATCCGTCTCCGCGCCAGCGGTAGCGGACGCGTACGAATCCTTCAGAGCAGCAGTCTCCTGCCCGTCTCTCTGGGTCGGCCAGATCGAGAACCAAAAGGCCGTCCTTAACGGCAGTGTGGATCAACCCCCAGTCAGCACGTGAGCCGGTTTCGACGCGGCCGAGCAACCTGAGCCTACCATGTTCGTGCTTATACACGTAGACAAAGTCCCAGTTTTGCGTGCCACCTGTGGTGTAGTTGAGCGCGACGACTGCTTCCTCGGTTCCGTCGCCATCGAGGTCGCCATACGTAACGGAATCGAGCCTAAGAGCAGGAGAGTGTTCGCGCACTACTTCCGGCGCGTCGGGATCAATAAATTTGTGGAGCCCCTTTGTAAGCCGAACTTTTGTTTCGGGGGTCGACTTGGTCCAGTGCCAAGTCAAATAGCCAAAATCTACGCTGCCGGTCCAAGGATAGGTGAAATTCATAAAGTCAAAGTGGCGGATTGCGCTCTCATGAGCAGAGGCGAACCCCATGGAAACGACAGCCAAGAAGACGAGAATAATTTGGAAGCAGTTCCTTACAGACGTGCTGTTTGCTAAATTCATTGCGGAAACCCAAAACACTCTCTTGCGATTGCCAACACGTTGCTCACGTAATTATTGTTCGCGGTACCGCGATCTGCAAATTGGGAGAGGCCGCTATCGTCGACACCACGCAGGGGTCCGAGGTCCTGAAATCCATGGTTATAGGCGTGAAGAGCTCCGGCCAGTTGGCCCCAAGGCCCATAGCCCCTCACCTGAAAATAGCGCGCATTCATCCTCAACTGGCCGGCTGCTGCGACCGCTGCAAACTGAGGGTTATATGCCCACCCCGGGATCGGACTGCCATATGTGTTTTCGTCCAGTTGGAATTCACCGTGCCCATGTCCTGGCCCGCCCTGTTGAGGAACGTTCCGCATGCCGCTCTCCCGGATTGCCACGGAGGCAAGAATGGAGGGATCTATGCCTTGATAATTGGCCGCCGCTTGAAGGGCGCCCCATTGTGCGGTTACCGCGCCAAGCACTGAAGCTGCCAGACTTCCACCGACTCCCGCGGTTTGCAAAGCCTTCTTGCACGCGTCTGAAATTGGAGGCGGTGGAGGTTGCGGCGCCGGGCCAAGATTGAGCGGGCCGCCGCCACCGCCGCCGGTGCGGGCGAAGATTTGAGCTTCCGCGTTAATATCTTCTACTCCTGCGCCGAACCAGTTTACTAAACCCCTGGCATCATCGCCAGCGCCGAAGAAGGGCATTCCCGGGCCGTAGAAATTGCCTGAAGGGTCCGTGAGATTAATAGCGTCGTCGCCGCTATAGGCATATCTATTTAGGGACTGGGGATCGCCGAGGGAGCCGGCGAGACGGTCAGCGGAGGAGAAGCGGCCCACACGATTCACGTAGGAGCGCATCATGGCGTAATCGTTGCCGGATTCGGAGTCGTGCTCGTAGCTGGTGAACTGCCACTTGGTGGTGGTGCTCTGCGAATACCAGGAATCGCCGAAGGGGTAATGACCCTGCTCGCCGATCTTGTTTCCGCCCGAGTCGGTGGTGAGGCGCGGGGAAAGATGATCGTTCATGTGGTATTTCGTCCCGCTGGAATCGATGGTGGCGAGCAATTGGCTGCCCGCGTAGATGTATTCGCGGCTGGGGGAAGCGGGGGCGGCGCCGTTGTCGTATTCAACGATCACTTTACTTCCAGAAAAGATGTACACCGCGCTGGTGGCGTCATCTAATCAGCTTATCCATCGTCTCTTGGACCACCCGTCAAAGAAAGATCAGAGGATTCGGGATAAAACCGTGCGATGCGAGGAGGGAAGGTGTTTCTCATCCACGTTGTAAAAATGAATGTGACTGGTAACCACGAGACAACCGCCACTGCGATGAATGCCACCGGGTCCTGTATTCGAAGAACCGCGGGCACAGCAAGCGAGAGTATTAGCCCCGCAATTCGTAGAAAACGCATGTAGCCTGTGGAAATACGCAGCTTCTCATTACACGAAGGGCATCGGAAATACAGTTTACCCTCGCGCCGCATCTGGTGTGGCTGCAAAACGATGCCGCAATTTGGGCACGGGCTCTGTAGTTTGGCCATAATACTTCCCAACCCCTAATTAGATCGATCCGATCTACTTTAGCATCCAAAACCGCATAATCGCCCTGGCGACCCAACCCGAGGGCGTCGAAGCGACGGTAATAGGACGACCAAGCCCTTGTAACACGTCCATAGTTGCGTTTATGGTTCCGGGGGACTCAGCTTCTGTTAGTAGAATATCTTCGTTGACCGCATCGATAAGCTCTGCGCCTTGTTCGAGTGCGGGGAGAGCGGCTTCGACTACAAGTATGCCGCCGACTTCCACGACAAACACAACCGACAAAACATTTATCGGTCCCTGAGCGAGGTTTCTGGTTTGGCCGAGGACTTGTCGAGCACTTGGAGAGAGCCGGTCGTCTAACGTGCTTCCACTGCCGCTGCTATTGCCGCCGAGGGTGACCGTCGACCAGTAGCCGTTCGTGCAGGACGGAGCGCTGCTACTGCTTTGAACTAGGTTACCATTGCCCTCGTCGACGGTGGCCACGCAACCGCCGGGTGTCCAAACTTGAAATGTCCCCCCTGCGCCGCCCGTGATCGAGGATGTGCTGGCCCCGGCCTGTACGACCGCAATCACAGTTCCGCATGGGGTGGCGATTCCGTCGAGCGTGCAGTTGCCTCCACCTCCGCCGGAGCCCTGTGGTGGGCAGCCGAAATGGAACGGATCGTGGGTCTCGCATACGTACTGGGGAGGCCCGTTCGGGAATAGACCGAGAGGGTCGAGGAGGTCTGTAGTATCGTTCAGAGCGTAAGCGTACTTGTTGAGGGACTGGGGATCGCCGAAGGAGCCAGCGAGAGGGTCGGGAGAGGAGAAGCGGCCCACGCGATTGATGTAGGAGCGCATCATGGCGTAGTCGTTGCCGGATTCGGGGTCGTGCTCGTAACTCGTGAACTGCCACTTGGTGGTGGTGCTTTGCGCGTACCACGAATCGCCGAATGGGTAATGGCCCTGCTGGCCAGCGATGTTTCCCGAGGCGTCTGTCGTCACGCGGGCGGAGAGATGGTCGGGATGGTAGTAATTGGTTGCGCCAGCTTCGATCTTTGCTAGCA